>CEUS01044699.1_pt1 | contig 34222 bp, 58 predicted proteins | sample 427031 | NCBI WGS metagenome assembly CEUS01 (sample SAMEA2622837, study PRJEB7988) | marine metagenome | biome: marine biome (ENVO:00000447); feature: marine epipelagic mixed layer (ENVO:xxxxxxxxx); material: "saline water (ENVO:00002010), including plankton (ENVO:xxxxxxxx)" | depth 140 m | reverse complement strand
TGGCTAGCTGGTGTGTTGGTATCAGATGGAATGCCTAAAGGAGATACATTACGTATTGCTATGGCCCATACTGGTATGAATCTACTGATGGCTGTATCCTTGCTGCCATTCGTGCATCACATTGCACGATTCCTTGCAAGAGTCGGATAATCCTATATACACTGTTGACCACACCCGACTTCTAGGATAATATAGACAGTCGGGGGGTGGCTCAGTCTGGTAGAGCACTCGGTTTGGGACCGAGGGGTCGGAGGTTCAAATCCTCTCTCCCCGACCAACATAAGGAGCAATGATGCTGTACTTTTCATTACTTTTGTTACTGCTGGTTGGATTCAGCTTCTATGCTGGGTACACCTATTTTGAATATAGGATCGGTAACGTCGTCGAGAAGGTATTGATGCAACTGGAAGACGAAAGAGTCATACGTATAGTTGAGGAAGATGGGGAACACGAAATCTATAGTGGTACTAAGCACTACAATCCTGTTAAGTAGTTGCACTATACCTCCAACAATAGTTACAGGTCTAGTAGGAGCAGACGCTGCTTCATATGCCATTACTGATAAAAGTCTTCTTGATGCGTCTGTCTCAAGCATAACCAATCAAAATTGTACGACTGCAAACGTGCTCAAGGGCAAGCGCGTGTGCAAAACGTACGTAGATTTGCTGCTCGAGCTAAACTGCAATACATTCTCATGGGATAAAAATAATCGTCCATACTGCAAAGATTAGTGTTGACCGCAACCGGGATATGTACGATTATATAATAGTCAGCTGGAGACATCCAGTGATACCGACCTAGGCGGTACGTCCTAGGATGTAGAGAATCAAATTTGTGGGATGCCACTCATGTCTTTCTCTGCAGTAGCATAACTGAAAGGAAGTGCTGGAATCCTGCGTTAGGGGGTTGGTCTGGAAATACCTAAGGAGTGACCTGCGGGACCAAACATTGTAAAATGGGCACAGGGGAAGGGCGTTACTGGAAGGATGTCTGAGAAATCGGCACCGGAGGTAACGCCCTTTCTTTTTTCAAAAACGCTGTTGACCGAGTCCCCGGGATGTAGGATGATAAGGGGGTCAAGAGAGCAATTGAGAGAGAGATAAATCATGTCCTACGAACACACAGTCAAATCCGGTAATTTTTCAGTCGTCTTTGCTGGCCGCATGAGCGCCTGCCAACGTTGGGTTGAACAGAACGGGAAGGGTGAAATCTGGCCCGATTACGACGGTTGTTGGCAGGTACGAATTTACCAAAAATAACTGTTGACCCAAACACGGATATGTGGGATTATTAGAGTATGGAAAAAGCAAACACGCATATGGAGCATTTCGAAGATCTGCTCTTTGAGAAGCCCGATCTCCTTGTTCGTATGATGCACCATGAGGTCAAGTTTACCCGTAAGTGGGATGGTGCTCCTTCAATATTCTTTGGTGTGGACGACGACGGCAGTCCTTGGATTGCTCGTAAGGGTCTGTTCAACAAGGATGCTAAGAAGTATTACAAGCGTTCAGACTTCGATGCTGATGAGAAATTCCCTGAGGACCTGAAGATTCCTTTGTGGAACACTCTTGTGTATCTTGGTCGTGCTTGGGCTGGTCCTGAATCTGATAAGTACTTCGTGCAAGGTGATCTGATGTTCACCGATGGTCCTGACAATGGTCACTTCCATCCTAACACGATCCAGTACTTCAGCATGAAGATTCCTAAGAAGGCTAGGGTTGGCATCGTCTGGCATACTCGGTATGTCGACAATCGTGATCTACCTTATCCTGATGGTGGTCCTGATGAGTTGTGGATCGAGTATGGTTCTAGTGTCAAGGAGCATTTCAAGCTCATGGATGAGCTTTGGATGATCAATGCTCATGATGAGATCGAAGACTTCGTTCCTAACTTCGGTATGGTTCCTGTTGTAGGTAACTATGCTCACCTGTCTTCTAAGACGAAAGATTTGTTCAAGATGTATCAGAATGCTGTGGTCAAGGGTCACGCTAACAATCTGATGGACTATCTGTTCGTTAAGATGACGATGGAAGTAGAGTCTGTTAAGCAAGACAACACTAAGCATCGTAAGATTCTTAGCTACAAGCCTGTGTTCGAAGAGCTTGCTGCTAATCCTAATCTCGAAAAGGATTATGCTAAGATGCAGGATTATAAGATGATGCTGCTGAAGCAGTTCAATGATCTGCCTACTGACTATGTACCTCAGCTGGTGAGGAAAGGCTTCGTCACTGGTCCTGAGTCTACTGATCATGAAGGCTATGCAGTGTTCGATCGTTATGGTAATGCTGCTAAGCTGGTTGATCGTAAGAGGTTCTCAGCAGCTAACTTCTCTGATGAGTATGTGAAAGGATGGTCGAAATGATGAATCTGGCTAATAAGCATGTCGTTGTTGAGCGTTCAGGTAGCACTGGTCTGGATGGTAAGTCTAAGCCTGGTGGTGAATATCATATCATGGAATATGAGGATGATGAGTGGGTTGGTGGATGCTATGCAAATGCAGACAACCTGCATGAAAAGATCCAGGAGTTCCTTGTTGACTAGCACTCTGTGCTAGCCTATAATAGGGATAGTGAAACAGCATATAAGAGAGAGATACAATGTATGCAAATAGTGAGATTGATGCTTACATATCTGAAAACTGGGATACTCTCAGAAAAGATAAAGACGCAGCAATTGCAATTGGTGTCATCAGAGGCATAGCAGTTCAGAGAGTAGCTTCTGAAAATATGAATGGTGAGTTTGTAGCTGACTACGGTTATGATTACATGCACGATGAATATGGTCGTGTTGAAGTGAAGTCGACAGGCTATGTACAGCCTGGTGGATTGAGAATTAACAGCGTGATGTCCAAGAAAGACAATTGTGATCATATTCATATCATCGATATGGTCAATGATAAACAGTTCATGATACCACATGATGTCTTCTTCACAGAGTTGAATTTGAATGGTGATATGTTGTGGTGGTCAGCAACATACAACCAAGAAGACAAGATCAAGCGTGAGAATACAGCTATCTTGCTTGAGTTTGAAATATGAACATCAATGAGATAAGCATTCATAGGCTAGTGCCTATATACCTCATGTCGTCTTATCTGTATTACAGGAAAGACAGTCACAAGCTATCAGATGGTGAGTTTGATACACTGTGCAAAAGAATGTTGGATAACTGGACCAAGATCAGGCATCCACATAAGCGGCTAATCAAGAAAAAGGATCTTGAAGCTGGAACCGGGTATGCAATAAAGAAGTACCCAACAATTGTAATGTCATCGGCAGAGAGGTGGCTGGCAGGAGAATATGATGATTAAGGCTTTAATGGTAATAACAATGGTGTCAGGTGCTGAGTATACAGCTAAGCTACCCAGCATGGACGTATGTGCTGAACAGAAGGCTGTTGTAATGTCTCAAAACGATGTGAAGAGTGCAGCGTGTCTTCCACGTACAAATGAAATGGATGAGGAGTCTTTTGAGAAGTTCAGATACATCTTTGGATTGTTTCAAGAGATGATCGACTCAATCGAAGACAGACAGCTATGTGATTCATGGGGTGAGCCTCATCGTGATCACTACCTTTGGGAACCTCATCCTAAATGTGGTGACCAAGGATAAGGAGTGGGTCGATCTCGACCCATCCTTAATCACTTCTGAAGTTTGTATGCAGTGTGGCAAGTGCTGTAAGACAACCTGGATTCAAAAACGATATTCTACACGTAAGAATGGTCCAGACAATGATAAGCTACCTTATCTCCAAGCAATGTTTGGTCGTAGTCCAAGATCATTCGTTGAAGAACGAGGACCAGATAAGGTAGCTGTCGTCAATTGGTGCACGCAGCTTATGCCGGATCTGAAATGTAAAATATATAATAACAGGCCTCAGATGTGTCGAGATTACAATTGCTTTACAGCAGCCAATGGTAAGAAGACGCTACCTGAGTACTACGAATTCATACAAGGAATCATCGATGCTCAAAGAAGGTCAGAAGGTGAAGCTGAAGGGGAAGAGTAATTATGGACACAATGTGCTCAATGTACATGGTTACACGTGGACCATAACAGGATATCAGTTTTGTGCTAACATGCATCATTATTTTATAGAATCTGAAAACAAAACCGTTGCCTCCGGAGGCATTTGGAGGGATACTATGTATGACGTCAAGGACGGCCGTTGGTTGAGGGAGGTCGATGAAGATTTTGAAATCGAGGAGATCATATGACAATAGAACGCATAGACATACCGAAGTATGTTAAAAACAGAGAGAAGCTAAAAGAATATATTCAATGGCTAGATTGGTCATTGAAGATCGAAGAGTATGTATATGTAAAAGTCCGAAAGTATCCCAAAGAGCAAATTTGGGGTTGGTGTGAACCAAATGAGAATACAGGTAACCTAGATGTGTGCATTAATACAATGCATGTGAAGGACGATGATGATTTCCTTGAAACGATTGCACATGAGTATGTTCATGTTGATCAACACGATAAGGATCGATTCGTTAACCACAATGGCACATACAAGGATGATCCAAACGAGATTGAAGCCTGGAAAATGCAAAAGCAGCTAGTGGAGGATTATAAGCGCTCGTAGCTCAGCTGGATAGAGCAACAGACTTCTAATCTGTGGGCCGGGGGTTCGAATCCTCCCGAGCGCGCCAGGCTGGAGTAGCTCAGTTGGTAGAGCAGGGGTTTTGTAAACCTCAGGTCGGGGGTTCGAATCCCTCCTCCAGCACCAGACTAAATACTATGTAACGTCATGAAAGGAGTGAATTAACATGGCAGAGAAAAGTGATACTGACTTTACCCATCTCGATCAGAAGCTATATGCTCTGGCCGCTATGGTCGATACCACAATCAGATATCATGCACATTGCATGGATGTCGATGAGATGGAGAAAGACTATCTCTCTATCTGGTTGAAGAAGGAGCGTGATCCTCTGTTGGTTACGTTGATTGCAACGTTGACTGGAGATCGTAACCTTCAACCAAACGATGGAGCCGGTGATGAGGAATCAGGGAACGAAGTGGCAGACGCTGCGTGAAGAAATGGTCCATAGCCTAAAAGAGGCTAGCATGCTTTACCCAGACAAGACACAAGAGCAGCTGATTGAAACCGCAGCTAGACTTTCAGGTGTCCCAGAGTATATGTTTGGGTGGTTGGATGACAAAAGACAGTGATGAATATCACAAAGGATGGCATGAAAAACTAGGTAATGTTAGTCCCAGTTTTTGTCTGGCAAAGTGGAAGCAGGTAACACTGCATCTACAAATTGGTCATAAGCATAGCTGTCACCATCCAAACACGCATAAGATAGACGTAGAGGCTATCAAGAAAGACCCATCTGCCCTTCATAATACTGCCGAGTCCTTTAGAACCAGGCAGCAGATGAGGGAAGGTATCCGTCCGGACGAATGTGGGTATTGTTGGAAAGCAGAAGATACAGGTTCGTTTAGTGACCGTGTCTACAAAAGTGCCACACGTTGGGCATACCCTTTCTTCGATGAGGTAGTCAACAATAAGAAGGATGAGAACATCTTTCCTTCTTATCTCGAGGTTAGTTTCAGTAACGTATGCAACTTCAAATGTACGTACTGTGCTCCACATATCAGTAGCCAATGGTTCCAAGAAATTGAACAGCATGGTGGTTTCCCTTTGACGTATAAGGGAGCTGGATACACATACAATGATATGGCTATGCTCGAGCAGCAAGATAAGATGCCTATCCCACACAAGGAAGAAAACCCATATGTGGAGGCATTCTGGAAATGGTGGCCACAGCTATACAGACATCTACAGACGTTTCGTATAACTGGTGGTGAGCCATTGCTGACAAAGAACACATTCAAGGTTCTTGATTCTATCATCGACGATCCTATTCCAAACAAAAATCTTAGGCTAGAGATAAACACCAATCTTTGTGTTCCTGATTCAATCTTTGATGACTTTGTTTCTAAATTAGATAGGTTGGCTACTGATAGATGTACTGGTCCAATCACAATATATTCAAGCTGTGAAGCTAAAGGTGAGAAGGCTGAGTATATTAGAACTGGATTAGATTATGAAAAACATTTACGTAGCTTGAAGACAATCCTAGATATGTTTTGTAAGCATAAGTTAAAACCTCATCACTACAAGGACCCTGTTAGATATAACCATATGGCATATATGTGCACGTACAATTTATTGAGCGTGACATCATTCAAAGGATTCTTAGAGGACATTGTTGAGATCAGGTCTGGTCTTGAGTTTTCTGATGAGCTACTTGAGCATGCCCAGGATATATGTGACCACCCTCAGAACCATCTATACGAAACACAAGAGCGTGACAATATTAGATCATTAGCTGGTGGAGCTATGTACTTAGCAACTCAAGCTAATACAATAGACATTCCTTTTCTAAGACACCCGGCTCATATGTGCATAGATATACTTACGGACGACTTCGATGAATACTTTGAAGAGTCCTATCAGTACATGAGAGACAACCCATGGTTCTCTGAATTTGAAACAAGAAAGATGGAACGTGTGTGGAATGTTTATAAAAATAATACAATGCCTAATGAAAATAAAAGAATGTTACGTAAACAATTCCAACAATACGTTGACCAATTAGACAAAAGGAGGGATACTAACTTTTTGGAAGTATTCCCCGAATATACCAACTTCTATGATTATTGCAAAGGGTTACCAGCATAATGGCAAAGAAAAAGAAACAACGAGACAAGCAGACCTCTAAAGGTATTGGCAAGAATGTCGACAGTAAGATTACAAACAGCATTCGTCGTGATCGTACTAAACTTGAAAAGGTTTTAGACAAGCAGCGTGCGTGGAAGGCTATGAAGAATCCATGGCTCACTGTTCCTAATGGAAACTCTAATGAGACTGCTAAGCAGTTTATTAGAGTTCGTGCTAATGATTTGTGGGGGGATCCAAGAAGGCAATATCGGATGAGCAATACTGATGATTAGTACCATGGCTATGGAAAACAAACGGTATGGTAGAGACGATGTAGTAATCTACACAAGAGACTTGTGTGGATATTGTGATGCAGCTAAGCATGAAATCACACAGCGTGGTTGGACCTATACTGAATACAATATTGGTGACCCTGCACTGAGAGAAGAATTAAAACAAAAAGCACCAGATGCTAAGACCGTTCCACAAATTTGGGTAGGTCAAAACCATATTGGTGGGTATGATGACTTAATGCAATATTTTGAGGATACGTTAGGATGGTAGCTCCGACACTTACGATACTGGATAGTAAGAAAGACATGTTTGAGTATGAGGATGGATGCTCAACTGGATATGAAGTTAATGAGTTGAACGAGAAGGCTATGGGTGGCACAGAGTTGATGATGCATGGTTTGTTTAGTCGGGTTGATAAAGACCTGCTTGACAATTTTCAAATCATCCCTTCCAGAGTACGTAAGCTCGATGGTACTAAAAAACGGATACTGTGGTGTCATGACTTAGCAGATGATGGTGAAGTCCAATTCCTCAAAGATGGTGGCTGGAGTCATTTTGATAAGCTAGTGTTTGTTTCTCATTGGCAGCAACAAGACTATCAAACCAAGCTAGGTGTTCCTCCTTCAATGTGTCATGTGTTGCAGAATGCTATTACTCCTATAAAGGATCACGAGAAGCCGGATGTCAAAGATCAGCTAAACATCATATACTTTTCAACACCACATAGAGGATTAGATATCCTTATTCCTGTGTTTGATCATTTAAAGACAGAATATTGGAAAGATGATAACATCAAGCTCCACATATATTCTAGCTTTGAGTTGTATGGTTGGAAAGAAAGAGACGATCAGTTTAAACCACTATTTGATCAATGTAGAGATCATCCAGATATTGAATACCATGGGTCAGTAACAAACAACAAGATCCATGAAGTGTTAGAGGACATGCACGTATTTGCATATCCCAGCACGTGGCCTGAAACAAGCTGTATATGTTTAATGGAGGCTATGTCAGCAGGCTTGGTGTGTGTGCATAGTGGGTTTGCTGGGCTACCTGAGACAGCAGCAAATTGGACTATGATGTATCCGTTTCATGAAGACAAGAATGCACATGCAAACATCTTTGCACAGAACCTTTTCAACTCTATTAAGATGCTACGTGAAGGTTCATTAGACCAAAGATTGAGTATGCAAAAGGTATACTCTAATTCATTCTACACGTGGGAAACAAGAGCAATGCAATGGGATATGTTCTTGAACACGTTTCTACAAGAGGAGACTGGAGATGACAAGTCCTGAGGAGTGGGCGGCTAAAGAATTAATTGAAGCACGATCTAATGATCTTGAAGGTAACTTGGATCGTTGGACTAAATATGATAAACTCAGAATGAGTGAAGACCTCGATCAAATGTTTGAGTATCTGCTATCAGAGGCTCATCTAAATGAAAGAGGCAGACGAGTAGTAGAACAAGCAAAATTATCATACGAGAAAATATTCTATAATGAGGTCAGCCCAGCAAATCGAACACATTAAAAACTATGTGTCCGATCCGTACATTGTAGAGAACTTGATCAACCAGGGAGAGGCAAATTACTTAGTTGATCTGTTCGAAGAAGAAGAGATACTGAAGGTCCACAAGAAGACTGGTCCAGTTACTATTGACTGGAAGCACGATGTTAATACTCATCTATATGAAGATGAAGTAGTACAGTTGGTGCTGAAACGGCTCGAGAAACACATAGGACCGTTTGATATTAATGCTGCTTTGTACTTCCACTGCAATGGCCCATTCACCCTACACAACGACGATAACTACGAGTTTGCACACGTATACAAGGGCATTACTTTACCTCTGAAGCTACATGGGCCAGGAGAAGATACACCAGGATTAGTAATGTTCAATCAGTTTTATTTCCATGGTCCTGCTAAGTTTTTGAAAGGTCTTGAAGAGACAGATCCATATACATACTTCAACAAAATACTGACTTCGTATGAGGGTGTAGAAGGACTGACGGATGTACCATTTGATGAAGAGTGGAGAGAGAAGTACATACCGCATATTGAACCTAAATACTTAGAGGGATTAAGTGTACATAGTGTAATGCCTTGGGTCCCTGGTAACGCTATTGTATTTGATAGCACAAGAATACATTGTGCAACAAACTATAAACGATTAGGGTACACTAACAAACAAGCCATTAGTATATTTACTAGGCACAAACAAAGTTCACCATACTACCAGCTGGAGGGTATAAATGGCTAAAAGGTATATGCAAATTAAGCAAGATGGCAAGCTGATCGTTCTCGAGTGTGAGAAGTATCCTGGTCAACTAGAAAAGATGAGAGCAGAGATTGATATGTTTCGTAAGAGATATAAGGGTGAGAAGCTAGCCACTTACGATGAGATGACTGTCGAACAAGACAAATATTTTTAATGTCGGTGTTGTAGTCTAGCTACAACCTTACCTACATTTTCTGTCGTGAATGGTACATTTAGAATAAGATGTATCGAGTTGTTAACCCAACTGATTGTCCTATGCATTTTTCGTGTATTAAGATAGTACAATCGTCCGTGCTCAATCTGCACTTTTTTGTCGTCCAGAATCCAATCATAATCTAATGGCCCACAATTATTCAGGAATGCTATTAACCTGAAGTACCTTCTATTCATTATTGGGTAGTCTCTGTGTGGTACAAAGTACCCGCCTATATTGGCTTGAACAAGAAAAGTTCTAGCAAGAGGCATCCAAGGACTAAGAGAGTAATGCAAACTATGGCACCTATCGTAGACTTTAGTTGGCTTGCTGAATTCTTCTTCAAGAACTTTCCTCCCTAGTTTCTTTGTAGCTTCTGCTAATGATGGAGCGCCTCTGTGATCCCATTCTGGCAGGGTTGTCACAGATAGCGCTTTTCTATTATTAGGACGATCGGGCCGAGGCAAGTAGTCGACCCAATCTTTATCAAACTCCTTTATTTCATTTCTGAATTGAGATACATCTATTTTGTATTCCAACGGAACAACATCCCCAAGCTGCATCAATGCTAGCTCATTACCAAGTCTTTCGTTACTCCACTTACCATCATGGTCGTGAGGACGATTCAATACTTGCCCACTGATGCCGTCTGGCACTGTAGTCATTTATATTTTGCACCCCACTTGTCTGTGTGTTTCATTATAAGGTCACCTACTACAGCCACACAAGCATACTGACCGACATCTTTGGTTTTTTCAGAACCCTTCTTCTTTGACGTCACTTCAACAAATTCAATTGTAGTTATTGAGTTGTCATTCTTGTTCCAATACACCATTACGGGGTACTCTGTTCCAGAATGAACTGCCGAGTATATTTTTATTTCATCCTCATTTTGCTCGAAGTTCATCCAAGCTAATTGCATTGGTATGCAGGCTAGTGGTTTCTGTAAAATGATTGGCTCTGCACGCAATGCTGTTGCTGTTAGTAACACGGTAGCAACCACCGCAAGGATCCTATACATTATGCCTTTCCTTATATGTTTGTCTCCATTGTTGAAAGTAGCCGATGTGGTCATCACGTTCTTCAACAAAGAGCTGGGGCTCATCATTAGCAACGGCAATGATGGTAACCAAATTGACAATTGGTTTCCCTGTCATCTCTTCAAACATAACTGCGTACGCAGACTCTTGCATAAAATAATTACCTATCCATGATCTCCGTTTTCGTTTAGCAGCAGTTTTAAAGTCAATGATTGATGGCTTACCATCAAATATGCCCACAGCATCACACTGTCCGGCTACCCGGAGATAATCACTATAGAGTGGACACTCTACAGCCCATACCTCCTCTAAGTATATATCTAAAATTGGCTTAATTTGTTTGAACATAAACAAGTTTTCAGGACTGACGTCTTCGTACAACATTTCCATGTTGTTAACATAGTCCTCACACAATTTATGTACTTTTGTGCCTGCTTTCGTAGCTTTATTAGATATACGATTGGCTTCTTGCTCACCAACACGTTTTCTCCATTTGGCAATAGACTTTGCCGAGGCTTGGCTGGTGATTGTTGTGACAGAGGGATACCGTTGACCATCTGGAGTAATGTAGTATCTCTTTCCGTCAATTACCTTTCTAGGAAGGTCTTCAAATTTATATTTGTCACTATGTTTAAACATAACCCATTCTATGCTTTGCTATGATATAAGATTTCACTAACTGGGATCGTACTATGTCTTGCTCTTCAAATTCATAATACTTAAACCCATCAATATTATTTAGTATATCAAAAAAGCGCTTTAATCCTTCTCGTTCACTAGCATTAGTCAAATCACTTTGTCTGAAGTCTCCGCAGAATATTATCTTAGTAGATTTACCAGACCTTGTGATAAGGCTGTCGAGTTCATGAAAAGACATATTATTGACTTCATCGACAATTATAATTGTATGGTCGAAGGTTAGTCCTCTAAGAAAACTTGTTGTTGAGAACTCAATAATATTTTTAGTTTTCAAGATTTCGTAAGCATCACCCCTACCAAACAATTCATTATAGATTGCTCGGTATGGTTCTTCATATATTTGAGCTTTCTGCTTTACTGTACCAGGAAGATATCCCATATCTCTGGTTGGGACAACAGATCGGAATATGATAACTTTGTTATAATCACCACCAGCTATCACATCATCAACACCCAGATAACATGCTAACCAAGTTTTACCTGTTCCAGCCAACCCATGTAAGATTAGGTTGTTGCCTTCGTCATATGCTTCTATAACTTGCTTTTGCTTTTCAGTTAGGGCATACTCTCTGGTAATGTCTCTGATACGAAATTTAGATTGGTTCAATTTATTTTTCTTATCAATGATACCATCTTGTCGAAGCTGCCTACGTCTCTTTCGGCTTATGCTCATACGTTGATTTTGTTCCCACGGCCTGAGGCCTTTTTAATTGATTTCAATGTATCCTTCCACCCATCGTCTGTGTGACGACCCAGTCCTCCTACACCACCTACAATGGCTGGTGCACTTGGTACTTGTCGGTGATCTGGATTCTCTACTTTGTATGCATCGAGCTCAGACATTTTCATTTCAATGTCGAACTCTATGCCTGACTGTTCGTCAAAAAACGTATATGTTGGCATTAGTACTCATCCTGTAGTCTCATTAATTCTTCAACATCACGTGAGTTCATTGCTGACTTCATCTTACGATTTGTCTTTCGTGTGATGTCCCTATGTTTGTCCTTTTTGCTTTCCTCATAATCGTCATCATCATAAAATTCACTATTCCGAGACTTCTTCGACTGACGCTTGCTCATTGGACCTTTCCCTTTGTTGTTAAGAGCCGATGACATCCCCGTAATTGAGATATGTCATTAAGAAATATTTGGCATATCCATTTGTAGGTGGATTTCCATGGTGTAAGTATGTCCACATTGGTGGAAATACTAACAGTTTACCTTTCTCAGGTTTGATCTTGTCTCCTAGCAATGGAAACTCTGTCTCACCTTCCTCGAAATCATCGTTTAGGTAAACCATTAAAATTAAAAATCTCTTGGCGCCATCGTGACTGGTAACATCAACGTGTGCACCAAAACTCTCTCCAGTATCACAAAGGAATCTTTTCATTCTAAACTGTTCCCACCCATAGCCTGGTGGCCATTGGTGGTTTGATATCTGACAATCTGTTTTGTATTTTTCTATAGCTTCTTGGAATAGGTTGATAGCCATGGTATTTAAATATGTGAATCTGTCAAACCCCATTGGATTCATTCTTTGACAGTTACAATTACCACATATCTGATGTCCATCGGGTCGTACAGGTCCTGTACATATGCTTGTTTTCTTAACTTCTTCTTTATCCACAACCATAGTTTCTTCAAAGTGAGATACGTATGCGTCACACATCTCATCTGTAAAGAAGTTAGGATATTCTCTCGTGAAGAAATTAGGCATGGTGGGGTGTCCAGTCAAAGTCTGGTCGAGCTACTTCTCGATGGCTGAAGTCAATACCATCATTGACCGTTGTCATATCAATGTAGTTGACATAGGTCATCAAGAAATATTTTGCCATGCGGGTTGATGGGGGTCGAGGAGGTATACCTCGATGAGATAATGTCCAGTCTGGTGGAAACAAAAAGATTCTACCTTGGACAGGTTTAATCGATTGCTTTAGTATGTTGAAGTATGTTTCACCACCTTCAAAGTCATCATTTAGATAACAGATCATGCCCAGAAATCTTTTAGCATGTGCGTGTGAATAGATATCCACATGGTTGCCGAGACCATGATAACCATGACTCTCGTTACCTTCTGGGTCAACCTTGAATCGTTTGATTCTTAGTTCCTCAAAACCAAATTCATCTGGCCATTGGACTGGGTGCAGCTGTACGTCTTTTTTATACTGCTCGAGCACTGCATGTAGATTAGAGGTAAAGGTATAGTTAAGGTCCTTGAAGCAGTCAAATTCCATAGGATTGATTCTCAGACAGGAACAGTCCCCACACAACTTATCACCAGCTTTGTTGTAACAGACAGATAAGTCTCTTACTCTTTGTTGCTGATTGAGTACGACGCTTTCATATTTGTCGATATATGCATCACACTCATCTGGTGTTAGGTACCCATCGTATACTCTTAGGTACCAATCTATGTCACGCATTTTTATCCTACATCAATTTGAGGGAACGCTTCTTTGACTACTGTTTTGCTAACGCCCTTGATAGAACCTTTTTTCATTTCTAACAACAGCTTTGCATCTCCAGGAGCAATTGATTCTAATAGTTGGATAAAGATCGTTTCTCTTTTGATCTCGTGTACGTCAGGCTCTAATAAATTACCATCAACGCTGATAAAATATTTCATCATACGCATCTTACCAAAGAATGCTCCTTCAAGGTCTGTGCCATCTTCGACAGCAGTATAAGGAGGGTCACCCTCTGGCATGATCCATTTGATGGTTGGATTGTAGGTGAGCTGAAATACGTCAATTAACTGTGATGATTCGTTGTCTTTGAGTATCTGAGCTTTGATCTTTACGTTCTTGCTCTTACGACACTCAGCAATGATCTCTGAGAGACCCTTTGTGTAAGCCATAATAATTTCCTCATTGGTCTTCGAATGATATATCCGATTCATCCATATTTATTACATTCTCAGAAAACTCTTGGAGGGGATGCTTCATCTGTAATGATCTAAACATTGCCGATTTTATTGATTCACTTATCATGATTAGATCATATTTGATCTTCTCGTCTTGCTGCAAATCTATCCCTGCAGTTTCAAGTTTACCGAATAAATCAAAAGCTAAATCAACAGCTGTTGATGTCACGAATGACTCTCTTACTTTTGATATTGACTTTTGCAACTCTGCTTCGTTTTGAGGAGCATGGTTGCGTTTGGTTAGTGGGAACTTCACCACATTCGACACTATATCGGTCCTTCCAGTGTTTCCTCTTGTTATTTAGCTTTTCTCTTTCTCCTGGTGCTTTTCTTTTTGGGTGCTGGTTTATCATCTGGAGCCATACCAACTTTGTCAATTGGTATACCATAATGCTCAGCATACACTTCTTTGGTCACGAATCCTACAATTGGATTGAATGTGTCCAGATCAACCTTGAGCATTCCACTATATGGACCCTGAAAATGGTATGCTGGCACTCGGACTATTCTTCGTACCCTGCCTTCCATGTTCTCACCATATCGGAAGTCCTGATATATGCCAGTCCTCAGATATGTTTCCAGATTTTGAACGTAACAATCAATGATATTGAAACGATCATTCATCTGGCGGTCATATTTGGTTCTCAGCTGCTTTTTCAGAGAAGAAAGCTCGTCCCTATTGGTTTTTATCCATTTCTTGATATTTTTGACATTCCATGGATGTCTATCGTCACGTGGGACGGCCTCGTGCACGGATTTGTACTCCGTAGGTGCACGATTAGCTCTGGCTTTTGCAAGCCGAGCCCTTCGTTCTTCTTTTTGCTTCTCAGAAAGAGGTTTGCGTTTTTTGGCCATCAGTCTTTTTTCAACGACTGTGTCCATTCCCAGAATGCTGTTTTAGCCTCTTCAGGTGTCATTTCAAACGCGTGCTCCAACAAACGTGGAGCTTCCATCATATTTCTGTGTCCTTCTTCACGAAGGGCATTTAACCAATCAAAGATTTGTTTCTGACTACCAGTTGCCATTGGCCATCCTCTTATTTTCAAGTTTAGCATCATACATTGTCACATTCGGATACGTCTTGAATGCGTCAACAATCGGTTCTGCATCATCGTAGAATTCGTACCTGTAGTACTTATAAGGCTTCAATTGCTTAGTTTTGTACTCTGCATCAGGTAAATTCCAATGATGCGGTTTTCTGCAGGTATTTCTCTCCAAAATATGGTGATATTTCAAGCCGTTATCATCGAGAAAATCGTAATCATCCTGGCACATTTCACGTGCTGTGCAGATTACGATGTAATATTCACCGGACGCATACATCATCTTCATCTTTTCAGCAAGAGGAAGCAGCGTGTCCTTGTAAATATTCTTTCGAGTACGAAGCTCAAAATACCCTTCCAGGTCCAAAGTACCATCTGGCCTGTTAGGAGTACGGTGAGATGAGTCGATTACTGTCCCATCTAAATCAAAAACTGCTATGTTCTTCTTCATCATACCCTTATTATACCACATTTTCCCGCTTGGTCAACCGCAAATCTCGAAATTTGGGTCATTATTCTTCAAAACCCACCGGCCATCGTGGAATTTTTCACCCTTAACCTTGAAAGTTTTGTTTAGAGACTGCAAATGCCACGCGTCTGCACCCTGAAATTTGCCTTCATCAATGATATTCCACACTTCACCGTGCTGGTGAATGCGGTTTTTCCCGTGTCTGGTCTTGCCTTTTAAGATAATCCGTGTCATAATGCGGCTCCTCCGATGACAACCAGCATAACAAGCAGCTTGAAGCCGATAACAGCTCCAAAAACTAGCGCTAAAAACCCTAAAAACTGAAACATGCGTTATCTCCTCTCATAATTTATCATCCCATATATACGGATACCGGTCAACAGACGATTTTCATAAACTTTTTTTCAAAAAAAGCGTTTTTGACGGTTGACCGCAAGCCCGGGCTATGGGATGATAAGGGGGTCAAGAGAGAGATATGGAGTTAATCAGATGCAAGTAGAACTTAACCAAATCGAGCGGGAAGACCTGGAGTGCTTCATCTATGAGGGGCACAAAGACGCCTATGGTGTCAAGGGTCGGCACTACAATTTTAGTGCCATGAGCATGGACGACCTTCGTAAGGAGGCCGATCGTATTGCTGACGCAATCGATGTTGCTCAGGCTGAGGAGAAGGCTCGTGAAGAGCAGGCTCTGGCCGAGTTCAAAGCTCGGATCACTGAGGTGATCGAGCTTGGTGCAGGCAACCGCATCAATGCTCTCCGGTGGATGACATCCACTGAGACGTTCTACCACAGCCAGTCTGTTGAGGGCTGGGTGTGGGAACAGGGCATCCTGTTCACCGACTACGGTCGGGAGCTTGTCAACGAGCTCATGGACATCGTTGAATTTGAAGAATGGGAGTAAATTCGTTGTTGACCTAACGGTCGATGTTTGGTATTATAATAGAGTGAACAGCCAATAGGAGATATGAAATGGCACATGAGTTAGAAATCGTTAACGGAGAAGCACAGATGGCTTATGTCGGGCAGCTGCCTTGGCATGGTCTCGGGACTGCGGTCGAAGATGACCTCACCCCATCTGAGTTTCAGGAAGTTGCTGGACTCGACTGGAAAGTCGTTCCTGTTCCTGCGTATGCAGAATTCAAAGGTAAAAAGATCGAGTCTGGTCACCAGATGCTGATCCGGGATATTGATTCCAAGCCTTTGACGATGATCACAGGTAACTGGAATCCAGTTCAGAACGATGAAGCGTTTGACTTCTTCAATGAGTTCTGTGAGACCGGTGCAATGAAGATGGAGACTGCTGGTTCCCTCAAGGGTGGTCAGTGGGTCTGGGCACTTGCAAAGTCGACTGAGGCTTTCTCGTTGTTCGGTGGAGATGAGATTCAGTCTTATCTACTGTTCTCTAATCCTCACATTTATGGTCGTTCAATCGACATCCAGTTCACACCTACTCGTGTGGTCTGCAATAACACGTTGAATGTTGCTCTGTCAGAGGACAGCAAGAATCGTGTTCGTATGAACCACCGTCGTGAGTTCGATGCTGACATTGCCAAGGAGATGCTTGGTCTTGCAGCTGAGAAGATGGAGAAGTTCAAGACCATGGCAATGTTCATGGGTACGAAATCCTACAAGGATGAGATCGTCAAAGAATACTTTGATGAGGTCTTCCCTGGCTACAGCAAGAAAGAAGGAGAAGAGCGTGAGTCTTCTCGGAATGCTGTACGGGCTTTCGAAGTTCTTGAAACTCAGCCTGGTGCAGAGTATGCTAAGGGTTCTTGGTGGCAGGCATTCAATGCCACGACTTACATGATCGATCATGAGATTGGTAAGTCTGAAGAGTCTCGTTTGACCTCCAACTGGTATGGTATGAACAAGACCAAGAAGATCAAAGCTCTTGAAAAGGCGGTCGAGTATGCAGAAGCAGCGTAGACTGATCAAGCGCTTAACCATCGAGTATAGTGAGGAGGAGTCGGAAGACTCCTCCAAAACTCGTATCCATAAGCTCACTACCGAAGAGAAATATCTCACCGGTACGCAGTGGGAGGATCAACCACTAACCAGCACGAGGTCTGAATACCTTTGTTGACCTAACGCTCCACATAAGTGATAATTATATAATGAGGAGAAGTTAGATGGATGTGATTTTTGATATTGATGGGACGTTGGTGGATATTAGCCATCGGCTGAAATACATTGGGGCTCCTAGGGAGCATACCAAACTCGATGATGATGAGCACAAGCGCCTGTCCAAAAAAGACTGGAAAGCGTTCCGTGATCCATTGAAAAAGCGGTGGGATGAGCCAATTTGGCCTGTTATCAGCACTTTATTGGCTCTCCACGCTGCTGGACACCGGATTCTCATTGCTTCCGGCCGGACTAAGTCGGAAAAAGAAGGTACCTTGGATTCTCTCAGGACATATATACCCTTCATAGACGATGTCCCTCTGTATATGCGTAGTGATGGAGACTTTCGAAAGGATACTGTCGTAAAGTCTGCAATGCTCGATAAGATGCTAGATGCTGGGTACAAACCAGTTATGGTCTTTGATGACAGACCTTCTGTCATAGAGATGTGGCATAGCAGAGGATTGAAAGTCATGGATGTGAGAGATCCATCCAAAGGAAATTTTTAAGGAGATCCAATATGAGCTGGATTACAGATAGAGTAAAGGAACGTACATCTTGGGACGGTGCAGCATTGATTGCTGTAGGTGCCGTTGTACTTTTCTTGGGCCCATTTGCTAAGTGGGCAGCATATGCTGCCATTGCATGGGGTCTATGGACAATGTGGAAGAAGGAAGACTAATTCTTCGTTGACTATCAATCCATAATGGAGGATAAATAATAACGTAACGCTGAAGAGGATCAAAAGCTAGACAGGACCGGGGTGCAAATCCCCGCACCTCCACCATAAGCACTTGGCATCGAAAGTAAGTTCCTTGGCCAAGGCGGTGAAATCCAAGTGTTTATGGGGGGTGTGCTAGGATCGACTGGTAGTGATTAGTGAATTGGAGTTACGAGGCTGACCGCTTTATAGGTCAAACACTATAAATGCAAACGATAATTTTGCACCAATGGCACTTGCTGCTTAAGCAGTAAGGATACCGGAGTTCGGGAGGCACTTGGCAACAGAAGCCTCCCACTTATTTAAGGAGAGGAAATGTCAGAAGTTCTAACAATTACAGACAATGCTAAAGAATATATGAACAAGGTGGCTGATGGTAAGTATGTCACGTTGGGTGTTCGTAGTGGTGGATGTGCTGGTTTAGAATATGAGTGGGGACTATCAGATAGTGTTGAACATGAGACTATTAAGTGGACTCCTATAGATGATATTTTGTTGATCGATCCTATGGCAGAAATGTTCATGTTTGGATCGGTTGTGGATTATGTTAATGAACTAGGAGGTGCATACTTGAAAGTGGTTAATCCAATGGCTCAATCACAGTGTGGGTGTGGTACTAGCTTCTCAGCATGATACACTTTGATTGGAAGGGCAAGATTGGTTATGGAGATATTATAAGTCCAATCTGCTATGCACACACATTAGCACAACGCAATTGTGAGGATGTGCATTTCACTATGCACTGGATGCATAAACGTGGAGAGAGATTCAAACCTACCGACGCAGAAACACTTGATGCCAGAATGAAGGTACTGTTTCGACAAGTCCAACCAATAAACTATCACAAGGTTACCTACACCCAACATTTTTCTACCAATATGAATTACAATCATTCGAATTATGATGACTTTGATGATTATCATAACCTATGGTGGTCCAAGGTACAGAACGTAGATAATGGTAGGAAATCCATCGTTCTAAATACAACTGCCACCCACAAAGAACAATTTGAGGAGTATGCTCCAGAAAAGAACTGGAAAGATCCTGTTGGAGTTGATGGATGGCGGCATGTTGAACAAATTATTAAAGAACAATGGGGGTTCAATGTTGAATTTGTTGATTATACTACCCCGATAGAAGATGCTATGGATATCTACCGCAAAGCATTCTTGGCCGTTGGTTACCATGGCTCTGCAATGTGGATAGCTAGATATGTTGGTTGCCCAATGTTGATTTACTCAACAAAGCCAATAACAAAAAGGGCATTTCCTTGGGCTCACGTTAGAAATAAATTTGATCGTGAGCAGTTTGTAGCTACAGATCCTTATAAGGTCCGAAGGTCCTCAAAGGCTAGATTAACAGAGGTGAAAAAACAATATGAGCTATTCCTCAACACTCCCAACTTACATCGGTTACGAGGCAAGAGAACATAGAGCTTGGGAAGTTTGTGCTCGATCGATCGAATACTATAACGAACTACATGGTGCCAATAATGTTCAAGTGATCAAACTTAGATCACAAGACATACCTGAATACAATAGAGACCATGGTGAGCCTCAATCTACAGATTTCACATTTACACGATTCTGGGTACCATACCTGACAGGGTTTAAAGGCACCGCTATTTTTGTTGACTGTGATTTTTTATTCCTTGAAGATATTAGTTTGATTGAATGGTATGCTCGTGACCATGCTGTAGCTGTTGTACAGCATCCTCCATATCAGCCTCATAGTGATGTTAAGATGGATGGTGTAGCACAGCATAGATCGTATAGAAAGAACTGGGCTTCTCTAATGGTATTCAATTGTGAGCATCCATCTAATGCTATCCTAACACCAGACTATCTTAACAACCATACACCAGGATTAGACTTTCACCATCTTTCGTGGTTGAAGGACGAAGAGATTAACTCGATTCCTTTGGATTGGAATTGTCTTGATGGTTATTATGATTTGATCGATCCTAGAGCAATCCATTATACAGATGGTGGCCCTTGGTTTGATGAATATAAAAATACAAAATATTCACATCTATGGATAGACTTTGAAGAGAACTTTATGTCATGAGTGAAGACCTTGCTCCATATATCCAACACAATTTGAAATTACATAGAAAGATTGGTATGTTCATCTCGGGTGGGTTTGACAGTGCATTATTGCTGTACCTGGTCAATGAGATCAACAACCGCACATTTAAAAAAGAAAAGAATCGTAGTACGCTGACAGCATATACTGTTCCTAAGTACGATGGTTCATACGACCATTCACCCAACGTAGTTAAGTGGGTCAATCCAAACATTGAAATTAAGACTGTTGGTGATAAAGATTTGCCACACAACAAACAGGTTGGTAGTGGTGTAAAGGAAGTTATGCTATCTGGTGAACAAGATCAAGTGTATATTGCACATACTGTGGTGCATGATTGGATGGACTTTCCAGGAGGCTTGAAGGTTGTCCGTCAGGAGAATAAACATCCTAAGTTCATATTCATGCCGTACATGGATATGAAGTTAGACAAAGCAGACACAATTCGTCTAGCTAAAGACTTATTAAGTGTGGATCAATTTAAGCAGCTTTGTGAAATCACACACTCATGCACACAGACAACAGGTAAGAGGTGCGGTGTGTGTTGGCATTGTCAAGAAAGAGCATGGGGATTCAAGCAAGCAGAAATGACAGATTATGGAGAAATGTAAGTAATGAATGACATCACCTTCATAATAACCTACTATGGCCAGGTAGAGAGGTTATTGCATCATTGCAAATTCTTTGGTAGCGCTGACTCTGCTTTCAAACGTCACTTTAAAGTGATGTTCATAAACGATGGATTTGATGATGATGGATTGTTTGAGGATATGTTAGAAGCCTATCAAACACAGTTTCGTCTTAGTGGATATAAGGTAACAGCAGATGTTGGTTTCAATAGTCATGGTTGTCGTAACCTGGGTATGTTGCAAAGTGATACACACTGGAATATATTGACAGACATCGATGTATATTGGGGTCACTATCTGCTCGAGCAACTAATAACACAAGATCTAAGTAACGATAATTATTATGTGTTTAGAGTGTTGTTCAACTTCGAGGATAATCCAGAAGATTATGAGCATGTGGATCCTAAACGTATATTGAAGTTTGTAGCACATCCTAATGTGTTCCTAATGAGCAAGCCGTGCTTTTGGTCGACAGGAGGATACGATATTGAGTTCACAGGTCTTCGACATGGTGATGGTGAGTTTTTCCTTGCTGTTGACAAAGATAAATATGATCATGTACTGTTTCATCCATCATATGGAGAGAGTTATGAGGATTTCCCACACGTGCACGTGCAGGATCCAAATAGGGCGGGGTCGTATATTAATCAATCAACAGAACGAGCCGGCTATTTAAAAAGAACTGTTGACTTTGTCACCGTAAGGAACGAAGATAGAGAGAGAAAGTTTAAAAAGAGGATTATCTGCTTCCCCTGGCAGCGGGTAATATAAGACATGAAAACATGGAAGAGAGTAGTGCTGGTCGGTGGTACGATCGGTTTGATAATGGGCTTGGTCGTTGGTCAAGCCCGTGGTTCACAAGAAATTAATGATGATCTGTATTGCTTGTCTGAGGCCATTTACTTTGAGGCGGGCAACCAACCGTTTGTTGGTAAGATGGCAGTTGCTGAAGTGATTCTTAACAGAGTAGAACATATCACATATCCAAATAATATTTGTGATGTTGTTCATCAAGGTCCTGTTAGAGAGAGTTGGAAAAGGGATGGAACATACTATCCTGTTCGTTGGAGATGTCAATTCACATATTGGTGTGATGGTAAGGCAGATGTGCCATTAGAATCCGATACGTGGGAACAGTCTTTGTCAGCTGCATATCTAATGATTACCGGTAATGTGTCGGTGGTAGAAGGTGCAACGCATTATCATGCTACATATGTCAGTCCTTCGTGGGCCAAGAATCTAAGAAAATTAGTAACCATAGAGGATCACATATTCTACAAATGATTGATCTTAATATAAAGACGCCATCAGCATTTGCAGAAGAGATTGAACAGATGGTTAAGGACCTGTCTATATCTCACTTCGATGCTATCGTGCATTATTGTGATCGTAATGAAATTGAAATTGAGACTGTGGCTTCATGGGTCAAAGGTAGTCAAGTATTGAAGTCGAAGGTTATGTTAAACGCACAGGATCTAAATATGATCAAAAAGTCAGCAAGATTGCCAATATGATGGAGGTAGTTTGGCAAATTATGTTGATTGTGTGCATGAATGTAAACTGCATAGATCAACCAGTAGAGGAATATAGTAGTGAAAAGGAATGCATCAAAGGGCTTGAATTCTATGAGCAGTTTCCTAAAGATAGAAATAGTAAATGGGATCGTGTGGAATACATTTGTAAGCCAAAAGGATCTCGATCAACATGAATGAGTACGAATGCTATACGACATATATGGCTTTGAAGAGGCACTTCACCTCTGACTATGATATATTTAAGTATCGTGGTAAGGTCAACAATACTGAAAAGTCAAGATTTGATGTTCGTAAAGACAAGTACTTTTTCTACAAGCTGTCTAAGCTAAAAGATCCTCGATCATTCATGTTAGCTAACATTGTTAATGATCCAAACTTCTTCCCTGGTGACGTTAAGAATATGACCTGTCATGCAGTATATACTAATTGGCAGAAAAGACGTCAAAGCATGGGATACACATTTCGTAGTGAGATTGCCAAAATGCACGAGAAGTATGATGACAATCTCCTCGTCAAAGAATCACACCCTTATCTTATGAGATTAGTGTTAAGGGGTGATGTCTGTCTGGAGACATTTATTATTCTGAACAAACTCACACCATTCTTTCAATATTGGAACAAGAAACTGGAAGGTGACATGATCTGGAATGATTTACGTTTGAAGGCAGTTAAGTATGAGCCGTTCTTAGATGTTGACTTATATAAATATAAGCAGTATACTATGGAACACTTTGAATAAACCGTACACGATTATATAACGCATATACCGCATATAGAAGGAGAAAACGCATGGCTACAAGTTTTGCCGCAATGAAGAAAAATCGTCAATCTGACGTAGAGAAGCTAACAGCTTCTATCTCTAAACTCCAAGGAAATACTCAACGAGATGATGATGGGTTCTGGAAGCCAGAAGTCGATAAGGCTGGTAACGGAATGGCTATCATTCGTTTCCTTCCTGCACCTCAGGGTGAGGAAGAGCCTTTCGTCCGTATCTGGGATCATGGATTCCAAGGTCCTGGTGGTTGGTTTATTGAGAAATCTTTGACAACCCTTGGTGACAAATGTCCTGTTTCGGAGTATAACTCTATGCTCTGGAACTCTGGTACTGAGGCTGATAAGACCTTCGTTCGTTCGAAGTCTAAGCGCCGTCTTGGTTACATCTCCAACATCTACGTTGTAAAGGATCCTGCTAATCCTGATAACGAAGGTAAGGTGTTCTTGTACAAGTATGGCAAAAGGATCTTTGATAAGATTGTTGAAGCTCAACAGCCCGAGTTTGATGATGAGACACCAGTCAATCCTTTTGATCTTTGGGATGGAGCTAACTTCCGTCTAAAGATTCGTAAGGTAGAGGGCTATCGTAATTATGATAAGTCTGAGTTTGATAGTCCAGCCTCTTTGCTGGATGATGATCAGGAACTTGAAGATGTATGGAAGCAAGAGAAGCCTTTACAGGAGTTTCTTGATCCTAAGAACTTCAAGAGCTATGATGAGCTGAAAGCTAAGCTGTATCGAGTGCTAGCACTTGATGGTGGACCTACTGCCAATACTATGACTGCTGATGAAGTTGTCAGTGCTCCGGTAGTAGAAGCAAAGGCTGCTCCAGCTCCTAAAGCTGAAGAGTCAACTCCTCCTTGGGATGATTCTGATGATGATGACAGCTTGTCTTTCTTTAAGAAGTTAGCTGACGACGAATAAGACTAAAGGAAGGCTGTTTTAGAAGGGCGTTGCCCCTATAACAGTCTTCCTTCCTATTCCTCCACTTGGAGGACTACCTGAAGGAATAATTGTGGTGCCCCCTCCACCACCGCTGCTAGCTTTAGCATCAACCTTAGCCATGGCAGAAATAACAGCTTGGGCTATTTGACCGTTTTGTTTAACCATCTCTTGTATTGCAGCTGCAGAATCTCCTCCACCTGCTTCACCATCAATAGCCTGAGCACCAATAGCAGCAGCCCCTGAGATTTTGGTATCTCCGTTAGCGGCCAAGGGCCCAACTCCAAACTCAGCCAGTTCCTCATCCGTGCCTTGTCGAACGGCTGACCCCCCAGGCACCATTACTCCGTTAACCATAGCGCCACCAGACATTAGTGCTTGTTTTTGTTTCTTGAGTGCCGCTAGTTTTTTCTCGTCATCTTCCCGAGATCCAATCCAATACGAACCTTCTAGGTCTTCTTCCGTATCTGCAATTTCTTGATCAAGTTTTGCCATCTTTTCTTCTGGTGACATTGGTTTTTCAGGTTTATCAGATCCAAATCCTATAGCACCCATGACACTAGAAACGGCACCAGAAACTTTACTTCCAACAGCGCTAGCTGCACCGCCGACAGCTCCAAGCGCTTTTCCTCCCAATTCGGATGCTTTATCAGCTACTGCACCGGCAGCGCCTTTGATAACTCCGGCAACCTCACCAGCAGTTTCTTTGGCTGCATCATAGCCACTGCTAGCCATATCAGCAATGCCTTCTCCGATATCTTTAACTAACCCTGCTGCTGACTCAAATCCTTTACCCAGCAACTCACCAGCATCTTTTACAACGCCCTTAAATCCTTTCTTCTTCAAATACTCCCAAGCCTTTGCTGCTATTTCTTTGCCGCTTTTAAAGACAGCCAAAATAGTTGGTTTGACACCATCCTTACAACATCTGTATATGAATAATCCAAGGTTACCTCCAACAAATGCACCTATAATACCACCTAATACACCGCCTACTAATGTACCCACAAAGGGTATGACTGTTAGCACCAATGCACCAACTACAGCACCCAAGACACCACCAGCGGCTTCACCCAACATAACAAATCTATTCTCCATCCTTTTCTCATCACTGATGGAAGGGTCTAACTCGTTCTTGCCAAGCATAAACAATGTAATCAGCGCTGATATTGGTCCTAGCGCTCTAGCAATTCCTTTTGCTAACCACTTCATTCCAGTCATCTTGCCGAACCTGGCTGCTGCTCCTACTATAGTATCATAGATACCTTTTAACACACCACCAACCCTCTTAGCAAACTTCATAAAAGAGCCCGTTTTAGTTCTGGTAGTTGCTGGCCCAGCTGGTTTAATTGCTTCTGCTTTTGGTGCCGCACCTGCTCCTTTAGCAGCATCGGCATCAGGTGCTGGTGCTGCTGGCGCGGCTCCTGGCTTAGCAGCCATTCTTTTATCAACTTCGGCTTGAGATGTTGCAGCTGGTGCTGTTCCTGGTCCAACAACCTTAGCTTGTGATGCTCTTGCTCTTGGTGCCTCAACTTCATCAGCCATTTTAACTGCTTTGGCTGAAGGTCCTTTAGCCCCTACATCATCTAATGCTTTTTTGGCATCGGCGGCACTAACACCGCCGCCCTTTGCCATGAACTTACCAGTATCCGGGTCAAGTTTTCCAAGCGTGCCGTCTTTCTTTACCCCAAGCCCTTTTTTGCCAAGTTCGGCTTTCTGCTTCTCCGATAGGTTTCGACCACGATCGTCACTTTCAATCCGCGTTTGTTGTGCAGTTCGTGCTACTTTTTCAGGTTTATCTGGTGTAGCTTTTGTTGTTGTTGTTGTTGGAGAAGGTGTAGGAGTTGGACCTTTGGTTTGAATACCTAATGCTCTTTTAAGAGAATCTCCTAAATCAACTTTCGACATGCGGTCGGTGAATTTGCTTAAACGATTCAAACCAACAGCAAAACCAGTAGTTAGAGCACCTAATGGATTCTTTAGTTCATCAAGTAAACCAGCAACACCATTTAGAGCATCACCAATTATAGAATCCTTACCAAACATAGTGTCAGTTAGACTCTTTACTCCTGATTTAAAGCCACCAATTATTTCATCTTGGAAAGCTAGTCCTATGCTAGCTCCAAGGGCGCCCAATCCAAGCATCTTGGCTAGGCCACCCATTTCTGCTTTTTTTCTATTGGATTGAGCAGCAATGTTTTGCATAGGTTTCGGCATGTCTCTGGCCGCACCCATTTTCTTTTGCTTGAGACGTTCTTTTGCCTCTTCGGCAGAAGTCTGCCGATCTCTTTTTGCTTGCTTCTGTAAATCAACTCGAAGACCAGCAATATCCCTCTTTTGTTCCATCAATGTTGCATTGATGGATTGAAGAATTTGAACTTGTTGTTTCTGGTCTTTGATAGCCATTATACTTTACTTTTTGCTCATATATGCTGTCATACCCATGTATGCACCAACTATACCAGCCATAGCAATATAGAACAAAGCAGACAAGTCTCCTAATAGCTTTAATCTTGTTTCAGGTATAATTCCTGGGATCATTAATATAATCGTGAACACAATAATGCAAATCATAGAGATCCAAGCCATCCGTCTTTGAGCATCGGCCTTATCTTCTTGCATTTCGAGTTCTTCAATTTCTTTCATTTTAGCTAGTTCTTCATCAGTCACAACACCATCCCCATCTAAATCGTACTTGTTATAAGTCGATTCTTTCTGCAGTTTCTTTTGAACCATCTACTACTCCGACACTTCTTGTAATTCCTGTACATGTTGTACTAACATATCGAAGTATAAGTCACGTTCAAAAGGATATAGGTTTTCTATCTCTGTTATACTATATTTATGATGCTGAACCATTGAGAACGTAGAAATGTAGTAATTAGTTAACGTACTATGGCCCAGCGCTACTAGAAAAAATCGTTCAGACCCTCCAACGTCCTAGTTTTCTTTACATTCTTCTTACCAACTTTAACAGTGTACTCAGCATCTAGCTTTACTCTTGGATACGTTACAAGATATTCTGAAACATCAGCCCATGCATTTGCTGGTAATTGATCGAGAAACTCAGTGACTTCTTTTGGTTTAAAGTCACTTAGATCAAACTCCTCTTCACCTTGGTAAACCTTTTTGATGCATGATACAACAAATTCTGAGTTGCCCATCATCGACTCACCATCTGGAATAATAAGAAGGTCTTCATATCTTGGGTATCTCACTTCAAGTTTAATGTCGTCAGACACGTCAATTAGTCCAGCCTTAAACTGAGAGTTAAGCTCCATCTTTGTTAGGTCAACTTCAACCTCAACCCAATCTTCTGTTTCTTCATCAAAAATGTTTATTTTAGAAGAGTCCTTGACACTATTTGCTCTTAGTTGTAAAAATGCATACTCAGTATCAGCAACTGGCCATTCAGTTGGTGTACAATCTATCATACAATTTGTTAGTACTTGATTGATAGCTGTAATGTAACTGTTAGGATCAGCTGCTTGTTGAGCTATGAGTAGGATCTTTTCTTCTTTGACTAAGAAAGGTCTGTATTTTATACTTTCACCCGTTGATGGTCTTTTCAATTCAAAGATCGGGTGTTGGATTACTGGTAATCCCATTATATTCCTCCATTAATTAAAAATTGGCACGCGCCACACTCAATACCTGTGCTGTGTTTCTTACCGCAGGACTATTCAACAACCTGCTTACTTGACCTATTCCGTTTTTGATCTGACCAAGAATACCTGCTGGATTAGCTGGTACTTGCGGCGGGTCAATCTCACGAAATACGTAATACTTATATGTCCATGCAACAGCCAACGATTCAAAACTATCTTGAGCTGCCCACTCCATTTGCACATCAGACATTTGTAACGGAAAGCATTCTCTCATCTCATATGATAACACCTTATTTGATGCAACATCAAAGGTTGATATTGTTATGTTACAAATATATTCTTTTCTGTACAAGCTAAGACCTGGAGAGTTTGGAATTGAACCTGGTTTAACACTATCAACACCTTTAGAATAATCTGAGTATGCCATAGCATTCATATACTGGTTGAAATATTTTAACGTAAAGTTTGCACCATCAACAAAAAACGTACATGAAAAGTCATTAACTCTTGCTTCACTTGCTCTGTTGGCTCTAAATCCATATCCATGGGGCTTATATTCAATTGGTGCAAATGTTCTACCAGGAAGAACTGCAGAGTTACATAAAAATGCCATTGTCTCCATATCTGGACCACTATATTGATCAGCAATACATGGAGGCACAGACATTTCAACAAGATATAAAGATGTTTTCTGTAAGCCGTTTAACTCACCAAGTTTTGAATTCAACTTGCTAACAGCAAACTTAGACTGACCTCCGTCAGCTCCCATTCCTAATAATCCACTGACAGCATTGACTCCAGCGCCGACTGCTCCCAGTCCAACTCCTACTTTATTAAGAAGATCAGCCATTAAATGTTTCCTATTTTATCGGCAGAGTCTGCATAAACTCTACCTTTGCCTGCACCAACGAATCTCTCTGTTGGTAAAAATAATGCTACGTTCCATTCTTCTGGATAGATTGATATGAACGAAGTTTTTACATAGTTATTTAGATATCTTTTCACACACGGCTTGAATAGTTTTAGACGTGAAGCCTTGTTTAACAGCTCGTAAGACGCTCGTATATTGCCGTCTTTAATTATCCCTGCTTGATCCATAGCATCAAACAATCTTGCCCGTGCTATGGGTGAAATATAATGCAGGTTCATACCCATAAATCCACCAGGAGCTCCTCCTATAGGAATAACTAAAGGAAACCTGTCCCAATATGGTAATTTGTCTTTTGTCTTTGCATTATATCCAAACATACACATCCCTCCAAAAGGAGGTACTCTGCTTCTTCTCTCAGATGGTGCGTTGGTAATCTGTGATTGCTGTACAGTTCGAACATTGCCTTGAATCCAGTTTCTTGCATCAGCAACGTTGTTTCGTATTTGTGTTGGTGCTTGATTCAACAAATCAGCAAATAAGTAAGCCATTAGATACCTAACTCTTTCTCAGTCATTATCTTGAAGTCCCATTTTCTATCATCACAGAACTCTTTTGCTGCTTTCCATTTGGCTTCGTTTATTCCCCATGTTTTTACTTCTCTCAAATATCTCCTACTAATTCGACCTGTAGGTGTGGCATTCTTTTTCTTTATATCTGGTGGAGCAGTCTGAGCTCTAGGTTTTACTTCGATTACCATTACTTGTCCGTCTTTCTTTTTTACCCAAAAGTCTGGAAAGTAACGATGATACCGACCATCTATTGGGCTTTTGTATGGTATTGCAAATTCCTCACTCGACCATTGGTCTATTTCAGGGTGATTATCTAAGTAAATCATTAGTTTACGTTCCCACAAACTTCTATAAATAACATTAGTGGGGTCACCTTTGTATTTAGATGGATATTTAGGTTTGTAGTATCCCTTGTAGCTCATAGGATTATTTATATGGCACTTAATTCACAACACGAGAAAGTAATTAACGATCCTCAGGCAATTATTGCCAGTAAGGGCAAGGCTGAGACCGTAATGTTTCCAATGGACTCGTCTGATTACAATTTCTTTTCACTAACATTCAAAGAATTTAAATATGCCACTGCTGCAAAGCAAAAAAAGTATGTTGTCAAAGAGCAGATCATATTACCACTACCAACTAACGGTCTTCAAGATAGTCTACAGTTAAGTTATGATAGTATGGATCTTGGAGCTCTGATGGGAACTGCCGCTAAGGAGATTGCTGGTAGCATTGATACAATTGGTGCTGCAATGAGTTCTGGAGGAACCTTTCAAGAGAAGGGTTTTAAAGCAATGAATGCATATATTGGAGAGGTAAGAAAGAAGATCAAGTCAGGTGCCTCAAAGATGAAAGATATGAAGCCTGCAGATGCGGCAGCTGCTGTTGCTGCAGCAGTAGGTGGAGGTGGAGACATTGCAGCGGTTATTGGTAATGCATTGGGTCAAGCTCCTAATCCTCATATTACAGCAATATTCAGAGGAGTTAATCTTAGAGACTTTAGCTTTACGTTTAAATTAATTCCAAACAACGAGCAAGAGGCTTACCAAATTAATAAACTAACAAACATTATTAGACAAAGGTCATTACCAATACGAAATAAGACAACCGGTGGTTTAACATTAAACTATCCTCATGAGGCTCATTTAGCATTGCTTACAGGTTCGATGTCAACTGGTGCTGCAATGAATACAATATTGTTTAAACCTTGTCATGTGACATCAGTTGCAATAAATCATACGTCAGAAGGTGTGCAATTTTACAGAGATGGTCAACCATTAGGTCGAGATCTCACTCTTAGTTTTAAAGAGATTGATTTTTGGAGAGGTGATGATTATGATCCAAGTAAGGGTGGAGGAACACTACCTGTAGGCGCCGTGCAAGTAGGACCATTCTAATGCTTTTTAATAAACTACCAAAAACAAACTTCAAAAATGTTGACATTACTGATATTATAAGAGGTATTAAGCTAACTAGCTTTACATTTGATGTTAATTTTGCATTGAACGACTTTGTTATCCAATCAGAACACACTAGGCCTGACGTTATTGCAGAGCTATATTATGACGATCCAAGACTAGCTTGGGTAGTGTTGTTACCAAATGTTTCTATTGATCCATACTACGAGTGGCCTTTGTCACAAAGAGAGTTTGATAGATGGATGACAAAGAAGTATGGGAGCGTTCCAACAGCTCAAGCTACTGTTCTACATTATGAACACAAGACAAAAGACCTTACTATATCAGAAGATACGTTTACATATTCTACTAGTGCAAAATATATTCTTGCTAGTGACTATCAACCAGTATATGCCTATAATCATTATGATCGTATTAATGAAAACAGAAGATTTATAAAATTAATCGATTCACAATACCTTCCTATTATTATGGCAGATTTAAAGAGATTATTTAAGACAGATGGCTAGTCAACCCGGACTTGGTAAACCAGAGATACTTGCTTGTGTTTTATTTGTCCTTGATGAAAAAGGATTGAAAACGCAAGAATTTGATCTTCTAAAATACAATCCTTCGTTATCTGTTATACAAAGTTTGAATAGCAATCATATAACAGCAACGGTGGAGTTTACTGAGTCAGAGGGTACGTTAACAAGATATAACAAAATAGGTATACAAGGGCAAGAGTTTCTTATTCTTCATTTTAAGACTCCGGAGAAGAAAGAAGTAAGACTTGAGATGTTTGTACATCATATTGATGGTATAGATTTTTCTCAACAAAACCAAACATCCTTGTTAACAATGCATTGTGTAACAAAAGAGTCTTTAATTAGTACAATTGGAAGTGTTAACAGAGCATTCACAAATTTGGAGTATGGTCAAACTGCAGCCTCAATATATTTAAATGATATTGTTAGTAATGGTGTTTATAAAAACTACTTTGGTGATAAAGTATATTCTCCATTTGTTAGCTTTAATGTAAGACCTTTTGATGTACATCCAACAGATGGTATGCAAGATTTTATTATTCCAGGATTACAACCAGACGATGCCATTGAGTTTTGTGCAAGGAGAGCTTTAGGTAAGGGTACACCAATGAATTTGTTCTTGTATTATGAAACCTTTGATGGGTATTGTTTTCATAATATAGAGAGACTAATTAAAGAGGGTATTAGTAAGGTAAAAGAAAATGGTTTAGTGTTTTCGTATAAACCTACTGAAGATATGACTGATCCTGTTGATCCTTTAAGAAAGGTAGAAAACATAGGAGGCGTTAATCTTGCAGATACATTAGAACGCACTGCATCTGGAGCATTTAAAAACAAAGTTCGAACTATAAATTTAATTAATCAAAACTTTACTGATATACATTATAATTATCGTACTGAAGATAGAGCAGCCACACTAGGTGAAACATTTCTAGTTGATAAAGAGTGGCAAAAGATATTTCAAACAAATGATAATTATGAAACATTGTTGTTGAAGGACAACTCAAGATATAATCAATTCTTTGAGTACATACAAGGCCACAGAATGGGATACACACAACAACTAACTAGCATGACATGCTCTATAACTATATTGGGTGATACAGATTTAATGCCTGGCCAAGTTGTTGATTTTAGTATACCAGAAATGGCTGGTACATCGGGAATAGAACGTATAGAACCAACAAAATTTTCAGGCAACTGGTTGGTTTCGGATGTTATTAATAGTTTTGATACCGAAAATCATCAAACATCTTTGAGCCTTATAAAAGATAAGACTGTTTCAACGGAGGGTTTTCCTAATGGCTAATTATGCAGGTGAGTTTCTAAAGTCTGTACAATTCTTTATTGGAGTTGTAGAAGATAGAAATGATCCATTGAATCTTGGTAGGTTGCGTGTGCGTGCTTTTGGAGTACACAACGATGATCTATCTCAAATCCCAGTAAATACATTACCATGGGCTACTCCACTAATGCCTATGAACAGCGGTTCACAAAGTGGTATTGGTCATAGTCCAACTGGACCTGTTGAAGGAACGTGGTGTTTTGGTTTCTTTGCTGATGGTCAAGAAATGCAACAGCCATTTATTATTGGTACAATGTATGGTGCTCCTACAGAAAAAGAAGCAAACGGAATAGGGTTTCAAGATCCTCTTGGTGTATATCCAAAAGAAAAATATATGAATCAAAGTGGTGTCAATAAACTAGCTCGTGGTGATACAGCTTATGGTGAAGAGTCATTAGCAATCAAAACGAGGGATAGGATAACAGAGGTTCCTGTTGCAGTTCCTCCTCAGGTACCTTCTGTAAGAGATTTAGAAGGACCAGCAGAACCCAAAAATGATACTATCAACGCTGGACCTAAAGGCTCATTCTACTTTAGACATCGTTGGAATGAGCCTGTACCACGTTATGGTGGACAAGGTGGAGGATCAACTGCAGAAGAGAACTCTGATCCCTTGGATTATGATAACACACAACAACCTTGGGAGCTGAAGAAAAATAAGAATGGTCAAGCACCAACTCAATATCCTAACTCTTCAAAGTATCCATTTAATCATACGTACACAACTGAATCAGGTCACGTTAAGGAGTTTGATGATACACCTGAAGGTGAAAGAATACATGAGTATCATACATCTGGTTCGTTTTGTGAAATACATCCTAGTGGATCAAAGACAACAAAGGTTGTTGGTGATGAATATGAAATAATAATGAAGGGTAAGCATGTTCTTGTTAAAGGTCATATGAATCTTACTGTACAAGGTGATGCAAGAGTTTATGTACAAGGCAATAGGTATGATGAGGTTGCTGGTGACTATCACATTAATGTTCATGGTGATATGATTACAAAGATTCAAGGTAATGAACAAAAGGTTGTGATGACTGATAAGGCAACACAGATCAATGGTAACGAACGAAAGAGAATAACAAAGAATAACCAAAAGACTATTGAGGGTACAAACGAAGAGAAGATTGTTGGTACATCAAACACAACTCATAGTGCAAACGTATTCATAAACACAAATGCCTGGAAAAGAGATATTATCAGAGGTTCATTAACATTGTTTACTGGTGCTAACTGTAATATTACAGTAGGATCAAATAATCTTGTTGGTGAAGATGCTTTATGTTTTGATGGTGGTGGTCTTAGACAAAATGCAAATACAGGTCGATTAAACATCAGTACATTGTCCAATACAAACATTGAAACGTCAGCTAACTTTAATCTTGATGCATCAGCTAAGGTGGATATGGATTCAGGTGCCAATACTGAAATAACAGCTGGTGATCATGTTGATGTT
>CEUS01021381.1_pt1 | contig 34319 bp, 33 predicted proteins | sample 427031 | NCBI WGS metagenome assembly CEUS01 (sample SAMEA2622837, study PRJEB7988) | marine metagenome | biome: marine biome (ENVO:00000447); feature: marine epipelagic mixed layer (ENVO:xxxxxxxxx); material: "saline water (ENVO:00002010), including plankton (ENVO:xxxxxxxx)" | depth 140 m | reverse complement strand
AAAAATAACTTTCAGATTGCTCATAACGCTGTATTTCCGCATACGTCTGAAATGGAATAGATTTAAGTTGTAAAACTACCTATGAGATTCCACCACTGACGCCTATGCCTAAAGAAACAACAGAACTAGAGACTCTAATCGATAATCCAAAAACACTCTTAAGGCAACCAGAGAAGGTAATGGAGCCCATGAATCTCGGTGCCGCCCGAATGACTCGGTTTAGTTTTAGCCGGTCAATGATTCGGCGAGCCTTTCTGAACAGTTGGGACATTAAACGTCTGATAGTCGACTTCGACGAATCAGGAAGTGGTCAAATTGTTTACAGGATTCTTGCTGAGGGAAAAATTTTCCATTTTGTTGCTTTCACTTCAAGACTCGATGAGACATTGCACACAGATCGTGTAGTTGCAGATGCCTGGGATGTAACTGCTGCATTAGTGGAGGGAGAGTTAGAAGAAGATCTTATGCAACTTCTAAAAAGTGAAGTGCCAAAACAGGAATCCAGCAGATTGGATTCCAGAGTGCTTGTACTGACAAGAGGAAATAGAAGTGTCCGATTTTACGACTACTTGGTGGAATGCCTAGCAGAAGGCAACCAACCTAAATCAAAAAAACTGGGTGATGCCGGTTACATAATGCGAAGCACAGCTTTCTATGCAAACGGAAAGTTCGGCATGAAATCTTTCCTAGGGATCGGTGAGAACCATCCACTGTCTGCTCCTTATAGAGCTCAATTCCTAGCAGCATGGCTTTTTAGGGAAGTTGGTTACGAATCAGTGGAACATTGTGCAAAAGCACGCAATCCAAATGCTGCATCTTTCAACAGTGATTGGAACCGCTTCTTAGGCTTAGGAAATGCCACAGGTTTGGGTCTAGTGCCTTGGGCTATGAAACACCCCGACCAGTTGAATGCCTGGGTCGCTATCCGAGAGTTGGCTCTGTCTAATGTTCGTTCTATGAAAGGTTCAGGCGAAAATACTCGTGAACTGGATGAATGGTTGAACAGGGCTTATGAACACTTCTCTTCCCTGGGAGGCGGAAACCGCGGATCGTGGTTGGGACCTGATTCTCTGGCTGAAGCAACCTTAATAATACGTAGTACTTTTAAGTCGCTAAGCAAAAATGATTTTCCCTTTGATGATCTATATCTATGGGCGGAAGAACAGGACTTTGAGATTACCGAATTAGTAGTTTCACTTTTATTGGAGCTTGACACTACTAGCGATGAAATCATTGACCGACTTTTAACTGTCAATACCAAAAAACCGCTAATTTCGGACACCACAGTAAAAGATCTAAAGACACAAATCCATGCAAAATACTCTTGGATAAGTAAATTAAATCTTGATGATCCACAAGCTAGCTACTACTGGTGGGTGATGTCAGACAACGCCGAAGAACCACGCCGCGCGCAAAGATCAATCGTTGACCCTCTCCATAGAGAACTTCCTATAGACATTGCTTTACGATTAAAAAAGCTAATTCAAGACCTCGAAGCAACAAATGAAGAAACTGCTGTAAATGAATTTCTTCATTCTTACCCAGAGCATGGAATTGCGATAAACCGCATTCTTTGTGATTTCGGACCGTACAGCGAACCTAGAGACAATGTTTGTGATTTCGAACATTTACCTTTAAATCTGCAACGCTTTCAGCTAGCAATGTATGGAATGGACAACTTCTCTCCACAATCAACTGACTGGTTAAGAGTTACCCTTTTTCAGGGAGCTCCAAGAGTTTTCGAAATAAGTTCTACAGATTCTGATAATTGGATCTTGCCAAAGCAACCGGGAGGTTTAACCTGATGCGCATAGACGGATTGGAAATAAATAACTGGAGTCGTCAAACGGTTGAACAAATCAAATCCGGTGGTATCGATGTAGTGCATGCAACTTGTGGGGTTTGGGAGGATCCCGCTGGCGCCTTAACCAGGATTGGCGATTGGAGACATTTCGCTCGGGAAAACGCAGACATGGTACGCATAGTTAAAAGTGTAGAAGAAATGCACTCTGCGAAAAATGAAGGGATTCTGGGTGTCTTGCTGGGTTTTCAAAATAGTTCCATGCTTGGTGATGACCCTGAAATGGCAGGTATCTTTGCTGACCTTGGGATACGAGTAATTCAACTCACTTATAACATTTCAAATCATCTCGGCTCGAGTTGTTGGGAACCTGAAGATGGTGGATTAACCAGATTGGGTCACCGTATGGTAAGTGCATTTAACCAAGTTGGGGTACTTATCGACATTTCTCATGTTGGAAACCGTACAGGTCTAGAGGCGATTGAAAACTCTGAAAGTCCGGTTGCTGTGACTCATGGCAACCCATTTTCATTTCATGACTCACCTCGGAATAAACCTGACTACCTTTTAGAAGAACTCGCAGCCCGTGGAGGTGTCATAGGTTGCACCCTGTACCCACTCTTTATAGGTGGTGAAAAAGTTTCGCGTTTAAATTGGTGTCAAATGGTTGCTGACACAGCAGAAAAAATTGGTGTGAACCACATAGCTATTGGCAGTGATTCAGTGGTCGGATGGCAACCCACTGACTTGGGATGGATGCGCAATGGAAGATGGGACAGACCAAAAAAGGCTGAGGACATGCCCAGTTTTCCTACTTGGCAGAAATGGTTTAAAGGACCAGAGGATTTCAGTTCTTTAGCTGAAGGGCTTTCCGAAGTTGGTTTCTCTTTAGAAGATACTGAAAAAATTTTAGGATCTAATTGGCTGCAACTTTTTGAAAAAGTATTTAAATGAACAAAATTAAAACTGTCGTAGCACCACGCGAGATAAAGGATCAGATCGAACGCGCCAGCCGCGTACTTGGCTGTGAAGCTAGTGTCGCTGAACATCTTGGAGAAGACATTTCTTTCTGTGAAATTTATTACGGTGAAGGAATCTCCACCTGGCTTAAATTAGCTTCCTCTGAAACAAACTCCTTTACTGATCTTCTGAAAAATTCATTTCGACTCGAATCACTATGCGACAGTACTTCTTCTGAAGTGCGTTGGGAAACCCCTATCCCATTTGCTTTGATTGCTCGCTCTTTACACAACTATGAAAAGTACCCAATTAATTGGTCGTGTGAACCTGAGGCGGTCTCTGGTAATAGTCAGATCAATTGTGTTTACCTGAAACCAAATGAACCTGCTCGTGTACTTTCCAATGAGAAAGTAGAAGAAGCACTGTCATCTGGGGTGGAAGTTTCCTCAATTCATTGGGATGAACTAGACGGAATTGCTTCTGAGTTTCTTTTATCAGAGGAAATACTAGATGCACCTTGAAATGAGACTTTGATCGAAAGGAGCTTTGAATAATGATGACTGAAAATACATTGATTTCTCTGCAGGAAATAGAGACAACCACTAATAAAGCCCTTCTAAATCACGGTGCATCTCCAAAAATTTCTGCGCTAGTAGCTCATGCTGTTCGCACCGCAGAAGAGAGAGGTAACAAAATCTGTGGTCTTTATTACCTTGAAAGCTATTGCATGCAACTAAAAACAGGCAGGGTTAATGGATCTGTAAAACCGACCGTAACCAATGCCAAACCTGGAGTGGTGCGAGTTGATGGACATTTTGGTTTCGCTCAATCGGCTTTTGAAGAAGGCTTTAGTAAATCCATAGAAGTGGCTCGTGACAACGGCATTTGTAGTTACTCGATCGAACACACCCAAACATGCACTTCACTAGGATACTTTACTGAAAAACTAGCACAAGCAGGGATGCTAGCGATTGGCGCCACCAATGCCTCTGCGGTAGTGGCACCCCCGGGTGGGTCAATCCCCGTACTTGGCACTAACCCAATCGCCATGTCAGTTCCAAATGGTGAAGGAGGAGTGGCTTTTCAATTTGACTTCAGTACAAGTGCTATTGCTCTAGGTAAAATCACAATGGCAGCAGAAGCCAATGAGCCGATTCCTCTTGGTTGGGCGGTCGACAAGCACGGGAATCCAACTACTGATGCTAATGATGCTCTAGAAGGCTCATTGCTTTCCACGGGAGGATATAAGGGCTATGGCTTTGGGCTGATGGCGGAACTGCTTGCTGGGGCACTAACTGGATCTCGACTCAGTGTGGAAGTTCCCCCCTTGAAAACTCCAGAGGGTGATCCACATGATTTAGGTCAGTTTTACATCTTGATTGATATAGAAGCTTACGACGAGAATTTTTTGCAGAGAGTAGAAAAAATTGCCGAAGTAATTGAAGTACAACCTGATGCGCGTCTACCAGGTGCAAATATCTCTATTCCCACAGAAGTTGAAGTCAATTCAGAGCTCTGGTCAACCATTCAAGAACTCTCTAAGGAATCTAACTATAAATAATTCACGAAAAGTTTTTTTTAGCTATCCGTATATCTCGAGCCGCATCAACTGGTAAAAGAAATTTATCTGATGAAGGAGATATGCCTCTTGCTATAAGAGTCGTGGCTAGGTCGTTAATTGTTTTGAAATTTATGAATCCTTTCATTCCTCTATGTACGACTGAGCGAGAATCAGCCACCCATAAAAACCATTCAGTCAAAAGTGGAAGTTGGATAACGATTCTTGATTTCTTGCCTGTGTGCGTTTCATAAATAACCGGTGGGTCTTTTCTTCGACTCCAAGCTTTCAGGTTTTTCTGGATTATTTCTTCTTTTACTCTTAATTCTTTTGCGAATTTTTTTAGATTTCCTTTACGTTCTATGAATCCCAGAGAATCTGGTCTAGCACCTGCAAGGTCTACCAACTTGAACCATTGGTTTTGGAGATCAGGACCGCGCATCCCATAGCTTCGAATTGCAACCTTTTTTTCATTTAGAACCCCTAAAACAGGTGCTCTGATTGAACTTCCCAATAGATCTGAAGGCGAACAAGAGCCGAAACGTTGTGCAGCTTTAAATCGTTCAACAGCTAATTCTCGGTTTTTTTCTAAACCTGCCATTACATAAGGTTACGACTTAGCGTGCCATGATAGAGGGAGCCTCAAAATTAAGCCATTTTCAGGGTCATAAGTGACTTTTTAAAGATCAAATATTTAGGATTTGATTGGTAAGGGTTAATTCTTCCTCTGGGCAAAATGTTTCAATTAGTAATCGAACATATGTTCGATTACTATTTACCTATGGTTAACCTCCACTTAATAGATGGGTCGTGTGAAAATTGCATCCAACTATTTGCAGCTCTTGAAGAACTAATGGCAAAGACTGGACCGGTCGCCATTCTTTTCACTGCGGAAGGTTCCATTGTTCTTTACATGGAAGACCGATTCATTTTAGAAAACAAGACTCCTGAAAGAAGTAGCCGCACTCAGGAAAATCCATCCCTCCTAACAGGTAAAGAATATAGAAGAAGATCAAAAAATAGAGCGGAGAAGCGCATCAACATCCCCAACAGCAAACTGGGAATTATCTATAAGGAAACAAGGGAATAAAAAAACCGCCCAAACGGGCGGAAAACAACGAACAAGCCAACAACCTATCACATCTAAATTTTCAATGTCGGGTCGTGCTTATAGTTATTTAAGATTTTTTATTAAGTCTTAAACTCCTAGAGGTATAACAAGAACGTTTTTCTCTTTCGAATCATTGTTAATGACTTGGGCTTCTGCGGGACTTTCAATTCCCCTCTTTAAGAATCCCAGAGCAAAAAATCCATCCCCGCTGGAAACTTCACTCGTAACAGTTCCGATTTCTTCACCATTTTTCAAAAGAAAGCCTTGACTCGCAAATACATCTGAACTCCCACTTATTTTTGCAAGCCTGTAAGGTGTGCCGCCTTTTCTACTATCAACACGTGCTACTAGCTCTTGTCCGGTGTAGCAGCCCTTGGTGAAACTGACGGAAGAGTCAACTATCCCTAATGAAGCTGGAATTGTAGAGGCATCAATTTCTTTACCCATCTTTGGGATGCCTGCTTTGATTCTAATTTCTTCCCACACTTGATTATCCCCTGAAGAGTAATCTTCAGGCAGGTCGCCACTTCTGAAAATATAATCTGTGAATTCAAAATCGAACCAAGAGTAGGAAAGTGTGAAACAGTCAGAAAAATCTCTCTTGATCTGAGAATTACCGACCTCTGTATAAAGAGTGCATATTGAAGCCTCGAGGACGCAATCAGTGCGTAACAAAAATCTCTCAAGTCTCGCTGCAACTAGCTCTCCGAAGCCTTGATCCACATCAAGTAAGTACTCGTTTTCGCTGTCACGAGTAACTCTTAACCATGCATCTACTTTCCCAGAAGGCTGAAGAAGGAATGAGAATCTGGCGTCACCATCTGACATGTCATCAATGTCTTGACTCAACTGGCCCTGAAGGTAACTTTTCGCTTCAGTTCCAGAAACTCTCAAAAAGTCTCTTTCACGTTTTACTAGATTCAATTCCATTACTATGACCTTATGTCGAAATCGACAATAAGATTTTATTCTTTACACAAAATCGATATGGTCGACTAGAATTTTTACCTAACCGTAAATACCCCAACTCGTAGAGGTGTGACCAAAAATGACAAACCGTATAGGCGTAGTTGGAGGTGACGGAATAGGACCGGAGGTGATCTCTGAGGGCCTTAAAGTCATACATGCCTCTGGCGTCAACTTGGAAGTCGTTGAAGCTTGTAACCAATTGAACCCTAAGATCGAAGGCACAAAAGAAATCGGCGATTCCATTGCTAGTCATTTGTGAAAACTCTTGATCACTGGTCTTTTATATAAATAGTGATGAAAAACGACACTTCTGCTAAAGACTTTGATTCGATACCAATTTCCTGGCGCGAAGCTGGAAACGAAGGAGAGTTACTACTTTTCCTTCATGGTCTTGGTGGCAGTCGAGACGCATGGGAACCACAACTAAAAGCCTTCTCAAACTCTTATCGCTGTGTTGCATGGGACATGCCGGGATATGGAAGTTCTGAAAGTTTAAACGATTTGACTTTTAAATCTATTGTTGATTCGATAACCAGCTTTTTAGACACACTCCAAGTGGAAAAGGCTCATTTAATTGGACTTTCATTCGGAGGCATGCAAGCTTTACATGCAGCTATTTTGGCACCTGAAAGAGTTAGCTCACTTGTTATCGCAGATTCCAGTCCTTCATTCGGTTTAGATGGCACAGATCCAGAAGCTTGGATTGAACAGCGTTTGAAACAAATAAAAATAGGCAAGGAACCAAAAGACTTTGCTGAGGAAGTCCTACGTTCAATTTCTGGACCCGACTTCGAAGGTATCGAACTTGAAAATGCTATACACGCCTTTTCTCGCATCACTCCTGAAGCTTTCGAGGCATCCTGTCGCTGCTTAACCACCCATGATGTGCTTAGTGAACTAAAGTTAATTGACTCTCCGGCTCTCATAATTGTCGGAGAGTTAGACGAGGAAACTCCCCCTTCGTACGCCCATGCACTGGTTGAAAAGATGCCAAACGCCACTTTTCTACAGATAGAAGGATCTGGTCATTTAACTCCTAGCGAAAAACCCCATGAATTCAATTCTGCTGTTGCTTCTTTTCTTTTGTCCCTCTGATAACTGATCCAGTTTTTCAATTTCCTTTATATTTAGAGTAGATTCTTCGTGTGAGAGCACTTGTTATTGAACATGATGAGCATGGCGGAGCTGAGAAAGTAGGAGAGAAACTTATCAGCCTTGGATTTCATATTGACTCATTTAGAGTACTTGATGATCTTACGAACCCCGTTTCAACCCGTCCTTTTCCTGAACCCCAAAAATATGACCTATTAGTTGTAATGGGTTCCACTTGGTCAGTAAACGATCAACAAATCGAAAGTTGGATCGCGCGTGAAATAGAAATGGTCAGATCTGCACACGATTCTGGTGTCAAAGTACTTGGTATCTGTTTTGGTGGACAAGTACTTTCGAAAGCATTAGGCGGTTATGTAGAACGTGCCTCTCAACCCGAAATTGGTTGGCATGAAGTTAAAGCAAAGGATCCTGAAAGCCCAATAAACGGCTTATGGTTTCAATGGCACTATGACAAATTTTCTGTACCAGATTGCGCTGAGGGATTAGCTGAAAGCGAAACCTGCACACAGGCCTTTGTATCAGGCTCAAGTCTGGGAATTCAATTTCATCCAGAAGTCTCATCAGCTCAACTCGAAAAATGGATTGTGATCTCTGAACAGGAGTTGATTCAAAACAACCTTGATGCATCAGAACTGCTTGAGGCAACAAAAACAAACGAAGCTGAAGCATTCGTTAGGTCCGAATCTCTGTTGGACTGGTACCTTGCTGATTTGATGGAAAAATGAATGACCTCAAACGAGAAACGCATGGTCTGAAAATTCTAGAAAATGATATTTGGGCTGAACGTATTCCCCATCAAGAATTTAAAGAACTCAGGGAGAACTACCCGGTTGCTTGGTTCGATGAGCCTGATGGTAATGCGGGATTCTGGGCTATCACTAGGCATTCAGATCTCGTAGCTGTCCACCGTGATTTCCATACGTTTTCGTCGGAAATAGGTGGAACTGAACTTGAGGAACTGGAACATGATGTTGAAGCGCGCGAAGCGCGTAGAACCATGCTCGAAACCGATCCCCCTGAACACACTCGAATCCGAAGAATCACTTCAAGGGAATTTACACGTAGGGCAATTTCTAAATGGGAGGTTCAAGCAAGATCTCTTATGTCTCAAATTATTGAAGAAGCGATCAAAAATAAACGGATAGATTTTGTTGATTCTGTTTCTCGGGACCTCCCAATAAAAATGCTCACAAAACTATTGGGAATACCTGAAGAAGATTCAGAAAAACTTTTCCATTGGGCTGACGCGACGGTTTACCACGCTGATCCAGATTTCACAGATCTTGTTTATGACCGTGATGACACTGACCCTTATCGACTTCTCCCCTTTCGAAGTCCTTATTCACTTAAAGTTTTTGAGTATGCAAGAAAACTTGCTGAATCTAAAGAAAAAAACCCTGAAGTCGACATCGTTTCTATGCTTGCAGCGTCGGATGAACTAACTGAACAAGAGTTTCTAACTTTCTTCTTATTACTGGTAATTGCAGGAAATGAAACCACTAGACATGGTCTCAGTCATGGAGCACTAGCTTTAGCCAAATTCCCAGAGGAACTAGACCGTCTAAAGGCGAATCCTTCTCTTATCGACACTGCCACTGAAGAGATCTTGAGATGGTCAAGTCCGCAAGCACATTTTCGCCGCACTGCCCTTTTCGACACTGAAATTGAAGGCGTAAATATTTCAAAAGGTGACAAAATCGTTACCTGGTACATTTCAGCTAATTATGATGAGAAAGTCTTCGAAAATCCTTTTTCATTAGATTTTGCTAGAAATCCAAACCCCCATGTGACTTTCGGCGGTGGGGGTCCTCACATTTGTTTGGGGGCATGGTTGGCCCGTTTAGAAATTAAAGTCTTCCTTGAAGAACTCTCTTCAAAAATAACCTGCATAAAACTCGAAGAAGAACCAACACGTATCAGATCAAATTTTATCAATGGTATAAAATCTCTACCTGTAACTCTCGTTGTGTGAACACTTCATATCCCCATCTTTTTTTCAGCTTCATCAAGAAGATTATTTATTTCATGTTCTTCAGCAAAACCAAAAATATATCGGTCTGGTCTAATTAATACTGCATCATTACTATTCAAAAGTAGGTCAATTTCTCGAGAATGCTCATCCAGATCTTCTTTTGAAATTGTCCGACACCACCTTCTGGTATTTTTTTGACTCTGATTGGAGACTAAATACCAGTCGCTGCCAACTACCGAATCTAAAAGCATTCTTTGGCCTTCATGCGACACCTCGGGTTGTCTACCCTGATGTCCTATTCTTTCATTTTCTGCATCAGAAAAAATTCCTGATTTTAATGATGGCAGCCTGGACCACCTCTCAGGATCATTTATGTCCGCTTCAGGGAAAATTGGGCTCTCAGAAGTAACGAGTGATCCGGCTGTTACGGAAAGTTTTATGCAGTCCTCAACATGCGGACGTCTTTCCTCTTCATAACTTTCAAATATTCTCTCACTTGCACCTTCTCTGATTACTGCCTTTAATTTCCATGCAAGGTTAGATGCATCTCTAATACCTGAGCACATACCTTGCCCCATAAATGGAGGCATCTGATGTGCAGCGTCACCTGCTAAGAAAACATTTCCAAAACGCCAGCTGTCTGCAACAACAGCATGAAACCTGTAAGGAGCTACTCGTACTATCTCACCTGTATCACCAGTAATCCAATTTGATAAAAGTTCACGAACTCTTTCAAGTCCTCTAAAATCATCTGGGTTCTCATTTTCAAATATTCTGAACTCCCACCGGTGATGACCATTTGCTGAAGGGACATAAGTTGCTGGGCGATTAGGGTCACATACTTGTTGGATAATTGATGGCAATCCTGGGTCTTTGTCAATCATCAAGTCAACTACAAGCCATGTCTGATCAAAATCAAAATCGGTGAGTTCTATACCTAAAGATTCTCGTGTTGGACTCGATGCACCATCACAAGCAACTATATATCTAGCATTAAGGTCGGTTATGTCTCTGACCTCAGATCCGAAATTCAACTCGACACTAGGCCAACGACCTATCCCTTCACGAAGAATACGATCCAGCTGGGGCTGCTGAAAAACATAGTCTTCCTTCCAACCTAATATTGGATCTCTTTCAAAATCCTCATAGTCGAAAAGCGGGTTACCTTCTTTGTCTACGAACTCCATACCTTGGCTAGGTTCAACAATTTCCAAGATTTCTTCTGATAAGCCAATACCCTGGAAAATCCGCATTATTTCAGCGTCTAGATGACAAGCTCTAGGCAACGGATATTCTGAGTCGGCAGCCTCATGGACAACTGTTTTAAGACCTGATTGTCCTAGCAAGTTGGCCATAGTGGCACCAACGGGTCCACACCCAATTATGGCTACATCTTCCACGTTATATCTTTAATGTGGAGCTTCATCATGCCAACAAGTTGTACCCCAGGTTATTGCAAGCATTGTGCAATCAGTGTTTGGAGCTGCTCCATGCCAATGAGCTTCGTTGGGAGGCGCTACCACCAAATGACCCTCTTCTAGAATTACTTCTTCCGTATCTTTCGTCCCAACTCTTCCACGACCTTTTACAAGGAATAAAAGTTGACCACCAGGATGATGATGCCAGTTCGTAACTGCACCCTCCTTAAAATGAACAAAAGCAGTGTCCGGCTCCTCTTCAGTTGGTGTCTCATTTAACATTTCAAGATCAACTTGACCCGTGAATAAACCCCCGTACGTGCTACTACGATCGCCCCCTGTGATTACTTTCATTTAAGGTCTCCTGATACGAACCGATTTCTTAAGCTGCCAACCCCTTCCAGTGTGGCCTCCACAATTTGTCCGTCACGAATATATGTCGGTGGCTCCATCGAATCGCCAACACCACCGGGAGTACCTGTAAAAATCAGATCCCCTTGGTTCAAAGTCACATAACGAGAAAGCCACTCAATGAGTACAGGAACAGAAAATATAAAGTCTCCTGTGCGAGCATTTTGGCGTTGTTCTCCATCCACATTCAACGAAATTTTTAGATCTTCTGGATTCTCAAACCCATCAGATGTAACCAATACCGGACCAATCGGGCCAAAGTGGTCATAACTTTTTGCCATTGAAAACTGTTTTAAAGGAAGTCTAAATTGTTCATTTCTATCACTGACGTCATTTCCTAGCATGATTCCAGCTATATGTTCCCAAGCGTCTGATCTCGGAATACTAAGACCAGACTTTCCTATCGCTAAAACCAACTCAGCTTCATAATCAACCATCTCCAAATCTCGCATCGGAATGTCGGAATATGGTCCTGTGATACAAGTTGGAAACTTTGCCATCACGTGCGGTTCTGTAGGTATCTCTTTTTTTGCCTCCTCTGCGTGACTTCGATAATTAATAGCTATAGCGATTATCTTTCCTGGACTGGGAACAGGAGGACCCAACATTAATTCGTCCAACTCATGACTCGCATCATCTAATGTCAACTCCGAGAGAATCGAATGGTTCAGTTTATTAGTCATCTCCATCGGATCGCTGCTGATACTCCCACTCGTAGCTTGTTCTATATCAACAACTTGATCATCTATTATCACTGAACCTCTACCATTAACATTTGCTAAACGCATCTATTCTCCAATCAGCTTCTCGTCCAACCATCTTCAGGTCGATCAAACCACATATGAATCTGACCTGTACCAGCTGCAGATTCATAATCTGAATATTTTTCACCTTTTGCTTGACACGACCTTCCACCTAGTGCCCCTGCCATTATCAGATAGTGACCAAAAAAACCTTCAGGTGCATAGGTACGGTAATCAGGATAAAAATCAATTACTGCCGCATGGTCTCCATCTTCCCATAATTCAATGACTTTTTCATCCGCCCTTCGGGCTTCTGGGGTACGAATATTTTCCAAAGAGGCCGATTCATGTTTTGCAAAATCCCTTAAAGGCCAAAATCGATGACTAAGTCCACCTGAGGCGAGAATGACAACTCTACGGTCCAAGGATTCAATTGCTTCTCTAAGTAGTTCACCTAAAAGCAAGAAATCATCAACTTCAGCTGTCTGACATACCCCTACTGAAACCCAATTTTCTTTTCTTTGTAGAAAACTCAGTAAGTTTATTGTCGGGTAATGAACCGGCAAGTACGGGTCACTGCAGGCAAGTATTCTCGTATCTTCTCGACCTGCAGCTGCTTTTTCCAGTTCGAAGGCTAATTCCGAGTCTCCTGGCATGTCATAGGGAACTTGAGACATTCCTCTAGGAAGCTCATCAGAAGTAAAAATACCCTTTCTTCTGTCATGTGACGTGATTATATGCTCCACCGTTGTGAACCAATGTGTGTCAATTACAACAACCGTTTCTGGATTTAACATATCCAAACGTTCAGACCTCAAACGATTCAAACCTTCCACCAAGGAAAAATCCTGTCCGTCATTAAGTTTTTTTCTTTCCTCCTCAGACATAACTATTGGTGGAACATGTGATACTACTGCTGCACCTATTATCTCACCCATGCAAATTTCCTTCTAAATTTTAAAGTTTCTAAAAATCGGATATATATCTAAAGATTAATTATAGGAAGTGTTCCCATTAGAAAATTATCGAAAAATCGACTAAACATACTCTTTGGGTCGGATTATTGATGGATTTTTAAGAATTATCGACAAACTTTAAATCACTTACAGCAAGAGAGGTCTCATGGCAGAAAATGACTACAGGAGAATACGAGTACTATGGCCTGACCATTTAAATCTCGCTAGAGGTAAGTATTTGCCAACGCATCTGGCTGATCGCGGGACTCGACATAGTTTGACTGTTTTCGCTCTTGGTTACGACCGTGATATGGGTCCTGTACCAGGAACTGGATTTCTTGAGGGCATGCCTGACATGGAATGTCATTTCAACATGTCTGATGTGCGTCCATCATGGGAAGAAGATATCGGGGTGGTAATAGGCGATCTTGAGAGACATGGAACTCCAATAGAATTCGCTCCCAGAAAAGTCCTTCAAAACGCCGTTGAAGCTTGGGAAGCACACGGTTTTACACCAAAAGTTGGAATCGAATTCGAAGCATATTTGATGCAGCCCGACGACAATGGCAAGTGGGTTCCCTACAACGCCCCAGGATCTTTTGTGTATGGAACGGGTCCCCTGAACGATCCTATGGGTGTAGCTATGGCAATAGATGAAAAAGCTGACCAGTTAGGTTTCAGAATCGAATCGTTCAACACAGAATTCGACGTTGGACAATTTGAAATGACTTTAGAATATGACGACGCAATGGCTTGTGCAGATGAAGCCTTTTTGTTTAGATCCATGGCAATGGACACGGCAGCCCAAAGAGGATACAGATTAACTTTTATGCCAAGACCAATTCTGGAATTTGGCGGTAATGGGTTACATGTAAACTTCAGTCTTTTTGACAAAAAGGGCAATAATCTGATGCTTGATTCTAAAAAAGAAGACGGTCTATCTGATATCGCAAAGTCATGCATTTCTGGTCAGCTTTTTCATATGGAAGCAATGTCAGCTCTTTGCGCACCGACAGCCAATTCTTACAAACGCCTACAACCGGGACAGTTGTCTGGTTATTGGAAAAATTGGGGACATGACCACAGGTGTGCAACTGTTCGAGTTAACCCTGAAAGAGACCAATCCACTCGATTGGAAAACAGAATGCCTGACGGTGCTGCAGGAGTGCATATTGCAATCGCTTCAGTTCTTACAGCCTCTCGTTTAGGTTATGAGTCAAATATGGAATGTCCAGAAGCCGAAGATGGAGATGCTCTCGAAGTTGCTTCAACAGAAGAACATGCTCCCAACCATCTTGGCCAAGCTATTGAAAAGCTTTTAGAAGATGAAACTTTCAAAGATGCGATAGGGGCAGGAATGGTAGATCAGTTTACTGCAGTCAAAACTGTCGAATGGGAGAAGTATCTGGCCGCCAATTCCAGCTGGGAAGAATCTTTAGAACATTTTACAGACTGGGAAGCTTCCTACTATCTGCCCTACCTGTAAGCAGAATAGATTTTCATCAATGCCCTATAGTGACTCTTTAACACTTTCTTCACTAGAAAAAGACCCTGATCCGATACTCGCAGAATTACGAAAATACGAACCCGTGTGTTTTGTACCTGCACTCGAAATGTGGTTCATAACAAAATGGGAAGATGTTGCTTTCATGGAATCTCATCCGGAAATCTTCAGTGCCGACACCAACCCGTCTTTTCTTGCTAGGGCTCTCGGACCAAATATGTTGACTATGGACAAACCGAATTCTTCAAAGGCACGCAACGCTATGCTGCCTGCTTTTCAAGCTGGTGGAGTTGCTGGAAGTTTCGTTTCTGCGCGCTTACCAGAATTAATTGATCAAACTATTGATCAATTCATCGAAAATGGCAAAGTCGAAATAATGAAAGATTTTGCAACCCCTATAAGCGCTTCCTCACTTGCAATTGTTCTTGGCTTGGATTCACATGCTTGGGAAGAAGTATGGGAATGGTGCGAAGGTCTTTGTGCTGATATAGCAAACTTTGAGAACGACCCCACACTTACGAATAAAGGTAATGCTGCAAGAGACTCATTAGGGAAAGTTTTAAATAAGAATTTAGAAGAATTGTCGAAGAAACCTAATCAAACGGCTCTTTCGACATTTCTTCATTCAATAAACAGTGACCCACCTCTTTCTCAAGATGAGATAGTTAACAACGTTAGATTGATGATAAGTGGTGGCATAAATGAACCGCGAGACGGTATCGGACTCGTGGTAAAAACCGTATTAGAGAATCCTCAACTTCGTGAAGAATTGCTTGAGAATGACTCCCTTTGGCGCAAGTGTGTTGAAGAGGTGTTTCGCCTTCACTCACCTGTGGGAACGATCACAAGACAAACTAAATGCGAAGTAAAAATGCGGGATAAAACAATTCCAGCTAACTCTTTAGTTTCAGGAATTCTTAGATCCGCAAACCGTGATGAAGAACACTGGAGTAATCCTGACTTATTTGACCTTCACCGTAAAGAAGGGCCCCATGCGGCATTCGCTTTGGGTGAACACCGCTGTCTAGGGGAATGGCTTGGCAGACAGGTGGTAAAAACTGCTTCCCAGAGACTTTTTACTCGTATAGAGGGATTTGAGTTAGAGCCAGATTTTGAAATTGAACTTAAGGGATTCGAATTTAGGGGACCCTTAGAATTGAACTGTGTTTGGGGGAAGCATGTCTGAAAAAAAGGAAGTTACTTTCGTAACTGGAGGAGCTTCGGGAATTGGAAAAGCTGTTTGTTTGGAACTTTCTTCTAAGGGCAATTCAGTAATCATTGCAGACATTGACGAGGTTAAAGGTGGGGAAACCTGCGAGGAAATACGTTCTAATGGCGGAGAGGCTATTTTCCATAGTGTAGATGTTCGAGAACGTGACCAAATCAGACATGCAGCCGACAACTCTGTAAAAAGGTTTGGGAAAATAACTGGTCTTGTTAATTGTGCCGGATTAGTAAAGATGACCTCGCTAGATGAATTAACGGAAGAAGAGTGGGATCTAGTTGTTGACGTGAATTTAAAGGGAACTTGGTTGACCACTCAAGAAGTTTCTCGTGATATCGCAACAGCCGGAGGAGGAGCTGTGGTAAATATCTCCACCGTGGAGGCTGAGGTGGTTGTTTCTTCAAAAGGTTATTGTCAAGTCCATTACAACGCTTCTAAAGGTGGTGTTAAAATGCTGACTAAAGCCCTCTCAGTTGAACTGGCTAAAAAGTCAATTCGTGTAAATGCTGTTGCCCCTGGACCAATTGCTACTGATTTTGTATCTCTCGAAGGCATTACTGCACCCGAAACACTCGAAGAGTTGAAGGAGAGATTGCTTATACCAAGAGTCGGACTCCCAGAAGATGTAGCAAAAGCAGTTAACTTTCTTTTATCTGAAGAAGCATCCTGGATCACAGGGGTACATTTACCTGTTGACGGTGGGTGGCTGACTAGATAAATGCTCGCTTAAGAGCCACCCAAATACGCAACCCTGACTTTTTCATCACGCGAAATTTCTTCAGGTGATCCAGTTGAAATGATACGTCCTTGATCCAGTACGTATACACGGTCACAAATCCCTGTAATAAAATTCAAGTCATGATCGATCACAACAACACCCGCTCCTATGAGTGAAGCTACACTCCGTACTTGATGTATCATTGCTTCTGACTCATGGTCGCTCATTCCACTGGTTGGCTCGTCTAGTAATAAAAACAAAGGGTTTGCTGCTGCTGCTCTTGCCAACTCCAATCGACGAGCATTTCCGTAGTCAAGCTCCCTAGCACGCCTATTACTTAAATCATTTAAACCAGTCAAGTGTAAAAGTTGTTCGATCGTGTCTGTTCCTAATCTCGTCTTTGCATCTGGGGAAGCCAGTCGAGCAACTTCAATGTTTTCTCTTACTGATAAAAGGTGGAACAGTCTCAAGTTCTGAAATGTTCTAACAAGCCCTGCTCTGGCTATCATGTGTGGCTGCAAGCCTTCAATGCTTTTACCGTTGACCGTTAAGGCTCCTTCATTACTTTCTACAACTCCGGTAATGACATTAAGCAGAGTGGTCTTGCCAGCCCCATTTGGACCTATTAATCCAACGACCTCATCAGTTGTAGCACGTATTTCTGCTTTATCCAGTGCTCTAAACCCTCCGAAATCTACCACTACACCTTCGACCTTTAGACTCTGAAGGTCGCGTATTTGATCTTTCCCTACTCTGCTCTGTTCTCTCTCTTCAGTCTCTTTTTTCGGTATAAATTTTTTAAGCCAATTATCTAATTCCCAATCTCCTAATAAGCCCGCCGGTTTGAAAATCATAAAACCCAACATCGATGCCCCAAGGAAAATATCGGTTAGTCCGCTCCGCAATATCCAGTCAAGCGCAGCCATATCTACGGAAGGTCCTGCTAAGTATCTGGTGAACTCACTACCGGCAGTAATAATTACCACCCCTACGATTGCTCCTGTGACACTATTTCGGCCACCAACAATCAGCATGGTTAGTGTGAGCAATGTGAATTTAAAAAAGAAAAGTCGAGGATTGATGCTTCCCAATTCAAAAACACGTAAAGAAGAGCCTATGGAAACTATTGTTACGGACAACAACAGCGAAACCATTTGCTGAACCGCTGGGTCAATGCCAACTGCTCGGGCCGCCAAATCATCTTCTCTAGCAGCTTGTGCGAGTCTACCCAAACGGGTTTCCTTGAATAGTCTTGCTGTGATCATTGCTAATAAAAGAGCTATATAAATCCATCCTCTTCCTTGCAGTGTCACATTGCCCAAAGGACTGAACGACAAACCTGTTTTACCTCCCCGTGTTAGATCAATCCAGTTTTTAGCCACCTCGTGTACTACAAATAGCAATGCAAGAGTTATTACCGTTGCTGCTACAGAACCTGACCGAGCACCCGACCTCGCTAAACCCAAACCTATGATGAAAGCGACGATGACTGTTAAGAGAATCGATATAAGAACAGATTGAAAAGGGGTTAAATCAACTTCTGAAAGCCCAAACGGAGCATCTGGTATTTGCGAATTTTTTCTTGTAGGTGATATTGCGCAAATGGCAAATGCGTATCCAGCAATTGCACCAAAACCTATATGACCGAAAGAGAGAACGCCCGTATTCCCAACGTATATCTGTATACCGAGAACAATTATTGCGTTGATGAGCATCTGCGTTATCAAACCGTCGCGAGCTGAGCCGCCAAAAGACGCATATAAAAGACCCCCTAAAACAAGAACAGCAAAAATAGAAATGGGTCCTATAAGAGTTATCAAGCGTGACTGCAACAGTTCTTTTGACATCACACACGCTCCGCTCTACGCACTGAGATAAAGCCTTGTGGACGGAAAACAAACAAGAAAGCTATGAGTAAGAATACAATCCCATCCGTTAAGCCGACCAGCCCTTCTGGAAGTCTTGATATGAGCATCACTTCCACCAGACCAAGTGTCACTCCTCCTAACACAGCTCCACCTAAACTTCCTAAACCACCTATAAGAGCAGCTAGTACGCCTTTCAACATCGGTGTAAGTCCGGCTGTTGGACCAGCTTGTCCACTTCTCATGAGCCAAAAGACCGCGGCTACTCCTGCGAGCAACCCCGATAAAGCAAAAGCACCACGAATGATCCTGTCACTTCTGACCCCCATCAACCTTGCAGCATCAAAATCTTCTGCTGCTGCTCTTAGACTTATCCCGAACATTGTTTTTTGCAAAATCCAAAATGTCGCTATAAGAGTTAACAATGTGAAGAATATGACTGCTACATCAAAGACTTCAAAACTTATACCAGCAATTTTGACAGTATTGAAAATCCAATCTGGTCTTGGAAACTGTCGGAAATTAGCTGAAACATACATTACAAAGAGTGCTTGAACCACGAAATGAATTCCAAATGAAGTCATCAACATTGTGAAATCGGGCGCGCCTCTTACCCAACGAAAAGCTAAGAACTCTATAACCACAGAAGTCATGCCTGCTATCAAAATCACCGCTGGCGCAATAAGCCACCAATCCCATCCTGCTTGGAAAAGTCCATACGCTGAATAGGCACTTACCGTAATCAACTCACCATGGGCAAAGTTGACAAGGTGCATAACACCGAAAATAACTGCGATACCCAAAGCTATTAAGGCGTAGATTCCGCCGCGCCCTAATCCATCGACAATCTGTTGAATCAATTCAGTCATGATTACTGTCCGTTTTACCTATATAGGTTTCGAAAAGATCGTCTCGTGAAATCAACTCATCAGAATCACCTGAAATTACGATATTTCCTGACCTCATGACATAACCCCTATCAGCAACTTCCAGTATGCGCCTTGCATTTTGTTCTACTACTAAGAGGGTTTGTCCATTTTGACGCAATTGATCAATCAATTCGAAAACAACTTCAGCTAAAACTGGCGCTAAGCCAAGAGCAGGTTCGTCCATTAATAAAATTTTAGGTTCACTCATTAAGGCTCTTCCAATGGCGAGTTGTTGAGCCTCACCGCCCGATAAGTAACCGGCTTCAGTGGCTAATTTTTCACCGAGAACTGGAAAAAGAGAGATCACTTCTTCTTTCAGTTCTAAGCGTCGTGCTGAAGCAACAGTTACTCCACCTACTAAAAGATTTTCGTCAACTGTTAAGTCTCCAAAAATTCTCCTGTGTTCTGGAACCAATGCAAGTCCAGAACGCAATATGCGATCAGGAGACCAGGAGGTTATCTCTTCGTTTTCTAACCTGATAGAACCTGAAACTGGGTTTAACAGCCCGGAAATAGTGGACAGAAGCGTTGTTTTCCCGGCTCCGTTGGGACCGATGAGGCAAACCACCTCACCGGCACCAACTGATAAGCCGACATCTCTTAAAGCTGAAATCGAGCCATAACGGGTCGTTAAAGACTCAACTTCGAGCACTGCTTATGGAGTCCTAGTCGATCGTGGCTGCAAGCGTGGGTGCACCACCTACCACTTGATGCACATATACAGGCTTTGCAGGTACCCCAGTCGTTCCAACATAAGTCAGATCTCCCGTAGCCCCATTTACGTCCTTTGCTGATGAAATTGCCTCACCAATGACTTTTGGATCAGTTGATTTGGTTCTCACGAAAGCGTCAATTATGACGGCTATAGCGTCAACTGCCAATCCACCAAATGAAGCATTTTCAAGGGGGGATCCACTTGCTGATTCATAGCTATCAGCAAGAGCCTTGATTCTGCTTCCTTCTGATGGAAATGAGTGAGTCGTGTGGTAGAAACCCTCTACCCCGTCGGTAAAGTATCCTCCAGTTGCCTCAAAAGCATCGGTTACTAGATAATTGGTGGTTACACCGGCACTATCCAACTGTCCACGTAATACTGCACTTTGGAAAGAAAGCATGGCGGAATAAACCACGTCAGGTGCTTGACCCGCTCCGGCCATTTCATTGACCTGTGCTGAGAAATCCATATCTTCAATTGGGACAAAGTTGTAATCTGAAATTACGTTTCCACCACCTGCTGTAAATACCTCTGTAAATACTTCTGGGTTATAACCGAAATAAGGACCTGGAGCAGAAAAAGTCACAGCTGTGGACCAACCTTGATCTAGTGCAAATTCAGCTGCTGCAGAAGCCTGCGCAGTGTCGTCAAAAGCTACAAGATATGCCAAAAGAGAAGAATCGGCAAGCATTGGTTCAGTCGAAGCGACAAACAAAACTGGCATATTTCCAGCAGCCACTTGAAGTAGCGGTTCGCCAAAATCTGGGAATGCTGGTCCTAGTAGAGCTGATGCTCCACCATCAATAAGAGACTGGCTCGCCCTTTGTGTAACTTCAGGATCACCAGCAATATTTTCAACTGTCATTTCAAGTTTTGTTCCAGACATTTCTGAACAATTGTTTAGATCAGTTGATAAAACCTCATCAATATCGATTCCGTTCTTTGAATCAATTCCACCTGAGCAGTTAACCAATGCAACAAAATGATTGGCTGCTTGACTTGCTGGCATGTCAGCGAATCCTCCCAAATCAGAAAAATCTGCAGCATAACCTATCTTCAATGTGCTTGGTGCAGCTTCTTCATCACTTCCACATGCAACTGCAAGAAGCGAAAAAGCGATTAACACACCAGCTATCGTCGACTTTCTCATATCCCCCTCCTAATTACTTACCTTTGGATAACAAATCAGCCTAGAGCATTTGCATGAAAAGAGCTATCGGGGTAGAAAATTATTGAGGGGGTCTTATGCCTCTAAACTCCCAATCGCCACCCAAAGCGGTTGAAATGACTTCTTCTGACTCACTGGGCTGAGCTCCGAAATCACTATCTACAAAGAAGTCACCTTCAACAATGTTGTTCTCAAGCTTTCCTAATCCTTCTACTTCTACTTCTACTTTGTCCCCAGGTTCTACCGGTCTTGAATTTGCCGGCGTTCCAGAAAAAATCATATCTCCTGGGTTGAGTGTCATAATTCTTGCTAAATCAGCGACTAGATAGTGCATGTCCCACTTCATTTCATCGGTATTACCATCTTGAACCACTTCACCATTCACGTAGGTGCGTATTTGCTTAGATCTAAAATCCCATTCTTCATTTAGCCCAGGACCTACAGGGCAAAGAGAATCCGATCCTTTCACTCGCAACATCGACCCAGCATCAGTATCACGAAAATCATGGAGGCCGAAGTCATTTCCGATGCTAAAACCTCCAATGAACTCAGAAGCTTGATCAGGCTGGATGCCTCGACATTCCTTACCCACAATGATCACAATTTCACCTTCATAGTTGAGCCAATTACAGCCTCTTGGTCTAATGACATCCCCCTTATGGACATTGAGTGAAGACAAAGGCTTTTGAAAATAGGTTGGAGCTGGTGGAAGATTCGCTTGAAACTCCTTTACGCGACTTGAATGATTAAGGTGCACACATAAAATTTTTGTTGGCTCTGCAGGGGGTAAATATTGAACTTCGGAAGCGTTAAAGGTACTTCCGTCACCTGCTACACATGTGTCCCCATCGACACGTACCTCCAAAAATGTGTCTTCAAACTTTATTCTCCTTGTCTCCACTCGACTCTCCAATTCATTCAGTAATCCAATTCGTTGAAACCTAGTGTAAAGTTTCTTAATGGCAAGACTTAAAGGTTTTATTTTTCCAAGGGATTCTACTGGCAAGACTTCTATCGTTCCAGATCCGCCGTGGCATTACTCGGGTGACATGTTGACAATCGAATTCAGAACAAAACCTGAATCAGTAGCTGAGTTGCTGCCAGATCATCTCTCTCTTGCTCCAGATGATCCTGGTGCCGTCGCTGTCATCTGGGCTGATTGGCAGTCTTGTTCGGCAGATTTCAACGAAGTGACAGACCCTGATCGACTTCAATACAAAGAATGTTTTGTCGTGGTTAGATGCCAATACAAAGATCAAATCTACAGCAGATGTGTTTATATTTGGGTCGACAAAGACTATGCGATGGTTCGAGGTCATATTCAGGGATACCCGAAAAAGATGGCAGATATTTGGCTCACCAGACCGATAACTGTCGGCAAGGCAGGACCGAAATTGGAGGAAGGGGGAACTTTCGGAGCTACATGTTCTGCTTATGGAAGAAGACTTGTCGAAGCCAAATTTACTATCAGCGGACTCAGTGAAAATTCTGGCTTTGTAAATGCCCTGCCAATGATTCATAACAGATTTTTTCCTCGAATAGAGGCAGATGGAACAGACTCCTTAAATGAACTTGTCACGATGAGAGGAATAGATGGCGAATCTAGTCAAGCTTTCACAGGAGATGCTGAAATTAAGCTGTTCGAATCTCCAGTAGAGAGACTTGAACGTTTACAGCCAATCGAAATGATCGCAGGTTACTGGCAGAGTGTAGGGGTCACGTGGAACGGTGGTACGACACTGGAAGATCTACGTGATTGAAACCCACCCCTGGGCTCCAATAAATGACGATGGATTTGCCGATCTGCCATCACATGACACCTGGGTTTCAGGTGTCCCATACTCTACTTTCAAGAGAATGCGCGATGAACAACCTGTTTGTTGGACTAAAGAAATAGATGGTTCAGGATTTTGGTCGATTACTCGCTATCAGGATGTAGTTGAAGCAAATCACCGCTGGGATGAATTTTCATCAAAAAATGGCATCCGACTTGAAGAAATGGACCACGATGAAATTGAGGCTAGACGGACGATGATGGAATTAGATCCTCCACAACATACGCGGCTTCGAAGGTTAGTGAATCGTGGTTTTACGAGAAAAACTGTTGAAACATTCGAAGAACCAATTCGTGATCTAGCAATTGAGATAATAGAAAAAGCTTTGAAAAAAACTGAATTTGATTTTGTTGATGACGTAGCACGAATTCTACCAATGCGCATGCTGGGACGCCTGCTTGGTGTTCCTGATAAAGACGGTGAACTTTTGGTTGCGTGGGGTGACCAACTTTTATCCAATGCCGACCCTGAGTACACAGATCATGTGGTTGACAAAGTGGACACAGAAGAATTCAGATTGATTCCTTTCCGTAGTCCAGCTGGATTAGAGGTTTTTAAATACGCTCAAAATGCTGCATCGGAAAGAAGAAATTCTCAACATCAAGATTTGATCACTCGCATGCTGGAACCGACTAGTGATGGGCAACCACTTACAGATCTCGAATTCAACAATTTCTTTACTTTGTTAGTCGCTGCTGGCAATGACACGACAAGATACTCATTAACAGAAGGTCTTAGAGCACTTATTGAACATCCTGATGAAATGCAGAAACTTCGAGATAACCCCGAACTTATTGGAAGCGCTGTCGAAGAAATTCTTCGTTGGACAACTGTGACTACACATTTTAGAAGAACTGCAACTTCTGACATGCATCTCTCTGGGCAGGAAATAAAGGAAGGGGAAAAGGTAGTGCTTTGGTGGGTGTCAGCTAATTATGATGAAAGAAAATTTGATGATCCTTACAAATTTGATATCTGTCGGAACCCTAATGACCATGTAACTTTTGGAAGAAATGGGCCTCATCTTTGTCTGGGTGCATGGTTGGCCCGAATGGAGCTAAGAGTAACTATTCAAGAGCTTCTAAAGCGCACCTCACAAATAGAAATTACTAAAACTTCGGAGAAACTAAGGTCACATCTGATAAGTGGAACAAAACACCTATTCGTAAAAACCACTTAAGTTCATATCAGGTCAACTCTTTAATCAATTTGCCTGATTCAACAACCGGGTTATCATCCAAGAACACACTGCAACTTCGCATCGGGAGGTCAAAATGACCACGACAGAACCTGCCAGCAACTTCATTTGCTCCAGTGGACCATAAAAAGTTGCCTGCAAAAGCACGCAACTCAGTTCCATTAAAATCAGATTTGTCATACATGGGTAAAGAATCCCATCTACAAAGATGGTTCATTCCCCAACCTAAGTGGCTTATTGCGTAAGCATCTTCTTCATTCCATGCTTCCAAATAGGAAGAAAAAAGCTCAGCATCAAGTCCGTCTCCATCTATTTCCGTAATGTAATCTGATTCAATTTTTATACTGATTGTCGAACGAAGGTATTCCTTAAAGGTGAGGTTTACATCACCAGGTTTCATAACAACTGTGCCATTTACTGATCCCGAGTCTGGAAAACACAGGACAAGTCCACCAGGCCAATGCGAAATCCCGCCAGGTTCGCCAGCTATACCATCAGAACCAGCTACTTGCGCTCCTTTTAAGTCGACTGTCAAATCAGTACCAGCTTCTGAAAAAACTCTCATTTTCGATGCTGAAGAAAGTCTCTCAACACCATCTTTCACTCGTTTCGTCAAAGTAGGGTCATGACCAATCCTGTCAAAAACTTCAGGGTGCTCGTTTGAAATCATAAGTATTCTTGTTCCATCTTTGAGTATTCGATCTCGCTCCGGAGCATGCAACAAACCTTCTACTGTGCAGTCGACTACAAAAGTTGTAGAAGCTAAATCAGCAATTAAGGCTTCGTTTCCGTCTATAGCCAGACTCGCGCCAGTGGACCTTATCGGCACCGGACCATAATTGAGAGGCGTTGAGACGGTAGTAGTGGATAATTTAGAACCAATTTTCTCAATTGCTTGCTCTACTGTTTTTACGAGCTCTCTACGGCTCTGAGTTTCTGCGAGCACCATGACTCTGTCTTCGTTATTCACACCACAACGAAGAAAGTGATCTTTAAATATGCCGACTCTTTCTAAGGAAACATCATTCATAAATTTCACTTCAATCATAGAGACCTGATCGACCAAGCCTATCCATACAAATTTCAGCACTCCAAGGAAGCATTGTTGCCCCACACCGAGCATCTCGATACAGACGCTCTAAAACCAATGGACGTAACAAAGAACGCCCACCACACACTCTTATTGCCATGGATGCTATTTCAGGTGCAGTTTCCATTGCAACAAGTGTTGCTGCCCACGCTCTAGCCAACTGATCCTGTGATGGATTTGGACCAACTTCCGACAAAACACGATATGTAAGAGATTGAGATTTTTCATATGCCAGTTTCATTTCGGCCCATCCGTGTTGTTTCTGAAAGCTATCTCTTCGTTCAGTTCCTCCGGATTCTCCTTTTAAATACTCAGCTGTAAAATCCATCACAGCACGTTGTATACCTAAATATGAAAAACTCAAAGTCATATAAAAGTAAGGCCAGCGAGATGCGACCTGATCAAAACAACCTGGTGGTAAATATTCATTTTCTGCAGGAACAAAAACATTCTCGAAAGTTAAAGTTTTAGAAATAGTCCCACGCATTCCCAGCGGGTCCCAATCTCCCTCTATTTTCAGTCCTTCACTACCTGCTGGAATGCCTAAGAACCTGATCTCATTCTCACCCTCAACGAGACAAGTAATGTTGTGCCGGTCTGCGGCTTCAGACAGAGATGCAAAAATCTTTTTCCCTGTGACACGAAAACCTCCTTCTACTGGGACAGCCAGACTGCTAATACCGGCACCTTCTCCGGCTTGGTGACCTTCGCTGAAAGGTTGTGCGTGTATATGTCCATCTTCTACGACACCTTGCCACATCAAAGAACGTTTATTTTCATGATCTCTACGCTGTTGGGAAGACATTTCCAGATCATCCGATATCTGTCCAGTGAGAAGCATGCTCGCAGTGTGCATGTTGAAAGTAAGTGCAGTTGAGCCACAGTGTCTTCCCAGCTCTTCTGAAACAAGTGCATAAGTAACAAAATCTGCTCCCATCCCTCCGTGCTTTTCAGGAATACATAAAGCCAAAAAGCCGGCTTCTCTCAAATCTGAAAAATTCTCGTATGGAAATGAGGCCTCCAAATCGTATCTGTCTGCCCTTTCGCCAAAAACAGAACCTAGTTCATTCATTGTTTCAACTAGTCTCATACGTTCAGGTGTCTGTAAATCATTCATGATTCATCAGCTTTCTTTATTTGTAAGGTTTTTAAGTCTGAATGAAAATCTAATGCGTAGTCACCACCCTCACGACCCAGCCCACTGATGCCTAATCCGCCAAAAGGAGCAGTTAAATCACGAACTAAAAAACAATTAACCCATACAGTTCCAGCTCTTAGTGCTGAACCTATTATTTCTGCTTTTTCCTTTGATCCCGTGAAAAGTGTCGCTGAAAGTCCATATTCAGTACTATTTGCAAGTTTTACAGCCTCTTGTTCATCCTGAAATGTCTGAAAAGTGAGAACTGGACCAAAAACCTCTCTTTGCACAATCTCACTATTGTTTGAAGCGGGCTTTACGAGAGTGGGTTCATAGAAAAGTTGTTGGTCATTCAACCTCCTACCGCCTCTGATAATTTCGTCACCGTTTTCCAATGCCCTATCAATAAAAGACTCAACTCTTTGAAGGTGGTCAGGATGTATAAGAGGCGTAATAGTGGTCTCGTCATCAAAACTGTCTCCAAGAATATGACCATCAACGTTTTGATGGAAGCACTCTAAAAAGTGTTCACTGATTTTGTCTGAAACTATAAGTCTCGTGGCCGCAAGACAAACTTGCCCCGAATCATCGTATTGACCAGCGGCAGTTGCAGCTGCTTGCTCTACATCTGCATCTTCAAGCACAACTAATGCTCCTTTACCGCCGAGCTCTGCTGTAAAAGGAACAACATTTTTCGCAGCTTCGATTCCTATTTTTCTAGCTGTTTCGGTGGATCCCGTAAACGAGATCCTTCTAACTCTTGGATCTTTGGTTAAAAAAGATCCAACTTCTCCCCCAATCCCTTGAACTACATTAAAGACTCCGGGAGGAAACCCTGCTTCATCAACTAGATCAGCGAGAATGCTAGATGATAGTGGCGCCCACTCAGCTGGTTTAAGAATGACGGTATTACCTGCCGCTAGTGCTGGAGCTATCTTCCACGTCGCAAGCATAAATGGTGCATTCCACGGGGTTATTACCACAGTGGGTCCCGCAGGAAGTCGCTGAATCAAATTCGTTGTGCCGTTGGACTCCCAAGTTCTTCCTTCATATGCACTAGCTAAATCCGCATAAGCCCGAAAATTTCTAGCACCGCGAGGTATGACTCTATTAAAAAGGCTTTCATGTCGCATGGCCATGTCAGTACATTCAACTCTTGCAATATTTGAGACTTCTCTATCAATGAGATCTGCCAAACGATAAAGGAAAGAAGCACGTTCCTGTGGACCGAGGCTTGCCCAATCTTGAAATGCATCTGAAGCGGAAGCAACTGCTAGATCAGATATCTCATGATCTCCAGCTGACATCTCAGCCAAAACCTCTTCCCATTTGAGAGGAGAATGGACTTGAAATACTGATGGTGACGAAACCCTTTCGCCACCTATGTAGTGGTCAAGGGAAATTACACTTCCGGCTATTTCCATTCTTGGTCGTTCAGTAATTGGAATCTTCCTTTAATAATCAATAAAACAACTGTGCTATGAACCTATTTTAAGGCCTGTAACCCTCTAAATATTCTTCTAATACATCATGAAATCGTTGTACACGAGATTCCTGCCCTGCCAGCCTGACTCCCCTGTATCCGCGAGACGATAATCCTAGTTGTTGTCCGGTGCTGATAGCTAGGTCCTGATCAGCTATCTGACGGTTCATAAGCTCCGTTCCATATTCAAAAAATCTTCTTTCTTCGGGTTTTGTCATACCTATTCGTGCTGCTGCACCATGTGATAAATACATAAAGTTGTCGTAAGAATGCCTCTCAGGATCGCGACGGTGTGGCCTCATTCTCTGAAGTCCTATATATTCGGCTCCTGCAAAACTGATTGTTACATTCGGGAATATGTTGTAGTGATAGGCATCTGTTAATTGATCGTCAAAAAGGTCTTCAAACTGGTAGCCACGCGTAGCACCAAGTTTCCTCTTAACAGATTGAACTTCCTCTCGAGTTTCAAACTCCCTGCCTTTGAAATCGTCCGGATTTAAGTTCCAAGGCTCCAGCATTTCTGCTAGTTGTTCGTCCACTTCTAATTCTTCACCAGAAAGAGAATGGGAAGGGGTGACCATCGGTATTGCCATGCGGTTGTGGCCTTCTTTGCACCAATCAAAATGGCAAAATTTATAGCTATGTTCTATCCATTTCAACCCTTGAGGATGAACAGCAGGCAAGTGGTAGGACTCGCACGAATTGTCTTGAGGAACTTTCCAATTGCACTTGACATCAACTGTGGAAGAAAGTCCACGTATCCAATCATGACTTTCATAAGCTTCAAATTCTTCCCAGACGGGACCCAGATAGTCTTTCAAGCTCATACATTCGGGATCCATGTTTATCCAAATGAAACCAGCAAAAACTTCGCAATTAACTTCCGCCAAGGTTAAATCGTCACATGGGTTACCTTCGCTAAAGTCCTCAGGGTCTTGGACATACTCCAGTGAACCGTCGCGAGCCCATTTCCAACCGTGATAAGGGCAAACTATTTGATTGGCTGAACCTTCATGGTTGAAAATCAGGCGTGAACCACGGTGCTGGCAAACATTATAAAAAGCTCTGATAGAACCATCATTTTGTTTGATCATGATGAACGATTCAGGTCCGATCTCCTCCACCTGATAGGAACCCGCTTCATCTAATTCAGATGAACGACCCATAAGCAGCCAAACTTTTGTCCACATGTTCAACCACTCGCGTTCAAAAAATTCTCTCGAAGTGTACTGTTCTCCTAAAATGGGTACGTTTAGAAGTGGTGGACGGTCCCAGGGTCTGGCCAATGCCATGACTTTCTCGGAAGTGCTCAAGGCAATTCCAAAATGGTTACTTCACCTGTAGTTCCGTCGATTTTCAAAGTTGTTCCATCAGCGATTAGTTTTGTAGCCTCATTGACCGAAACCACACAAGGTATGCCCAACTCTCTGCTCACTATTACAGCATGACTTATTTGGGCACCCACATTTACAATTACAGCTTCTACAGCTAAAAAAAGTGGAGTCCATGCTGGATCCGTTATAGGTGCGACCATGATGTCACCTGGCTGCAAATCAGGGGGGTTAGACGGATCGAGAACTATCCTCGCTCGACCTTGGGTAATACCAGGTGATCCAGGAACTCCCGAAAGAACATCTCCTGAACTCAGGGTTGATGTTTTATCTTCTGTAGCCTTTTTATCCCACTCAGAAAGACTTGGCACGACACCATCCTTAATAAAAAAGGGCGGCTCCAAGGTCCAGAGTGCTTTCCAGTCCTCATAACGCTTCGCTAGTTTTTCAGTAAATGAACTGGGATTTTCTACAAACGCCTCTAACTCTTCATCGATAAGCATGAATATTTGCTCAGACGAATCAATTGTTCCCACTTCACAATGGCGTCTCCCAAGTTCGCGTATAGCCATTCGGCTTTCGTGTAAAGGTTTTACCAAAGTTGTTTTCGAGCGTTCACGAAAAACCATCATGTTAGCTGCCACTATCGCACCTTCAAAAGTTGCCGTCAGTTCATCGTTACCGATTTCTTTTAGTTTCTCTCTTACCTCTTCCACAAGATCTTCTCTTTCGGAAGCTAAGCGTTCTGCAGCAATTTCTGGAGACCGGTCATCTTCTTGAGATCTAACCTGGTCTATAGCTTTTAAAGCTATAGAAGGTTTAGTCTCCCAAGTTTCACTACTCAACTCCCACTCATTGGCTCCACGTGAACCATACTCATAAAGGAATCTGTTGAACTGTTCAAGGAATTTAACTGCCTCTTCAGAGTCAGATTTATTCAACTCCTCAAAAATTGATTCAGAATGCGAATCAAAAATACCCGAAAGGACATCAGAATTTCTCACCAAACGAGACATTTCCCATATTGCAAACGAAGGAGCAGCTGAATCAATATCACCCAGACTTGCTAATAGTCGAACAGGGATACTCGGATCTCCTACAGCTTCGCCAACTGCAGCAAGCATTCCTGGTGCTATACCAGATGAGCCTGCTGAAACCATCTGGTTGCGTGAAAGATTTTCAATGAGTGGTTGAAGATCTCGGAGTCTTTTAAGTAGTTCATCATCACTCAGTGACTTGAGGTCAGGTCTAGTTTCACGTTCTTTGTCTGCAAGCTCTCTCTCTTCATGAAGTTCGGGCCATTCAGAGGCGCTTAGAACAAATTGCATGTGCTTATCAGCTAAAGGCTGTAAATGGGGTTTTTCATCTTCTGGGTGAGGTTCGTATTTTGGTGAGTCTGGTTGATCTCCAAAGATAGCGAGGTCAAGTTGATCGACTGTTATGGCTGGATTTCTTACTGCTTGCATACGAATACAGGAAAGATTTATATAGAAATAACCTCCAAAAAAGCCACACATTTCTGGCGGGCTGTCTCTGTATTCATCTAACTCATAGAAACCTGTTTGTGTTGAACCCAGCTGCCAGCCTTTCATTATGCAATTATCGAATCCGTAACTCTGACCAAAAGGACTTGCTGGTGTCGGAAGGACTTCTCCTGCATTAGCTCGTGTGTAATGCGGCCAACGTTCGCTTGGGGGGTGATCAGTAAACCATTTCTCTTCCATATTTACACCTCTTTAACTAAATTCTGAAATCACTCTATGTAACTATCTATAACGTCGTGAAAACGTCTGATTCTGCTTTCCTGATTAGATAGAAAACCACCTTTGTATCCACGCGACCGTAAACCTAATTGCTGCATAACAGAGATAGCTATGTCCTGATCTGGTATCAATCCCATAGATTGCTCGCCATATTTGATCATCGCATATGAGTCTCCATTGCCTGCTAGTTCTATATTTGTTGCCGAGTCTGCGAGTTCGGTGTTTTTTGCGTAGTACCAATGGTCAAAAAAACAATTTTGAGGGTCTACTGGGTCTGGACGCATTCGTTGTAATAAAACACCATCAGCAGAAAAAGTTAAAGAGCAGTTTGGAAATAAATTGTAATGATGGGAATCGGTCAACTGAGAGTCTCGCAGATTTACATAGTGCGTATGTCCTCTGCTGGGACCAAGTTCTCTCATTTTTTTCTGTAAGGCGAGTCTCACGTCATAAACACGCTCGTCGAAATCCTTGGGTTCTAAATCCCAGTGCCTCATTCTTTCAGCTAGTGGGACTGGGAGGCCGGGGTTTTCCCCACGCAAACTTTTTGAAAGCGTTGCACCCATCATGATCATTCGATTGTGACCTTCATCTGACATGTCAAACTGCGTGTATGCATAATTCTCCTCATGAGAATCAGCTAATTGGGGATGAACTGTAGGAAGATGATAAGACTCGCAGAAATTGTCTTGTATTACCTTCCAATTGCAGGGAACACGAGTGGATATTTTTAATACTCGTGCCCAATTGTCAATCTCATAAGCTGCCCATTCATCCCATAAAGGCCCTAAATACTCTTTAAGCGACTTGCAATCAGAGTCTAGGTTGACCCAGATAAATCCTGCGAAAACTTCACAGGGTACCTCTACCAGAGTTAATTCATCACAAGGATTTCCTTGAGGGAAATCTTCCGGGTCTTGCACCGATAGAAGAGTTCCATTAAAAGACCATTCCCAACTGTGGTATGGACATCTGAAAACTTCAGTATGTCCCTGAGCGTTATTTGTGAGTCGTGAGCCTCGATGTTGACAAACGTTGTAAAAGGCCCGAATCGAACCGTCATCTTGTCGTACCATGATTATCGACTCGACACCGATTTCTTCAACTTGATAATCGCCTTTTTGAGAAATCTCATTGGCGCGCCCTAGCAGAAGCCAAACTTTGGTCCACATCCCCTCCCATTCTTTTTTGTAGAAATCTGACGACGTGTACCTGAAACCATCAATTGGAAGATCGGTGACCTCGGGATTAACCCAAAAGGGCGCTAACTCAATATTACTATCAGTCTCTTCATCGATCATAAATATCTTTCCCCTAAGCTAAGTCTATTGACAGAACTAACCTAAAAATCAACAAATACTATGCTGCTAAACCAAACAAGGAATTTATCTAAAACCACTAAATCCAGAAGCCGCTTTCTGATTTATTTATTTGCAAAATAGAATATCCTTATGGTCTTGTGCATCAGGAAATTAAAACTTCATAAAAGGGTAAAAATATGACGAACCGGATAGGAATTATCGGCGGAGATGGAATTGGGCCAGAAGTCATCAATGAAGGTCTTAAAGTAATTTCGGCTTCTGGCGTGGATATAGAAACGGTCGAATACGATCTCGGTGGAACAAGATACGAACATGATGGAACAGTTTTGCCAGACAGTGTCCTAGACGAATGGAAGAGTCTTGATGCTCTATACCTAGGTGCGGTCGGAACCCCAAATGTCCCTCCAGGAGTAATAGAAAGAGGACTATTGCTCAAAATGAGATTTGAACTTGATCTATATGTAAATCTAAGGCCTTTCAAATTCGAAGAAAACAATATTGATTTTCAAGTCGTGAGGGAAAACACCGAAGGGCCATACGCAGGTGAAGGTGGTTTCCACAGATATGGAACCCCTCATGAGATAGCTACTCAAGGTTCAATAAATACTCGTCATGGCGTGGAGAGAGCCATTCGTTTTGCCTTTAATCTGGCAATGGGTAGAAAAAAACACCTGACGATGGTTCACAAAACAAATGTCATGCCTTATGCAGGTGACCTATGGGAAAGAACGTTTTACGAAGTAGCTAATGAATTCGAAGAGGTATCCACCGACTACAACCACTGTGATGCAGCATGCATATATATGGTGCAATCACCGGAACAATATGACGTCATAGTTACCGACAATTTATTCGGAGATATCTTGACCGATCTAGGGGGAGCGGTTTCAGGGGGTATCGGGTTAGCTTCATCAGCAAATCTGAATCCTGACAGAACTGGACCATCGATGTTTGAACCCGTTCATGGCTCAGCTCCAGATATTGCCGGTAAAGGAATTGCTAATCCCGTCGCAGCAATACTTTCGGGCGCTATGATGCTCGACTTTCTTGGGGAAAAAGATGCGGCTGAAAAGATCACCAAAGCTTGCTATGAAATAGACGACAAAATAACTGGAACTAGTGCAATTGGCGATGCCATAGCTCAGGCCCTCTAACCAAACTTAACATGAGCGACTCAGAAGAAACAAAAATCAACAAAAAACCACTGTCCAGAATTAGGCGCCAAATAGGCAAACATATGCAAAAGTCCAAGGCAGTTTCACCTCATGTACTTACGGCGATGGAAGTCGACTATGAGAATGTTGAAATGGTAAGAGAAATCCATGGGGATGACTGGAAAAAAACTGAAACATTTACTCTCACTTACCTTCCTTTTATATTGCAAGCAACGGTTGAAGCGTTAAAGCAATTTCCTTATCTAAATGCAAATGTCGATGATACAGATTTAACGATTAATGAAGAGATAAATATCGCAGTAGCTGTCGATCTGGATTTTGAAGGTTTAATAGCACCTGTGATTCACAGAGTAGAAAACCTTTCTATACAAGACATCGCCAGACAAATACACGATGTTTCTAGCAGGGCCAAAAACAAGAAACTCCATCAAAACGAACTGACTGGAGGAACTTTCACGATCACCAACGCTGGACCATTTGGAACTATGTTTCAAGCACCAATAATTAACCAACCTCAAGTGGCTATTCTTTCGACAGATGGAATAACGCGTAAACCGACAGTCATTATAGATTCAAGTGGACTGGAGTCGATCGTTATTAGACCCATAGGAATTCTCTCTTTAGCTTGGGATCACCGTGCTTTCGACGGAGCATATGCAGCTTCTTTTCTAAAATTCATCAAAGAATTTATACAGGAGACAGACTGGGAAGAAAGATTTACTAGCAATAACTCCTAATGATTATGAACGTGGTGGTCGGGAGTGCCAATTTCATTTAACCATTCCTCTATTTCTTTCTCAGTAGCGTCTTTTGTCGCTATGACAACTATTACGTTCATTTTCTCTAGT
>CEUS01158399.1_pt1 | contig 34398 bp, 28 predicted proteins | sample 427031 | NCBI WGS metagenome assembly CEUS01 (sample SAMEA2622837, study PRJEB7988) | marine metagenome | biome: marine biome (ENVO:00000447); feature: marine epipelagic mixed layer (ENVO:xxxxxxxxx); material: "saline water (ENVO:00002010), including plankton (ENVO:xxxxxxxx)" | depth 140 m | reverse complement strand
CGCCGCGGGTGCTTTTTAGGGTTGAGCAGCCATTTCGCAACCACAACGGTGGCTACATCGCGTTTAATCCCCTTGCGGTCCCCGGTGATCCCGACTTCGGGCAGCTCTACGTGGGAGTTGCGGATGGTGGGAGCGGTGGTGACCCGATGGATCTCGCCCAAAACCTTGGCGTGGTGTTTGGCAAGATCCTCCGGATCGATCCGCTCGGTTCTAACAGCCAGAACGGCCGCTACGGCATTCCTGTGCACAACCCGTATGTCTCCGATGGGGATGATCATACGTTGGGAGAGGTCTTCGCCTCTGGCCTCCGCAACCCCCAGGGTCTGGCGTGGGATCCAGCGAATGGCAACATGTTCGTGACGGATATTGGGCAGAACATCATCGAAGAGATCAACCTCGTGACCGCCGGAGCCGACCTCGGGTGGAACACGTGGGAAGGTAGCTACCGTTTTATCAGTCGCCAGGCGGTCGCTCTCAGCGACCCGCGAAGCCAGCCTGGTGTCACCTTCCCCATCGCCGAATATGGTCAACTTGATCCGCTGCTGCAGTCCCGGTCGGCGGCTGGGGGCGTCATCGTGTATCGGGAAGACAAGATACCGCAACTCCAGGGTCGAGTGCTCTTTTCAGATTTCCCTCAGGGCGAGATCTTCCATCTGTCCGCGGATGACCTGCCAGAGGGTGGTCAGGATGGGCTCCGCCGGGTGCTCCTAAGGGACGGTGACCAAGTCAAGCGGCTCCTTCAACTTGTTGCCGAGACGACGGTCTTGCAGGGCCTGGAGCCGGCGGTTCGTGTCGACCTACGCTTCGGCACCGGACCTGACGGCCGGGTGTTCTTGATGAACAAGCAAGATGGGATCATCAGGGAGGTCGTGCCGTAGGTAGGGCCGATTCAGTATCTTGGGAAGCTCGGTGCCCGACCCACCCCGCAACAGGATCCTCAGCGTTTACTATTCATTTGTCCATTAACACAAGTTGTAGGATGAATATCTTTGGGCGGGTTTGGAGTGACAAGGGAGTGATGATGATCAAGCATGGAAAAGCGCTAATGGGTAGATGGAAAATCGCACTTGGGCTTGGCTTTTTAGTAATAGCGGCTGATGTGCGGGCGCAACAGTCTTATCCTGCGCCTGGCGCATCCTACTCGGCCGCCGTGGTTTCGACCCCAGGTTCGACACTGTCGGTTCTTGGCGGCATTACTGGTGAAGGTTCGAATACTGAGTTCGCCTCGATGGCTGCGTTGAGCCGGGTGGCCACCCGGCTGAATGAGGTCGGTCTCGACCGAGCTCAAATCCTTCGAGTCCGCGCGGCCCTGGCGCCGCGAGCGGACTTCGGTGGGTGGAACACCGCGTGGACCACGTTCTTTGCAGGGAGAACTCCACCGGCGCGGACCACTGTCTATTCGTCCGGGCTTTCGGGTGATGCGTTGGTCGTCCTTGACGTTGTTGCCATGTTCCCGGTCGGTGCTGGTCATCCTGTCCATGTAGACAGCGCCCGGGCAACGCTGAACCCGAACCTCCGGCTGACCGGGCCGGCGAGCAACCCGACTGCGATTGTGTCGACACGGTCGGGTCTCTTTCTTTCGTCAGGTGCGCTGCCGAGCCCGAACTTGGATGACCCGACCTCGCTCGAATCGCACATCCGTTCGTCGTTGAACAGCCTTGGACGGACCCTGGCTGGTCACGGGCTCCGTTGGCACGATGCTTTCTTCATACGCGTGATGCCGACACCCCAACCAGGACGTCCAGAGCCTGACTTCGGAGCCTGGGCGCCGGTGTACGAGACACTGGGCGAGTTGACGTCGGAGAACGCTCCGCCCTACACGCTCTGGACGGCCCCAGGGTTCAGTGCCACCAACCGGTTTTCTGAGATCGAGGTCTGGGCTGTGCCGCCTGCGCCCCCGGCGGTGTTCACCACAGCCAACTCGGCGGCGGAGAATCCGCTGTTGCGCATGTCGGGGTCACCGAGCAGCTTCATCTCTAACGGCGCGACGATCGCCCCGAATGCTGCGCTGGCTTGGCTGTCTGGTGTCGTGGCGCCGGCTGGTACCGCGCCAGAGGATGAGGCGGCGGTTGCGGTCGGGATCATGAAAGAGCGGGTGACCGCGATTGGTGCTACGTTGGCTGATGTCGCCGAGCTGCGTGTGTATCGCGTTGCCGCTGGCTCGGAGGGAGACCAGCTTGCCGCCGTTTGGAACGAAGTCTATGGTGCCGTGTGGAATAACGAGGAGACCAATCCTCACAAGCCGGTACGCACGAACTATCTCGTCGGGAGTCTGCCTGGTGGGCGCCACGTAGAGGTAGAGGCGATTGTGGTGTTGCCCCCGAAACAGTTTTAAAAGGCGATTTAGGGGCCGGATTCAGCCTGGTCTTCGACCACAGTAGGGACAAGGGCAAGAGAAGTCATGAAAGTTACTGCCTTTATCGGCAAACCAGCTTGATTTGGTGTGCCCAACAGCAAACAGCTGATTGTCTAGCACGACGCTTATGAACCTTTCAACTAGCGGGGTGGACACATGTTCATCGCCCATGGTCCTCCTAGGTCGAAACGATCTCGTTGGAAGACCGATCCTGCGGGTGGTTGGTGGGGGAGAAACGCATGGCAGGTATTGGTCTTTGTGCTCTATTTTTTGGGTTGCTGTATCGTAACAGTGGCTTCTAGGAGCAAACGACCGGTGAGCTAAGGTGTGAACGGGATCTGGTGCAGCTGTTCCGCGTCGTCAGAAAGCGGTGCATCTCCCACCGGGAAGCGGTTGCCTCTCATGATGTAGGCCAAAAGGTTGGCTGTCTCCTCGGCGGAGAGTGTGCCCGGTGCATCTTGTGGCATTTCCTCACGAATCAGCGTGAACAGCTCCCCTAGTGAACGGCCAGTCCAGCGGTTCCGAAACGTGTGATCGGCTAAAAGAGCAGCCATTTCAGGTACAAACGCCGCCAGTTCCCCATGACAGGAGTAGCATTGGTCTTCGTATAGCGAGGCCCCCAATTCAGCTTGTGTCGAAGTGTACAGACCTCCGCGCTGATCTTGTGTCTGGGCGGCTCCGTTCGTAGACCCTGTCCAACACAACACCGCTGTCATACCAAAGTGAAAAAGGATCCGCATGGCTTTGAGGTCAGTTTTTGTGACTGAATGAAAAAGTCTTTTGTGGCCAACAACGACTCTCCCGGACTGAGCCTTGTTAGACGTGCGCTAGAGCCGAGTGTCTGGCCAGCTACATCGATGAGGGTTGGTGTATTGTTGATTTCGCACTTTTTCTTGGTATCCCACACGTGTGGGGACGGTAGACCAGCCCGTCCCCACTCGGCTTGAGCCTTAAGTTATTACTGCCCTACGACCAAAGTGGCGTTGCGTTTGGGTACCTGTCCGCCAGTCTTGATGTCAGTCACCACTTTCACCGCCGCGATGTCGACCACGGCAACGCTGTTGTTTCCGGAGACGGAGATGTAGGCGTAGCGGCTATCCGGCGTTATCGTCACCCAGTTCGGCGAGTGGCCAACCCTGACGCCGCCGACGAGATCGAGATCGGGAAGCGAATAGACATACACGCTGCTATTCAAGCTGCTATTGGCGACTAAGTATTTGTTATCCGGTGTCACGCCAATCCCATGCGCTGTGTTGCCACCATGCCCCGGGGTGAGCTGATTGTCTGGTACCTTGGGATACTCGATCCGGCCAACTTCCTTGCGCGTCTCGAAGTCCATGATGCCAAATCCGTTGAAATTTGAGAGTTGTGCATAGATATTCCGGGTCGAACCGTCTGGGTTCGTGTCCATGGTCATCGGGCGGATGCCGAGATCCCAGTAGGTGGTCCAGACAGGCATGTCGGTCTCGGTGTCGACGACCGTAATATTGCGAGCACCAATCATTCCCGCTATTGCATATTTTCCGTCTGGGGTGACGTAGGTATTGTGTACGCCTCCATGTACCGAGATCGTCGCTGATATTTCGTCCAAACTGGTGTCGATAACCTGAAGGGCACCTGGCGAATTTGCAATAGCTACATAGACCTTCCGCCCGTCTGGCGTGCTCGCGATATTGTTGGGGCGTCCGATGAGCGGGATCTGTTTGACAACCTTGAGCATGCCGACGTCCACGACATCAACCGTGTCATCGGATTCATTGGCGACATAAATCCGGCGTCCGTCGGGTGATGGTGCGGCACCGTGTGCTCGCTCGATGCCCGTGACCTCCCCGACAACCGTGTTGGTAACCGGATCGATGATGTGGACGTTATCGCCAGCACTATTGGTTTGCACGATGCGAACGGTGCCTTGTGCTGCTGCTGACATAGGAAGGACGATGCCCGCAAGGGCGGCCAGAACACACGTCGATTTACGCATTGTGACCATTGTTGAAACTCCTGTGTTAGAGGGATACATAGTCCTATTGCTCTCCGTTGACCCAAGCTACGAGAGTTTTGAACTTGGGATCATCTTGGGAGGAAAACTGCCGTCCTCCATTGTGAAACTCGTCTCCACCTGCGTCGGGTTCCAGTGGGTGCATTAGCAGTCGACTAGCTAGAGGTTGCCCGGGTATCACCAATCTGGACACGGCTTCGAAATTGCGACGAGATTGTTCATCTGTCCAGGTGTCGGCGTTCGAGGATAGCTCTTCGAGGAATCCTACCCGTCCCTCGCCACTGTGACAAACGACACAGCGGACGAAGCCAGGATTCTTCTCTAAGAAAATCGGCTCGACATTGGCTTTGTAGTAGTCGAAGTCCAGTGTGGCAGTCGACGAGGATGCGGGCTGTAGGGTCATTAGTGCTGTCAGAGCCCAGAGCACGAGCATTGGTGGCCTCCTTGATTTCCTTAATGTCCCGAGTCCGAATGCCGATTTTGGCTTAGCGGCTAGCGTTCCGCAATTAAACAACACGTAACGACTGTACTCACAGTGAGCCACAGAATCCCGTCTGGAAACTGCGAGCACTACGGTAGCCGCGGACCATGACGTTCAAACCCCGGAGACAACGCAGTAACGGCTCCAGAGACTGGTCAAAAGTACGTCTCTGCTGATTCCAGTAAAGAATACCATTCCCGGCGCTCAGTTTGGAGAATAGGCTGACACGTGCTGTTATTAATCACTGACCTGCTGATCCTTCCTCTTCGCTGGAACAGCTCAGCGGCGGCGGTGGTTCTACCGGCGAACCGGTGTCTAGGAAGAGATGCCCGTCAGCTGGCTTGTGCAAAACATTGGTTCCCGACCCTTGTCACGAAGGTGGGAACGCTCGACAATGGGGAGCAACTCAACCTCGGAACTCGGATAGCGGAAAGGCTGCGGATTCATGACTGAACAGATCCGGGTTGAGCCCGTGTCACCGGTTATCGGTGCAGAGGTTCACGGTGTCGAACTGGGCGTGCCGATGACGGCTGAGGTCTTCGAGGTACTGCATTCGGCCTTGATGACTCACCTGGTGTTGTTCTTTCGTGATCAGCAACTTTCCTTCGAACAGCATCTTCAGTTTGGGCGTCGCTTTGGTGACTTACACGTCCATCCAGCTGCCCCGAAGGATGTTGAACATCCGGAGATTTTTGTTGTGCATGCAGATGATACGGTGAAGTTTGTGGCAGGCGAGTTGTGGCATTCAGATGTTTCCTGTGATGCTGAGCCACCTATGGGTAGCATCCTTCGGGTTGAGCAGGTTCCTGTGACTGGAGGTGACACGCTATTTGCCAGCATGTATGCAGCGTATGAGGCGCTGTCTGATGGAATGCAGCGGTTTCTGGTTGAGCTGACGGCTGTTCACGAAGGGCGACAATATTACGTGGGGAGATACGGAGGTAGTCACCTGCGCGACGGCGACTACCCCTCGGCCGAACATCCGGTGGTTCGCACCCACCCAGTGACCGGACGACATGCGTTGTATGTCAATGAAGGCTTTACGACAGGGTTCAAGGAATTAAAGAAGTCAGAGAGCGATGCTTTACTCTCGTTCTTGTTAAAACATTGCGCCTCACCGGAGTTTCACTGCCGATTTCGCTGGAGGTCTAACTCTGTGGCGTTTTGGGACAATCGTTGCACGCAACATCACGCTATTTGGGACTATTACCCCGAGGTTCGTCATGGTTATCGCGTCACCGTTCAAGGTGACCGACCGTATTATCAATCTAGCCCACACCCTTGACACTCGGGTTCAAGCGGTTGCTAGGGACTATGCACTGGTCTGGGCGTTGCTTCCTTTTCCTATCCTGTGAATATAGTGGCCACTGTGATTGAGAAGGTTACACATATTGCTGCTCCCAGTGTCATCCAGATACCAATTTTCGCCATGTCTCGAATTGAAAAATATCCGGCAGAATAGGGCAGCACATTTGTTGGGCTCTCGGTGACCAAGATAAAGGCGAGGGTCGAGGTGAAGGCGGCCGGTGCGGCGATTGTCCAAGGATCAAGTTGCAGGTCAAGGGCTAGAGCTAGCAAGATAGGCATGATCAAGGATCCGGTTACCGTATTGCTGGAGAAGAGCAGGTGAAGTAGCGAGACTGCGATCACTATTACGAACGGACGGATCAAAACTGGAACTAGCATCAGATTGCCTAGGAGAAGTTGGGCGAGCCAGCGAGCTGCTCCGGTTTCGAAAACCATCAGCCCTAGAGATAGACCAGCGACAATCAGCATCACGCCACCCCAGTCCATATTGGCCTGGGCTTGTTTCCAGGTCACTATCTCGACCGTCGGTAGAAACAACATCAACCCCCCCAATAGTGCGACTGCCTGGATGGGAGGATCGATGCGTCCGTCTGTCGTCTCGGCAATCCATGGAGTAGTGAGCCACAGCGCGATCGTGAGTCCAAATATTGCAAGAGTCTTCCGCTCTGCGGCTCGAAGAGGGCCAAGAGCTTTGAGCTTGATGTCGATTTGTGTTCCGTCGAGAGGGAGCCGATCAATTTCTGGTGGAAAGATGTGGAGCAATAGCCACCAGCTGGTCGGAATCATCAGCAGCACCGCCGGCACACCAAGGAGCATCCAGTGGCCAAATGATATGGTAAGCCCGGCTAGTTCCTCTAGATAACTAAGAGCAATCAGATTTGAGGCTGCCCCGGCTGGTGTGCCGATACCCCCAATAAGGGGTCCATAGGCACAAGAGATCATCAGTGCACGCCCGAAGTTGCTCTGGAGAGGTTTGAGATCTGCGTCCTTGAGTACTCCAACCCCAAGGGGTAAAAGCATGGCGGCTACCGCCATGTCGGTGATCCACATGGATAACAGGGAGCCGACGATCAAGAATCCTAGCAACACGCGGTCAGTACGGGTGCCAGCTAGCCGTAATACGTGTAAAACGAGTCGAGTGCCAAGGCCGGAAAAGGTGAAACCAGTCGATAGGAACAGGACGCCAATAAAGAACACAATTAGAGGATTGCCGAATCCGGCGTTGACGGCCGTGGCAAAGTCGGTGATTCCGAAGGTGGGTATTAAGAGGAGGACAAGTAGCGACGTAACGGCGAATGGCATTGCTTCGCTGACCCAGAGTGTGACTGCGAATGTGAGGATCGCTAAACAGGTTTTGCCCTCGGGTGTGAGGATGATTAACTCGCCGCTTCGCTCCACTGGATTTGGAGTGGGCAGTAGGTGAACAGACAGCAAGAGTGCAGTGGCGAAGAATAGCGCCCAGATCGACTGATGTTTTGAGGAATCCGTTGTAGTGTTTGTCATTACACTGGTTACCGACTGGTTAATGGTTTTCCTGATAAGAGAAGGCCCTGTTGTGGTTTCGTAGTCTACGGGATTACACTGGGAAGCTGGGCCGGCTTGAAAGCGGCTATCAATAATATTCTCTAAGTTCTACGCCTGAAGTACTAGTTACATGAAAGAGCGGTAGTCTGAGATTAGACCTAGAGAGGACGGTTCGTGCGAGTCCATATCGTTAACCCAAGCCATTTCTCATTCGGGACAGGTTTTATAACACCGCGCTGGATGTTTGTGCTTGCTGCAGCTACGCCTGCCCAGTGGGGCGACCCCGTGTTGAGCGACGAGTCGCTTGAGCCGTTCGATACCGATCAACTCGAGAAAGGCGACGTTGTCGGGATCGGACTTCATACAGGGAACGCCCTGGTTGGCTATGCGCTCGGGGAACGCGCTCGGGCACGTGGTGCATGGGTAATTTACGGTGGCAGCCACCCCACGTTGTTTCCGGAAGAGGCTCTTGAGCGCGGTGGTGCACATGCGGTGGTGAAGGGTGACGGTGATGTTGTCTGGGGGGAGGCGATTCAGGACTGCGTTAACGGAACGCCGAAACGGATCTACGAAGGAGGGCAAATAGGCGCCGGAAAGTTCAGGAAAGCGCGTTGGGACTTGATGTCACGTGAGAGTTACGCGTGGGCATCGGTACAGACCGTGCGCGGATGCCCGAAGCATTGCTCCTTCTGCTCGGTGTGGCGTACCGATGGCCAGGAGCCCCGTCAGCGTGAGGTCAACCCAGTTATCGAAGAAATTGTCGAGCTGCGACGGATGGGTTTCCGGTTCATCGCCTTGGCTGACGATAACTTCTACCCGGTGACACTTGATGATCTTAAGATGGCCGCTCGTCGGGAGGACAAGACCCGGTACAACGAGCTCAAAGCACTTCGTGACGAACGGTTTGAGCTGATGGGGCTGATGGCCCAATTACCGGACGATTTAAACTTCTTTACGCAGATTACTATGGAGTCCGCTGAGGACCCAGAGTTCTTGGACGCGATGAGAGCGGCGCACATCAGAGGTGCACTCGTCGGTGTTGAAGCGGTTACCCCAGAGGGATTAAAGGATGTCTACAAGGACTTCAACCTTGCCGGTGAGGATCTAGTAGAGCGCCTCAAGAAGTTCAAGGAACATGGCGTCTACATCCTGGGGTCCTTCATTTTTGGTCTGCCGAGCGACCGGCCAAGCACTTTTGACGCAACGGCTGAATTGGCTCAACGGGCGGGCGTGACTTTTGCCCAATTTGTGACGTTGACGCCGTTTCCAGGGACACTTGACTTTGAAAAATGGGAACGCGAGCAAGGCGACGAAATGCCGATGGTTGACGGTGTTCCGGTTTCGCGCCACTGGTTGATCCCACAGGAGAAACGTCCAAAGCTGCTGACCCCGCACCCAATGATGTCCGGGGAGCAGATCCGCCAGGGGACCCAGGATGTTTGGAACAATTTCTATAGTCTCAAGGCAGCCTGGAAGCGATCAGACATGCTGAAGTCGTTCTGGAATCGCGTCGCTTTCTTGGTATGTTCAAAGGCGATGCTCCAGGCGTTTGGCAACACAGGGCTGGCGACCGACAGCGCCCGTGCGTCTCGTGCCACAAAGCTGGGTGGGTTCGCCTTCTCTTTGTTGCAGAAGATATTCTCGGCCCCGCCGATGCCGGATTTGCAGGTTCCCACCCGCTAGCGAAAACGGTCTTTGCTATGTCAGGACCCTTCTAAACCCAAAGATGAGGGTCCTGACCCGTTTTTGATTTCCCTCCTGGTGCCCTATAACAGTTAGCTTTGGTTTAGCTGGCTACTTGGTTCGTTGTCTCCTGCTGGACTGACGATCGCAATAGTGGTGCCCCTCTGACAGGGGGTGGTATATGGTGTTCTCTAAGACCCCACAATGTTGGAGGATATTTTCCATGCTACTAACGCACGTGCGCTCGGTTTGTGTATTGCTTCTGTCCTTGGTCTTTAGTGTCGTAGGGTCAGGATCGGTAAATGGTCAAGATCGCTCATCCAGCGATGACGGTTCAGTGCAGGCGGAGGCCGCGGTCACCGAAGACACTGACGGGCAGGACTCAGGTGGGTTCAAGGTGTATGAGGAGGTAATCACGGACAACGCAAGTTCTGATGATGGCGTGTTCACCGTACATCGGCTTGACGGTAAAGTGTTCTACGAGATTCCTAAAAGAGAGTTAGGTCGGGAATTTCTTTGGGTTAGCCAGATTGAGCGTACAACTGTAGGTGTTGGCTATGGTGGCCAGTCCCTGGGAAATCGGATCGTCAAGTGGGACCGTCGAGGCGATCAAGTAATGCTCAAGAGTATTTCATATGACATTGTGGCTGACCAATCACAACCGATTGCCAGGGCAGTTAAGGCAGCTAACAACGACACGATCGTGAAGGTATTCGACGTCGAGGCGTTATCTCAAACCGGTGCGCTCGTCATTGACGTGACCGAGCTGTTTGAGACTGAGGTGGCCGAGTTTAGCGCCCGGTCGCGCTTGCGGGCACGTGGCTTCGCTGGAGACCGGTCGTTTGTTGAGGAAGTTCTGGCGTTTCCCGAGAATATTGAGGTTCGGGCCACTCACACCTACACGCTGCCGTTCGAGTCTGGGTCCCAGAGTCGGCGGTCTCGGACCCGGGGTCGGGGTATGCGTCCTGGCAGTGCAACCGTGCTCTTGCACCACAGCATGGTGAAGCTACCCGAAGAGCCGATGCAGCCACGCCTGTTCGATGAACGGGTGGGCTATTTTTCGGTTCGCCAACTCGACTATGGCCGCGATGAGCATCGGTCGCCTCGGCGTCGTTACATAACTAGGTGGCGGTTGGAGAAGCAGAACCCTAGAGCTGTTGTGTCGGACCCGGTGAAGCCCATCACTTACTGGATCGATCCGGCTACCCCGAACCAATGGGTCCCGTACATTAAGAAGGGTGTGGAAGCCTGGCAGCAGGCATTTGAGGCGGCTGGGTTTAGTAATGCCGTGATTGCTAAGGAGGCACCGTCGTCAGAGGATGACCCCCATTGGAGTCCAGAGGACGCGCGTTATTCTGTCATTCGCTGGCTCCCATCAACTGTTGAGAATGCTTCTGGTCCGCATGTTCACGATCCCAGGACTGGCGAGATTCTTGAGACAGACATTCAATTCCACCACAACGTGATGAATCTGGTGCGGGATTGGTATTTTGTGCAAGTGGGGCCACTTGACCCCCGAGCTCGGCGGCTACCGTTGCCAGATGAGCTGATGGGTGACTTACTTGCGTATGTTACGGCCCATGAGGTTGGGCATACGCTGGGCTTCCAGCACAACATGAAGGCGAGTTCACTCTACCCGCCTGGGAAGCTTCGGGACCCGGACTGGGTTAGTACGATGGGACATACACCGACTTTGATGGATTATGCCCGCTTCAACTATGTGGCGCAGCCAGAGGATGGTATTGCGGTCGAAGATTTGATCCCGAAGATTGGGCCCTATGACGAATGGGCGACTCGTTGGGGCTATGCGCCGATTGCTGGCGCCGTCGGTCCGGACGACGAATTAGAGACTCTGGATATGTGGGCCCGAGAGCAGGATGCTACGCCGTGGTATCGCTTTTCGACGACCGGGTCACAGACGACCGATCCTGGTCAGTTGAGCGAGGCCGTTGGTGATGCCGACGCTGTGAAATCCACAGAACTTGGTCTAAGAAATCTCCAGCGTGTTGCAGGGATGTTGCTTGACGCGACCAATGTATCCGGTGAGCCTTACGATGACCTGGCCGAACTCTACAGTCGATTAGTGGGGCAATGGGTGACCGAGATGAACCACGTTGCGGCTATTGTTGGGGGTGTTAGTTCGCAACAAAAACATTGGGGGCAGGAAGGTGTGCGGTTCACGCCGATACCCCGGGCTATTCAGACTGAGGCCGTCAGGTTTTTAAATGACCATGCGTTTGTGACACCAATGTTCTTGATTGATTCTGAAGTGCTCGACCGAATTGAACCGGTGGGTGTACTTGAGCGGATTCGCACAAGCCAGAGTCGGGTGCTGAGTACGCTGTTGCGGGAGGATCGCCTGTTGCGTCTTATCGAACAAGAGGCCATAAGTGACAACCGAGCGTATTCAGCTACTGAATTCCTCGCCGACCTGCGCTTCGGTTTGTGGCGGGAACTTGAGGGTTCAGATATCAAGATCAATGCTTACCGGCGTAATGTTCAGCGCAGCTACCTTGCACTCATCAATGATCGCCTCAATGGACGGTCACCTGCTGTTAGTGATGTCCGACCATTTCTTCGAGGAGAACTGCGGGATTTGGAACGGACGATCAACGGCGTGGTTGAAGAGGTGTTGGATCGTGCAACCCGTCTACATCTCGAAGATGTTCGGGTTCAAATTACCAGGACTCTGGACCCATCGAATCTGTTGGTGCGCTCTCCAGATGGCTTCGGCCAGTCCTTGGATGCTGTTGATGACAGTCTTGGCTGGCAGGATGGGGATAGCTTGATGCCGGGTTCTTGGTGTTGGCCAGACCATGTGACTAGGCTCAGTCGCTCGGAGTGACCTCATTTCTGTCTCGGTGTGACTGATGGCAGGGGGTCGCTTCCAATGAGGTTCTGGTTAGGTCTAGGAAGGCTAGTTCTACCACTTTGAACGGACTGTTGGTAGGGAGGTTTATATGGACTGGTTCTTTGTTCCAGAGCTCTGGATAGCCCTAGTAACATTAACCGTGCTTGAGATTGTTCTAGGCGTCGATAACGTTATCTTTATTTCAATTTTAGCTGCCAAATTGCCCTATGCGCAGCAGCGGCCAGCGAGGCGCCTTGGACTGATCCTTGCAATGGTGACCCGTATCGGCTTGCTATTGTCAATCAACTGGATCGTCAGGTTGACTGAGCCGATTTTTGCAGTATGGGAGCATGATTTCTCAGGTCGAGATTTGACGTTGCTCGGTGGGGGCTTGTTTCTACTTGGGAAAGCGACCTACGAGATCCACGAAAGCCTCGAAGGAGCTGACGGCCATAGTTCAACGAAGGTGGCTGCCACGTTCACTGGTGTCGTCTTGCAGATTTTGATTCTCGATATTGTCTTCTCTCTCGACTCAGTGATTACAGCTATAGGTATGGCCGACCGTGTCGGAGTGATGGTTGCAGCGATAGTTATCGCGGTCGCCGTTATGTTGCTTTCAGCAGAGAAGATCAGTAGTTTCGTTAACCAGCGTCCGACGGTTAAAGTCTTGGCATTGAGCTTCTTGTTGTTGGTTGGATTCTCACTGGTGGCCGAAGGTTTTCACCAAGAGATCCCGAAGGGTTATTTGTATTTTGCAATGGCGTTCTCGGTGTTTGTTGAGCTGATTAATCAGCGAATTCGGCACCAGGCCCCAGTGCATTTGAAAAAAGCATACACGCCTTAGCTTCGCTAAGATTCCACCGAGGTCGGTTCTACTTGGAAGCGGTCTGACTCTGGATTCTCAAGAAAGAAATTGCAGCGATTTTTCAGATCGGGGAAAAGCTGAATGGGTAGGTGTGCACATTTAGAGTGTATTGTTGTGGTTTGAGGCGGGTTCATTTGCTGGCCGAAAAGGCTGGTCGTCCGAGCTGGACGGTAGACGACGAAATAGTCGAACTATTACCAACAAGGATAAACCAAATAGAAACGCCCCAAGAAAGAACGGGGCTCCAGGAAGATGAATTGGGGCGGATTCAGATGTGAAGAAACTGAACAGTCCGCCGGTGAAGATAAGCGGTGAGAAGATAGCAGTCAAACTGGTGAGGGAGGTAAGGCCACCCTGAATCTTGCCCTGTTCAGATGGGCTAACTGTGCCAGCAACGAGCCCTTGAATAGCGGGAAGTGATACGCCAGCCATCGCACCAAAGACGATGATAATCGGAATGACCCAACCAGCTGACGCCAATCCGTAGCCAACAAAAGCAAACATTGAGACTGTGAGTCCCAGGAGGATGGTACGGCGTTCACCAAACCGCTTGATGGTTGGCTTGATCAGCAATCCTTGAACAATCACAGCCATAATTCCAACTAGCGCGAGTGTTAAGCCATTGGTTTGGGGTCCCCAGTTGTAGCGATAGCCGGCGTGAATTACCCAGACGGTCTCCAGTCCCCGTTGGGCCAATGAGCTGAAGACGAATGCCACTGAGAGGCCAGCTACCAGAGGGTGAGCACGTAGCCGCCTGATACTGCCGAGGGGGTTCATCTTCTGCCAAGCCACCGAGCTGCGGTGCTCGATAGCCAGTGATTCTGGAAGCACGAAAAACCCATAAAGCCAGTTGATCAGGGATAGGGCGGCCGCCACGAAAAATGGAAGCCGAAGGTCTATGTTGCCAAGCAATCCGCCTAGTGCTGGACCGAAGATAAATCCGAGCCCAAACGCGACTCCCACAAAGCCATAGTTGCGAGCTCTGGTTTCGGCTGTAGAAACATCGGCGATGTAGGCGTTGGCTGTGGTGATACTAGCGCCCATGATGCCTGCGATGAATCTTCCAAAGAATAACCAGCTGACCGTAGGAGCCCATCCCTGAATGAGGTAATCGAGCCCTAGACCGAACAGTGAGGCTAGGATGACCGGACGGCGTCCAAAGCGATCCGATAATGCTCCGAGGATGGGTGCACACAAGAACTGCGTGAAGGCGTAAATTGCGATTATGGCGCTGTAGTAACGTCCTGTATCTACGAACTCACCACCAACCAGCTCACGGACTAGTTCTGGCACAATCGGGATAATTATTCCTATCCCAAGAATATCGATGAACAACGTTACGAAGATGAAGCGCATCCCCGCCTGACGTGTCTGGGTTCCAAATGCCATGTTGGTCAAGTAATTGGCTTACGAGCAGAGTTGCTCTAGTGGGCACGCTGGTTTTGCGAACCCGCTCATCAAAATAGAGTGTAGAAGAGTCCTTGCTCCAGCAAACCCACAGTATGTCACGAACTGAGTCCGTTCCCTTTACGTCTCTTCATTTGCTAAGGTCATCGGTAAGGCTAGTCTCTGGCTTTACCTTTACGATCGAGATATTGGTGAAGCCGTAAATTACTGCAACAAGTGGGTTGATTAGATTGAAGAAGCAGAATGGGGCATAGGTCAAAGTTGCGACACCCAATGTGCCGGACATATAGGCCCCGCACGTGTTCCACGGTATTAGTACCGACGTAATTGTTCCAGAGTCTTCGAGCGCGCGCGAGAGGTTGCGAGGGGCAAGTCCTTGTCGAGCGTATTCGGCGCGAAACATTCGACCGGGAAGCACTATCGAGATGTATTGGTCAGAGGTTAGTATGTTGGTGCCGAATGAGGTGAGTAGAGTGGCGGAGATGAGGCCGCGGGTGGTCCGCACGTAGCTAAGGATTTGTCGAGCTACCACTTTGAGTTGTCCGGTAGCTTCCATTACGGCTCCAAACATCATTGCTGCCATGATCAACCAGACGGTCATGAGCATACTGGCCATACCGCCTCGGCTCAGGAGTTCGTCGAGTAACGGGTTTCCTGAGTTGAGGGTGAATCCATCAAAAAGCGCAGTCCAGCACCCCTTAAGAAGTGCCAGTGGCAGGGGCAATTCTGGACTGTCTACGAACCTTAGAACCGTTTCATGTTGAAAGAGCCCGGCGAAAATAGCACCGGTCAAGGCCCCGATGAGTAGGGCCGGAAATGCTGGAACCCTGCGCACGACTAGGGCTAATACAAGCGCCACAGGTAGTAGCAGATGCGGACCTATTGAGAATTCTCGTTCAAGGGTGGTCAGAACGACTGTTAGATCGTCAGCTGATGTGGGGTTTTCTGCAATCAGTCCGGCGGCTACGAATAGCAACAGTGCCAATGTAATGCTTGGACCTGTGGTCCAGACCATGTGTCTTATGTGTGTGAATAGGTCAGTTCCAGCTACTGCTGGCGCCAGGTTTGTGGTGTCTGATAGCGCTGACATCTTGTCGCCAAAGTAAGCTCCAGAGATGATGGATCCTGCGGCCAATCCCATGTTCAACCCCTGTGCTGTTGCAATTCCGACAAGTGCTATACCGATTGTGCCCGCGGTGGTCCACGAACTACCGGTTGCAATCGAAACGAAGGCGCAGATAAGGCAGGCGGAGGCATAGAAAATTGACGGGTTGAGGATGGAGAGCCCATAGTAGATCATGGCAGGGACGATTCCAGCCAGGGTCCACGTGCCAATGAGTGCGCCGACAGTTAGTAAAATGAGTAGGGCGCCTATTGACACCGAGATGCCGCTACTAATCCCCTTCTCGATCTCTTGCCAGGAATGACCGTTCCGTAGTCCCACGAGTGAAGCAGCCCCTGCTGCTAAGATAAGGGCGATTTGATTCGGCCCGCCGGACGACTCATTGCCGTACAGGTACACAGAACTTGCCAGCAGCACGGTCAGTAGTCCAGTCAAACCGATCGCCTGTGAGATGGTGGCTTGACGGGGGGTGGACGCGTTGGTCTCGGACATAGTCGAAGGAATTGGCGGGCCAGCATCCGGGTGGAATGGTGGCCGAGATTAGGATGCTACCCTGACCTCACAAGGCTAAGCATAGGTTTGTGTGCCGGCCAGCGTACCGGTGCTTGGGTGAAAGTCACCCTGTGGGAAATCGCCGCAAACTTAGGATAGTGTCCTAGTCAAATTTGGGTCACCTCGGCGAAATCAGCCTGATGAAAATGAGGTGATAAAGACGGTTCTCAATTCGAGCTTATGAAACTGGCACCTTAACCAATCTACTCTTTATCCCGAATCGTCGGATACTCAATGCCAAGCTGTTCAAGGTAAGTCTCAAACTGTGCTGGATCGTAATAGTACTGTTCCAACTTTGGCTTAAACTCCGCCATTATGCTCTCGTTTAGCCATACGGCCGGTTCGTCCTGTGGACGAAGGAAGGACGAATAAGTTGTGTCCTTCTGCTGGACGTTTGTGAAGTAATCGCGGGCGTCGTCGACTAACGACGGGGTTAACAGGATGTCTAGTAGGGTGCGAGCAAATACTTTGGCTCCAGCTGTAGCGCCTTTGTGAGCTATTGGGGTAGCCATGGCGATAGCTTTGTTCCAGTTGTGACCTTGGCCCCCCGAAATGTTCGACGGGAAGCGGAGCGACACCGTGGGAACGACCCATGAGATATCGCCGATGTCGTCTGAGCCTCCTCCTCGTCGTTCGCTATCTGGAATGTTCTCGCGTCCCCGTAGTTCTTGGCTTATTTCTGTGGAAAGCCCACGTTCTTCGCTACCGAGCATTTGCTGAACAGCTTTAGCCATTTCCTGGTCGGCATCGCTCCACCTTGGCATCCCAACATGGAGCATATTTGTATGCACTGCCTCGGCTAGGGGTTTGTTCATGTGCTGGGGCCAAGCGGCCCCGAGGACCCGTGAGTCGACCGTAGTGCCTGTCATCAGCGCTGCGCCTTCTGACATCTGGGTGCCAATCTCCCACATGCGCATGATGCTCGGGTAGTCGGTTTCCCGGAAAAAATACCAGACCGCGGCTGTTGGTGGTACAACGTTTGGTTGGTCGCCGCCGTCGGTGATGACGTAGTGTGATCGTTGCTGAATCCGTAGATGCTCCCGGCGGAAGTTCCATCCAATATTCATCAATTCGACTGCGTCGAGGGCACTACGACCGTCCCACGGTGACCCGGCACCATGTGCACTTTCACCCTCGAAGAGATATTCGACAGATACCATGCCGTTGCCGGCACTTTCTCCCCAGCTGACCGACATGTCACTGCTGACGTGCGAATAAAGCACAACGTCTACATTTTCAAATAGTCCAGCTTTTACAAAGTGAGCCTTTGCCCCTAGTTGTTCCTCGGCGATGCCAGGCCACAGGATGAGGGTGCCAGGTAAGTTTTCACGTTGCATGATCTTTTGTACCGCGAGTGCAGCGGTGATATTGAGAGCCTGCCCGGCATTGTGCCCCTCGCCGTGTCCCGGGGCTCCCGGGATGAGTGGTTCCCGGTAAGCGACGCCGGGTTTTTGCGAAGCTTGTGGAATGCCGTCAACATCGGTTCCGATAGCGATCACCGGAGAGCCAGAACCCCAACTGGCCCACCAGGCACTTGGAATGCCAGCCACGCCGTTTTTCACAGTGAAGCCATGATCTTCTAGGATGCCACCGATGTAGCGCTGAGTTTCGAATTCTTGAAAACCGAGTTCGTTGAAGCTGTAGATCATGTCGACGATTTGTTGAGTGAAGTCTCGACGACTCTCGACGTCTACTGCTACTTCTTCCTTTAGATTCTCGAGTTCTGTATTTTCCGGAAATGTTGAAGCGACGCTTGCTAAAGGTTCTGGTTGTGGTGATGCGAAGGTGACAAGAATGATTGCGGCAACGAAGGCTATAACCCAGTTGAGTGGTAGAACACGCATGATGACTCCTCAGCAGCAAGCGCAGTTTCGATTAGGATATCTGTGTCGTTACTGGTGTGATCCTACGACAGTAAGCATTAGGATGCTACGCTAGGGACTCGCTCTCGGTGGTTGAAAGCCAACCTGTCTAGCGGTCTCCAGCTAATTTCAAGCTTTGGCTCAAGCCTCTGAAATTCATCGGTTCTGAGCCGTTCTGAGGGGTACCCGTTGCGTTACGCAATCACGACATTCGGTTGCCGCGTCAACCAAGCTGACTCGCTACAACTCGATATGCAGTTGCGGGCCCGTGGTGCCATTCCTGTTCCGCTCCATGAGGCTGATGTGGTTATCGTCAATAGCTGCTCGGTAACCGCTACTGCAGACCAAGGTGCCCGGCAGGCCGTGCGCCGGGTGGGGCGTTTAAACCCGGGCGCACGGATTGTGGCCACTGGATGTTACGCCACTAGGGCTGAGGAAGAAATCAGGGCATTGCCTGGTGCCCCTGAGGTGATCGCGAACAAAGAAAAACATGCAATTGTGGACCATATACTCCCAAGGATAGAGACGACTGCCGAACGTTTCGGTGGGGGGGCTGGCCCCTGCGGTTCGCTGGCCACACCTGCTGCAATTGGTCGAGTGGCCTTTATGCTTCGTGTTCAAACTGGATGTGACGAACAGTGCGCTTACTGCATCATTCCGTCGACCAGGGGACGAGGGCGTAGTCTTGAGCCGTCTCGAGTAGTGGGGGCTGTTAGTCATGCTGTAGATTGCGGATTCCGAGAGATTGTGCTGACTGGTGTGCATCTGGGCTCTTATGGTGAGGACTTGAGTTCCCCGACAACGCTGGTGGCTTTGCTCCGGTCTCTGGAAAGGCACCCTTCAGATGTCACTTTCCGAATTAGTTCTCTTGAGCCAATGGATTGCCCGCTTGAGCTAGTAGAGTTGGTGGTTAAGAGTGGCCGCTTTGCTCCTCACTTTCACCTTCCCCTGCAGCACGCTAGTAGCACCATACTGAAACGTATGCGGCGTCCCTATGCTCTGGAGGATTACCGGCGTGTTGTGAATAGTATCCGAGAACAGTTACCGCATGCCTCAATTGGCTCCGATCTAATTGCTGGGTTTCCTGGTGAGCGAGATGAAGATGCTCAACTTAACATCGACTATGTTTCGGCAAGTCCGTTAACTTACCTTCATGTGTTTCCTTATTCTCCCAGAACCGGTACGGAGGCCTCGCGGTTAACCGGTCGAGTGGCTGGACCTCTGGTTCGTGATCGAGCTCGGGCACTGAGAGCTGTGGGAGTTTCGTTGTCACGGCGATTCCACCAGACTCAGGTTGGGACCGTGCGACCAGGGTTAACTCTCGAGGGTTCCAACGTTGTCGTTACGGACAACTACTTGAAGGTGGCGATTCCGGCGGTGAGGGATGGTAATCAGCGGGTCAACGTCCGCATCACCGAAGCTGAGCCGCTGGTAGGGGTAATTCAGTAGACATTGGCTGGTAGCAAATTCGCAGAGGTCTCATTATCGGTCTGGCTAGTTGTTGAGTGGTTGAGTCGAGCAGTCATCTTTAATGATAAGTTGTCCGCAAGCGGCTCGAATGTCCCGGCCACGGCTCTTGCGGACCGAAACGACCAAACCACTAGATGCTACTAATTGGGCGAATCGATTGACCTGTTGGTTTGAGGGGCGAGAAAACGGGATGCCTGATGCCTCGTTCAGTGGAATGAGGTTAACCTTGGCGCGCAGGTCTTGTAGGAGTGTCGCAAGGCGGTTTGCGTCAGCTGTTGTGTCGTTGACGCCGGCGAGAAGAACATATTCGAAGGTGATTCTTTCACGATGTTTGATGGGAAATTCTCGGCAGGCGTCGATGAGGTCTGCTAGCCGTTGGTTCCGGCTGGTTGGTATCAGGGCATGTCGAACTTTGTCGGTTGTGGCGTGAAGTGAGACAGCAAGGTTGGGGACCCACCGTTCGCTGGCTAGGCGTTTGAGTCCTGGTAGGATACCGACGGTTGAAAGCGTCACTCGTCTAGGGGTGATTGCAAGCCCTTCTGGGGCTGCGATCATGCGAAGTGATTTCATCGTGGCATCGTAGTTATGCAATGGCTCGCCCATGCCCATCAGGACCAGGTTGAACCGTCGATTTTGCAAACCGAGTTCCCGCACCAGTACACGTACCTGTCCGGCAATTTCACCAGCGGTAAGGTGCCTCGTCAGTCCCATTTGTCCGGTCAGGCAAAAGCGGCAACGCATTGCGCATCCGGCTTGAGTCGAGATACAGAAGGTCATTGCCGGCGTGTCTGGGATGAATACAGACTCAATAGTTTTACCGTCAGCTAGGGTGAAAAGAAACTTCTCTGTTCCGTCATTTGAGATCCGACGGGCTGAAATTTGCGGTGTGGAAAATTTAAATGTTTGGTTCAATTGGACACGGAGGCTTTGAGACAAATCGGTCATGCCTTCAAAGTGTTCTAGCCCACGATTATGAACCCATCGGTAGAGTTGCCTGGCGTGAAACGGCTGGACCCCAAGCGCGGCAAGCTCGGTTTCAAGCTCGTTCAGTTCAAATTCCGCGATATCCTGTTTGGCCTCGCGCACGCGTCAACAGTAACATGTTGTTTGCTTGAGAGCTTTGGTTGATGGGAATGGCAGACGCATGATAGGATCTGGACTTTTAATGGTTTAATTCCCTTTTGTACAACAACTTGCAAAGATCTATTTGTTCTGTCAGGCGGACGGCAGCAGCCTGCGTTACGGCATGATAGTTCGTGAGCAGCTTGACAACGGGCTACGGTTACTGACGGAGAGCATGTCAGATGTTCGCTCTGTTACGTTTGGGGTTTGGCTGACTCGAGGTTCTCGTCATGAGACTGCTTCTCAATCCGGGATAGCCCATTTTGTGGAGCATATGCTCTTCAAGGGTACCGAGACACGGTCAGCCCAAGATATCGCCCAAGAGATAGACTCGATCGGTGGGCAGCTCGATGCTTTCACAGCGAAGGACTGCGCCAGTTATTACGTGAAGGTTCTTGATGAGCACTTGCCTCATGCTTTTGCGGTGTTGTCAGACTTGCTCTTGTGTCCTATTTTCGATCCTGACGAGATTCTTCGTGAGAAAAAGGTGGTTCTCGAAGAAATCAAGATGGTGGAAGATACCCCAGACGATTTCGTGCATGAACTGTTCACTCAACGATTTTGGTCTGGGCATCCTCTGGGGCGACCGATTCTAGGGCTACCAGAGACGGTTGATCTGTTGGACAATCAGGCTCTGAGCGCTTATTTCAAAAAAGTTTACTCTCCAGATAATCTAGTTGTAGCTGCTGCTGGTAACGTTGAACATGGAGCAATCAAGGACTTGGTTGCTGAAGCCTTCGGGGACCTACCAGCCGGTCGTGAGACGGTGCAGCCTGATTCTCCCGTGGCAGTGCCGGGATTTGAACTTCGCGAGAAGTCTTTGGAGCAATGTCATCTTTGCTTGGGAGTGGATGGGTACCCCCAGCAACACATCGACCGGTACGTTTGTTACCTGTTGAATATAGTCCTAGGCGGCTCAATGAGCTCCCGTTTATTCCAAAATATTCGCGAAAAACGTGGGCTTGCTTACGCTGTCAGCAGCGGCTTGACGGCCTATCAGGATGCCGGAGCTTTGACCGTTTATGCCGGCTGCGACAGTAAAGCCGCGAGCGAGGTGATTGAGCTTGTTGTGACTGAATTCCAGAATTTGCGTGACAGTCCTATACAGCCCGAAGAATTGCGGCGAGCTAAGGATCACCTGAAGGGAAACCTTGTTCTTAGTTTAGAGAGTTCTTCGAGTCGTATGTCACAGATGGCTCGCTATGAGATTCAGTTCGGTAGACAGATCTCTTTGGACGACACCTTGGCATCGGTGGAAGCTGTCACAGTCGACGATATTCAGCGAGTTGCGAGGGACCTATTCCAGCCAGGAGCCCTTGCGGTGACGGTGTTAGGTCCGGCGGGTCGGCTGAGGGCTGGCGACCAGTTCGGTCTAACCTAGAGAAGACGGAGGATACGATCGGAGTACGGCTAACCGTGCTCGGCAGTGGCAGTGCAGGGAACGCTACGTTACTGCAAGACGGTGACCAGCGGGTGCTGATTGATGTTGGCCTGAGCTACCGTGAGGTAGTTCGACGACTTGAGAGTATCGGCGTTCCAGCAGCGACTGTCGGGGCCGTTGTGATTACTCATGCTCATGGTGACCATACCCGTGGCGCGGGCTTGTTTTCGCGCCGGCATGAGGTGCCAGTGTATGCGACGCTCAAGACTCGGGCCATATGGAAAGGTGCAGATGTGGCGAGGTGGGGCGATTTGCAGTGCGACGCCACGACTAAAATTTGTGGTTTCCGCTTCGTGACATTTGAGGTGTCTCACGATGCGGCCGCTGAGACGGTAGCGTTCTGCATCGAAAGCTCAAATGGAGATATCGGATTTGCTACCGACCTGGGTGTTGTGACTGAAACACTGCGAACTAAGTTCAGATCTTGCCGCCTGATCGTAATGGAGTCGAATCATGCCCGGGATCTGCTGCAGGTTGGACCTTATTCGCAGCGGATGAAGGCGCGGATAGCCGGTGAGCGCGGCCATCTGTCTAATGAGGAGCTAGCATTGTTTGTGGGTAAGCACTTGGGAAGGTCGGTGGAATGTCTGGTGCTTGCTCATCTGAGCCGGGTGAACAATACCCCAGAGCTTGCTGCAATGACTTGCAGGGAGGCGCTTGATGTCGCTGGACGTTCTGATGTGCGAGTGCTGGTAGCTCATCAGGATTGTGTTGCCGAATCCGTGGAACTCGGGCTGGTGTTTCATGGAAACCCTGCGGATATGCATATACAGCGACAACAGGCCCTGCCGTTCTAGAAAAATCGAACAATTCGATTTAGCGAGTGCTAATCTGAAATTCAATTCTAGGTAATAGACATTATGATTCCCCGCTACACTCATCCTGAGATTGGCAAAATCTGGGGTGATCAACGTAAATATGATACGTGGCTGCGTGTGGAAGTCGCTGCGGCTGAGGCGATGGCCGCCTCTGGGCTGATCCCGAAAGACGCAGCTCGTGAGTTGGCCGGTTGCGATGGAGTGTCAGCTGACCGAATCGACGAGATCGAACAAACTACTCAGCATGATGTCATAGCGTTTACCACGGCTGTGGCCGAGCAAGTCGGACCAGCAGCTAGGTGGTTGCATTACGGGCTGACTTCGTCCGACGTTCTCGATACAGCTTTGGCCTTGCAGATGAAGGAAGCTTGCGGGCTGATACTTGATGATATCACCGGGTTACTGATGGTAATCGCTGAACGTGCTCGAGAGCATCGAGATACACCGATGATCGGGCGAACCCATGGGGTGCATGCCGAACCGATGACCTTTGGTTTGAAGCTCGCGCTTTGGTACAAGGAGCTCTGTCGTAATAGGCAAAGAATTGAGCGTGCCCGTGAGGTTGTTAGTGTTGGGAAAATCTCTGGAGCCGTTGGCACCTACGCCCATCTCGATCCGGAAATTGAGAAAAGGGTTTGCGATGCTTTGGGCCTTGAAAGAGAGCCTGTGGCGTCGCAGGTTGTACAGCGTGACAGGCATGCTGAATTACTTAGTGCGATCGCTATTTTAGGAGCGTCAATCGAAAAATTTGCGGTTGAGGTTCGGGGGCTCCAGAAAACCGAGATCGGTGAAGTTGAGGAAGGATTTGCCAAAGGCCAAAAGGGGTCGTCGGCGATGCCGCATAAGCGAAATCCGATTGGTTGTGAGCAACTTACCGGGTTGGCTCGAGTTTTGCGGGCTAATGCAGTGGCCGCGTTTGAAAACGTTGCCCTGTGGCATGAACGAGATATTTCACACTCATCTGTTGAGCGAGTAATTATTCCAGATAGCTTTATCGCTTTGGACCATATGTTGCGCCGTTTTACCAGGATTGTGACAAACCTAGTGGTTTACCCAGGTCGAATGAAGGAGAACCTTGAACGATCGCGGGGGATAGTATTTTCGGGAACGGTGCTCTTGGAACTGGCGAAACGTGGGGTTTCTCGTGAGCGAGCCTATGAATGGGTGCAGCGTGCAGCGATGCGTTCCCATGACGAACAAGAAAACTTTAAGTCTTTATTGGCTGCTGATTCGGAGGTGATGGCGGTGTTGTCATCTGAAGATTTGGAGCAGATGTTTGACCTTGAAGAGCAATTACGTCATGTAGGCGCGATTGTGGACCGAGCGTTGTTGGAAGTATAGCTGGTTGATTTACAGCTAGTAGGGTGGGGAATCATTGAAGACTCGAGTGTTTGTCACTTTGAAACCATCGGTGTTCGACCCTCAAGGTCAGACTATTCTCGACGCACTTAGTTCGTTGGGCTATGAGTCCGTGCGCGATGTGCGACAGGGTAAGTTTTTCGAGCTGGATGTCGTCGCTGATTCGGCTCAGGAGGCAATGACCATTTCGACGGAAATTGCCGACAAGCTATTGGCTAACACCGTGATCGAGGGCTACCGAGTTGAGGTTGACCCCAAGCGTGGGGAGGGCGACTAGGCAGTGTTTGAATCACCCTAGGGAACTTTTGCCTAGGTCGCTTCGTCGCACATTCTCTATTCGTTCAACTTGAGAGATAGTCGAAGATGAAATTTGCGATTATCGAGTTTCCCGGTTCAAATTGCGATCATGATGCCTACCACGCGGTCAGGCATGTTTTGGGGCAGCAGGCCGATTTCATTTGGCACAAAGACACTGACCTCAGAGGTGCCGACACTGTGGTGCTGCCTGGGGGGTTTTCGTACGGTGATTACTTGCGGACTGGTGCCATTGCCAGCTTTTCGCCGGTGATGGACAAGGTTAGAGAGTTTGCCGCAGCCGGAGGTCCCGTTATCGGGATCTGTAATGGGTTTCAAATTCTTCTTGAGGCTGGGTTGCTTGACGGTGCGTTATTGCGTAACAGACGGCTCAAGTTCTTGTGCCAGGATGTTCACGTTCGCGTAGAGGCAACAGACACGCCGTTTACCGCTTCTGCGGAACTTGGCCAAGTATTGAAGTTGCCAATTGCGCATAGGGAGGGCAACTATCACGTTGTGCCAGAGAGATTGGCTGATCTCGAGGCCAACCGGCAGGTGATTTTTCGCTACTGCGATTCAGCTGGTTTAACTAGTGACTCGGTCAATCCAAACGGGTCTGTCGGATCGATTGCGGGAATTTGTAACTTGAGGAGGAACGTTGTGGGTCTTATGCCGCATCCTGAACGAGCCTGTGAGTCACTCCTGGGTAGTGATGATGGGCGTGTGGTCTTTGAGTCAGCAGTTGCGGCTTTGGTGGCATAAACGGGACGATTCCTGCGATGATCTTTTTTGGTGGGTTGGTTCGAGTGTCCGGAAATTTTAAAAGGATTGAAGCCAGCTCGGCTAATTACTCCGTTCTACTGGGTTACGCCATGTGCAGAACAGTTCGTTTCTGATGTCGATCAACCAGGCAGTTATTGAGACCCACGGACTGACTTCGGCCGAATATCGCCGTCTGTTGGATATCCTCGGCCGGGAACCAACGATAACCGAACTGGGTATTTTTTCAGTCATGTGGTCTGAGCACTGTAGCTACAAGAGCTCTCGCTTGCACCTGCGTAGATTGCCAACTGAGGGTCCTCGCGTCGTGCAGGGCCCTGGTGAAAATGCTGGAGCTGTCGACATTGGTGACGGTCTTATTGCAGTTTTCAAGATCGAGTCGCATAATCACCCCTCCTTTATCGAGCCGTATCAGGGGGCCGCGACTGGAATCGGAGGCATCATCCGAGACATTTTTACTATGGGAGCTCGACCTATAGCTCTTCTCAATTCGTTGCGCTTTGGGGAACTTGGTGATAGCCGAACCGGGGCTACGACTAGGCGAGTGGTTGACGGCGTTGTTGATGGTATCGCTGGATATGGTAATAGCATCGGTATTCCCACCGTCGGTGGAGAGGTTGCCTTTGAATCGAGTTACTCCGGTAACCCCCTTGTTAATGTATTTTGTCTTGGAGTAGCTCATGCAGAACGACTTGCTAAAGGGTTGGCCTCTGGAGAAGGGAATCCTGTCTACTACGTCGGAGCTAAAACTGGTAGAGACGGTATCCACGGGGCAACAATGGCTTCAGCAGAGTTCGATGAGCATTCCGGTGACAATCGACCTGCAGTACAAGTTGGCGATCCGTTCATGGAGAAGCTCCTTCTTGAAGCCTGTCTTGAGGTGATGCAGACCGACGCGTTGGTCGGCATACAAGATATGGGTGCTGCAGGGTTGACTTGTTCAACTTGCGAAATGGGAGCGCGGGGCAACTCAGGTATAGAAATTGACGTTTCGTTGGTTCCACAACGCGAGGCTGGCATGACTCCTTACGAGATCATGCTGTCAGAGTCTCAAGAACGAATGCTGCTAGTGGCAAAGAAGGGACGCGAAGCGGAGGTTGAGCAGATTTTTGCGAAATGGGATCTGCACGCGGTCCGTATAGGTCGGGTCACAGGTGACGGCGTGCTTCGTGTTCGCGAGGGTGGAAAGGTGATGGCGGAGATTCCAAACCGCGAACTTGCGGATGGAGCCCCCCTTTACAGTCGACCGATTAAACGTCCTGAGGGTCTCGATGATTTACGACGGCTCGATTTGGCCAAGTTGTCACCTCCGGTTAATTTGACAGAGGCTTGGCTGACATTGTTGGCTGCTCCGGTGATTGCTAGCAAGCGGTGGGTGTACCGTCAGTACGATCACATGGTTCGGACCAACACAGTGATACGCCCGGGCTGTGGTGCCTCGGTAGTACGGGTTAAGGGGACGGATAGCGCCCTTGCTCTCTCGGTTGACGGAAATGGTCGCTATTGTTATCTGGACCCTCGTGAAGGCGGTCGGCTCGCGGTTGCCGAAGCGGCCAGGAATGTAGCCTGCGCTGGTGCTTTGCCGATAGGTGCAACGAATTGCTTGAATTTTGGCAACCCAGAGCGTCCTGAGACGATGTGGCAGTTCTCTGAAGCGGTCGATGGTATAGCTGAAGCCTGCCGGACTCTTGAGATCCCAATTACGGGAGGGAACGTTAGCCTGTACAACGAGACTGACGGTCAGTCTATCTACCCGACCCCTGTTCTTGGAGTTGTCGGATTAATTAAGGATGCCACACGAGCGTTGGCAGGAGTTTTTCCAGAGGAGGGGCTTGAGATCGTGTTGTTGGGAGATCCGTCTGGTGCCCTTGACGGAAGCGAGTACCTCAAGACAGCTCATGGGTCGGTTCAAGGATGTCCGGCACCTGTGGATCTTGATCGCGAGCGGGCTCTACAAAGTCTACTTGTTGAAGCTGCAAGTAATCGTTTGCTTCGGTCAGCGCATGACTGTGCAGAAGGCGGTTTTGCTGTAGCGTTGGCCGAATGTTGTATCGAGGGGGAAGGGGGAGGTGCTTCGGTCGAACTTCCGAGCACTGTAGGCCCCCATGACGGATTCGGTTTGGTCCGGCTGCTTTTTGGAGAGGCGCCCACGCGCGTGCTTGTCTCAGTCCCTGCCACTGAGCGGCCCAGGCTACTCGAGATGGCCGATGCTGTCTCTTTGCCTGCGCTGGTTGTTGGGAAGACTGGGGGTGAACGTATCAGGATTGCAGTTGATGGTGATGTGGTGGCTGATGTCAGATTGGAGGAGGCCGGAAACTCATGGGTTACTGGGTTTACCAGACATTTTGAGTCAGTGCCGTGGGAACAATGAACGACGACAAGTTCCACGATGAATGTGGTGTCTTTGGGATTTGCGGGCACCCAGAGGCTCCTGCTTTGACTCGTCTTGGGCTGTATGCTCTACAGCATCGTGGTCAAGAGAGCGCGGGTATCGCCACGTCAGATGGTGAGCAACTGTCTTGTGTGCGAGCAATGGGGCAGGTTTCAGAGGCATTCAACGAACGTGAGTTGGCAGGGTTAAATGGCGGTTCTGCCATTGGGCATGTTCGCTACTCTACTGCAGGTGACAGCCGCATCGTTAATGCGCAACCAATTTTGATCGATTGCGCTCATGGTGAGATCGCCCTGTGCCACAACGGTAACTTGGTTAATGCTGCAGAGCTTCGCTCGCACCTAGTTAAACAAGGACATATCTTTCAGACTAGCAGTGACACGGAGGTTGTGCTGCATTTGTATGCGCGGTCCCAGGCAGCAACTCCCGAAGATGCGATTGTCGAATCAGTTACACAGGTTCGAGGGGCTTTTTCTCTGGTTTTGCTCACTAAGGATCACTTGATTGCGGTGCGAGACCCCTACGGTTTTCGGCCTCTGGTAGTGGGTGAACTGGGCGACTCTACGGTGGTTTGCTCTGAGACGTGTGCTCTCGACTTGATAGGCGCTAGCTATGTGCGAGATGTCGAGCCGGGCGAGCTACTTGTCATTAGCCGCAGTGGCCAGCGCTCTTATCGGCCTTTCCCATCAGCTTCGCCGTCACACTGTGTGTTTGAGCACGTCTATTTTGCTAGGCCAGACAGCATAGTGTTTGGTCGAAGCGTGAACGAGGTGCGGACGAACTTCGGACGTTTACTCGCTCGGGAGACTCCGGTTGGTGCCGATGTGGTTGTTCCAATTCCAGACTCTGGGATCTGTGCGGCTGTAGGCTACGCGGAGGAATCTGGGATACCGATGCGTATGGGTCTCATTAGGAATCACTATGTTGGCCGGACCTTTATAGCACCCCAGCAAGAAATTCGAGGCTTTAAGGTCAGGGTAAAACTGAATCCTGTTCGGAGCATTCTGGAAGGTCAGCGAGTGGTCCTTGTCGATGACTCAATAGTGCGAGGGACCACGAGCCGAAAGATTGTGGGCATGATTCGAGCAGCTGGTGCCAAAGAGATTCATATGCGTATCAGCTGTCCACCGACAGTTTCACCGTGCTACTACGGGATCGACACGCCACGGCGGGCTGAGTTGATCGGGGCGAATCATTCGATAGATGAGATTCGGGATTTCGTAAAATCTGACAGTCTCGCTTACTTAAGCCTCGAGGGATTGCGAAAAGCAGTTGGGCCAAATAGCGGGGACTACTGCACTTCGTGTTATACCGGGGATTATCCCGTTGAAAGACCCCAAGATGCTGAAGCTTATATGCAGATGGCCTTAAAGCTTCCTGACGAGACATGAGAACGGCATTATTGGCCTGCGCCTGCTGTGTTTCTTTACTCCTAGGAGTTAATTCTCCAGGTTTCGCTCAGCAGCTGATGACGTCAGATGGTCAACTGGACAAGGCGATCAACCAACTTGGGGATTTTGATTTCGATGTGCGGACTCAAGCGAGTCGCTTAATCAGGAGGATGTCACTCGAACGGGTCGAGCCATCGCTAGTCCTCGCTGTATTAGGTCACGAAGACGGATACGTTAGGTTTCGGGCACTGGTTTTACTCACTGGGTTCGGGCAGGCGGCAGCCGACGTCATACGCGCTGTCATATCTGATCCTAATGATCGGCTGCGGGCGGTCGCTTATGGCTACTTAGAGCACTATCCTGACCCAGCGATGGTCGAGTATCTTTTGGCTGCGCTGGAGACCGAGACCTCCGAGTTTGTGCGTCCAGCGCTGATTCGAGCTCTCGCCTCTCATACGAGTGAACGAACAGTCCGGTCACGTCTCATAGCCGACATTGATCGAGGGGTGGATTTCTTTAGGGGGGCTGTAATTGAAGCGCTCGGCGACCGTGGAGCTCGCTACGCTGTCGGCCCACTGATGAATGTCGCGAGGGAGTCTGGGCCCTTGCAGGATGATGCACTCTTGGCGCTTGCTAAGATTGGGGACCAGAGGATCTTGCCGCTACTTGCAACGCTTCAGGGACGCGATGCGGAGCTTGAGCCTGTAGTTTCTGGAGTAGCCTCGGCTCTGGGGGTCGATCGCTTGGAGCATATGCGTTTCATGACGGAATCGCTAAGTTATGCGGTTTCAGCAGGGGATCAGCTCGGACTGGTGAGTGCTTCAGCGGCAGGTCTTGGTGTAGTGGCTTCAAAGGGAGATGCAGATGCCATTGATGGTCTCATTGATGTGGCAATAGAGGCTCCGGTGGCAGCGCGCGAGCGGATTGCCATCGTGCTGGCTTCTCTCGCTATGCGTCAGCCGTCGGTCCTGCTGGCGTATCTCGAGATGCGGGCAGATTTGGAGGCGGCAATATTGGTGGTTCGGGACGGGTTCGACATACTTGATGAAGACCTTGCGGAAGAGCGGTTTTTCATGACTGCTCGGGCTTCTTTCTGGGCCAACCCGGAAGGTTCGCGTGCCCGTAGTGTAGCGGGCAGGGTCATTGAGTTGCTCGAATTCTGAAAGTGGTCGCAGTTTTGTTATCGAAGGCCACTCGGGAACCGATCGAACGGATTGAAGCTGCTAACTTAGGTGATGGTGCTCATTGCGTTAAGTTGCCGATAATCTTTCGTGGGCCCGTATGTCGATTCTTGCGAAATGAGGCTGTTGTGCCACCTAGAAGTGTTCTATTTCCTTGTCCGGAGTGGTTCCCCTTTTCAAGAGGTCGATCGGTGTAATGGCAACTGAATTCCCAGTTTGCTTAGGCGCATGGAACTTTGGATATGTCGAAACTCAAATACCTGGGGAGCCGCTAGTATTTGTGGTGAGTGGGTTCCGCGATTGCCGTGTTAGGGGTCGGCTCCTGGAACGTAAAGTGGTCTGAGTCATCGGAGATGGCTACGCTGTTCCGAGTTAGGCTTGTGTGATGATTAACGTCAGGTCCTTCGTGGGGCAAATGGTGCCTTACTTCTTGTTGCCTTTCTGAGTACCCTGAGGCGATCTACCCGGGAGACTCTTCGGTGTTGAGACGAACTTGATGGATTACAAGTCGGTTGGTGTCGATATCGACGCAGGGAATGAGCTGGTTTCGCGTATTCGTGGCATGGCTCAGCGTACTTTCACGTCTGGTGTACTTTCTGACATCGGGAGCTTTGGTGGTTTATTTCGGCCTGACCTGTCAGAGACTACTGACCCCGTGCTGGTGTCCAGTGCTGACGGTGTTGGGACCAAGCTCAAGGTAGCTTTTCTTGCGGGTCGCCACGCTACTGTCGGTGTCGACCTCGTGAACCACTGCGTGAATGACATCTTGGTCCAAGGTGCTAAACCGCTTTTTTTCATGGATTACTTGGCGACTGGACGTTTGTCTCCGGCAGTGACGGCTGAGGTGGTAGGGGGGATAGCTTCGGGGTGCGTTGACAATGGGTGTGCGTTACTGGGAGGTGAAACGGCCGAGATGCCGGGATTTTATGCTGACGGTGAGTATGATTTGGCCGGTTTTGTGGTCGGTCTTGTTGATCGCCAAAGCGTGATTGACGGTCGCCGAATCGAACCTGGTGACCAGCTCATAGGCTTGCCCTCAAACGGGTTGCACACAAACGGATACTCGCTAGCCAGGCACATAGTTTTTGACTCTTTGGGCCTTGGGGTCGACGACGCTATTAAGGAGCTTGGTGGTTCTCCAGCCGATCTTCTTCTGACACCCCATCGTTCGTATCTAAGGTCGATTGGCTCGGCATTGTCCGGTACATCTTGCGTCGTCAAAGGGTTGGCTCATATCACCGGTGGCGGGTTGACGGACAATCTGCCGCGAGTATTGCCGACTGGGACGGCAGCGGAGATCGACCGTTCAACCTGGGTCCCTCTTCCAATCTTTCGTTTTCTTCAAGATCGCGGTGCCCTGACCGACGATGAGGTATTCCGAACCTTCAATATGGGTATTGGCATGGTCGCCGTGTGTAGCCCAGAGCACACAAGAGGATTATTGTCTTGTCTGGAGGATGCTGGAGAAGATGGCGCTCTTGTTATTGGTCGAGTAATACCAGGGGGTGGGATCGTGAGCTACATCTAAATCTCATTGCACTTTATTGTCTCATTGGTTCAGGGTGTGATGTGAGTTGCTTAGATCAAGGAACTATGCAACCGATGACAGAGAATAACCGCCGGCTCGGTATTCTGATATCCGGTCGAGGCAGTAACCTGCAGTCGATTATCGATGCTGTTGCTGAGGACCGGTTGGTGGCTGTGATTGCAGTGGTCGTATCAAATGAGCCAGGTGCTGCAGGGCTCCAGCGGGCCCGTTTAGCTGGCATCGAGACATTAGTGATCGACCATCGAACTTTTCCGTCACGGTCGGCTTACGATACGGCCTTAGTCGAGGCTCTTCGTGGCTATAATGTGGGGCTTGTCTGTCTTGCAGGGTTTATGCGTCTGTTAGGCAAGGGCTTCGTCGATGCATTTTCAGGGCGGATCCTGAATATTCATCCATCCCTTCTGCCCGCCTTTCCTGGATTACATGGGCAGCAGCAGGCATTGGAGTATGGAGTTCGGGTTACGGGAGCTACAGTCCACATTGTCACTCCAGACCTTGATGCAGGTCCCATTGTGATGCAGGCCTCTGTTGCAATAGGGGAGGACGACACCGTCCAGAGTTTGTCTGAGCGGATTCTCGTGGAAGAGCATCGTATTTATCCCGAGGCTATCGCTAGACTACTCAGTGGGCGGTGGCGCATAGAGGGCCGTCGATTTGTCAAAATCTAAAGTGTGCTGTTCGTTTATGGAATTGGGATCTGGCGGCGTGGCGCCGCCCCACGGTAGTGTAGGGTTTTTCCGGTAGGTTCGGCAAATGTCTTCCCGCTTGGCTATTTCTGATGAGCAACTGGCGTATCTGACGAAGGGATGCGTAGACGTCATTCGTGAAGCAGAGCTTCGGTCAAAGTTGGAACAGGCAGGTCAAAAACAAACACCCCTTGTAATCAAGGTTGGGTTCGATCCGACGGCGCCAGACCTGCATTTGGGGCACACGGTCCTGCTCAGAAAGATGAAGCACTTTCAAGACCTTGGTCACAAAGTTGTTTTTCTCATCGGTGATTTTACCGGCTTGATCGGTGACCCAACCGGTCGTTCTAAGACGCGTCCTCCGCTCACTGTGGAGCAAATCAGTGAAAATGCTGAAACTTACGCGACTCAAGTGTTCAAGTTGCTCGATCCAGAACGGACGGTCGTCGAGTTCAATAGTCGTTGGTTGGGAACCCTTGCAGGGGAAGGTTGGATTCGATTGGCCGCCCGGTACAATGTTGCGCAAATGCTCGAACGCCGAGATTTTCGCCACCGTTATGAAAAAGGTAGACCGATTGCTATACACGAGTTTCTCTATCCTCTGGCGCAGGCCTATGATTCAGTTCATCTGAAGGCTGATGTTGAGGTTGGTGGCACCGATCAGCTGTTCAACTTAAACGTTGGTCGTGACATCATGCCAGCTTTTGGGTTGGCCCCTCAGGTAGTGATGACGGTGCCTTTGTTGGTTGGTGTCGACGGCATTGAAAAAATGTCGAAGTCCGCCGAAAACTATGTTGGGTTGACGGACACGCCTGACCAGATGTTTGGGAAGATTATGTCGATATCGGACCCGCTGATGTGGGACTACTATGAGCTTCTGACGGATTTGGCTGTAGCAGATATTGAGACTATGCGCCAACGGGTCGATCAGGGTGATTTACATCCTAAGCAGGCGAAGCAAGCCCTTGGGCGGAGTATAGTGACCGACTTCCACTCGGCGAGAGCTGCTGCTGGAGCTGAGGATGAGTTTGAGCGCCGGTTTAGTGACAGAAGTCTTCCGTCGGACTTGTCAGACCGGGTTTTTGATGTGCCGGCTGCTGGCGCCCGACTGGCGACTGTTATTGTTGGAGTCGGTTTTGCCTCTTCGAACAGTTCTGCGACTAGGCTGATCGAGCAGGGTAGCGTGCGGATTGACGGAGAGAAGATCACCGACCGCGGGTGTCGAGTTAGTCCCGAGGCAAGTCCGTTCGTGATGCAGGTGGGAAAACGGAAGGTTGTTCGAGTGGTCCCCAGGAGCGAGTCTTGATTAGCTGGATTTTGTTTGACAGGAGTCAGGGCTGCTGATACCATTAGAAGGTTCCGCTAAGGGAGATTCTTCTTTACGATGGAATGCTAAGCCGGTTCCGAATGGCTTGGCCTGTCGGTTCTTTGAAAACTAGATAGGACGACGAAGCACACTCGTCGAGTATCAGCCTAACATTTAGACTGAACAACACAACGAAGAGCCAAAATGGCTCTCGTGTTGAAGTTGTCCGATGGTTGTCCGAGAGGATGGCCGGAGGTCGCGTCTTTAACTTGAGAGTTTGATCCTGGCTCAGAATCAACGCTGGCGGCGTGCCTTATACATGCAAGTCGTACGCGAAAGTAGCCTTCGGGCTGCGAGTAGAGTGGCAAACGGGTGAGTATCGCGTGGGTGACCTGCCTACGAGTGGGGGATAACCTTCCGAAAGGGGGGCTAATACCGCATAATATCCCGCCTTTGGATGGGCGGTGATCAAAGTCGGGGATCGCAAGACCTGGCGCTTGTAGAGGGACCCGCGTCCGATTAGCTTGTTGGTGGGGTAGTGGCCTACCAAGGCGTCGATCGGTAGCCGGCCTGAGAGGGCGGACGGCCACACTGGGACTGA
>CEUS01032789.1_pt1 | contig 34490 bp, 23 predicted proteins | sample 427031 | NCBI WGS metagenome assembly CEUS01 (sample SAMEA2622837, study PRJEB7988) | marine metagenome | biome: marine biome (ENVO:00000447); feature: marine epipelagic mixed layer (ENVO:xxxxxxxxx); material: "saline water (ENVO:00002010), including plankton (ENVO:xxxxxxxx)" | depth 140 m | reverse complement strand
GTCTCTTGGAATGAAGCTGCAGCTAAGAAACTATCTGTATTTAATGATGCCCTGGTTATTCCTAATAAAACTGGAGTTGCAGTTGCAGGTTGTTTCCCTTCCATAATAACTTGAGCATTCATTTCATTAAATTTAACTTGGTCCATTAATTCACCAGGAAGAGTTTCTAAATCTCCTGCCTCATCAATGGAAACTTTCTTTAACATTCTAGAGACAATCAATTCTATATGTTTATCATGTATTTTTACACCCTGAGAACGATAAACCATTTGTACTTCATCAACTAAATATTGTTGTACTGCAAATTGGCCTTGAATACTTAAAATTTGCTGAGGAGATTTTGGCCCAAATGTCAACGAATCTCCTACTACAACTTTCTGCCCATTTCGAACAATGATTTTATAATTTGCAGGAATAACGTATTCATTAACTGCTTCTTCATACCATAATACTAAAACCTTATTCTTACGAACCTTAACTACTCCCCCCGCTGAAGCTAATATATTTGATTTAGCAATAGACTTCTTTGTCTTTTTGGTTTTCGACTTTGATTTATTTTCATCAGTTTCTATAAACTCTGCAATGACCGCATCTTTTTCAATAATCTCACCATCAGCAACTAAAGCTTGATATCCTTTTTTTATTAAGTACGTGTCAGTTTTTTTCTGTGAAGTAACTACACTAATAGACCTACCCCCATCATCAGCTTCTTTGATAGTTACGATCCCATCTGTTTCAGACAAAACTGCCTGACCTTTTGGAGATCTTGCTTCAAAAAGCTCTTCTACCCTTGGGAGGCCGGATGTAATATCAACTGAATCTACAATTCCTCCAGTATGGAAAGTACGCATTGTCAGCTGAGTTCCAGGTTCTCCAATACTTTGAGCTGCAATAATTCCAACAGCTTCACCTACTTCAATTTTTCTCCAATCTGATAAAGATGCGCCATAACAACGGCAGCAAACCCCTCTAATACTTTTACAAAAAAGAGGAGATCCAATCAGAACTTTACTAACACCTGAATTTTCAATAATTCCTACGTTTTTATATGTAATCAATTGATCGGTATCTACTAATATTTCCGCTGTGTTAGGATCAGAAACAGGCTCTCTGAGATATCTACCTAAAACACGTTCTGCAAAAGTAGGTAGAAATTCTTCTGTTTGGGGCTTGTTGCTAATTTCAAGACCAACGGAAACACCACAATCTTCTTCAATAACCATACATTCCTGAGCTACATCAATCAATCTACGAGTTAAATAACCACTATCTGCAGTTCTTAAAGCAGTATCAGCTAAACCTTTACGAGCTCCATGAGTAGAAATAAAAAACTCTAAGACACTTAGTCCTTCACGGAAATTAGCCCTGATAGGTCGAGGAATAATACGTCCTTTAGGATCCATCATTAGTCCTCTCATCCCAGCCATTTGTTTGATTTGAGAAATATTACCTCTAGCACCAGAAGTAGCCATTAGATAAAGTCCACCAAAAGTGTTTAGCTTTTCCTGAATAATCTTAGTAAGATTATCATTAGCAGAAGTCCAAGTATTAACTAATTGGTTATGCCTTTCTGATTCATCGATTTTCCCTGAATTAAATGCTGAATCTATAGTACGTACTTTAGAATCAGCCTTCTTTAATACTTTATCTTTTTCCTCAGGAACAATGACATCGTTAATAGCAATTGTCGTTCCTGATTTTGAGGCATAGTCAAATCCTAGATTTTTGACAGAATCAAGTGTTTCTGCAGTTATGTTAGATCCAAATTGTTTGTAAAGCGTAGATGTAAGATTTTTTAATGCAGCATTATCAAAATCATGATTAATAAACGGCATATCTTTAGGTAATACATCATTAAACAATGCTCTTCCTGCAGTTGTTTCAATCCAATCTGATTCCTTTTCAGATCCATTTTGAAGACGAAGTTTAACGAGTTCATGAAGTTTCACATGACCCATTTCATACAAATATAAAAGCTCTTCAGTACTAACAAATGATTTCATCTCACCTTTTATAGTATGATCAACCATAGTTAAATAATAACAGCCTAAAACCATATCAAGAGTAGGGGCAACTATAGGATCTCCTGAACCCGGTGAAAGCAAATTAGATTGGCTTAACATTATTTCTTGTGCTTCAAAAACGGCTTCCTTTGACAAAGGAACATGAACAGCCATTTGATCTCCATCAAAATCTGCATTAAATGCAGCACATACCAAAGGATGAACTTGTATCACTCCTCCATCAACAAGTTTTGGTTGAAATGCTTGAATCCCAAGTCTATGCAAAGTTGGAGCTCGATTTAGTAAAACCGGTCTCTCTTTTACAACTTCTTCAAGAATATCGTAAACTTCTGGTAAAGCTTGTTCTGCTAATCGCTTAGCGCTCCTAATATTATGCGCGTACCCTCTCAAAATTAAGCGATTCATCACAAACGGTTTGAATAATTCTAAAGCCATCTTACGAGGAAGACCACATTCATGTAACTGTAATCCAGGCCCTACTGTAATGACTGAACGACCACTATAATCTACTCGTTTACCTAACAAATTTTGCCTAAATCGCCCTTGCTTTCCTCTTAGTAAATCAGATAGCGATTTAAGTTTATGATTATGACTTCCAGTCACAGCTCTTCCACGACGACCATTATCAACTAAAGCATCAACCGATTCTTGTAACATTCTTTTTTCATTACGAATAATTACTTCAGGAGCTTTAATATCAATTAATCTTTTTAATCGATTATTCCTATTAATTACTCTACGATACAGATCATTCAAATCACTTGTAGCAAATCTACCACCATCTAATTGAACCATTGGTCGTAAATCAGGTGGTAAAATTGGAAGCATTGTTAAAATCATCCATTCTGGTCTATTCTCACCACTCTGTAAAGCATTAAGTAATCGTAATGTTTTTATAATTTTTTTGCGCTTTTGACCAATAGCATTTTGCATATCTTCAATTAATCGAGTCTTTTCACTTTGAAGATCAATATTTTTCAATATATCCATTAATGCATCAGCACCCATCTTAGCAGTGAACCCTTCAAATATTGATTTAAGTTCTCTGTACTTTGCCTCAGTTAAAAAAGTGCCAACCTTAATCTCTTGCAAAACAGTAATTGTCTTAAGTAATTCCGTTTGTAAATCTTTAGCTCCCTTAACATCACTGGCTTTTTCTTCAACAGCGACTATTTCATCTTCAGACTTATCATCACTCTTAACATCAGTTTCTTCATTCTGATTATCATCTGACTCCTCATCTAGTTTAACCTCATTGGCAGATAATAATCGTATTTCAGATTGTATTTCTTCAATTTTCTCTTTACGAGAATCTTCATTAATATCAGTTACTATATGTTGGGCAAAATATACAACTTTCTCCAAATTACGTGGAGATATATCAAGTAATAATCCAACTCGAGATGATGTTCCTTTCAAAAACCATATATGAACTACAGGAGATGCTAATTCAATATGACCCATTCGTTCCCGTCTAACTTTTGCCCTAGCAACTTCAACCCCACATCTATCACATACAACTCCTCGATATCTAATTTTCTTATATTTCCCACAATAACATTCCCAATCTTTTGTAGGACCAAAAATACGCTCACAAAATAGACCATCTTTTTCTGGCTTGAGAGTCCGGTAATTTATGGTTTCGGGACGTGTTACCTCTCCATATGACCAATCCCGAATTTGTGATGGGGATGCTAAAGATATGCGAACAGCATTAAAAGCATTAGCTACCTGAACCATATATAACTCCTATTTTTTATAAATTTTAAAAATAATGTAAATCTCTAAACTAAAATTTCTTTTTAAAAAAATTAAGATTCTTCTTTTTCTATCTCTTCTTCAGATTGAACTTCTTTTTCTATCTCTTCTTCAAATTGAACTTCTTCTTCTCCTTCAATAGAACCTATCTGTTCTTCTATAGACTCTAAACTCAAAACATCCATATCTCCCAAAGATTCGATGTCATCCAACATAACTCCATCTTCTATGCCTGCATGATCATGTTGAAGTTCTACCGCTAATCCTAAACTTTGAAGTTCTTTCAACAAAACATGGAATGATTCGGGAATACCTGGCCTCTCAATATCCTCTCCCTTAACTATAGCCTCATACGTCTTCATCCTTCCAACAACATCATCAGATTTTACCGTTAACATTTCTTGTAAATTATAAGCAGCACTATATGCTTCTAAAGCCCAAACTTCCATTTCTCCAAATCGTTGACCACCAAAATGAACTTTACCTCCTAATGGCTGTTGAGTAATCAAAGAATATGGTCCAGTTGACCTCGCATGAACTTTATCCTCAACTAAATGAGTCAATTTCATCATATATATATTGCCAACTGTGACTGGTTGATCAAATATTTCTCCAGTTAATCCATCATATAAAACTCTTTTACCAAAAATTGGAGCAGAAATATGTTTCTCTCTATCTAATCTCAAAGCTTCTTTTCTAATATCCTCTGCATCCCATCCACTAACATCTTTACCCAGCTCTTGATCAAACCAAGCAATTAAACAGGTATTTGTGGCAGACTGAGGAATCTTTTTCTCAAAAACTTTGTTGTAATCATAACCTTTATCAGAAAACCAATTCTTAACTAATTCCCAATCAATACTAGTCAACAAATTACGTCCTGGACCTAATTCCTCTACAACAGCACCACTAGCTTTAACCAACCAAGATTCAGCTAACGCATCTTCAACCAAAAGATCTGTAGCTCCATCAAATACTGGTGTAACAGTATCAAATCCCAAATTATATGCAGCATCACCTAAGTGAGTCTCTAAAATCTGTCCCAGATTCATCCTAGATGGAACACCTAACGGGTTTAATATAACATCAACAGGAGTACCATCTGCAAGAAAAGGCATATCCTCTTCAGGTAATATACGAGCTATTATTCCTTTATTACCATGCCTCCCAGCCATTTTATCTCCCTCAGAGACTTTTCGACTTTGAGCCACCCAAACTCTAACTAAAGTATTTACTCCCGGAGAAAGCTCAGAATTTTTTATTATATCCTTATCTCGTCTAGTGACAACTTTAACCTTAATTACTGTTCCACGTTCTCCATGTGGAACTCGCAAAGATGTATCTCTGACATCTCGTGCTTTTTCACCAAAAATTGCACGTAATAATTTTTCTTCTGCACTTAATTCAGTCTCTCCTTTTGGAGTAATCTTACCAACCAAAATATCACCAGGAACTACCTGAGCTCCTATTCGAATAATACCTTCTTCATCAAGATCCCTTAAAATTTCATCTCCTATATTAGGAATATCTCTCGTTATCTCTTCTGGGCCTAACTTGGTATCCCTCGCTTCAATTTCAAATTTTTCTATATGCATTGATGTGAAACGGTCATCTTTGACCATTGACTCAGAAAGTATAATTGCATCCTCAAAATTAAATCCATACCAACTCATGAACGCAACATTGACATTTTGACCAAGTGCTAGTTTCCCATCTTTAGTTGAAGTGCTATCAGCCAATAAAGATCCTACTTTCACATGATCTCCAACTAAAACCATAGGCCTATGATTAATACAAGTACCTTGATTACTTCTAATAAACTTCCTTAAAGGATAGTTAACTTCTTGATTATTATCATCTCTGACAATTATCAATTCATCGGATGCTTTAATTACTTCCCCATCAACAGTTGAAACAAGTACATGGCCACTATCATGTGCAACCTTATCTTCCATACCTGTACCAACTAAAGGATACTGAGGCCTTACTAAAGGAACTGCTTGACGTTGCATATTAGAACCCATCAAGGCTCTATTTGCATCATCATGCTCCAAAAAAGGAATGAGTGCTGTTGAAATACTCACAATTTGTAACGGTGCAACATCCATGTACTTAACTGTTTGAGCATCAACTACTTCATATTTTTCACCTTGTCTAGCAACAACCGAATTACTAAATTGACCTGTAGAATCAATAACAGAGTTAGACTGCGCAATCCAAATTTCTTTTTCATCAAGCGCGGTTAAATATTCTATATCACCTTGTCCTAATTTAACATATGGAGATACTTTAATAGTCTTTTCAGGCAATTTATGTATTCGAGTCATCAATGCTTTTGATATCTTCTTGTTTACTCCTATTAATATATTGCCTTTAGAATCTTTGATATTTTCTGTAACAATTCTGCCTAGTATGTCGTTACTATGACTAGACAATTCATCATATACCTTTACATACGGAGTTTGAATAAACCCAAATTCATTAGTTTTAGCATATGTTGCTAAAGAGCCAAGTAAACCAATATTTGGTCCTTCAGGAGTTTCTATAGGGCAAATTCGACCATAATGTGATTCGTGCACATCACGAACATCAAATCCAGCCCTTTCTCTCGATAATCCCCCAGGCCCCAAGGCAGATAACCTTCTTTTATGAGTTAATTCAGATAAAGGATTAGTTTGATCCATAAATTGAGACAATTGCGATCCACCAAAAAACTCTCGAATTGCAGCAATTACAGGCTTTGCATTGATCAATGCTGCAGGAGTAGATAATTGTGGGTCTACTTGCGTAGTCATCCTTTCACGAATAACTCTTTCCATCCTCACAAACCCTAACCTAATTTGATTTTGATATAATTCACCTATTCCACGAACTCTTCGGTTCCCCAAATGATCTATATCATCAGGAGCACGCATATTATTGTTAATTCGGATCATCTCTTTAATAACATTAACCACATCACGACGATCCAATACTCGCTTATCTCCAATTTCTTCATCTCTTCCAAAAGTATGATTAAGTTTATATCTGCCTACTCTACCTAAGTCATACCTACGTTCATTGAAAAACAATGAATCTACTAAAGTATCAGCACTAGTAATATTAGGAGGTTCACCAGGACGTATTCTTCGATAAAATTCAATTTTAGCTTCTTCTTGACTTTCTACTTTCATATCTTTGGCTATTGTTGCTTTGATATATGGATGTAACGGATCAATATCTACATCAGCAAAAAGATCCATAATCTCTTGTTCACTCGTATAGTCTAACGCTCGTAACAAAAGATACACTGGGAATTTACGTCTTCTATCAACTTTGACAGTTATAAGGTCTCGTTGACTAGTTTCAAATTCGAGCCAAGTGCCACGATATGGAATCAATTTTGCAGACGCAAGTTTTCGGCCAGTAACTAAATCTGTGTCAGCTGTAAAATAAGCACCAGGAGAGCGAACAAGCTGACTAACGATAACTCGTTCAGCTCCATTAATAATAAAGGTACCAGAGCTAGTCATCATTGGAATATATCCAACAAATAATTCTTGTAACTTTCTTTCATCATCAACTCTAGTCCATAATTCAGTAGTAACATACAAAGGCACATCAAAAGTAATTTCACGATCCCGGCATTCGGTTTCACTATATCTCGGTTCTCCCAACCTATAATCGACAAAACTTAATTGAAAACGACCATTTGCAAAATCTTCAACTGGAGAAACTTCAGTAAGTACTTCTTTTATTCCTTCATCTATTAACCACTGAAAAGAATCAAGCTGAACTTTAGAGAGATTAGGTACTCCCATATTCGAATAAGTTCGTGAATAATCTCGTGTCCTGTCGTTCGTTGGTAACGTTGTTGCCATAAATCAGACTCCTAAAAATATAGAATTATTGAATTAGTAATTAAGTTAGAATCATGCAGAAACTATCAACGAATAAAGGCACAGATAGACCGCAAAAGAAAGAAAAGGCTTTTTTGAATTTTGAAAAAAGTCAAACAAGGCATAATTAACCTATCGTAGATTACAAGATATACCACCTAACTGTCAACTACTAGATATAACCACTTATGCCAAATTATGCCAAATTATCATTAAAAACCTTAATTTCTCTAAGCGACCAGGAATCCTACGTGTTATTATTACAACAATATTGTACGTATACTTGTTTAATCAATATGAACTAAAGCTCTGAAATAAAAAATGTACTCAAAATTAACTATAAATATACCTGCAACCACAGCTAATATTGGACCTGGATTTGACTGCTTAGGAATGGCATTGGATTTATGGAATAAAATTACAGTTGAAAAAGGATTTTCAGAATTTACAATTAAAGGATATGGTGAAAATGATCTCCCAACCGATAAAACTAATTTGATATACCAATCATTTATACTTCCATTTCTACATACTAAGGAAACAATACCTAATGTCAAAATAAAATGTTATAACCAAATACCTATAGCACGAGGACTTGGCAGTAGTTCTGCTGCAATAGTTGGAGGATTACTCGCAGGCAATAATTTATTAAAAAATCCACTTTCCAATAATCAATTATTACAACTTGCTTCGAAACAAGATGGCCATCCTGATAATGTTGCAGCTACAATTTACGGTAACTGTCAATTAGTTATTGACAACAAATCATCTCTGTTTTCATCAAATATTACTGTACCTTCTAAACTCAAAGCAATTTGTTTCATCCCAGACAATTCAATGTCGACAAATCAAGCAAGAAAATTACTCCCCAAAAAAGTCAATATGAAAGACGCCGTACATAATATTTCAAGAACATCTTTACTCATTAAATCTTTTATAACTAACGATCTCACTAATCTATCTATTGCAACTGAAGATAAACTACATCAACCTGTTCGTGCAAAACTTTATCCTCAAATGAACGATTTTTTTAAAACACTATTAATTGCAGGAGCAAGATCGGTATTTTTATCTGGATCTGGACCTACTATAATTGCTCTGGCAGATGAAAAAATTAAATCTATAACTTATCAAATCCGAAAAACCGCTAAATCCCATAATATAAATGGTGACATTCGTATTGTATCAATAAGTGAAAAAGGTGCTCATATAAAAACATGATCTCTTTTTAATATATTTATGAACTAAGGTATGTCAAATAAAAAACTACCCTTTCAATATTGAATCAAAGGATATTTCTACATGTCTCTTATAGTCCAAAAATATGGAGGTACTTCCTTAAAAAACATCTCCATTATTAAAAAAGTAGCAAAAAAAATACAATCATTAAACTTGGCTGGAACAAAAGTAGTAGTGATCGTATCTGCAATGGGCAATACTACAGATAGTTTAATTAAAAAAGCCCATCAAATATCAAAAAACCCAAGTCCTCGAGAGATGGATATTTTATTATCAACTGGTGAATTAGTAAGTTCTACCCTGTTATCCATTGCTCTTAATTCTCTCAAAATTCCAGCAATTAGTCTCAGTGGTTCTCAAGCAGGAATTCAAACAGATATCAATCATGGTAAAGCTCGTATAAATTCAATCAATCCTAAAAGAATTTTCAATGAACTTAAAAAAAATAAAGTTGTAATTATAGCAGGATTTCAGGGTACTTCATTACTTGAAGAAACTACCACTTTAGGACGTGGAGGTTCCGATACTACTGCAGTAGCAATAGCTGCAAGTTTAAATACAGATCAATGCGAAATATATACTGATGTTGATGGTATTTTTACTGCTGATCCTAGGTTAGTACCAAAAGCTCAATTACTACATCAAATTGCTTTCGAAGAAATGCTTGAATTTGCTAGTTACGGAGCTAAAATGGACCCTAGGGCAATTGAATTAGCAATGACATATAAAATACCTATTCTAGTCAAATCTAGTACTAGTAATTCTTTAGGATCATTAATTAGTGAGGATGCTGATATGAAAAAAACAATCGGAGAAATAAAAAACAAAGTTCGTGGTATAGCTACTGATAATAATGTGGCTAAAATTACTATTAGAAAATTAAAAGATAAACCTGGAACATCCGCTAGTTTATTCGGATTATTAGCAAGTGAAAATGTTAGTGTAGAAGATATAGTACAAAATTCCAGTACTGGAGGATTTACTGATTTAAGTTTCACTTTAAAAAAACCTGAATTACAGCAAGCGCTTACAATCCTCAAGAACTCTCAATTTAACTCTAATATTAGTACAGTTGAAACTGCAAATAATTTAGCAAAAATTAGCATCATAGGAACTGGTATGCAAAATACACCAGGATATGCTGCAAAAATGTTTAGAACTTTGGGTAATGCTAATATTAATATTGAAATGATCATTACCTCAGAAATCAGAATAACTTGTATTATCCATGAATCAGACTTGCAATCAGCAGCTCAACTATTACACACTGAATTTTCTTTAGATAAAAATAATAGTTAATAATCATTTAATGATTAATACAAATCAAAATCCATATTTATCTGTAATCATACCCGTATATAATGAACAATCTCGCATCACCTACACACTAGAAAAACTTACTAGTTTTCTAAATGAACAGACATTTAAATGGCAAATTTTAATTATTAATGATGGAAGTACGGATAATACAGAAAATATTGTCAAAGAATGGATGCAAAAAGATCCAAGAATATTAATTGAATCAATTCCTCATCAAGGAAAAGGAATTGCTATCAAAACAGGAATGTTATCATCATCAGGATCATATAGATTTATGTGTGACGCGGATTTAGCAATGCCAATCAATGAACTTTCAAAATTTTTAGACGCAGCTGAAAAAAATTATGATATAGTAATTGGTTCCCGCCAAATTTCTGGATCAAATAGAATCGGTGAACCTCTCTTAAGACATATTATGGGAAGAGTCTTTAACATACTTACTCGTTTACTATTAATCCCTGGAATTCATGATACACAATGTGGGTTTAAATGCTTTTCTGCAAAAGCAGCTAATCAAATTTTCCCTGCTCAAAAGATTAAAGGATTTGCATTTGATACTGAAATTCTTTATCTTGCTTATCAAAGAAAACTTTCAATCTGTGAAATTCCAATTACTTGGCATCATCATTCAGATAGTAAGGTCAATATCATTAAAGACTCAATTATGATGTTTAAGGATATTTTATTAATTCGGCTGCGTATTTAAAACCTATAATTCCTTGATTTAAATATCTTTACTATCGTCATTACGAAAATAAATACCCCATTTTTTCATCAAAGAATTGGATCTTTGCTCATCTGCTGTAAATAAGTCATTAAAAAACCCTATTAAACTATGACTATACATACCTTCATCCTTACAAACCCAATTAGATTCTGTATTTACGAAATACAAAACACCTTTGCTATGATTACAGCTTAAATTAACTCTAGTAGATCCAGAAATGTTTTTTATACTGATTCCTTTTCCCATAATAAAGATTTACCTCCATTCATCTATCCAGAATATCAATCAACTATTATTATATTAATCAAATTAGCAAATCCTATAGTAATTGTTATAATAAGAAAAATAAATTCAATAATAATATTTCAAGGTTTCATTAGAATGACAAACCGGATTAAGAAAAGTATAGCGCATACAATTTCAAAACATGAAGTCCCTATTGCAAGTTTTTTGACAGTTGGATATCCGAGCATTAAGCTTTTCCCAGATATTCTAGATGGAGTAATCGAAGGTGGTAGCGATATCATAGAACTAGGAATCCCTTTCAGTGATCCACTAGCAGAAGGTCCGACGATACAAAAAACGAGTAACCAGGCATTAAATAATGGGATAAATTTAGAAAAAGTTCTAACAATTGCTGAGAAAACTCGTAAATCATATCCCAATCTTCCTATCGTATTGATGGGATATATTAATCCTTTTTTAAAATATGGTTTAGAGAACCTAATCCCTATTCTAAATACAATAGATATTGATGGATTGATTATACCTGACCTTCCTTTTGAAGAATCGGAGACTATTAACAACTTGATAGGCTCATCTAACATCAGTTTAATTCCCCTCATATCTCCAACGAGCCCAGACAAACGAATTCAACAATCAGCTCAATCAGCAAATAGCTTTATCTATTGTGTTAGTATATCTGGTGTCACTGGAGCAAGGTCAAACATACCTGAGTATCTTCCAAAATTAGTACAGCGTATACGTTTATCAACTAACACTCATATTTTAGTTGGATTTGGTATATCTAACAAAAAACAAATAGATCAAATTAAAACTTTTGCTGATGGAGTTGTAGTAGGAAGTGCTCTACTAGATTGCATTTCTAAGTCATCTCCATCAAATGCTGCTTCTAATGCAAAAAAATTTATACAAAATTTAAAATCTTAAGAATGATATAAAAACTATGAAAAACCTACCTGAAAACACTTCTAATGTATGTGGAATACGTGGAGCTACTACAGCTAAAGAAAATTCCAAATCAGCTATAATAAATGCAACTACCGAATTACTTGAAAAACTAACATCGGAGAATGATGTTTCTTTAGACAGCATAGCAGCTGTATTTTTTACTACGACTAATGACCTTAATGCTGAATTTCCTGCTGCTGCTGCTCGCAAACTAGGATGGCTAGATATTCCTTTACTAGGATCTTTAGAAATTGATGTTCCTAATGCACCTCAATATTGTATTCGAGTCATGATACTTATCAACACACAAAAAACAAATACTGAAATTAAACACATTTATCTACATGGTGCTCAAGATCTTCGAAACAGAAAACCTACATAGTATGATAGTTATATTATCTGAAAATCCTATAATTATCTTTCCACAGTTAATGCATTATGCTATAAATATATTAAAGAGGTGCTATTTCTAAATTATGGAATCCAATGTACTACATAACAAAAATATTAAGAGTATTGAGCCACTACCTAGTCCTACCCATTATTGGCGTACACATCCAATTACTCAAGTAATCCAAAAACAAATTACAGGATATCGAGAACTAATTGAAGATATTCTCATGCATCGTGACCAAAGACTCTTAGTCATTGTCGGCCCTTGCTCTATACATGATCCAGTCGCAGGCATTGAATATGCAAAAAAATTAAAGAAAATATCTGATCAATTGAGCGATCAGATGATGATTGCTATGCGTGTTTATTTTGAAAAGCCTAGAACTGCATTAGGTTGGAAAGGATATATAAATGATCCAAACCTAAATGATACATTTGATGTTAAGCTTGGTTTAACTAAGGGCCGTGAATTTTTACTCCAAATTGCAGAAATTGGATTGCCTGCTGCAACTGAATATCTAGATCCATTTACACCACAATTTCTCGGAGATCTTGTTAGTTGGGGAGCTATCGGTGCCAGAACTACTGAAAGCCAACCACACAGAGTAATGGCAAGTGGTTTAAGTATGCCTATTGGATTCAAAAATGGCACTGGTGGCAGTATACAAATTGCTATCGATGCAATTATTGCAGCAAAATCTGAGCATGTTTTTATGGGTATAGATGCCAATGGATTATCATCTGTTGTATCAACAAATGGAAATCCAAACACACACCTAGTTTTAAGGGGAGGTAAAACTGGCCCTAATTTCGATTCCAAATCAATACAAGAGTCTAAGGAATTATTAAACCAAAATAAATTAACTGAAAGTTTGATTGTTGATTGTTCTCATGCTAATTCCAATAAAGATCACCGTAACCAACCAAAAGTATTTGAGAATGTACTAAATCAAAGAATTAATGGAGCTTCTGTAATTAGAGGCCTCATGCTCGAAAGTCATCTAAATGAAGGTAATCAACAATTAAGTCAAACTATATCTGATTTAGATTATGGAGTTTCTATTACTGATAGTTGTATGGGTTGGGAACAAACAGAAGAATTGCTAACGACTACTTACAAAAAATTAACTAAATAAAACCCCCAATTCGTATCTCAAACAAATTTACTTAATGATCAAGTACATCCTAATATGATTAATATATCCATATGAGTATCGAACAATTACTAAAGTATAATATTGTTAAAAAAGATACAGCAATTACAATTGGTGTTTTTGATGGATTTCATAAAGGCCATCAATATATATTTGAGCAATTAAAAAAACTGGCTGAGAATTCAAACCTCACTCCTTTAGTTATTACATTTATTAACCATCCACTAGAAATTTTAAATAAATCGTTTCAACCTACTTATATATCTGATACAGAAACTAAGATCGAATATATGAAGAATTTTGGGATAAATAATATTATTCCTATAGAATTTACTAAAGAAATAGCACAACTTACAGCTGTAGAATTTGTCAATATATTAAAAACAAATTTTAATATGTCTTACCTGGTAATTGGCACTGACTTTGCATTAGGACGCAATCGAGAAGGTGATCCCAAAACTTTATCTACTCTATCACCAAAGATAGGATTTAAAATTAAAATGGTCGATACTCTAGAAAAAAATTCCTTTAAAATTAGTAGTACTGCTATACGTAAATTACTTACCAGTGGATCAGTTCAAAAAATACCCCCATTGCTAGGACGTAATTTTTCCCTAAGAGGTAATGTTGTTTCTGGCTCAAAACGTGGACACTCTCTAGGATTTCCTACCGCCAATTTATCTATCAAGGATAAACTACTAATTCCAAAATTAGGAATATATGCTACTGAAACTAAAATAGATTCTAAAATCTATCCATCATGTACAAGTATTGGATTAAGACCAACATTTTATCCAAAAAATAATACTCCTCTTATGGAAACTCATATTATCAATTACAACAACAATATTTATGACAAAACAATTGAAGTGTTTTTCATCGATAGGATTAGAGACGAAAAAAAATTCACATCTGCACAAAAGTTAATCGAACAAATGAATAATGATGTTGATAAAGCCTATAGAATTTTAAAATCACAATAAATACATAAATTCATCTGAAATATTGATGATTTCTCAGGCAATCCTAAACGATGTACCAGCAACATGCCTAACCGCTGACCAAGCAGCCGATTCTGGCAATCCACGGTGTTGACGAATGCTTGGAATATTCCCATCACTATCAGAAACAGCTATATAGTATGCAGTGAAAATTCTACCATCGTTTAATTCAGTCATCACTGGATATCCTAAATCTGCAACACATGCATCATCTCTAAGAACAAATTCCTGACTCCAAGTCTCACCTTCATCATCACTTACTACTCCTCCAATACCATATGGAGGCCTTCTTCTTCCGAAAACAACTACAATCCGTCCACTCTTTGTAACCAAAGCACAGGGGGATCGGTATGCACTAAACCAGCCACCAGCTGGTTTTCCTTCCTTAGTAAACCAATTGAACTTTTCAACTGGCAGTTCAAATTTACCTGGTTTTGGCAAAGCTTCAGCAGGCAATCTGTCAGGACGCACAATGTACTTAGGATCACTCCACGTCATACCTCCATCATCAGATGTAGCCACGCAAGGATAATCACTTAAGGGTCTAATTAATCGGTGCATAGACATGAGTAATCGACCACTAGGCAATAAATGAACTCCACTATACGTATATTCATATGGACCTGCTGGATCGTAAGCTACTGTACTAACATAATCCCAAGTAAGCCCTTGATCATAACTCACGTAGTAATGGGCACCCGCTGCAATCCCTAAAACACCATTGGGAAACTTGATGTAACCTAAATTAGCCGTCAAATTACCTTTCACTTTATCTGCACTATCGATAAATGCAGGAATTGGTATCAATCCAGGGGTTTTTTCCCAAGATCTACCCCTGTCTTTACTCCTCATACAAATCGCGGATTTACGGATAAATTCACTAGTTACATTATCTGTAATAAGCGTCTGCAATTCTTCGGCCAATGTATCTGGTTTCCTCATATAACTTGTAACTCCAAAATGAATTATTGAATCTTGATGAGACATGTCGATATCCTCATACTCACCAGATGTTGAGGTGAGCCAAGTGTTGATCTCTTCGACTGACCGGTTATTATTCCAAATCCAATTTCTTTCAGATTCAGGCCAAGTTTCCCCTCCATCAAATGATCGATTCAACATTACACCTCCTCCAGGACCTCTAGAATAATCATGGTGAACACCTTCTCCTGTCTTGTAATCAACGGGTTTCAATAGATGAGCAACTGCAATTTCTCCATCCCCAAAATTCCAAATGCCTCCCCTGTTTGGATGAGCAGCGTACATTTTGTCATCATAAAAAATTTTTACGTGCTTAATATCAGATACTTTAACTTGAATTAAATCTTGTGAACTCATAATTCTAATTACACCTCCATTGAAAAGTCTCAGAAATCAATACTATCAAAAAACCATAAGAACACAAACAAAACTCACCAAAAAATACGTTGATAGAAATAAATGTTATCCTAAAAAATCACGCTTGGAATAATTGCTCTTTGTTCATTTAATCATCGCATAATGGTAGAATATCATTACTAAAATTTAATTATTATTTCTAAGTAACAGAGCAATATAATGAACAAAAAAGTTCATACTAACAAAATATCTGACGTCCTTTCTCGTGGAGTTTCAGAAGTAATAGTAAAAAGTGAATTGATTGATATTCTTGCAAATCAATCTTCACTACGAATTAAAATGGGATTTGATCCTAGTTCTCCAGACCTACATCTGGGACATGCAGTTGGTTTACGTAAATTACGTCAACTTCAAGAATTAGGACATACTATAGTTGTAATTGTTGGTGATTGGACTGCTCAAATCGGTGACCCTAGTGGAAGATCATCTACACGCCCCATTTTAACAAAAGAAGAAGTTGAAAAAAATTCAGAGACTTACCTGAATCAATTTTTTAAAATTGTAGATCCTAAAAATACTGAAGTTCGTCACCAAAGTGAATGGTTTAACAACTTTAGTTTGTCAGATATTGTGAATTTAACAAGTCGCTTTACAGTTGCTCAATTTCTAGCTCGTGAAGACTTTAATAATCGAATGAAAATCAATAAACCAATTGCATTAACTGAATTTTTATACCCCCTTTTACAAGCTTATGATTCTGTAATTACCAATGCAGACATTGAAATCGGAGGAATCGATCAAAAATTCAACCTACTTGTTGGTAGAGATTTACAAAGTATGCTCGGTCAAAAACCACAAAATTTAATAATGGTACCTCTATTAGTTGGAACTGATGGACATCAAAAAATGAGTAAAAGTTTGAATAATGCGATTGGACTTACAGATCATCCTAACGATATATATGGGAAAATTATGTCATTGTCAGATGAATCAATGATTCCATATTTAACTACATTAACTGACATTCCTTTTGAAACTATTACAGAAATGGATAAATCTATAAAAGAAGAAACTACAAACCCAATGGAAATAAAAAAAATTCTAGCTAAAGAAATCGTAACAAATTTTTATTCAAATGATATAGCACAAAATGCTGAATTATACTTTGAGCAAACAGTTCAAAAAAAATCCATCCCTGATACAACGAGAGTTTTTGATCTTTCATCTTCTTTAATTAATGAAAATTACAGACTAACTAGTTTATTAGTTACAGCAAATTTATCTAATAGTACTAGTGAATCCAAACGATTATTAAAACAAGGGTCAATTAGAATCAATGGACAAAAAATTACAGAAAATCTTTTGGTTTCTTCAATTAAATCTCAAAGTATAATACAAATTGGTTCGAAAAAATCAGTAGAACTTAATATTAAATAAAAAATACTCTAATCACTCAAAAAGATTTTTGATATCTTAAGCAAATTTGATTAAAATTTAATAATCCCATGAAAATCATTAGAAAGGAACTATAGTGACAAATATTAGACTACCTGGCCCAATTCCGTTGCCAGAAAATATTCGTAAATCTCTAAGTAAGCAAATGATCAATCATCGTGGGCCAGATTACAAAACCTTACTTTATAGAAATACAGAAAATCTTAAAAAAATATTCTGTACATCTAATGATATATATATACTCACTGCATCAGGTACAGGGGCACTAGAAGCTGCAATTACAAATACGCTTTCTCCAGGAGATAAAGTACTCTGTGCTAGTATAGGGAATTTTGGTGAACGATTTGGTGAAATCGCCAAAAGTTTTGGTGCTAATGTAACTATGCTATCATTCGAAGCTGGACATGATGTAGATCTAGACACATTACGTAATGCTCTTCAAAAAGATCCAACAATAAAAGCTGTACTTGTTACACATAATGAAACTAATACAGGTGTAACAAATAATTTGAAAGCTATTTCAGCAATAGTAAAAAAAGAATTCAATAAACTTCTACTGGTTGATGGTATTAGTAGCGTATGTTCAATCCCTCTTGAAACAGATAAATGGCAATGTGATGTAGTCACAAGTGCATCTCAAAAAGGGTGGGTTCTTCCACCTGGTTTAGCCTTTATAAGTTTTAGCAAAGAAGCTTGGGATTCATATTCTACTTCCAAAATGCCAAAATACTACTTTGATTTAGGACAATATAAAAAATACTACGAGATGGGTCAACCTCCCTGGACGCCCGCTATATCAATCATGTTTAGTTTAGATTTATCATTAACAAATCTTATTGATGAAGGACTAGAAAATATTTTCAAAAGACATGAATCTATTGCTAATTTAACTAGAACACAAATCGAAAAACTTGGACTAAAATTACTACCAGTTAATCATGAAGTAGCCTCAAATACTGTAACTGCAGTACGAGTACCTCCATCTATAAATGGTTCTGACTTAATTAGTACTTTACGTACAAAAAATGATATTGAACTTGCTGGTGGATATGGTGAACTTAAAGATAAAATATTCCGTATTGGCCATATGGGCATAGTATCTGAATCCGAAATAAATGAAGTTATTGAAGCGCTTAGGATATATTTAAATAATTAGTATAAGTATTACTATCATGTTCCTATAGGAACTTTATTCTGGGGGTTCAATTTATGTTTAAACAATCATTTTTTGTAATATTCTTTTTATTGTTAACTATTGCTTGTTCTGAAGATACAGATGAAACAAAGAATTCACCTAAAGTTGACCTTTTAAAAGCAGTAGCAAATGCAAATATTGATATCATAAAAGAACATATTGCACTTGGCACAGATATAAATGAAGTGTTTGTTGAAACTAAAGACTGGAATGGAGCTGGAGCATTACATATCGCCGTTATTAGTCCAACAAATGCAGAAAGCATAATGAAGTATAAAACAGTTGTTGAATTGCTATTAAGTGGCGGTGCTAATATTGAGATCAAAGCTCGCAATCCAGATGAGGCTACACCTCTCGCATGGGCTACTTATTTTGGTAAGCTGGAGATGGTTGAATTTTTAGTTGCTAGAGATGCAAATATAAATGTGTCAGATAAAAATGGTTATACACCTCTTGATGCTGCACTCGCATCTCCCTTTATGGGCAGTGAACTTAATAGATCAGCAATAATCAGTTTCCTAAGAAATAAAGGAGCAAAAACTAAAGATGATTAAAAAATCATTTCAATCGGTGATTCTACAGATCCGGGAAATTTAATGATATTTACCCTGTAGAAGAAGCAAGTTCACCTTTGAGTAACTTGGTTAAGTCATCACCTTCTACAGTCTCATGTTCTAAAAGATAATTAGCAACATTTTCTAATATGGATTTTTGACTTTTTAGGATTTCCTTAGCGGTTTTATAAGCATCTTCAAGTAACTTGTTAACTTCTGAATCTATTTTTTCTGCAACAGTATGTCCATAATTTTGTTTTTCAGAAACTTCTTTACCAAGAAAAACTAACTCTTCACGATTACCAAAAGTAGCAGGCCCAAGTTTTTTACTCATCCCATAACGAGTAACCATATTTCTTGCAAGTTTAGTAGCATTTTCTAAATCATTACTTGCGCCAGTAGTTATTTCATCAGCACCAAACACCATTTCCTCAGCAACTCTCCCTCCCATTGCTACAGCTAACTGAGCATGAAACTGATTTATAGAAATCATATTTCTGTCTTCTTTCGGTAAAAATCGAGTATAACCTCCCATAGCACCTCTTGATATAATTGTGATCTTTGCAACTGGATCAGCATGAGGAACAAAATATCCTACTACAGCGTGCCCTGATTCATGAAAAGCAGTAACCTTTCTTTCACGCTGAGTAATTACTCTCGATTTTCTTGCTGGACCAGCAATTACCCTATCAATAGATTCCATAAACTCATCAATAGTAACTTGATTTTTATCACGTCGAGCCGCTAACAAAGCAGCTTCATTTACCAAATTAGCCAAATCTGCACCACTAAACCCAGGTGTTTGTTTGGCAATATATTGAAGGTCTATACTATCATCCATGGGCTTACCCTTTAGATGTACCTTAAGTATTCCTACACGACCTAATGTATCAGGAGCATCTAACGTAACTCTACGATCAAAACGACCTGGTCTCAACAATGCAGGATCTAAAATGTCAGGTCGATTTGTAGCAGCAATTACTATAACATTAGCCTTTGTATCAAAACCATCCATTTCTACCAGGATTTGGTTCAAAGTTTGTTCTCTTTCATCATGTCCGCCCCCTAAACCAGCACCACGATGCCTACCAACAGCATCAATCTCATCAACAAATACTATACATGGAGCATGTTTTTTAGCTTGATCAAACAAATCTCGCACACGAGAAGCACCAACACCCACAAACATTTCCACAAACTCACTTCCACTGATTGTAAAAAATGGAACCTTAGCTTCACCAGCAACAGCTTTAGCTAATAAGGTTTTGCCTGTACCAGGTGGGCCAACTAATAAAACTCCTCTTGGAATACGAGCTCCTAACTCTAAAAATTTATTGGGTTCTTTCAAAAAATCGACAACTTCGGTTAATTCATCTTTTGCTTCATCAACACCGGCAACATCAGCAAAAGAAACAGTAGGATGATTATTAAGTAAAACTTTTGCTTTACTTCGACCGAAATTAAAAGTTTGACCAGTTTGACCTTGTGCTTGTCTCATCATAAATAATAAAACAGCACCAAAGAAAATGAGCGGTAAGAAATTCAATACAATTCTAAATAATCCTGATAAGGCACTAGATCCTTGAATTATAATTTTTGGTAAAGGGTTTATACCATTTCTTTGTAAAATTTCTACCAAACTCGCTCCTTGTTCCTTACGAGAAGAAAAGACTTCTCCAGATAAACGAGTACTGATTGTGAGATCATCTCCCCTTACAACAATTTCTTGAACATCTTGCCTTTCAGCTAAAGCAACTACTTCACTGAAAGAAATTTCTTTAGTCCCATTACCTGGACCAGAAAAAATTGTAAAAAAAATGGCGAGTAGAGCTACCCCAAGGAATAAATAAACATATCCATTTTTCTTATGCCATGCCATTTTCATTGATTTTAGACCTCATCATAAAACAAGATAAACTGTAAATATTTTACCACTTTATATAAAAATCTGCACAAATTTTATATTTATAGACTATTCGACAATAATAAAAAATTAACAATAAAAAAATTTTACAAACTGTTATAATAATTTCATTTAAAATTACTTATAAATTGAAATGTCCAAAAAACAACATTCAAAAATTGCAATCGATTTTGAAAAATTTACTTTGGATAATGGGCTTCAAGTACTCTTACACCATGATGATACAATTCCACTAGTATCAGTAAATGTATGGTACCATGTGGGTTCACATAATGAAGATCCTGGTAAAACTGGATTTGCTCATCTTTTTGAACATATGATGTTTGAAGGCTCAAAACATCACCATAAAAGCCATTTTGAACCTTTACAAAAAATTGGTGCATCATCAAATGGCTCTACAGATCTAGATAGAACAAACTACTGGGAAAATCTACCAAATACTCACCTGAAATTGGGATTATGGTTAGAAGCTGACCGAATGGGTTTTCTATTGGACGCCTTAGATCAAAAAAAATTAGATAACCAAATAAGTATTGTTAAAAATGAACGCCGACAAAGCTATGAAAATAGACCTTATGGAGAATCTTCAATTATTCTACAATCGATGGTGTATCCTGCTTTGCATCCATACCATACTCCAGTAATTGGTTTTGAAGAAGATCTTAACAATTCAACATTAGAAGATGTTAAAGAATTTTTTCGAAAATTCTATTCACCCTCTAATGCAAGTATTGCTATAGCAGGTGACTTTGATTCTATCAAAACTACCGATTTACTACATGATTTGTTCGGTCATTTACCATACTCAGAACCACCTCCACCAAGTAAAAAACAACTAGTTTCTCTTAATCAAGATATCTATCAAAAACATTATGAAGATGTTCCTTTGCCTCGTACTTTCTTAGCCTGGCCAGCAATACATGCTTTTCATAAAGATGAACCTGCTTTTGAAATATTATCTTTATTACTCGGTGGAGGTAAAACATCTCGTTTATATCAATCTCTTATTTTTGACAAACAAATTGCACAAGATTTTAATGTTTTCTTAGATAGTAATGAAATTGCTGGATCATTGGTCATTGATATCACAGCGCGCCCAGAACATAGTCTCCGAAAAATAATATCCTTAGTTATTGAGGCTATTGAAAAAATTGCAGTGAAACCTCCATCTGAAAAAGAAATTTTGCAAGCACAAATGAAACTACAAAACTATCATATAAAATCTCTAGAAAATGTTGGGGGATTCAATGGCCGTGCAGATCAATTAAACTTCTATAATGTTATCGGGAAAGAACCTAATCTAATAAATACTGATATAGAAAGATATCTTAACGTATCTCCAAAAAGAATTTCTGATATAGCAAAAACTCTATTAACAACAACGAAAGCTCGTCTTGATATCTTGCCCAAGATAACCCAACAAAATCCACCTCCTGCCACTTACCCAACTAAGCTCCCCAATCCTACAAAATCAGTAGTTTTCAAACCTCCTGTCCCATCACGTATCACTCTACAAAATGGCATTGAAGTCTTGTTTATCAAAAGAGATAAGATCCCCCTTGTTACAATGTCTGTCTTTATTAAAAATGGTTCTACATTAGATCCTGAGAACTATCCAGGGCTAACTTACCTCACTTCACAATTACTTCAAGAAGGGACTTCTAAATATTCTAGTAAAGAAATCGCTTCTATTCTTGAAGGCATGGGAACAAATATTGCTACTAAAACAAATCGAGAATCTATCACTTTATCTTCTCAAGCAATTTCTCACATTTGGCCTAAAGTATTCTCTCTCTTATCGCATATCATCATGGACCCAGCATTCTCTGAAGATGATATTAGTAGAGTAAAAAATGAACATATTGCAGACTTATATCGTTTGCAAAATGAACCAAGATGGATTAGTGATCGAATATACAAAAAACAATTATATGGAAAATCTTCTCCATATGGATATGATTTGTCTGGAAATGTTAAAAGCATACCTCTAATACAACAGAACTTAATTAACTCTCATTATCATAAACTTATTAACCCATCTACTATTTCTATTGTGATAGTTGGAGATACTAATGAAACTGAAATAATTAACGAAGCAAACAAACACATTTCAAATTGGAAAAAAGAAATTACTCCCCTGACAAATATTTCATCCAATCAAAATTGTGAAACCAATAACAGTAAAATTATATTAATCGACAAGCCAAATTCTCCTCAATCAATGTTAAGAATTGGACATCTTACTGTTCCATTCACTCACCCTGATGCTCGTACATTAAATGTAATTAATTATATATTAGGAGGTAACCCGTCTTCACGTTTATTCCTTAATTTACGAGAAGATAAAGGATATAGTTATGGGTATTACTCATCTATTGAATGGCAACATACACAATCTCCTTTTATTTCAGGCGGATCTGTACAAAGCGAATCGACAACAGAATCAATTCTTGAAGTGATTTCTGAATTCAAAAAGATTCAAAAAACATCCAAAGTTAAGAAAGATGAGTTCCAAATTGCAAAAGATGGGTTATTAAGAAATTTTTCTTCGAACTTCGAAAACCAATCTCAAATTGTTAGCCAATTACAGCATATTATAAATTTCAATCTAGATACTACCTATGTAAGTACTATTATAGATTTCCTGAATAATTTAACACTTAATTCACTCCATGATATTTCTGAACGCTTGATTAATCCTAATAAATTACAAATTTTAGTAATTGGTGACAAATCAAAAATTTATAATAACCTAAAAGAAATCGGGCTCCCCATTATTACTCTCGATGCAATAGAGGATTTTTAAATATAAAAATTTAGATTGAAATGACTTGGCTAGATATATGCATATTATTAATATTATCCATTGGTATTGCATTTGGATATAAGATAGGACTAATAAAAACTACACTGATAACCGTAGGTGCTATTTTTGGTTTTATTATTGGTCCTAATATTAGCGAATATATTGTTAGAAATTACCCTACATTGTCTTCTTCTATCCCTTACCTCTCAATAATAGTCAACAGTTTATCTATTATTGTCGGAATTAGTATAGGAAATAATGTAACAAAACTGACCAAATCTATTCTTGCAGTAATCACATTAGGGCTTTCTAATCTAGTAGATAAAATTGGAGGTGTAATTTTAGGATTACTATTAGCAATAATAATATCAACCTCCATTGTAGTTGGATTAACTCGAATTACATATAGTTTTAATCCTAATTTTAATGAATTTCAAGAAATTGAAATACTGCCAAACCAAATTAAAGATAATATGATTCTTATCGAAGAAATTAAACAAATTGCTGAAATTCAATCTAAATTAGAAAAAACACTGATAGAATCATCATTCGTACCTTACACAATTAATGGATCGGATTTTCTATTGAGAATAGCCCCAGGAATATTTCCTCAAGAATTTCATGGAGCAATAAATTTACTTAATATAACTAGAGAAATATACAAGGATACCAAATCATTACAAGAATAGTTGGCAACTTTTAAATTTTACCTAATACTGGAAAATTTAAAAGCATACGTTCAAATGTAATTGATACATTATGATTCTCTCTTAAATCATCTAAGGCACTTCTTGTCAATTTCAAACATTTAATCACCTCCATTGCTGACAATGGAGCAGCAAGCATTTTTAAATTTTTAGAGAATTTTGTATAAATCAATAATTCTGGCAAATTATACACAACCATCAAAACATCTCTCCACAATTCATACCATAATTCAATTTGCTCTATAGCTAATTTCAAACTATGAGTTCTATCAGATAAAATTTCTTCTACATAACCTAATCTTGTAGTTACATTTTCTGTAATAAGCGTCTGCAATTTTTCTAAATTAGATTCCCGAGAAGACAAAATATTAGGTTCTTCAATTGCTTTCATTGCCCAACCTATTTTCCCTCGAGAAATTTTTGCAATGTATTGTAAATCAATCAAAGATTTTTCTTTCAAATTCTGATTGAAATAATCTACAATTTTTTTTGTTTCTACTGGAGCAAATTCAAAAACAGTACATCTTGAAATTATAGTCTCTAAAACCCTACTAATATCAGTAGTAATTAATATGTACAGTACCTGTGAAGGAGGTTCTTCTAATATTTTTAATAAAGCATTCCCTGCTTCGATAGTCATTGATTCAATATTGTCTATTATGAAGATTTTAGATTTTCCTTCGAATGGCTTCCTAGAAGATTCAACTTGTATTGTCCTTACTTCATCAATAGTTATCTGTGAATTATCTGAAATTAACATCTCATCATCACTCCCAAACACACGAACATCAGGATGTATATATTTAGATATCCTCATACACTGTAAACATGTTTTACAAGGCCTGTCTGTATTTAAACAATTAACAGCTTGTGCCAATTCCATAGCAAATGTAAATTTACCTAAATGTTTTTGGCCAGACAATAAATATGCGTGACCAATTCTTTCATTTGCTAAAACTTTAGTGAAAAAATCAATCACATTATCGTGTCCAAGTGTTTCCCACATACTAATTAATCCGTTTAATTAAATTACTTTCTATTATTAAAAATCTAAAAATCACTAGAGTACATCAAAACTCATTAAGTCCTCGTATGTTTCGCCTTTTCGAATCAGCTTAGATGTACCATTTTTTGTAATTAAAACAATTGGAGGCTTAGGATTTAAATTATAGTTGCTTGCCATAGCAGGGCTGTAAGCACCCGATGCAGGTAATGCAATTAAGTCCCCTTCATGTAATTGTGGCAAGACTGCTTCTTCAACTAAAATATCTCCCGACTCACAAAATTTACCACTTAATGTGACTTTTTCACTATCAGATTCAGCAACTCTATTTACAAGATATGGTTGATATTTAGATCCATAAAGAGATGGACGAATATTATCTCCCATTCCACCATCTAATGATACATATTTCCTAACATTGGGTATATCTTTAGTTGAACCTACTCTATACAAAGCGACCCCTGCCCTACCTACTATTGCTCTGCCAGATTCAATTACAATTTTAGGGACACTCATGTCATATTTTGAACATTCTTTCACGATAGTTTCAACAATCATTTTTGCATAAGATTCAACTTGTGGAGGTTTATCCGTTTTAAGGTATCGAATAGCAAAACCACCTCCAGGACTAAATTCTTTAAAATCTACCCCCATAGTTATAGTAGAACTAATGAACTCCATCATAGACTCAATACCCAACTTATATGGTTCCAATTCAAAAATTGGAGATCCTAAATGACAATGAAAACCTATTAAATTAAGATTTTTAGACTTTAGAATAGATGATACTGCATCCATAGCATCTCCAGTAACTATAGAAAATCCAAATTTACTGTCAAGTATTCCTGTAGTAGTTTTTACATGTGTGTGTGCATCTATTCCTGGGGATAATCTTAACAAAACATCCTGAACAACATTTTTTTTCTGACATAATTCAGTTAATAATTCTATCTCCGCGAAATTATCAACTACAAATCGTCCTATTTTATAATCTAAAGCCATGGAAATTTCATCTTTCGATTTATTGTTCCCGTGAAAATAGATGGATGATGGAGGAAATTGGACACTCTGTGCTACTGCTAATTCACCTCCAGAAACAATATCTAATCCTAGATTTTCTGACATCATTAATTGTGCTAAAGGTTTATTTATAAATGCTTTTGCTGCATATAAAATATGCGTGTCTTTCCAATATTTACGGAATGAATGAATGAATTCATAGCATATATTTTTTATAGTATTCTCATCATAGATATAAAGTGGAGTTCCGTATTGATTTGCTAAATCAACTAAATCTACATCGCCTATTTCAAAATGACCTTTACTGTTAATTGAAGTTCCATCAGGAAATAATTCAGTAATTTCCATTTTTAAATGATCTAATGATTTCATAATAAAAATACCTCAAACTAAAAACTTGAAAAAACTAAGGGGTTTCGTTAATACTAACTTCAGTAATTTGGCCTTCCTCAGTAATAATATATGAATTAATGACAGGTTTTAACTGATCAATAGTTGACAATAATACATACTCTACATCTAACCATCCACTTTGCAAAGCCATTCGAACATCTGTCGCAGATGGATATGCAGGAGAATTAGTATGAGAATGATAAAACCCTAGGATATCAAATCCTCTTTTTTCAGCATCTCTTATAGCTTCAAACTGTTCTTGAGGATCCATCAAATATCTATATGGACTACGATAAGTATTTGTCACAGGATATATTTGCTTAATAGTATTATTTTCACCTGCCAAAATACCGCAACATTCGTTAGGATGTTCCGCAAGTGCATAATGCTGAAGCTTATTAAGCAAAGTCTTACTTATTTGCAATGATATCTCCTCAACACAATTATACCTTTAAAATATATACTTTATCATGCATTAATCTTTATAAAAATAATTATTCCTTAACCCAATCTATTTTGAAACTTGCCAAAGCGATGTGTCTTTCATCAGTACTTGCATCCTCTTTTCTTTTTTCGTATAGACAAAGAATTTGTTTGGTTTGTGTCACAGCTAAGTCAGAATATGCAGATCCATTCTGTTCTATCATTTTATTTACAGACCAAGTTCTGCAATTATCATTACTTAACCGAATAGTTAGTTTTGCTCGTTGAGTTTTATCGCTTGGGTGACACAATAAGATCTTTTCAGTATCAAACTGAATGATACTTCCTTGACAACTTGGTTCTGGTAAATTTGGATCATATTCAACTGGTGCCCATGTATGACCTTGATCATTACTGTATGAATATGCGCGTTGTTTTTTGTTTTGCCTACTACGCATAGTCATATAGATTAAACCATTTTCTAACTCAACCGCTTCACATTCGTCAGATGCATTTGTTGTCATTTCGTCACCCAAAACCCAATTTTCACCTCCGTCGTCACTATAAAATGCATAAGAAGATTGAATTTTACCCCATATTGGAGGTGGGTTTCTCCAAGTTGGCAATCCAGGACTAGTATCACTCCACCCAGGGATTAATATCCGATTGCTTTTGAGTTGTATTCCATGTCCAGGCCCAGTTCCAAGATAAGTCCAATTTGGGTTTTTAGTCGTATTTGTAATTTCTTTTGGTTCTGTCCAAGTTTGTCCATCATCATGACTCTTAGTAAGGAAAACTTGTTGATTATCTTTGCAAAAAACAAGAAGTATCGTTCCTGTAACCATGTCTACTACTGGACAAGGATTACTACATGTTCTTATGCCATCGGATACTATAATATGTTGTTCATCCCAAGTTTTACCATTGTTAAAACTACGTCTCATTGCAATATCAATTTCATCATCGTCTGCGCCAGTATGACGACGTGCTTCACAAAAAGCCAGTACTGTATTTTTTTTACTAACTACCAAAGAAGGAATTCTATACAAATAATATCCATGTTTCTGGCCGGTAAATAATACTTGTTTTTGAAATTTATGCATTCAGTAAATCTAGATAAAAAATAATAAACAAAAACAATAAACATTGTTAGTAGAAAAAAGGTTTGGTATACTTATCGAATTGTTATATCACATAATTTTTAGTTTTGTAATATATATACATATTAATCATATTAATAAGAAGAAGTATTAATAAGAAAAAGTATCCAAATAATATTCATTTCTACAAAGGAGATGGCCATGAAGTGGTTTGATTATGAAAACCCGAAAACATTATCAGAAGCAATTGAATTAATTAGTAAATATGGTGATGATTCCCGTCTAATTGCTGGAGGAACAGACTTGATCGTTCAAATGCGTATTGGTCGCCGAACTCCTAAAGTTGTTATCAATACCAAAGCAGTTGAAGAAATGAATCAACTTACATGCGATAGCTCTGGATTAACAATAGGTGCCGCAGTACCTTGTTATAAAATCTATCAAAATTCTGAAATCATTTCTGCATATCCTGGAATAATCGATTCAGCATCTCTTATTGGAGGAATTCAAATTCAGGGAAGAGCAACCCTTGGAGGTAATTTATGTAATGCTGCCCCTAGTGCTGATGCTGTTCCTGTTCTTATTGCAAACCGAGCAACATGTAATGTAGCTAGTAGTAACGGTACAAGAAGTATACCGGTAGAAGATTTTTGTACTGGCCCTGGCCAAAATATTTTAAATCCTGATGAATTGTTAGTATCTTTAAGTTTTCCTAAACATGGTCCTAACTTTGGATCTCGCTATATTAGATTCATACCCAGAAATGAAATGGATATCGCGGTTGCTGGAGCTGGTGTATCTATAACCTTAGACAACGAAGTAATTAAATCAATTCATGTTGCCCTAGCTTCAGTTGCACCTACTCCCATACTAGTGAAAAAAATTACAGAAGAATTAACTGGTACAAATTTAAATCCAGAAACACTAAATCATGCAGGAGAACTTGCTAAGGAAGCAGCTACTCCGATTACTGACATGAGAGGAACAATCGAATATAGAAAACATCTATCTGATGTATTAACTAAAAGAGCACTTGCCGATGCAATTAAACGTGCACAAGGAGGAAAAGTAAATGGTCGCTAAAAAATCATATGTTCAAACTAAAATTAATGGGGAAACAACTGAGTTTCTCTGCGAACCGAGGCAAAGTCTACTAGAATGCCTACGAGATGTCCTTCAATTAACTGGATCCAAGGAAGGGTGTAATGATGGGAATTGTGGAGCATGTACCGTGAAAATGGATGGAAGAATTGTAGATTCTTGTCTTGTTCTTGGGGTAGAAGCTGAGGGAGCAGATATTTCAACTATAGAAGGGATGGCGACTCCTGAAAATTTACATCCTTTACAACAAGCATTTCTAGAAAATGCTGCACTCCAATGCGGAATATGTACACCTGGTTTTCTAATTGCTTCTAAAGCTCTACTCGATGCCGAACCAGATGCTGATGAAGAAAGAATACGTGAATGGTTAGCTGGAAATCTTTGTAGATGTACTGGATACGATAAAATTGTCCGTGCAATTTTGGATGCAGCTTCTCGTATGAAAAAAAATTAATATAAGGATTAAACATGTCACAAAATAATGGTTATTCGGTTATAGGTACACGACCTGTCAGGCATGATGGTATCGAAAAAGTAACTGGTGATGCTAAATATGGTGCTGATATTTTCCCACAAGGTGTTTTATATGGAAAAATACTTCGCAGTCCATATGCTCATGCTATGATTAAATCAATTGATGTGAGCGCTGCAAAAAAACTTCAGGGAGTCAAAGCAATAGTCACAGGAGATGACCTTCCACCTCCTGGAGAAGACAAGGGAATGAAAGTAGGGGAAGCTACAAAAAACCTCAAGTATATTCGTGAAGCAACTTTGGCTACCAAAAAAGTATTATACATTGGACATCCAGTTGCTGCTGTTGCCGCTGACAACCCTCATATAGCTGAAGAAGCAATATCTTTAATTAAAGTAACTTACGAACAAATCTCTCATTCTCTGACAGCATTAGATGGAATTAGAAAAGACGCTGCTATTCTACATCCAAATACTCGTTCTAAAACAGTAGGAAATGGAACAAAACCTACTAATATTGAAGACCACATTATTCACGAAAAAGGTGATATCGAAAAAGGTTTTGCAGAAGCAGATATTATTATTGAACGAGAATTTAATACAGCTACGGTACACCAAGGTTACATCGAACCTCACAATACAACTGTGAAATGGACTAATGACGGACGTGTTCAAATTTGGTGTAGCACTCAAGGTCCATTTGATATACGTGATGAAACTGCTGCTATCCTAGGAATACCAGTATCAAAAGTAAAACTTACTCCAATGGAAATTGGAGGTGGCTTTGGTGGGAAATTTAGTGCATATGCATCACCAGTAGCAGCTCATCTTTCCCGTAAATCTGGTCATCCTGTACGTATTATTCACACTAGATCTGAAGATCTAGAAGCTACTGGTCCAACTCCAGGATCTTATATTAAATGTAAAATAGGGGCATCTAAAGAAGGTAAAATCATCGCAGCTTATGCATATCTTGCATACGAAGCTGGAGCATATCCAGATTCTATGGTTGCTTCAGGAGCAAAATGTATATTTGCTTCCTATGAAATACCTAATGCAAAAATAGAAGCTGTTGGAGTTCATGTCAACAAACCATCGACAGCTGCTTATAGAGCACCCGGTGCTACAAATGCTGCATTTGCCTCAGAAACAATTGTTGATGAAATCTGTACAACCCTAAAAATTGATCCAGTTGAATTTCGTCTCCAAAATGCATCGAAAGAAGGTACTCGTCGTGTTGACGGTCCAATTTTCCCTAAGATCGGTTGCGTTGAAGTACTAGAGGCTATAAAAAACCATCCTCATTATCAAGCTCCTCTAGAAAAAAATGTAGGACGGGGAGTTGCAATAGGCTTTTGGTTTAATTATGGAGGACAATCTTCTTGTACAATAAATGTTAATTCTGACGGTACATGTGGCCTTGTAGAAGGTTCTCCTGATATTGGTGGTACAAGAACCTCTATTGCTATGCAAGCCGCTGAAGTTCTTGGCATACCTGTTGAAGATTTTAATCCTATGGTTGTAGATACCGATACTGTAGGTTTCACAGAAGGAACTGGTGGCAGTCGAACTACTTTTGCTACCGGATGGGCTGCTATTGAAGCTGCCAGGGATGTTAAATCTCAAATGATACAACGTGCTGCAGAAATCTGGGACGTTGATCAAAATTCAGTAAATTATGAAAATGGAATTATTAAAAGTGCAAAACATCAAATGTCATTTAAAGAATTAGCTGGAGAATTAGGTTCAACTGGTGGGTTAATAGTTGGAAAATCAACAATAAATCCAGCAGGAGAAGGTGGCGGATTTGCAGGCAACATTGTTGATTTAAAAATTGATCCTGAAACAGGAAAAATAGATATACTTCGATTTACCGCAATACAGGATGTTGGTACAGCTGTACATCCTAGCTATGTTGAAGGACAAATGCAAGGTGGTAGTGTACAAGGAATAGGATGGGCCCTTAATGAAGAATATTTTATGACTAACGAAGGACGTATGGCAAATAGCACTTTATTAGATTACCGAATGCCTATTGCTATGGATGTTCCTTTAATTGATACAGTTATAGTAGAAGTACCAAATCCAGGTCATCCTTATGGAGTTAGAGGAGTTGGAGAAGTTAACATCGTACCTCCTCCAGCTGCAATTGCAAATGCAATCAATAATGCAACAGGATTACGAATGACAGAGCTCCCAATGAAACCCAATAAATTAATGGAGTTAATCTGGGAAAATAAACAAAAATAACTTTGAAAGAGGTTGATTATGGCTACGTATGAACGTAATGTAATTCTAGAAACAGGTAAATATGACGCTATCGGCAAACGTCCAGTACGCCACGATGGTGCTGATAAAGTAACTGGTAGAGCAAAATATGGTGCTGACCATTATCTTGTTGGAACTCTACATGCTAAAGTTTTACGTAGTCCTCATGCTCATGCTCGTATTATATCTATCGACACTTCAAAAGCTGAAAATCATCCTAATGTTCGCGCGGTAGTTACAGCAGCAGACCTACCTACATCAAAACCTGGAGAAACTATCGAAATTCCAGAAATGGGTGATTCTATTTTAAAGTATTTACGAGGAAATATTTTAGCATCAGATAAAGTAGTTTATAAAGGTCATGCAGTTGCTGCAGTTGCTGCAACTGATCCTCATGAAGCAGAAGAAGCTTTGAAACTTATTGAGGTTCAATATGAACCATTACCTCCAATACTAACTGCCCCAGACGGTATGGCAAAAAATGCTCAAATTGTTCATGACGATTTAGAAACAAAGGAATTAGGTAAAAAAATATCTGGGAAAACTAATATTTCTGATCATTTACAAGATAAATTAGGAGATATTCAAAAAGGATTTTCTGAAGCAGATGTAGTGATTGAAAGAGAATTCAATACTGCTACAGTACATCAAGGCTATATTGAACCTCATAACGTTACAGCTTTATGGAATAGAGACGGAAGAGTTACTATATGGTGTAGTACTCAAGGTGCATTCACTGTTCGTGATACAGTTGCTGCAATTTTAGATCTTCCTGTATCACAAGTTAAAGTTACACCTATGGAAATTGGTGGTGGGTTTGGTGGCAAAATTCCAGTATATGTCGAACCAATAGCAGCCTTATTATCAAAGAAAACTGGACTACCAGTAAAAAATGTTATGACTCGAACAGAAGTATTCGATAGTACTGGGCCTACTCCAGGGTCATATGTCAAAATTAAAATCGGTGCTAAAAACACTGGTGAAATAACTGCAGCTCAAGCATATATGGCCTATGAATCGGGAGGTTTCCCCGGTGGCATGATAGAAGCTGGAACAAAATGTGTTTTTGCTGCTTATAATGTACCTAATCTTCATATAGATGGATATGATGTAGTTGTAAATAAACCTAAAACAGCTGCGTATAGAGCTCCAGGAGCTACAAATGCAGCATTCGCAACTGAATCTGTTGTTACAGAAATTGCTGAAACAATTGGAATGGACCCTATCGATTTTAGATTAAAAAATGCTGCTAAAGAAGGTACTCGTAAACATGATGGAACACCAAATCCTAAAATTGGTTGTATCGAAGTATTAGAAGCTATGAAAAATCATCCTCATTATCAAGCTCCTCTAGAAAAAAACGTAGGACGGGGAGTTGCAATAGGTTATTGGTTTAATGTTGGGTTACCTTCATGCGCACTACTTAATGTTAATACTGATGGAACTGTCAGTCTAATAGAGGGATCGACAGATATTGGAGGATCTCGAACATCTCTATCTCAACAAGCTGCTGAAGTTCTTGGTATACCTGTAACAGATATTCATCCAAGCGTAGTTGATACTGACTCTATTGGATTTACCGGAGTTACTGGAGGCAGTAGAACTACTTATGCTACTGGATGGGCTGTTTACAAGGCAGCAGAAGATGTTGTAAATCAGATGACTGAACGTGCGGCTAAACTATGGGGGATTGACATAGAAGATGTAAACTATAATAAAGGTACTCTTACATCAAAAAATGGTGATCACTCCATATCATTCAAAGAATTAGCTGCAGAATTAAATGATACTGGAGGCCCAATTGCAGGAAATGGTGCGGTTAACCCAAAGACTGAAGGTGCATCATACGCTGGCAATATAGTGGATGTAAAAGTTGACCCGGAGACAGGTAAAGTTGATGTAGTACGTTTTACAGTAGTTCAAGATGCTGGAAAAGCTATTCATCCTAGCTATGTTGAAGGACAAATGCAGGGAGGGTCAACTCAAGGTATTGGGTGGGGCCTTAATGAAGAATATTTTATGACTAACGAAGGACGTATGGCAAATA
>CEUS01276748.1_pt1 | contig 34514 bp, 34 predicted proteins | sample 427031 | NCBI WGS metagenome assembly CEUS01 (sample SAMEA2622837, study PRJEB7988) | marine metagenome | biome: marine biome (ENVO:00000447); feature: marine epipelagic mixed layer (ENVO:xxxxxxxxx); material: "saline water (ENVO:00002010), including plankton (ENVO:xxxxxxxx)" | depth 140 m | reverse complement strand
GGAGCGGCGGCCGTGATTAATCGTGGTGATACGAAGAACAGGTTCGATGTTCCGTTTGAATTTCTTGCAAGTGTTTCTTGGCCGATTTATAGCCCACAGAGCTGTCCATTGTGTGAAGAAGGTTTACCTTTAGTGAAACCAGGTTCACGGAATATGCCTTCGACAGGCTAGTTGTGTGCGCGACTCAGCACTCGTAGGCTGGGTTCATCATATTCATGAGGACTCTTAAGATTACGCTCGCTTATGACGGAACTAACTATGCAGGTTGGCAACGACAGCATACCGCCCCAACCATTCAAGCGTTAGTAGAGGATGCCCTTTCTGAGGTTGAGGGGAGCTCTGTAAAATTATATGGCGCAGGGCGAACAGATGCCGGTGTTCATGCGCTCGGCCAAGTTGCGAGTGTTTGTTTGTCTCATTCAATTGATTCCATGGCTTTGTTACGCGCAGTTAATTCGAAGTTGCCAAATGATGTTCGTGTAATAGATGTGCAACAGGTTGCGGATACATTTCATGCGCGGTTTGATACTTCTGGTAAGTATTACCGGTACCGACTAGGAATTGGAAGAGTTCAAAATCCACTCGAGCAACGTTTCTTATGGTGGCTTTCAGAACCGATTAAACTGTCACCTATGCGAGAAGCGAGTGCTGTTTTATGTGGCCAGCATGATTTTGCGTCATTTCAGACAGCGACTGATGATTCCAGTCCTACATCGACTGTGCGTACGATTACAGCTATTACTATTGGAGTTGAAGAAGATCAAAATTGGAATGCACTAGGGGGAAATCGGGAAGCAAGAATCATTACAGTTGATATTCATGGAAACGGGTTTTTACGTCACATGGTAAGAACTATTGTCGGTACTCTTGTAGAAATTGGACGAGATCGTCGAACCCCTGAAAGTATGGCCAAGCTCTTGTCTTCTAGGGATCGGAGCCAGGCAGGACCCACTGCGCCAGCACGAGGTCTCTTTCTTGTTAGTGTTGAGTATCCTTGAACCTTCTGTGAGCAGCCCGTATTATCAGAGCTTAAGTTTCTCAACGGGATTAAGAATTTGTAACGAAAAATTTAGGCCACAAAAAATTTATTTCATGAGTCTTCAAAAAATATTAGCTTGGCTTCCCAAGCACTCAAGAGAAGAAGCTCTTGCCCGAGAAGTTGATTTTTCTCGTCTTCCAGAACACGTTGCGGTGATTATGGATGGTAATGGACGTTGGGCTGCAAAGAGACATTTACCCCGCGCGGAAGGTCACCGTGCCGGTATTGATGCGGTTCGTGAATCTGTCGAGGTTGCGGCGCGATTAGGTATATCCGTACTGACTTTATATGCGTTTTCGGTTGAAAATTGGAAAAGACCAAAGTCTGAAGTTGCGCTTCTTATGAGTTTATTGAAACGTTATCTCAGATTGGAACTGAGCACCTTACTGGAAAATGATATTCGTTTCCAAGTTATTGGCAGTAGCGATGAGTTGGGCGCTGATGTTCGTCATGAATTAAATATTGCGCAGGTGAAAACGGAAAAAAATTCTGGAATGCTTTTTAATATTGCTCTTAATTATGGAGGACGAGCTGAGATAGTATCAGCAGTGCGCCAAGCTTTGACCGATGGTATCAGACCTCAAGATCTCGATGAGGATCGATTTAGCGACTTACTATATACGTCTGGTCAACCAGATCCTGATCTCTTAATTCGTACTAGTGGTGAGATGCGTGTGAGTAATTTTTTGTTGTGGCAGATTGCCTACTCAGAGATATGGGTCACTGAGACATTGTGGCCAGATTTTCGTGCGAATCATCTTTTGGAAGCGATTCTCGATTTTCAGAAGCGTGATCGACGTTATGGAGGCATTAATACTCCAAACGTTGTTGTTGGGCAGTAGAAAAATGGTTTCAGATAACAACTAATGGCACGTCTTTTAAGCGCTTTGGCGCTACTTTTAATCGTTATTGGTGTAGTGTGGTTCCTACCTCCAGGTGCCACCTTGATTGTGTCAGAACTTCTATTGATTGTTGCGTTCTTTGAATATTTTGATCTGGTAAAACAAAATGAGACTCAATTTTCGAAGTTATTAGGAGTAACCGCGGCACTTGGGGTTTGTGCCGTGTGTGCGATGGCTCCATCGATGTTGCCCGTGATGTTAATGTCGGTGACGATTGGCATAACTACAGTTCAGCTTTCACAGCAATCAGTCAAGCGAGTACTTGTTTCCACAGCATTGTCAATATTTGGCGTGCTATATCTCGCTCTTCCAATTGGCTTAATGGTGTCACTTCGCTTTGATAACCAACCTCAGGTATTGTTTTTACTGTTGCTCACTATATTTGCGAGTGACACGGCACAGTACTACGGAGGACGACAATTTGGGCGACGCAGTCTTGCGAAAACTATCAGTCCAAATAAAACAATCGAGGGAGCAATTTTTGGAATTATCGCCGGGATTATGGTGATGTGGTTTCTTGGTGATTTATGGTTAAGTCAACTTTCAACAGGTTTTCTGATCCTGTTTGGTGCAACGATTACATGTTTGGGTATAGTGGGCGACCTGTTTGAGTCGACTCTCAAACGCGGTGCCGAAGTCAAGGATTCATCTCAACTTATTCCTGGGCATGGCGGTGTTTTGGATAGACTAGACGGTCTTTTGTTTGCTGCACCTGTTTATTACGCGGTTGTTTTTTTTGCGAGATAGGAAGTTGATGTGAAGCGGATCGCTATTCTCGGTTCGACCGGTTCGATTGGTCGTAGTGCACTCTCAGTTGTTCACTCTTATGAGGATAGACTTTCCGTTATCGGAATGGCGGCAGGCGAGAACGTCAATCTATTCGCTGAACAGATTATTGATTGCCGCCCGTGTAAGATTTCCATGGCAACCCCAGAGGCCCTGGCTGAGGTTCAGAGCAGATTAAAAGAAGCAAATATAGCGGTTGAATCCTGTGAAGCTGGTATTGACGGTTTGTTGGCGATTGCTACGGATCCAGATGTGGACATTGTTCTCTGTGCTACAGCAGGGACGGCGGCCCTTGATGCGACACTGGCGGCAATTGAAGCTGGAAAAACGATAGCCTTGGCAAACAAAGAAGTTTTGGTAATGGCCGGTGATCTTATGACACGCGCTGCAAAAAAACATGGAGCCAGTATTCTTCCTGTCGACAGTGAACACAATGCCATTCAACAGTGTTTGCATGGTCGTGGTGTTGATGAGGTAAGGCGGCTTGTCTTGACTGCGTCGGGAGGGCCATTTAGGGATGAAATTGATCGTGATTTGGAGAAAGTTACTCCTGAGGAAGCACTAAATCATCCTACTTGGAATATGGGTCCGAAGATTACAATTGACTCAGCTACGTTGATGAACAAGGGACTTGAAGTCATCGAGGCTTATTGGTTGTTTGGGTTGCGCGCAGATCAGATTGATGTGCTTGTGCATCCACAGTCTGTCATTCATTCGCTTGTAGAGCTGCGAGATGGCTCAATGATTGCGCAACTCGGAGTTACGGATATGCGATTACCTATTCAGTACACATTTTCTTATCCAGAACGCTGGGACTGTAAGGTAGAATTTCTAGATCTTACTCAATGTGGGTCACTCAGTTTCGCTTCGGTAGACCGGAAGAGATTTCCCTGTTTAGATCTTGCTTATCATGCTTTACGGGGTCCTGCTAGTCTTGCCACTATTTTGAATGCGGCAAACGAACGTGCGGTTGGTGCTTTTCTCAATGGAAATTTGACGTTTTCAGGAATTTCGACTGTCATTAATCAAACACTTGAAGCAGGAGAATTGCAATCGACGGGTGAATTGGATACGTTAGATAGGGTGCGAGAGGTTGATTCGTGGGCACGTCAATATACGGACAGGCTTATCGGTGGGTTAGGATCACAATGAAGCTTGTCAGTCAGATTAACAACGGAGTTTTTTAGTGGGTGGGTCTCTATTTACTATCGTCGTTTTCCTTTTTGTAATTTCAGTCTTGGTTTTTGTACACGAGCTCGGGCATTTTTTGGCAGCTAGACGTGTCGGTGTCCGTGTCCTAACTTTTTCTATTGGGTTCGGGCCGAAGCTTTTGAAGTTTACCCGGGGTGATACTGAGTACTGTGTGAGTGCAATTCCTCTTGGTGGTTACGTCAAAATGGCCGGGGAGCAACCTGACGATGATCGTACAGGTTCTGATGACGAGTTTCTTTCAAAGAATAAGTGGGAGCGTTTTCAGATCTTGATTATGGGACCGGCGATGAATTTTATCTTTGCAATTGTTGTTATGACTTTTGTTTTGTATCAAGGTGCTCAGGAACCAGTCTACCTTGACGAATTACCAATTGTTGAATCTGTTGTAAGCGGATCAAGTGCGGAACGGGCAGGAATAGAAATTGGCGATCAAGTTGTCAGCGTGATGGGGAATCCTGTGGACACGTGGGAGGAGTTATTGCAGGCGGTTGCGCCGCATGCTGATAAAGAAATCGATATCGGTGTTCGAAATACGCGTGGCTCTCGTACGCTAAACGTAATTCCAGATAGTGAGACAAGCAGTAGTTTTGAAATGGGAAATCTAGGAGTTTCTCCTAAGATGGAACCTCAGATTACTAGTGTTGCTCCGGGAGAGCCAGCTTCACTTGCCGGTATCAAGGTCGGTGATGTTATTGAGGCCTTAGAAGGAAAAACGGTATCAAGTAAAGAATTAGTTGAGCGAATTAACGCCAACCCTGGCTCTCCATTGCGGCTAGGTATCCGCCGCGATGGGGCCAGTCGAGAACTTACTGTGATTCCTGCTCTTAAGGGTGACGTCGGTTTAATTGGCGTTCAGATTAATCCCTTTGAGGAGAAGACCGTTCAACCAGCTGGTTTATTTGAAGCTTTTCAATTAAGTCTGATACGTAATTGGGAAATGACCACGCAGATAGGGACCGCACTTCAAGGACTATTTAGTGGTGGCGTGTCCCTTAACCAAATGGCAGGTCCGGTTGGTATCGCATCAATGTCTGGTAGTGCGGCTCAATTAGGCTGGGGTGTTCTTCTTAGTTTCATGTGTATGATTTCTCTTAATCTTGGGTTGCTTAATTTACTTCCGATACCTGTGCTCGATGGTGGGCACATCGCTATTCTCACATTGGAAGGAATTGCACGACATGATTTCAGTATGGTTGTGAAGGAGCGACTCATGTTTGGTGGTTTCGTTGCGCTTATGATGTTAATGGTTACTGTTATTTATAACGATCTGACGCGCGTTAGTTGGATTGAAGCCTTTATGCCATGGCGGTAAAATCGAGCTAGATTAGTTTTGAAACCACCTGTTTATTTAAAGCGAAAGCACGGATTGCATTAGCAAGCCCTCCGTTGTCATTGCTCTCAGTCAATTTCCATCCATACGATTTAAGTTCCTTTACAGCGTTGCCCATTATGATAGGTAAGCCCGCAAACATTAGCATATCTAGGTCATTAAGATTATCTCCGATGGCCATTACTTGATCGGCATTGATACCAAGTGAATTGCACCATGTTGCGAGACTGTTTCCCTTTGAGCAATTTTTTGCCGTAATATCAAGAAGAGAAAAATCCCGGTCTTTGTACTCAGTGATTGTAAGACAAAGCTCTGAAGTGTTTGGCTGTCGGTGCAGGTAATCGCGCAGGCGTCTCATTTCGTTGACGCTCCCATTGAAAGCGATTTGTAGTGGATCTTCTGTCAGACCTTTTTCTAAAGGTGAAATTTCGGTCATAAAGCGAGCGTTTTGTTTGAAGTAATCAAATCGATTGGGATGTTTCCAATCGATATTTTCAAAAAGATATTGCTGATTGCCAGTGCGATCGAAAACAAGCGCAGTACCCATTTGCAGAGATTTTGTAGAATTTATTACTTCTCGAGCAAGGTCACGTGAAAGCGTTGTGCTGTTTAGTGTGATGCCCTTACCTGTTTTAACGAGTGCCCCGTTATTTACGATCAAGGTAATTTTGTCTAGGAGAGTTTCCGAGACAGGCTTAGCATGATGAAAACAACGCCCAGTGGCCAAGATAATGTGGATACCTGTTACAGAAGCTTCTTTAATGATCTTTCGATTTTCATCCGGCATCTGTCCTTGACTGTCGAGCAAGGTTCCGTCGATATCGATTGCAATTACTCGGATCATCGTTCTTTAGGAAAATGTCTTGATAGAAAACTACGACGACGAAGAAATATTTTTTGAGTTAAAGTGATCATCGACGTACTCGTCAACAAGCTTTTGAAAAGCTTCAGCCAGTTCGTCGTAGGATCCTCTTAACGTATGGGTATGCTGCCCATCTATGAATACCGGACAATTCGGAGATTCCCCTGTTCCCGGCAAACTAATTCCGATGTTCGCAGCTTTCGATTCACCTGGTCCGTTGACTACGCATCCCATCACGGCCACTCGCATATCCTCAACTCCGACGTAAGCTGTTTTCCATTCAGGCATTTTTTGATGAACGTAATCTTGAATCCTAATGGTTAATTCCTGAAATGTAGTACTTGTAGTTCGTCCACATCCAGGACACGCGGTAATGCTTGGTGAAAAGGATCGTAAGTTTAAGGCTTGCAATAATTCGCACGCAGCAAATACTTCATCAGTCCTGTTACCCTGTGGTCGAGGTGTCAGTGAAACACGAATTGTGTCGCCAATCCCTTCGCTTAACAAAACACCCATAGCGGAAGCTGACCACACAAGGCCTTTGATACCCATGCCAGCTTCTGTAAGCCCGAGATGGAGAGGTTGTTGGGTTTTTGCAGATAATTCACGGTACACGCTTATCAAGTCTGTAGGTCGAGATACTTTGCAGGAAATGATAATTTGGTTTCTTTGAAGACCAGATTCTAAAGCCAGTTCGGTCGATTCAAGAGCAGAGATTACCATGCATTCGTTGATGATTTCTTCCGATGATCGGCCCAATTTCAGGTCGCTATTTTCCTTCATTTTTGCCATGACCAGTTCTTGATTAAGAGAGCCGCCATTGACCCCAATGCGCACTGGTTTTTGATGGTCGTGTGCGACCTGACAGATTGTAGAAAATTGTTTGTCTCGTCTTTGACCAGTACCTACATTTCCCGGATTGATTCTGTATTTATCGAGTGCGGCGGCACAGGCTGGTACTTTGGTTAGTAGTAAATGGCCGTTGTAATGAAAATCACCAATCAGAGGTGCTGTACATCCGGCGTCAAGAAGTCGTTTTTTTATTTCAGGCACAGCTTCGGCCGCGTCGATTTGATTTACGGTAATACGAACTAATTCAGAACCTGCATTAACAAGATCAAGACACTGAGCGGTAGTTTCCTTTACGTTTGCCGTATCAGTCATGGTCATAGATTGCACGGCAATTGGAGCACCACCGCCAATCTGTAATGGGCCGACACGAACTCCAAGGGTGCGATGTAATCGTGTGATGGACATTTTTAAGCGCAGTTCTATTTAAGAAAGATACTTACAATTTCATCTTATCATGCAGTTCTTTTAAGGCCTCTTCGGCTTTTTGTACTGTTTGTGCAATATCACGTTCTGTGTGGGCTGATGATAGAAACCATGCTTCAAATTGTGATGGAGGTGGGTAGACACCGCGATCAAGCATCCCTTGAAAGAAAGCCGCATAGGCATCTGTATGGGATGCTGTTGCGGACTCGTAATCAGTTACCTCGTTTGCCGTAAAAAAAGGTGTCAACATTGAACCTACCTGATTAACTTGCATTGCGATGTTAGTTTTCTTTGCGGCACTTCTTAATCCAGCGGCAAGTTTTGTTCCGAGACTGTTCAGATGACGATACAGGTCAGTTGATAGTTGGTCCAACGTCCATATTCCAGCAGCCATTGCTAGTGGGTTGCCCGACAACGTACCTGCTTGGTAAACGGCTCCAGAAGGTGCTACCTGATCCATTAAATCTGCTCGACCGCCGTATGCGCCAACCGGGAGTCCACCACCAATGACCTTACCTAAACATGTAAGGTCTGGCTTAATGTTAAAGGTTCCTTGAGCACCGGCCTTAGCTACGCGGAATCCACTGATAACTTCGTCAAAGATCAATAAAATTTTGTTTCGAGTACATAAGGCACGAAGAGATTCTAGGAACTCAGGTCTCGGCGGCACTACACCCATATTGCCAGCAATCGGTTCAACAATAATCGCTGCGATGGATTTTGAGTGGCGCTTGCACAATCTCTCAACTGAAGTGATGTCGTTATATTTTCCAATCAATGTATTTTTTGCAGTCGCACGAGAGACCCCCGGGCTTGTTGGAATACCCAGGGTGGTCGCCCCAGAACCTGCTTGCACGAGGAACTGATCTGAATGTCCGTGATAACAACCAGCAAACTTGATGATTTTGTCGCGTCCAGTAACGGCTCTTGCGATGCGAACTGCACTCATGGTGGCCTCTGTTCCAGAATTTACTAGGCGCACGCGCTCGATAGACGGAACCATTTTTCGTACACGCTGGCCGAGTTCAATTTCCAGACGAGTTGGGGCCCCGAAACTGGTGCCTTGCCGAACTGTTTGCGCAAGTGTTCGTGTTAGTTCTTTTGGAGTGTGCCCGTGAATTAATGGTCCCCAAGACATTACGTAATCGATGTAGCGGTTTCCGTCGACGTCCTCTATACGGCATCCGTGAGCACGTTGGATAAATAGGGGTGAACCGCCGACTGATCCGAATGCTCGGACAGGACTGTTTACACCGCCAGGCAGTGTAATTTGAGCGCGTTCAAACAGTTTTCTTGATTTTGGTCTTTTTATTCGCATAACTGGGAAAAGAAAGATATCACGAGTGCTATGATGCGCGCCGTGAAAGATTTAATTTCTATGCCGTGCGATGTTTGTGGAAAGGACAATCCTGAGCCGTATTGTGAGGTTAGCTTGGGAGAAGTTTTTGACCGATGTATATACCGGTGTAAGGCCTGTGGTTTCCGTCAAATAAGACCAAGGCTTGGTATGGATGAGTTGGTCCAACTTTATACTTCTGATTATTTTGATCCGAATGCTACTGTTGGGTACCGAGACTATGCTCGTGAGGCACAGCGCCGTGCAAGGGAGGCTTACTTTTTTACTCGAAAAATAACCAAGAGATCTGTTCCTGTACGTATTCTTGAGGTCGGATGTGCGTTGGGTTTTCTTTTAGATGCGTTGCGTCATCAAGGGTTTGAGGTTGAAGGAGTAGATGCCGCGCCCTTCTCTGCATATTATGCCAAGACACGACTGAATCTTAAAATTGCTTGTGGGACATTAGAGGACGCGCAGTTTCCTAACGAGCACTTCAATTATGTTATCCAGAAGGATTTGTTGGAACATGTTCCAGATCCTCGTCAACATCTGCATGAAACGGCTCGTGTGATGAAGTCCGGAGGTGAACTTTGGTTGATCACGCCAAATGGTGAAGCTAACCTAAGACCCTTTGTAAGCAAGAACCGCCAGAGAACCTCTCTCGACCATCAGCTCCCGTTGCTTAGTCAGGGGCATCTTTCTTTTTTTTCCTACTCGCATTTAAAGATTTTATTTAAACATTGCGGATTTGAGATTTTACGTTCAAGGTGTATTGGGGTCCGTAGAGGTCTTCGTGCTCTGGGTTTTCTTGGAAATCAAAAAAAATTTTTTCAGCGAGTGGATCGACGTGTGTCTCTTGCAACGAACACGCCATCAATTACCTGTGAGACAGAAGATGATTTTTCGCTTCGTGCTACCGAAATCGATGCAGCAATGAAACGACATCACCGGGGTTTACGTGAGTCGTTAATTTATTACTATTTTCACCGACTTGGAAAGTGGGCAGATACACTGCCGGCTGCCACAGAGTTGGGTTATGACTTCGAATTTTGGCTAAAGAAAAGATAGTCCTATGAGGTTTGTCTAAGCAACTGTGCTGCCTGACGTGCATAGTAAGTGATTATGATGTCGGCGCCGGCGCGTTTGATAGCGGTTAAAAGTTCGATTATGGCGCGTTTCTCGTCAATCCAGCCGTTCGCAACCGCGGCTTTCAGCATCGAGTATTCGCCGCTTACATGGTAAGCGGCAACTGGACAACTAAATTCATTTTTAACCTCCGCGATAACGTCAAGGTAATGCAATGCTGGTTTTACCATGATGATATCGGCTCCTTCTTCTAAATCAAGCGCCACTTCGCGCAGTGCCTCTTGAACGTTGGCGGGGTCCATTTGGTGTGTGCGCCTATCTCCGAATGATGGAGTAGAATCCGCAGCGTCCCTGAAAGGACCATAATAAGCAGAGCAATATTTTGCTGCGTAGGACATGATCACAGTGTCATGAAAACCCTCGTCGTCCAACGTTTGTCGAATCGCTTGCACGCGTCCGTCCATCATGTCTGATGGTGCGACGATATCGGCACCGGCTTCTGCATGTGAAAGTGCAGCGCGTGTCAGCTGTGTTACGGTAGCATCGTTTTTAATGGTATTCCCTTCAACGATGCCGCAATGACCATGTGATGTGTACTCGCACAAACAAACATCTGTTGCAATTAACAAATTTGGGATGCTTTTTTTGATTTTCCGAATTGTTGTTTGCACTGGAGCTGAGGCATCCCATGCTGAACTACCGAGTTCGTCTTTTTGATCTGGTAAACCAAACAGGATAATGGTTTGGATACCATCTTCGGCGGCTGCGATGGCCTCTCGTTCTGCTTCGTCAGTAGAGAGCTGAAAAACACCTGGCATAGACGAGACTTCTCGTCTAATTCCGCTCCCTGAACAAACAAAAAGTGGGTAAATAAAGCTCTGGGGGTGCAGTGTTGTTTCCCGGACTAAATCACGCATAGCTGGGGATGTTCTGAGTCGTCGCAAGCGATGAGTGAGGGGGGCAGCGTTAAAAAAATCTTGAGAGTTTGGTGTCCTAGTATCCTTTGTCATGTTTTGTTTCCAGTGTAATGGTTCACGATTGCGTCAACTAAGCTAGGGATTGTGTATTTTATCGGGGTAATAGTTGTTCTAATTCCAAGTTCGGCAGCTGCTTTTGCAGTAACTGGTCCAATGGAGGCAACACAGGCACTATTAAGAAAGTCTAAGGCGGATGGTTTTCCGAGAATTTCTACAAAATTCTTTACGGTGGAAGCACTCGTAAAAGTTACAATGTCGATGCCTTGTTGATTCAGAGTCTTATAGATATTTTCCCCACTAGAATCAGTGTGGTCGGCAAGCAAAGTTCGGTAACATGTGATTTCGGTAACGAGAGCCCCACATTTTTTTAGTTCTGTTGGTAGCATTTTGTTTGCGAGGTCTCCTCGTGGAAGTAGAACGTATTTACCTGTAAGACTATCTCTTTCCTGAAGTCCTGCCAGTACTGCTTCCGCTCGGTGCTCCTCTGGAATAAAATCGACGGCTACGTTGAAATTCTTAAGGCATTTTGCTGTGCTTGGGCCGATCGCACAAACTTGAGCAGGTAATCTCGCGTTTTCACCTTTAATTTTGACGTAATGCTTCATAAAAAATCCAACGCCATTTGATGACGTGAAGACAATCCAATCGAATTTATCTATCGAAGAACAGATGTCTTCGAGAGGTTCTGGGTTTCTTGGTCCAACAATCTGAATAGTAGGGGCTAGAATGGGGATGGCGCCTAGGGAAGACAATAGGTCGACCAATTCAATTGCTTGCGCTCGTGTTCGGGTCACCAGGACTCGTTTTCCCAATAAGGGGCTGTCTTTCGAGAGTTTCATGAAAGATTTTGAGTAAGAATTTCTGACGCACCATTTCGAATCAGATTAGATGCAAGAGTGAGGCCAAGTTCTTCAGCTTTTTCAACTGAGCCACAAAGTTCTTGTCGCAGTATGCGTGAGCCGTCCAACGATGCAACAACAGCGGCAAGTTTCAGCTTTGTTTTACTTAGTAAAGAAAGCGCTCCTATTGGTACACGGCAATCCCCCCCGAGTGCTTTCAAGGTCGCTCTTTCGGCTTTAAGGGACGCCATGGAATCATGATCACAAATCTTTTCAACTACTGAGTTTGTTTTGGAGTCATCTTTTCTAGTTTCAATTGCGACAATTCCTTGACAAGGGGCTGGAACACATAACTCAATAGGCAGGACGGATGAAATTCTGTCCGTTAGTCCCAATCGGATTAGTCCTGCGGAAGCCAACACCAAAATATCGTATTCTCCTCTATCTAATTTTTGAATTCGCGTGTCAATATTGCCCCGAACAGAAAGAAATGTAGCATTGGGCCACACAGGTTTAAGTTGTGCTATCCTGCGAACGCTATCAGTACCAATTCGTATTTTGGAACCAAGTTTAAATATTTGATCAGATATTGAATCTACCGAAGGCATAGATTTCCCTTTTGCCATAACCAGAGCATCTGTGGGGTCCCCTCTTTGAAGGGTAGAGCTTATTATCAGTCCTGTAGGCAATTCTGTCGGTAAGTCTTTTGCACTGTGGACAGCAAGATCGATAGTTTCACTGAGAAGGGCTTCCTCAATTTCTTTAACAAACAAATTCTTGCCACCAATTTCTGAAAGGGAAATATTTTTTTCGCGATCTCCAGTAGTTTTAATGATGACGGATTTACAGGGCGGACCTCCGAGTTTGATGATTTCGTTAGTTACAGCTTGAGCTTGCCAGAGAGCAAGGGGACTTCCGCGAGTACCTATGCGGAGAACTTTCAATTTTCCCGTCCTCTTAAAGAAGAGGTTGTCGTATCGTCAGTAATGGTGTCAGCCGTGTCTCTTTTATTAGCGTGGTCTTGATTTTTTAGTTCAAAAAGCTCGTTAAGGGCATCTGTGTAAGCCGTGACTGTTTGTTCATTAGTGGTGGCCTTTAAATTCTCCGTCGGACTTGAGAGTAGTTTCTCAACAAGAAGGCGGGTAATTTCTTCGATTTTTTTCCTGGTTTCTGGCGAGAGATCCGTTAGTTTTGTGTCTAGCCGGTCGAGTTCTTCTAAACGGATTGCATCAAATTTTTTTCGTAATGCTACGACGGTAGGTATTGCTGCTCGCGAGTTCACCCAGCTCATGAATTTTGTTACTTCTGCATTAACTAGTAGTTCGCCGAGGTCTACTTGCGACTGACGCCGTGCAAGGTTTTCCTGTACTATCGATCTCAGATCATCGATGTTGTAAAGAAATACTTGTTCCATCTCTCCCGAAGTCGCGTCTACGTCCCGCGGTACTCCTATATCAATAATAAATAATGGACGATCCCGCCTAGGTCGCATCGCCGTTTCGATATCTGTCTTACTGATAATAGGTGCTGTTGATCCCGTTGCAGTAACTACGATGTCTACTTTAGGAAGCTCGTTAGTGATCTTGTCCCAAGCGACCGAAACCCCATTTATTTTAGACGCCAGGTTAGAGGCGTGAGCAGCTGTTCTATTTGCAACCGCGATTCGTTTTACCCGCTGTGATCGAAGATGGTTAACGGTGAGTTCAGCCATTTCTCCAGCTCCGAGAACAAGGACACTCAGAGGGCTTAGGTCGCCAAATATTTTTCGAGCGAGCGAAACAGCAGCATAACTAACAGATACAGCACCTTCGCCCAGACCAGTTTCCGTTCTGACGCGTTTTCCGGCAGTAAAAGACCAATCAAAAAGTCTATTGAGAAAGGTGCCTGTGTAATGTTGCTCTGACGCTACCGAAAAAGCCTCTTTTACTTGGCCGAGTATCTGTGGTTCACCAACAACGAGAGAGTCCAGTCCAGAAGTGACTCGGAATAAGTGGCGGGCAACGTCGGCGTCAACTCGATAGTAAAGATGGGGCGCTAACTTGGCGTCCGGCATGTCGTGGAACGTTGACATAAAAGACGACACAGTTTCACGCACTCTTTGTGGATTTTCGCACGCTATGTAGATTTCTGAACGATTGCAAGTGGAAAGAATAACGGCTTCTCCAATATCTGGGAATTGAGATAACGTTTCGAGAGCTTCAGATAGACCGCGACGAGTAAAATCGATCTGTTCTCGAAGATCGATCGGCGCGCTATGGTGACTGGCTCCGAGGAGAAAAAAGTGCATCGAGGTAATAAGTTTTTAGTAAAAATTATGGCTTTGAGTTACAAAGTAGCCAATTGGCAAAAAATTCAGTAAAACAATCATAAATCCAATTGCTGAAAGCACGGCCGTCCGTCGTCCACTCCAGCCTATGGACCTTCTCGCGTAAATCGCAAACGAGTAGACGATCCAAATGACTGCCATCATTGAAATCTTCGGATCGAAAAATGACATAGCCTGCACCCTGGGATCTAAGGTGCTTGTTTGAACCTGGATTAGCCAAATTACGCCCACAGAGAGTCCAATTGTCAAAAATACCCATCCCACTGCAATAGCTCGACCGTTCATTACGTCTAGTACTTTAAGCGAGGGTAGTCTGGCGTAAAAGAATCCTAGATGCTTGGCTTTAAGTTCCTTAAAGAGCAATACGTATGTCAGACCGATTACAGAAGCTAGAGCAAAGCTGGCATAAGCAAAAAGTAAAGATGAAACATGCACCGCAAACCACGGGCTATCAAGAACGGGGGGGCGAGATGCCACAGTATCTGTGACTGATGGAATCGCTTGAAGCAGGGCCATCAGTGGCACGATAAAGACGCCCATTGCTCTTTCATTCGTCATTGTTTCTGTGTAGAGATATGCAACGGCTAGCAGGTAAACGAAAATAGAGACAGCGCCTGTCGTTCCAACTATGGGAAGATGGCCGACTTGCATCGTTTGCATACCTATTACAAAGGTATGGGTCAGTGTGCCGCCCACTAGAGTCAAGGTGGCCCATCGCCCGACTGTATCACTACGTTGAGCAAAGGCTACAGCGTATGTAATGGCTGCGGCGACATAGAAAACAAGAGGCATCAGGATCATAAAATGTTCCTATAAATTACTGGGAACTCGCCGGAGCGTAGTAACCGCGCTTAGTTCTTGCGATAACTTCCTCCCGGTTTATTCGAATAATAGTGTTTCGCCACTGGCCATTACGAAGAGGATTCCTCGAAATATATCCTAGGCTATATTGGCTCGACAGCTCATCTGATATCTGAGTATAGATTGCTCCAAGATCATTTACATCGTCCGGGAAAAACGATTGCCCACCAGTTTCATAGGCGAGTTGTCTTAGGATAAAATCTGATTCTCTAAATCCAGAACGATGGTCGTCTTTAGCTTTTAGTCCGATCGTGTAAATGGCAGTTTCAGAACGTTTGGCCAGTTCGAGTACTTCGTCAAAAGTTACGAGGCTCGATGTGTCTTCGCCGTCAGACAATACCACAATTGCCTGTCTATGTAATTCGGTTGTTTGAAGTGGGGTTTTTTCCAATCCTTTTAATGAGATGTATAACGCATTATATAGAGACGTTGAACCTCCTGCTGAGGTCAGACGGATCGCTTCCTCTAATTTTTCCTTATCACTGGTGAATTGAATTAGTACTTCGACACGGCTATCGAAATCGATAATTTCTGCAAGATCTTGGGGATTTAGACGGCGTGAAAATCCGATAGCCGCCTCCTGCGCAGTTGACATTCTTTCATCCATGCTGGCGCTGGTGTCCATGAGTAGTGATAATGCAATAGGCAGGTTGGAACGAGAAAAAAACGTAATTTCTTGTTGAATTCCATCTTCATAAACGGAAAATTCATTTTGGTCCAGATCGGTAATAAACGTATCTCGAGCGTCGGTTACGGTTACGTTAAGTGAGACAACGTCAACCCCAGTGCGAAAAGATGGTTCTTGTATAGTTGACTCGTTCTGTTTCAGTCTTTGATTTCTATGTTTTAAGTTAGTGAAATAGTTAAAATAAGTCACCTGAAGGTTGGACTTTCTTAAAATAGCGTCAGTGAGAACGCTGTGGCTAGCCGCTAGGGCCTTCTGACTATAGAACGTGTGTTGGACAATTAATAATGTCACTATGATCATTAATTGTTGCAGTTGATCTACCCGAAAGGCCATTATCGAAGTATAGGCTTCGCTCTTAAATACCGTCAAGACAACGAATTCTGTGAAACCCTTGTAAATAATAGAGTTTTTTAGATTTACTTAATCAACTACTAGTAAAAGGGGTCGTTGACACCCCCATAGTCGCATCTTATAATTAGCGCGGTTTTCGGCTCGCAGTGCAAACCACCCGTCACGGCCAACCTTCTTCAAGAGTGGGGAGAGTGTTTGAGCTGGTGCGAAGAGGACTACAGTTGAAGTCCTGTCGGTGCGGGATTATCCGGTGTCGATTCCATATTAAGCATGCTTGATACATACATACCGATATTTCTTTTTATTTTGGTCGCCATAGGTTTTGCAATATTTACCTTGATCGTGGCTGGATTAGTGCATCCGAAGCGTTATAACAAAGTGAAGCTACAACCTTACGAATGTGGAATTGAACCAGAGACTGACGCGCGTGATCGATACAGTGTTCGTTACTACTTGGTAGCGATGTTGTTCGTTATCTTCGATGTTGAAACGGTTTTTATGTTCCCGTGGGCTGTGATTATGGATGAGCTTGCGTTATTTGGTTTGATCGAAATGTTAGTTTTCTTGTTCATTTTAGTTGTGGGTTACATGTATGCATGGCGCAAAGGTGCTTTAGACTGGACGTAAATGGCAGACGAGATAAAACCTGATTCTCCTCCGTCGACTGAAACTCCCAAGGTAGCTCCTCCGAAGCCTCCTGCTTCGGTGGCACCTAAGAAACCAGCGGCTAAAGCCCCCCCGGAACCTCCATCTGGCCCGACAGATCCGGAACCACCAGAAGATCTTGAAATTCCTGGCTATGTGCAGGCGTTACAGGCAGGTGTGCCTGGTGCGGTCAACCAGGTTACTTACTGGGTTGGTGATTGGTCGGTCATTGTTTCTGCCGATCGCTTGTTGGAAGTAATGAATTTTTTAAGGAACGATGCGGCAACTGACTTCGATTACTGTTCCGATATAACGGCTACAGATTGGCCACCAAGACAGCAACGTTTTGATGTCATTTATTGCCTTTATTCGACGCGTTTGCGACACCGCCTTCGTGTGAAAGTGCGTGCTGCTGAAGGTGAAGCCGTTTCCTCTGTTACTGGTATATGGGCTGGAGCTAATTGGCTTGAGCGAGAGGTTTACGATCAATTTGGAGTCAATATTGTGAATCATCCTGATCTGCGGCGGATCTTAATGCCAGACGAGTGGCAGGGGCATCCCCAGCGAAAGGATTATCCGCTAGAGGGGCCGGGTGAATTTTTAATGGAAGATCCACAAGACTGGTTGAGTCTGTGGAATCTTCCAGATGAAGCAGGAGAAGCGGACATTGAATAGGATTGGTGTGATACGGCGATGACGACAGAAGCAAGTTCTAGACGTATTGGTCAGGCTTTTGACACTGACGAATTAGTCTTGAATATGGGTCCCCAACACCCAAGTACTCACGGGGTTCTTCGTGTGGTTTTGAGGTTGGATGGTGAGCGCGTTGTGGATTGTGATTGTGTGATTGGTTACATCCATCGTGGTGTTGAAAAGCTCTGTGAAAATAGAGACTGGACTCAAATTATATTGCTGACCGATCGTATGGATTATGTGGCGGCCGCTACCAGTAATTTAGGCTACGTGGAAACGGTCGAAAAATTAATGCAAATTGAAGTTCCAAGGCGAGCTCGGTATATCCGGACCATCTTGGCTGAACTGCAGCGGATTGCGAGTCATTGCTTATGGTTAGGAACACACGCGATGGATATAGGGGCAATGACAGTGCTCTTGTATTCTTTCAGAGAGCGAGAGCATGTCCTTGATTTGTTTGAAGAGTTCTGTGGTGCTCGCCTAACGTACAACTCAATGCGGGTAGGTGGCCTGCCTCTCGATATTCCCAGCGGATGGGATAAACGGGTGAGCGAATTTTGTGACTTGATGGAAACGAAGCTTGACGAATATGAGGAGCTTCTAACCAATAACAGAATCTGGGTGGGACGGACACGAGATGTTGGTGTGATTTCTGGTGAGGAGGCCACAGCACTCGGATTGTGCGGGCCACCCCTTCGCGGGTCTGGAGTTTTACGTGATCTGCGAAAAGATGAACCGAATGCGGCCTATGAAGAATTTGATTTTGATATCCCGTTAGGGACGCGTGGTGACACCTATGATCGATATCTGATTCGTCTTGAGGAGTTTAAGCAATCGATACGAATTATTCGTCAGGCTATCGCAGGACTTCCAGAAGGTCCCATTATGGGTAAAGTCCCCCGCTTGCTGAAACCGCCAGCTGGGGAAACCTACCATGCTATTGAATCTCCGAAGGGTGAGATAGGTTATTTCATTGCGAGTGACGGACGCTCCACTAATCCATATAGATTTCGTGTGCGCCCTCCATCATTTTGTAATTTGCAAGGTTTGCGCCGTTTGGTGAAAGGGCATCTAGTGGCAGATGTTGTGGCTCTGATAGGCACAATAGATATCGTCTTGGGAGAGGTGGATCGGTAGTTTTATGGTAGAAACTTTCCTGATACCTCTTTTGAAGATCGCAGTCTTGATCAATGCTCTGCTTGTATCAGTAACCTTTTTGGTTCTGATGGAGAGAAAAGTCATGGCTTGGGCTCAGAACAGGTTAGGACCGATGCGCGTTGGTCCGCATGGAATGCTTCAGGCCATTGTTGATCCAATTAAATTAATCCTCAAGGAAGATATTACGCCTGCTAAGGCCGACAAATGGGTGTTTACGCTTGCCCCAATAATGAGTCTCGCGCCGGCACTTGCCGTATTTTCCGTCGTGCCATTTGGATTTGATCCGCTTTACTACATTGCAGATATTAATGTTGGGCTGCTATTTATTATTTCGGTAACTTCGATCGGTGTGTATGGAATTATTCTTGGTGGTTGGGCGTCAAACAGTAAGTATCCTTTGCTGGCTAGCTTACGAGCTTCCGCTCAGTTAATCAGCTATGAAATTGCTGTAACGATGACCCTGGTCAGTGTCATTCTGACATCAGGGACACTAAGCATGATTGGCATTGTCCAGGCTCAGCAAGAGGCTGGTATCTGGTTTGGATTTATTCAGCCGGTCGCTTTCGTCTTGATGTTTATCGGGGGGTTGGCAGAAACGAATCGTGTGCCGTTTGATCTTCCCGAAGCCGAGACAGAGTTAACGGGTGGATTTCACACGGAATACAGTGGCATGCGTTTTGCCTTATTCTTTTTGGCAGAATACGCAAATATTATCGTAATTTCTGCCATTACGGCGATAATGTTTCTCGGTGGTTGGCTGCGGCCGTTCCCGAGTATTGAAGCCCTGTCTTTTCTTGATGTGATACCACCTTGGATTTGGCTAGTGTCTAAGATTTTTGTGTTTTTATATGTCTTTATTTGGATTCGGGCGACTCTTCCTAGGTATCGCTATGATCAGTTAATGAACCTCGGGTGGAAAGTTCTGATTCCTATAGCAATCGCAAATCTAGTGGTCACTGGGATTGTTAAAGTTTTGGTTTAATTCTAAGTAATGGTTGATTGGAATGCTTGAAGCAGTTGTTTTTTACACATTGGCGACGTTTATTCTAGGATTGGGGATTCTTGTCATTACGGCCAGAACCCCGGTTCATAGCGTTTTGTTTCTCGTACTTAATTTTTTGCTGGTGGCTGTGCTCTACGTGACTCTTGGTGCTCAATTTGTAGCCGTAATCCAAGTGTTAGTTTATGCTGGTGGAATTGTTGTTTTATACCTATTTGTTGTGATGCTCGTTAGTTTGAAACGCGCTCCTGAGGAACATGGAGACAATCGGCGACTAAATGTTCTCGGGGCTCTCTTAGGCGGGGCTGTTTTAGCTGAATTGATTGCTATTATTTTTGCATCTCGCAGAAATAATACGGTAGTCAATTCAACTTCTGACATGCCTGCAAGTCTTAGCGACCCTATGCTTAATACTGAACAATTAGGATGGGTGCTTTATACGGAATATTTAATACCTTTTGAACTGGCGTCGATGCTTCTTTTGGTTGCGATGATTGGCGCCATTGTGCTGGCTAAAAAGAATATATAGGAATTTAGAATTGTTAGAAATTACTCCACTTCACTACAGTATGTTATCAGCGGGTCTTTTTATGATCGGTGTGATAGGGGTGTTGGTCCGCAGGAATATCATCATCATCTTTATGTCGATCGAACTGATCCTTAATGCGGTTAATATCAATCTAATCGCGTACTCAAGTCAGGTGGAAAATCTAATTGGCCAGGTGTTTGTTGTATTTGTAATTGCGGTTGCTGCGGCCGAGGCTGCAGTGGGACTCGGTATTATTATCGCCTTCTACCGTAACAAGGAGACGATAAATATCGATGAAATGAGTTTGATGCGATGGTAGGTCTATGGGTTTAATTTGGCTGATTCCAATTTTGCCTGGTATCGGTGCTGCCCTGAATGGGTTGCTTGGTATTCGGTATTTTAGCAAGCGTACTGCCGCACTTGTTGCTTGCAGCTCGATGGCCGGAGCCTTAGTGCTTTCTCTGAATGCATTTTATCAACTCTTGTTGCTTCCGGCCGATCATCGCTTTCATTCGGTCACGTTATTTGACTGGATACCACCGATTCCTCTTCAGACTGCGACTGGCATGGGTTCGTTTGAAGTGCCGTGGGCATTCACTCTTGATCCGCTGTCTGGGATGATGATTTTAGTTGTCTCGGGCATTGGATTCCTGATCCACGTGTACTCGGTCGCATATATGGATCATGAGCCCCGCCCGGCTTTTTCGCGCTTCTTTTGTTACCTTAATTTGTTTTGTTTTTTCATGCTCATGTTGGTCTTGGGTAGTACGTTCCTGGTTATGTTCGTAGGCTGGGAAGGTGTTGGTCTTTGTTCATATTTACTTATAGGTTTCTGGTATCACAAGAAAAGTGCTGCAGACGCTGGTAAGAAAGCTTTTATTGTTAACCGAATTGGTGATTGGGGTTTTATTCTCGGCATATTCTTGATTTTCTTTACCTTCGGAACTTTAGATTTTCACCATGTCGCTGAGGCAGCGGCCGAAATGCCTGTAGAGGCAGGGGTATTTGGTGTTATATCACTGATTTGTATCTTGCTGTTTGTGGGCGCCATCGGTAAGAGTGCGCAAATACCCTTATATGTATGGTTACCGGACGCGATGGAGGGCCCTACTCCCGTTTCGGCACTGATTCATGCTGCAACAATGGTTACGGCAGGGGTCTATATGCTTGGGCGTAACGCGGTTCTGTTTTCTCACGCACCGATGGTCATGGAAATTGTGGCGGTCGTTGGGCTGCTCACCGCATTTTTAGCAGCTACTATCGCACTGGTTCAGACAGACATAAAAAAGGTGCTGGCATATTCTACGGTCTCTCAGTTGGGCTATATGTTTCTTGCGACGGGAGTCGGTGCTTTTGCTGTCGCTGCGTTTCATCTAATGACGCACGCATTTTTTAAGGCGCTTCTGTTTCTTGGAAGTGGATCCGTTATTCACGCCATGAATGAAGAGCAGGATATGAAACGCATGGGTGGCTTGAAACTCTATATGCCCGTTACCTTTGTGATGATGGCTATCGGAGCGCTGGCGATTGCTGGAATTCCCGGGTTGTCTGGATTTTTTAGTAAGGACGAAATTCTGGCTAAGACATTCATTCACAGTAAGTTGTTTTGGTCGATAGCGGTCGTGACTGCTGGCATGACGGCATTTTACATGTTTCGCTTGATTTTCATGACCTTTTACCGAGATTATCGAGGGCCGTCTTGGGAAAATCACTCGAGTACAGCTTCTGAAGACCATCAGGATGACGACGGGCACGGACATCAGTGGCATGGGCCACATGAATCTCCTCGACTTATGACGGTACCGCTGATGATATTGGCATTTGGAGCGATTGTCGTTGGGTATGTAGGGGTTCCTGCAGCACTCGGGGGCAGTAATGCCATTGAGCATTTCCTTGAACCGAGCTTTATTGCTCATTCGGGAGAGGGTGCGCATCACGGAGAAGGTGCGCATCATTTGTCGCACCCAACGGAATGGGCTTTAATGGCGTTTTCAGTGCTTGTCGCGTTGACTGGTATTTTTTTCGCGTACCGAAACTATATCAAGCAACCTGATGCGGCAGCGAGGTGGGCACAGCGCTGGTCTGGGGCTCATACCGTACTGACTAACAAGTATTATGTAGATGAGTTGTATGACTCGACAGTTGTGCGAGGGACCATGTCGGGCGCTCGGGGCCTTTGGGATGTTGACAGTCGCGTTGTTGACGGGGCAGTTAACGGAACGGGCTGGTTGACCTTAGTACTTTCTCGTATATCCCACGTACTGGATCGGTATGTGGTTGATGGTATCGTTAACTTGGTCGGCTGGATTTGTATGGAAGGCAGCTATGTCTTTCGAAGAGTTCAGACCGGTCTCATCCAGAACTATGCATTCGCCACGTTGGTTGGCGTTTTCGCGTTCGTAACTTGGTTCCTTATGGGACGCTAACCCAGATACAACACCATGAGTAATACTGCCGGCTATCCGTTGCTTTCACTTATTTTATTCACACCGCTTGTGGGGGTGTTAATTCTCCTGTTTATTAACCGCCAAAGCGAAAACCTGATTCGTTGGGTCGCGAATGCCACTGTGGCAATGGGATTTTTTGTCTCTCTGCCACTTTGGTTTTGGTATGACACCAAGGATGCTGGATGGCAGTTTGTCGAACAGCATGATTGGATCCCATCAATTGGAGCTAGTTATTTCCTAGGAGTTGATGGTTTTAGTGTTCTTTTAATTCTCTTGACGACCCTTATGGGTGTTATTGCGGTGTTGTCCTCTTGGACAGCGGTTACAATGCGTGTGAAAGAGTACTATATCTTTCTTCTCGCCCTGCAGTCTGGAATGCTGGGTGCGTTTATGGCTTTAGATTTCCTGCTGTTTTTTCTGTTTTGGGAAGTCATGCTCGTGCCCATGTATTTTTTAATTGGTATCTGGGGTAGTGACCGACGCTTGTATTCGGCAATCAAGTTTTTCCTATTCACGTTAGTGGGAAGCGTCATCATGCTGCTTGGTATTTTGGCGGTTTACTTTTACCAAGAGAGTGTCACGGGCGTATATACGTTTGATGTAACACAGTTTCATCAATTGAACATGCCGTTTGATTTGCAGTGGTGGGTTTTTCTGGCATTTTTTCTTGGTTTTGCGGTCAAAGTTCCGATGTTTCCGTTTCACACTTGGCTACCGGATGCACATACTGATGCTCCAACGGCTGGGTCTGTGATTCTCGCAGCTGTTCTCTTGAAGATGGGGACTTACGGGTTCATTCGATTTAGTCTTCCGATATTGCCTGAAGCTACTGTTGCGTTTGTTCCCTTGGTGGCGTGGCTTTCAATTATCGGCGTTGTTTATGGTGCATTTATTGCATTGTCTCAGAAAGATTGGAAACGGCTGGTCGCGTACTCAAGTGTGAGCCATATGGGTATGGTTATGTTGGGGATGTTTGCGCTCACCCCGGTTGGCCTTACGGGCAGTATTGTCCAACAGCTAAATCATGGAATTTCTACGGGCGCACTGTTCTTGATCGTGGGTATTGTTTATGAGCGACGGCACACACGTGAAATCTCCGAATATGGTGGGTTGTCTAAAATCATGCCAGTTTATGCGGCTATCTTCTTGATCATGACAATGTCATCAATTGGTTTGCCTACACTCAACGGCTTTATTGGAGAAGTCTTGATTTTACAGGGAATTTTTGTAGTGAATAAATTCTGGGCCTTTGTTGCGGCTAGCGGAATAGTTCTCGGCGCCGCTTACATGTTATGGCTCTATCAGCGAACTATGTTTGGTGACATAAAGAATCCGAAGAACGAAAACTTGCCAGATCTCAGTCTCAGAGAGATCTGTACTTTTGTTCCATTATTAATTTTGGCAGTATGGATTGGGTTGTATCCGAAGCCCTTCCTGGACCGACTTGAGACCTCTGTTGACAACGTTATGGTGCGTGTTAATAGTGACTATACTCCTCGATTAGCGGCCGATCTGTCGCATGACCAAGATGATGCTGAAGGCGGAGGTGCCCAGTAGATGGAGGCACTTGGCTTTTCTCCTCTCGACTTTTACTACATTTTGCCGGAGTTGCTCATCACCGGAGGAGCACTCCTAGTTTTAGTGGTGAATGTAATCATGCCGCAGCGTCAAAGTGCGCTACTGGCTATTTCTCTGTTGACCTTACTTGCTGGTGGCGTGGCTTTGCTTTCGCTGTCAGGTGTGGATGCGACAGCCTCGCAAGGGCTTCTAGCCATAGACGGGTTCGCGTTATTTTTTAAAGTTATATTTCTGGTTTCCGCTGCTTTGACAATATTAATGTCGGTCAAGTACCTGCAGGTAGAAGATGTCCGTGCAGGTGAATATTACTTTCTTATCCTTTGCGCAACACTCGGCATGATGTTCATGGCAAGTGGTGTTGACTTGATCACGTTGTTTATCGGGTTGGAAACAATGGCGATTTCTTTTTATATACTCGCCGGTTATCTGAAACCAAGCCAACGGTCTAATGAAGCGTCCGTGAAGTATTTCCTTTTAGGTGCATTTTCACTTGGAATTCTCTTATACGGCATGTCTATTCTGTACGGTGTGACTGGATCGACAAATCTTGGTGACATTTCAGCAGCTTTAATTGCGCAGGATCGAAGTGTCGCATTACTGTTGGCTGTAATACTTTTAGCCACAGGTATGGGGTTTAAGATTGCGGCAGTTCCTTTTCATATGTGGGCTCCTGATGTGTACGAAGGTGCTCCGACACCAGTGACGGCATTTCTGTCTGTAGGTTCAAAGGCTGCTTCTTTTGCGATGCTTTTCAGGATCTTCTTTGAAGGCCTTCCCGCCCTGACGCCTGATTGGCAGGTTGTTTTTTCCGTTTTGGCGGTTGTGACGATGACGGTAGGCAATGTTGCCGCAATTACTCAAACTAATATAAAACGGATGCTTGCCTATTCCTCTATAGCGCACGCTGGCTATGTGCTCATCGGTTTTATCGCGGCCAGCCCTCGGGGTGTGACGGCGGCACTTGTCTATTTGGGTGTTTATTTGTTTATGCAACTTGGAGCTTTTGCTGTTATCACAATGTTACGTCGGCGAGATGTTGTTGGTGATGAGCTGAAGGATTTAAGCGGTTTATATACCAGGGCGCCTGTTGCGGCAATAGCGATGCTCTTGTTTATGCTCTCATTGGGTGGAATACCCCCGACAGCAGGGTTTATGGGCAAGTTCTGGATCTTTGGGGCCGCAGTTGAAACAGGCTGGGTTTGGTTGGCGGTAGTCGGTGTATTAAATAGTGCGATTTCACTTTATTACTATATCCGTGTGGTTGTCTTTATGTGGATTAAAGAAGAAGTGGTAGGCTCGGACCTCTCCATTCAACCAGCGATGGCTGTTACTTTGATTGTGGCTGCTGTCGGCACAGTTCTTTTCGGAATTTACCCGCAACCACTTTTTGAACAGGCACAAGCGGTAACGGGTACGTTTACCGCGGTCGTAGGATCAATTTCACTTCGCTAATAACCGCAAGCAATTAAAAAATCTACATCCGTCAAACATTTACTTGTTTCAGTGCTTCCTCGATAATTTTCTCGTTGTCCTCTTTGGAAAGATTTCTTTGTATAAGTTTAGAAGCAACTGACAAGGATACGTCGACTGCTTCTTCTCTTATTTGTGACAAGGCACGGTCTCGTTCCTGTTGAATCTGTTGTTCTGCGTTGCTGACAATTGATTGTGCCTCGCTCTGCGCTTTTTCTCTAAGATCTTCCCGAAGTTTAGCGCCCTCGGAGCGGCTGGTCGCAATAATTGTTTCTGCCTCGCTTCTTGCTTGAGCAACAATTCTGTTGGATTCTAACTGGACTTCTTCAAGTTCTTGTTTTGCTCTTTCGGCATCATTGAGCGATTTTTTGATCATTTCCTGCCGACTTTCTAATGCCTGCAGAAGAGGTTTCCACGCGAATTTTGCTAGTAAGAATAATAAAACAAGAAATGTGGCTATCGTCCAGAAGAACAAGCCCGGATCTGGTTGTACAAGTGGATTATCCATAACAATTTTCGCTCGCCTCGAAGGGCGAGCGAGCCTAACCTAAATATTTTTAGTTTTATGAAAAGACAATAAGTAAAACAAAGACCTCCGCAAGAATTGTAGCGCCCTCGAGGAGGAACAATGGTAAGTTAACGGCACCAGTAATTTTGTCAGCAGCGCTTGGCTGCCTGGCAATACTTTCAGCTGCGGCAGCTGCAAATTTTCCAATTGCTAGGCCAGCGCCTATAACAATCATTCCTAGTCCGAGTGCGGCGCCAAATAGATGCAGGTTTTCCATTCATTTACTCCTTAGTGTGGTCGTGATGCTAGTGGTGAACATTAATAGCCATTCCTATAAAGACGGCTGTGAGCAGCGTAAATACATATGCCTGAACTACAATTACCAGAATTTCTAATGTCGAAATTCCAACAGCTAACGGAATTGAAAGGGCAACTCCTACTCCCATGCCTACTATGGCACTTTGAAATAACTCATAAAATAGAAATACAAAGGAAAGAATAGCAAGGATTGCTATGTGTCCGCCCATCATATTTGCGGCGAGTCTCATAGTTAGAGCAAAGGGTTTTACAATCATTCCCATTAATTCTATTGGGATCAAAATAACGTAAACAAACTTCGGCAAGCCTGACGGAACTAAGTTTTTCCAGTGTTGAATAAATCCGTGCGCTTTAGTGCCGGCAATAATAATTGCAAAAAACGTAATGACTGCCAGCGCAGCTGTGACGTTGTAATTTGCGGTGGCTGTTGTTCCGCCATGGATTACGCGTTTTATAAATGAATGATCGCCTGTATGTAAAACATAGTGGTCGATAAGACCGACAACTTCAAATATTGGGATAAGGCCTATTCCATTGGCTACAACAATAAAACAGAAGAACGTTAAGATTAATGGCGCCCACGTCCTGACGTATTTTTCTCCGACGTTCGGACGCACAATGGAATCTCGAACCGCCTGAACCAACCATTCGATCGCGATCATAAACCCTGTTGGGATTGGGCGTTTCTGTTTGAGATATCGACGCGTTGTCCAAGTAATTGCTGTAAATACAATGGTTGCTACGATCCAGAGCATCAAGACGTGTTTCGAGATAGATAGATCTACTCCGGCAATACTAGGAAGGTGGAGGATGGGGTGATCAGGACTGCTATTTGCAACGTGATCAATAATGACTTCACCTGCGTTGAATCCTTCTTCTCCGTGGGCTGCTCCGTGTTCTGTCCCGTGTTCTGAGTGTGCTTCTGGTTGTTGCATGGTTGTCTAGTTTCTCTTCAAGGACCTTATCCTGCCATACCAAGTATCCGACGTAAACGGATGGCTTCGAATAGATGTAATGCGACGAAATACACTGTAAAACTTGCGATAAAAGGTTTGGATTCGATTGTGAGTAGCGTTAGCACCGCTACGATATAGATTCCGAAAATAAGCATTTTTCCTGCAAAGGCAGTCACCATATATTGCGTCAACAGATTTGGATCCCGCCGAAATATTCTCTCTGACTGAACAAGCGACATGCTCGTGACCCCAAGGGGCATTGCCATTCCCAGTAATGTTTCTAGCCTGTAGTGAGGTAAAAAAAATGGGACGACGATTACCCAAGAAATGATGCACCAGAGATTCACCCATCCCAAATTGTTCATTCTTTCCATACTGCTTTGGCAAGTTCATAAAACCCTACTACCAATCCTCCAACCAAGCCTGCAAGAAGAAACCATGGAGACGCGTTCTGCCACTTATCGAGCAAATATCCGATGCCTCCCAAAAGTAGGATAGCTCCAATCAACGTATAGCTTGCCGTTGCTGCTGGTCCAGACCTGCGGATATTCTCCTGCAGAAACTGAAGAGACTTCCCTAAGAACGGATCAGGCTCGTCAGGCATAAACACATCCCAACGTAGGGTATCTCTTATCAGAGATTGAATTCGTGCTAACGAATTCAATCTCTGATGTGTCCCAAGCTTGGAGCATAATTACGTCTCCCAAGGCAACACAAACAGTAAATGATAACAAACGTCCACCGCGGCTGCAACGGTTTGGACAGGGTGTTTTTCGTTAAATTTTCCCAGAAAAACCGTTCGATCCTAAATCTTGCGAAAAGGAGACTTTTAGGTAATCATTCTTGGCTAGTAACGGGCCGTTTCAAGTATGGCTGCAAGAATATTTGAGGACTGCGGGAGAATCTCTTTTTCGAGTTCCGGGCTATAGGCAACAGGACAATCGAGTGCTCCAACTCTCTTCACTGGCGCATCAAGGTGGTCAAAAAGTTCACTAGCGATACGTGCTGCCAGTTCTGCACCAAATCCGCAGGTAAGCTGGTCCTCATGAGCAATTACCACACGATTTGTTTTTGTGATCGTCGTTTTAATTAAATTCCAATCATAAGGTGCAATTGTACGAAGATCGATGACTTCAACGGCTATTCCATCTTTTTTGGCTATCTCAGCTGCTAACATTGAACGTTGGACCAAGGCACCCCATGTGATGACAGTAACATCAGATCCTTCGCATTTTATGGTCCCTTGGGCGAAAGGGAGCATGTAATTAGCACCTGGATAGATGTCTTTGTTGTATGTTTGGCGATATAGATGCTTATGTTCTAAAAATAGCACGGGATCTTCACATCGGATAGAGGTTCTTAAGAGTCCGGATGCATCTTGAGCATTCGCAGGATAGGCAATTCTTATACCGGGACAGTGGGCAAAGATACTTTCGCCAGATTGTGAATGATAGAGGGAGCCACCGCGCAAATATCCACCAATCGGAACACGTATTACTAAAGGACAGGAAAAAGTATTGTTGGATCTGTACCGGAGCATAGTCAATTCGTCACGGATTTGCATCATTGCAGGCCAGATATAGTCAAAGAATTGAATTTCCACTATGGGTTTTAGTCCTCGGATGGCCATACCGATTGCTCGTCCTACAATGTTTGCCTCTGCAAGAGGCGAATTAAAGACTCGGTCGGTGCCATAGTTTCTCTGTAAGCCGAGGGTGGCTTTAAAAACGCCTCCTTTACCTGATAATTCAGAGAGTAATTCGTCCCGACTTACATCTGCAACATCTTCACCGAAAACAACAATTCTTTGATCGGACTTCATTTCGTCACTTAGAGTGCGATTAATGGCCGCAATCATTGTGTCTGGTTTTCCGTTTCGTTCAGCAGTGGTGCTAAATTTTGTTGATGTCGGATCGACAGTCGGTGAATATACGTAATTGACCGCAGTTGATGCTTCAGGTCTTGGAGCCTCGAGGGCGCTATCTACAGCGATTTGGATCTCACGATCCACCTCTGATGAAAGTTCTTTTATTTCATCCGTCGTCGCCAAGGACCTATTCACAAGAAGCTCAGAGCAGCGAACAAGAGGATCCCGCGACAATTCTGTTTCTCGTTCGGTCGCGCTTTTGTAGGCACTTTCATCATCTGACATCGAGTGGGAATATGGACGGGTGACCCTTGCATGCACGAGAGCTGGTCCTGATCTTTGCCGAGTGTACCTGACAGCCTGCTGCATCGCTAGGAGGCTCGCTGCAGCGTCTGTGCCATCGACAGAAATTACTTTGAGAGCTGGAAATGATTGGACAAGACGAGAAATGTCTCCACCCGGAGTTTGGGCTTCAACAGGGACGGATATTGCATATCCATTGTCTTGGATTACGTAGATAACAGGGAGTCGATTTGTACACGCAGTGTTTAGTGACTCCCAAAACTCGCCCTCGCTTGTTGAGCCATCTCCAAGTGCTACGTACATTACTTCATCGGTGTTCGCACCGAAGCTTTTCAATTTTGTGTTCTTGCTAAGGATTACTCCCGCTTCAGCGGATCCTACGGCATGGAGGCATTGGGTAGCGCAGGCACTCGATGGTGAGACGATGTGGAGTTCTGGAGAGCTCCAGTGAGATGGCATTTGTCGACCACCAGAAGACGTATCTGAAGCAGCGCCTACCGAACTAAGTAACATCTGTAAGGGAGTTATGCCAAGCATCAAACACAGAGCCTTATCCCGATAATAGGGGAAAAACCAGTCATAACCGGCACGAAGTGTTATGCCGGCAGCGACTTGGATTGCCTCATGCCCTGCACCGCTAATTTGAAAATAGGCCTTGCTTTGGTTGTTAAGTTGAATTTCTTTATCGTCAAGTCGTCTGGACATCAACATTGTTCGATAAAGATGCAACCACTCGTCACGAGACAGTCCTGCATAATCTTTGACGATGTCTGAAACGCCTGCCTGGCTGTCCGAAAAAGCTTTCATAGTGCAGAATCCTTAATTACTTTTTTGCAACGCAGTCTAGGCCTTCAAAATAGGGGGCTGCACGACTGACTATTATACCATGTGTCGAGTGTAATTAAATTATTGTTTTATGTCCGTAACTATAAGATAACAAAGAACTAGAGTGATTTTGGAGGGAATGGTTTTATGACTAATGGTTTAAGTTTAGACCGCTGGACAGATCTTCAACTTGAGAAAGTGACTTCAATGATTTCTAGGAAGGTTATTAAAGGCAGTTCGCAGGTGTTAACGCAGATTTATTTAAAGTCTGGAGCACAAATTCCGATGCGTACTTGCGAAAGTGAACAGATGATCTATGTATTGCAAGGACGACTTCGATGTTTTGTTAAGACTAAAAATTTTATTGTAAGCGAAGGTGAAGTGCTTACACTAAACTTAGGTACAGCGTATCAATTAGAGGCACTTGAAGATACATTTCAAATAGTTTTCATGGTAAATCTACAGGCCTGACAAGGAAACAACTAAAAACCTAATGAATTTTGTCAGTCCAGTCTTTTTTTCGGCCGCCTTCATAAATGTTGAACTTTTTTCGTAGACGATTCATTTGCCATTTCATGTAGCGGTATTTCAGATCTGTGAAAATTCTCAGTCTGCCTGTTTTAAAACTTTGCATTCGTTGAAGATAAAGGTAGCCCGTGAGAAAGCCACCTAAATGGGTAACATGAGCTATGCCATCACCACGTGGGGCGGAAATAAAAGCAATTCCAGCAAGGATCATCACAAAATATTTTGCGGGAACCGGAAAAAGTAAAAACATCAAGATCGGTGTTTCAGGATAGTACAATGCAAAAGCCATTAACAATCCGTAAATTGCTCCGGATGCTCCAATCGTGATGGTTGAATAGGTTGATTCACTAAAACCAAATGGAAGAAGTGATACTAGAAGTGTGATCATTGCGGCACCAAAGCCGGTCACAAAGAAGTACCTCAGAAAGAATCGTGTGCCCCAGATTTTCTCTAGTTGTACGCCAAACATCCAGAGAATCAGCATGTTAATTAAGATGTGACTGACACTACCGTGTAAGAACAGGTAGGTAAACGGTTGCCAAATCTTAAGTTCTGTTAGAAGACTAGAAGGTGTAAAACCTAAGAATTGACCTAACCAGATACGAACGTCTAAAGGAGCAAACGCAGTAACAAAAAATATTCCAGAATTCACAAAGATCAAACCCTTGACACCAGGTGTCATGAAGCCAGGCCCAAATGAATAACGAGTTGGATGCTGATAGTAGGTGCGACGCATTCTATCCTTAAAGATTCTTATTTAAAGCGTACCACAGAGGGAACTCTTTGAGGTTGTTGTCTCGGTGATATCATTTCCGTCCCGTTAAACGTTTAATTTGTAAAACAAAACGGTTGTGAGCCCCTTCCCATTCTTGGATATGAAGCACTCGAGCGAAACCTATCAGTACGATCAGGCCAGCGCAGATACTGATTCCAAGATTTATCATTTGTGATAATAGGCCAAGCTGCTGTGGCCACCAATTTTCGAGCAGCTGGTGTACAAATATTGTCGACGCTGCCATAAGAGCTGAGGCGATTGATATTTTTCCAAAAGCAATAGTGATTTGTTTTAGATCGAGGCCTTTTAATCTGTCCCTAAGTAGATATAACAAAATAGCGGCGTTGAAGAGTGCCGCAATTGATGTGCCAAGAGCTAAGCCTCGATATCCAAACCGTTGCACGAGCACGATATTCAAACAGATATTTAAGATTACGGAAACGATACTGACGTAGGTTGGTAAGAAGCTGTTTTTCAGTGCATAAAAACAAGGGACTATTATTCGTACCGCCGAATATCCGATAAGGCCAGGGGCATAGAAAATGAGAGCGGTCGCAGTAGCTGAGGTGTCTGTTGCTGTGAAACTTCCCCGCTCAAATATCAACTGGACGATAGGTTCTGCTAATGCAATCAAGCCAAAACAAGCTGGTATACCTAGCATGAGCATCATACGTAGAGCAGACGAAACTGCCGAACGTATGTTCTCTATATCATTTTTGGCGGCAGCTCGGGAAACAGTTGGAAGAGTTGCTGTCGCGATGGATACACCAAATAAACCAATCGGTAAATACATTATTCGAAAGGCGTAATTAAGCCATGAAACCGCACCCGTTCCTTCTCCCGTTGCCAAGATTGTGTTGACTAGCAAATTGATTTGAACAGCAGCGCCTGCGACAGTACCTGGACCCATGAGTAGAAGAATTTCTCGAAGTCCTGAATCTGATGGGTCAAGATGAAATCGATACCGATAGCCCTCTCGACTAAGAACAGGAATCTGGACAATAATTTGTCCAAGTCCTCCAATCATTGCGCCAATCGCAATGGCAATGATTGGCTCGATTCCGAATAGGGGAGCAATAGGAACAAACAGTAACGCACTGAGTATAACGCCGAGATTAAACATCGCCGGCGATAAAGCTGGCGTAAAAAAATGGTTAAGAGAGTTAAGCATTCCCATAAGTGCCGCAGCTATTGCGACCAGTGTAAGAAATGGCAGCATTATTCTCGTCAACGAAACTGTGAGATCTAGCTTTCCTGGTACGGAGGAATAATTTCCTGCAAGAAGTTCTACGAGTGGTAAAGCAAAGATCATTCCAAGAATTACTAAAAGTCCTGTAATAATAATCAGCGCGTTAATTAGTTGATTGCCTAGCCGCCACGCTGATTCTTTACCCTGCAGTGCTAGCCGTTTAGTAAATGTGGGAATAAACGCCGCGCTCATTGCTCCTTCTGCAAAAAGGTCGCGCATTAAATTGGGGATTCGAAAGGCAACATTAAATGCATCCATTGTGTTGCCGGCACCGAAGAGGTACGCTAAAACTTGGTCTCGGATTAAGCCAAGTACTCGGCTCACAAACGTTGCTGAACCCGTTGCTCCAGCGGAACTTGCAAGCTGGGTGGTTGCATCAGATCTACTGTCCTTCACAAGATCTGTGTCTGTGGTGGGCTCGGTGTGATCGGGCACGTTTCCTCTGGATATCATAAGAAGCAAATCATATGGTTCAGTTCTAAAAAAAGATCATAAGATTTGTGGTCTAGTAAGTTTTGTCATAACTTGAGATGTCCATTTGTTAGCTTAAGATAACAGGAAGTTCGGTGCCTACCAATTGCTTGGATAGAAAACCTTGGTCAACCATTTATTTTGATTCGGTGGCAACACCGATCGGACCTGTCTTTTTCGGTGTTTCTGAAATTGGTGTCTGTGATCTTATGTTAGGAGAAACGAGTGAATCCCGTTATCGTTCTCGGCTAAGTGATTTTGCCGTTAATGTTTGTCGAAGCCAAGCGTGCAGTGAGTATTTCTCAGGCCAGTTGGCTGAATATTTTTCAGATAGTCATTATCAGTTTACGGTTTTTGTCGATTTGAGTCGGGCGACATTGTTTACCAGGCGAGTGCTTAAGGAAGTTATGCAATTGCCACCTGGAATGTTGATAACTTACGGAGACATTGCGACGCGAATAGGTTCTCCACGAGCAGGGCAGGCTGTTGGTGCGGCTCTTGGTCGAAATCCGGTGCCAATCGTGATTCCCTGTCACCGGGTAATAAAGCGGGGAGGAGATCTAGGAGGATTTTCCCATGGGTTATCTGTAAAGCGCTTTCTTTTAGGTTTTGAAGGGTTCAAATTTAACGAAAAATTACGGATTGTCTTTACGCCGGATGAACTCTGTTCAAGGACGACGTCGACGGGGTCGTGAGGAGCCTTCCTCCGTATTTACGATTACTCCTGGTCGCGAAGAGAGTCTTGGTTGATTTTCAGCATCTTGGTTTGCGTTCATAGGAAGAAAAGTCGGAAAATCAAGGATATTTTCATTATAAACCCCTGAATTGTTGCGGCGATTGCTTAATTGTTCCAGTAATTCAAGGTCGTCAAATCCTTCTTGTTCTATATCTTCGACAGACTCAAGCTGAGCATTCGATGAAGACGGTTCCTCCGTGCTTTGGTCCTGCGGCGGGAAGCCTAATGTGCTCACATTGTCAGGAGACATGAGAAATACGCGGTCATAAATAGAGAGTCCTGTTTTTCTCAAAGGTCTCGGCGCAAATAAATAGCCAGCTACTTCACGGAGCAATACTTCGAGTGCTTTAGCTTCCTCGACGTCGATTAATGTGACTGAGATTAACCGACTAGAAATGCTATCGGCATTTATAAAGTTGGTATTTCCTAGACGCGCCCACTCAATCAATATTTTGTCTAGCGGAATTTCTGAAGTAATAATTGTTACTCGTCCTTTATCAAATGAGAGTTCTATGTTTTCCGCAGAAACAACATGTTCCATGCTGGTGAGACATATTACGATTGTGATGATTAACGATTTCAGCTCCA
>CEUS01269017.1_pt1 | contig 34642 bp, 44 predicted proteins | sample 427031 | NCBI WGS metagenome assembly CEUS01 (sample SAMEA2622837, study PRJEB7988) | marine metagenome | biome: marine biome (ENVO:00000447); feature: marine epipelagic mixed layer (ENVO:xxxxxxxxx); material: "saline water (ENVO:00002010), including plankton (ENVO:xxxxxxxx)" | depth 140 m | reverse complement strand
TTACCGGAGGGAGTTGAATTTGATTCCATTTCAGCTAGGTATGACGCCGGCATCCTTACTATCAATATTCCTGTTGAAAAGCAGGAGTCGGCTAAACGACGGGTCACCGTTAGTTAAAATCTGTGATTAGCTCATATGAGCTAGAAGGCCCTGGCATGCCAGGGCCTTTTTTTATCTTAAGTCATACTTATGATAATATACGGTGAAAGATGATGTTAAGAAAAGCAAAATTAATTTTTCTAATTGTAATGCACTGGTCTGCTCATGCATTTAGGTTATATACCCTGTGGAGCTCTATCTATCGATTCATTTATCATAGAAAATACAAACATGTTGTACTTAGCCTAGGGCTAGATCCGGATCAAGCCACAGAGTTGATGGATACACTTACGTGGAAAAAAGATGGGCTCAAAGAGTTAGGGGATGCCGTTGGATCACCCTATTGGGTACAACATTGTATCGACAGTATAGCGGAAACCGGTTCACAGCCTGATGGCTCTTTGGATTGTGATGACTTTTCAGCATGGGCGGTGAATTGTATTAATCCAAATTTCGAGCCGCTATATTTTACTACATCATGGCTTACCCTAGAAGGCAAGCCTTCTGGGCATGCGGTATGTTTATTTTTTAGAGGAAGAAATCCTAAAAAGCTATATCACACGGGAAACTGGGGAATTCGAGGGCCCTTTAAGAGCCTTCCTGAATTATCAAAAAAGATGATCGCCGCGGCCGGTGGTCATGAGCCAATTGGTTGGTCACTATATACGTACGATATGGAACTTATAGATTTTGGAAAAGGTATACCTCCGGAATATAATTTGATAGATAGACCATAGGTACTAGTAGAGTTGAGGTTTTCATGAAAAGCAAAATGTTACTAATTACGGCTATTATAGTTACTATGTTGATAGGGTGCAAAACTCTAGGCACCAACAAGGTATCCACGGATATTCACCACAATCATTTGATGCTAGAGAATCCGGTAGTTAACCCAAAAGATAGCCTACAATACACATTATTCAAGCCGGAATTTCTTAAAGGTTCCAGCGATGCTACACCACGTAAGATGACTTGGGTAAAATCAAAAAACGGTACATGGAAAGTTGCAATAATACCATGATGCCCCCAAGTCAGTTCTATCGAGGAAACATTATTTGATTTAAAATTTTAGAAAGGGAGAAGTGACATGCATAATCAAAAAGATGAAAAGTTGATTGCGGTTGATCACGAAGATGCCCTAAAGAAAACGATATATCATAATGCAAAGAGATACCTCGAGGCACTCATTGGCCTATATCTAACTAAGGGTGATGTATTAAGTGCATCACGAATTCGTGGTATGATTAAAGACTTAACTTCTATTTATAACAGGGGTGATGGTCAGTGAAAATAAGTACACTTAGAAAAATAGTTCGAACAATACTAAGGGAAGAAATAGGGAGGAATTACCATACTATTGATAATGATCCCTATTCTTGGGAGGACTATCCTGGGATCAGCGTTGATGTATATCCTATGGGAAATGGTCAGCAGTGGTATTCCCAAGTTACTGTCGAATTTGACGATAATCTATCAACACCCTTAAGGATATTTGCCAGCGAAGAAGATGCTCAGAATTTCGCAAGACAGAATGTCGAAAAAGCGAATAGGGAAAGGTTGTCAAAAAATATAGACACTGGTACACCTGCAGTTTCTGATATAGAATACTAATATGCCTAGAAAAAAGAAGGAATACGTACCAGACATATCTAGCTTTGGTGGGTATAAATACGGTCAAAAGGTATTCGTAAAAAGGTACCCAGACGGTAAGCTTGGATACGGTGCTATAGCTAGCTTTCACATTGATTGTCCAAGCGATGGTGAAGACTATATCAGTTTCGCATGCGAAATGTGTGGACAGTTTCGGTTAGCAAATATAATGGAGATCATTAAAAAGCCGACCAAGTATCACCATGAAAGGCTTAAAGCCTCAAAGAAAATGCGTTAGTTAACTTCTTTATACCACATATAATGTACGATAGGTTCTAGCTTAGGTGGTATATGAGCCTTGATTGCTTCCTTAATGATCTCTAACCTAGAGCCTAGACCTAGGTTTTCAAACATTACAGATGCAGAGTGAATAATGCTTATAAGTTCACCATCTGAGTTATAGACTGGAGATCCTGAGCTTCCGGGACGGCAAGGTAACGTAAAAAATACGTTGCCTGTCATGTCTTCACCTGAGTAGAATCCCTCAAAGATTAGCACCATCTTGGGTGAATAAATGCCAAACGGTGCAGCCGTATTAAATACTCTAGCTCCATGCCGTGGCATTGAATCAGCTATCCTAATTGTTGAGCCCCACTGACCAGGTGACTCAACGATACATATGTCAGCCTCCATGTCAGAGTATAGCACCCTACCTTCATGAGACGACCCGTATAGGTCAAAGAACCTTATGCTAGTATGGGATCTTGTTGCATACTTTAGGCCATCGACATTTACTGTGTCTGGAAATGAATGCTCGCATACATGACCAGCAGTCATGATGTATGTCGAATTTCTTCGATGTTCTATAATAACACCTGACCCGCGTGCTTGCATCGAATTTACTTTTATGTTTCTTGGCATTGTTTTACATTTCTTTTCATTTCCTAGGCATTCGGTTGCTATTAACTCATAAGATGCTTCTACTAGCGTAAATGCATTTCTATTAATATGAGTTGCGTCTTCTCTAGACACCAACCCCAATTGGGATGTTGCGCAACATGAATAACTCAAACAAAGGGCGGAAAAAATAACGACAATCCAGATGATACTGTTAAGCTTAAGCTTGGGTTTTTTCATAAGATTTTTAACCTCTCATAAATTTAAATAGGCAAGTCTTTTTTTCTTCATTCCGTTGTAAATGATACGCGTTTTGATTATAATTTAAAAAATGCCATAGGGAGGCTTGTAGAATGAATATCGGAAAGTTAAAGTCAGTTAAAAATTCTGGAAAAAGAGGCGTAGCCGGTGATTTTTATAACGGCATAACGTACATCGATAATCATGGTGACATTAATACGCTCCTATTAACTGATAAAGAAATTGAAACCGGCTTGGGTAGAGCTCAAAAGAATTCTGAGGACTTGCCGTCCATGGGATTTTGGGACAAAGCCTATATTCTGGTATTCGGGTAATCACCCTACTACCGGTTCTGCAATAAGGCATCATGGTTATTCCTGATTCCAGCAAGCGAATTCAAAGATATTTCGAACTTGCAAGGCGCGCAGCTAGTAATTCCACATACGGAAATATTAGCCATGGTGCTATTCTTGTTAAGGGTGGACGTGTATTGAAGACATCTTTTAATAAAGATAGCTTCTGTTCATTTGGAGCCCGATTTCGAAGCAAGGATAGTGGTAGGGCAACTGTACATGCTGAGATTGGTGCTGTGTTAGGTATACCTAAAGAAATAACCCAGGGTGCAAATGTATTTGTAGTCCGTGTAGGGAAAAGAGGAAATTTCCAGATGTCAAAACCTTGTGAAATGTGCATGGATGTTTTAAGATTCGTAGGTGTTCGCCGTGTTTTTTACACATCGGATTCTCATGAGTTCGACGTTATTAAGATAAAAAATAGTTGAAGTTGGAGATATGTTGTAATGCATATTACTAGTGAACATTGGTCAAAATATTTTCCGCATAAAAAGATAAGAGATTGTCAGCATGCTGCAATTGACTTTACTTTAAATTCTATTATCAATGAAAACAAAAGGTTTGTTATAATAGAGGCCGGTACCGGTGTAGGAAAAAGTGCAATTGGATTAACGATTGCCAGATATTTAGAGTCGCATAACAAGGGTGATGATTTATACGAGGGAGGATCATATTTTCTAACTACGCAGAAAATTCTTCAAGAGCAATATGTAAAAGACTTTGGGCGTCACGGTGGAATAATGAAATCCATTAAGTCTTCTACGAATTATCAGTGCAGTTTCTATAAGAAAAACTCATGTGCTGAAAGTGCCCAGGCATTGAGAACTGCAGATAAAGATTCTAGGTTTTTCAAATCATGCGTTTTTAACTGCAATTATAAGGCGGCAAAAGAGGAATTTTTAAAATCCAAAGAGAGTGTGACTAACTTCCCATATTTCTTAGCAGAGACTGCGTACGCAGGAAAAATTACACCCCGACAAACGCTTATAATAGATGAAGCTCATAATGTACCTAATGAGCTATCTAAATTTATTGAAATAGTAGTAACTTCTAGGTTTGCAAAACAGGCACTAAAGCTGGATATGCCTGATATTTCAACCCAACCACAGGCAATTAACTGGATTAAGAATGTCTATTCTCCAAAGCTATTTTCACATATTAAGCACATTGAAAAAATGTTGGAAAAATATGCTGGGCTCAAAGAAAAGCTAAACGAATTTACCTCCATTGCAAAACAATTTGACCTTTTAGATAAGCATGGCTGCAAGTTAAGCAGGTTCATGGAGCTTTATGACAACAATAACTGGGTATGTAATTTAATTCCAGCCGACGGAAAATCCGGTAGGAAAATAGAATTTAAACCAATTGACGTTGCACCGTATTCCGAGGAAATGTTATTCAAATTAGGTAAGAAGGTCATAATGATGTCGGCTACAGTCCTTGACCACAAGGCACTGTGCGAACTTTTAGGCATAGGACTGGATGATGTATCTTTTATTTCTATTCCATCACCTTTTCCAGTTAAAAACCGCCCGATAGTTGTATGCGGATTGGGCAGTATGTCATCTAAAGAAATTGACTCGACTCTTCCTAGGATGGCAGAAGGCGTAAAGAAAATACTAGATAATCACCCAACGGAAAAGGGTATTATCCATTGTCACACTTTCAAGATTGCAAAATATCTAAAAAACAATATCAGAACTAGAAGATTTATAATTCACAATAGCCATAATAGAGAAGAGATGCTTAAGAAGCATAAAGCATCTAAAAAGCCCACAGTACTACTATCACCCTCTATGACGGAAGGTGTTGATCTCAAGGATGAATCCAGCAGGTTTCAGGTTATTTGCAAAATTCCCTATCCATATTTGGGTGATAAACTGATACGAAAAAAGATGAATAGGTGGAAGTGGTGGTATCCATTAAACACTGCGAAAACAATTATGCAATCAGTGGGCAGGAGTGTAAGAAGTAAGGAAGATCACGCAGTTACCTACATACTTGACTCTGACTGGGACAGGTTCTACAGGATGAATAAACCGTTATTTCCCCGGGGATTTCGGGAATGCATTCGGTAGTATCAAGTTAATTAGGCCCGGCATGTTCATATATGTAATGGGATTAGTATAGTTATATTATGTTATGAATGATACATTGCACATATTTGATTTTGATGATACGCTAGCAATTTCAGATGCGCAGGTCACAGTATATCATGGTGATGGTACTACTAGTTACTTAGATAGCGGAGAATTTGCTTTATATGAGCCATTAGCAGATGATAAATTTGATTTCTCTGAATTTGAAATCTACCCCCCTGGGGGGAGGACAATACCAAGCACCTTTAAAAAGTTACAGCAAACTATAGGTGAACATGGTGCTAGCAACGTCGTTATTTTAACAGCAAGAAGCTCTGCACCTCCCGTTAGAAAATTCTTAAAAGATAATGGGCTACGTAGTAATATCTCCATTGTCGCACTAGGATCATCTAATCCAAATGACAAAGGCTTGTACGTAGCGAAAAGACTAGAGGCTGGAGATTATACACATGTACATGTGTATGAAGATAACATAAAAAATGTATATGCCATTAAAAATGCAGCCGAGGCCTCGGGTGTAGGCTTTAGCCACACACTGGTGTCTGAGGGTGTCATAGAAAACGACGTAACAGATCTTCGCAATTTCATAAGGGAGACTATTATGGAAAAAAAAAGTAGATGCCCCTCTGCAGGAATTATTGTTTTAAAGCAAGTAGGGCTTGAGTACAGGGTTTTGGGCCTAAGGATATATGAAAAATATGACCTGCCTAAGGGAAATATAGAACCAGGTGAAAATACCTTTGATGCAGCAATAAGAGAAACGTATGAAGAGGCAGGGTTATCCGACATCAAATTCCCATGGGGCTATAAGACATTTAGGGTTAGCCATGTTACGCTATACGTCGGCGTGACTGAGCAAGACCCCATTATTCGACCGAATCCTGCAACCGGTGAGTGTGAACATCATGCAGCAAAATGGTTAACATGGGATGAAATCGAGGCCGATATTAAGAACTATCTGAGGCCGGCACTAATCTCTGCGAGATGTATGGTTGAAAATTAGTTAAACTTTGTAGCCACTTTGCCGCATAATTATAGGTAATATGTCTACATTTAAAGAACATAAAACATCAGCTGATCGTTCTGCATCTGATCGCCGTCGCCATAAGCAAAAAATAGAAAGGGCGATTAGGGAAGGGATATATGATATTGTCTCAGAAGAATCGATAATCGGTGAAGACGGAAAGAAGCGAATTAAGATACCCGTACGAGGTATTAAAGAATACCGCTTTGTATATGGCGATAATGAAAGTAACTCTAAGGCTGGATCTGCGCCAGGTAAGAACGTAAAGCGTGGACAGACGGTAGGGCAGGCACCATCACAGCCAAAGCCCGGAGAGGGAAAGCAGGCTGGAAATGAGAAGGGTGCTGAGTACTATGAGGTTGAAATATCGTTAGATGAACTGGCTGAATACCTGTTTAGAGACCTAGAACTACCAGAGCTACAAAGAAAAAAGATTAAGAAAATAACCTCTGAGAAATTTAAGAGAAGTGGTTATAGGAAAAAAGGAATACGTCCTAGGCTTGACAAGAAAAAGACAGCTATTAATCGGCTTAAAAGGCGTGCTGGTGCTAAGCGTGAAGGGATGTATGATGAAGATCGGTTCACTTTTCACAACAACGATCTAGAGTATAGGCACATAAAAAAGACGCATAAAGAATCTAGTAACGCCGTAATCTTTTTTATAATGGATATCTCCGGATCGATGACCAAGGATAAGAAATTCATAGCAAGAAGCTTTTATTTTCTAATATACCAGTTTATTCGCCACCGCTATGAAAATGTCGACATTGTATTTATCTCTCATGATACATCCGCTTATGAAGTTAATGAGAAACAATTTTTCACTAGAGGAAGCGGGGGTGGAACTATAGTCTCAAGTGCACTTAAGAGGGCACTTGAAGTAGTTAATGAAAGATATCATCCCGAGTCATGGAACGTGTATACGTTCCAGTGTTCAGATGGTGATAACTGGCCTGATGATACTTCTAGTTGCAATGAAGCAGCAGTTGCCTTAAAGGATGTCTGCCAGCTCTATTGTTATTGCGAAATTGAACCTGAGCGTGATCGAGTACAATGGCTTGAAGATAGAGATTCTAGGCTTTCTAATGCATTTGCAAACCTGGTTGATAAGAACTTTAAGATAGTAAAGATATTCTCTAAAGAGGACATCTGGCCATCATTTAGAAAGATCTTTGGGGGGAAATTAGATGAATGATTGGAATTTAGATGACCTATCTGAATGGGATGAAAAAATTTGTGAATTGGCAAAATCACATGACCTAGACTGGTACCCTATTGTTTATGAGACATGTGATTATTTCGAGATGATTGGTAATATGGCCTATCATGGTATGCCTAGCCATTATTCTCACTGGTCATTTGGGAAAAGCTTTGAAAGAACACACCAGATGTACAATGCTGGAGCTGAGGGACTTCCATACGAGCTTATTATTAACTCTGACCCTTCGATATCGTACTTAATGAGAGAAAACCCTCTCTATCTACAAATACTGATTATGTGTCACTGCGTAGGGCATTCAGACTTTTTTAAAAATAATCGAATGTTTCAAAATACACGTGCTGAGACTGTTGTTTCTAGGTTTAGAAATGCAAAAAAAAGGATACAGGGGTACATAGAAGATCCCAGCATAGGAATTGCAGCGGTAGAACAAATATTGGATTCTGCCCATGCAATAGAATTTCAGGTGCCTAGCTTTCCGTATGAAAGAGAATCCCATAAGGAACTAAAGAAAAAATATACATCGTTAGTAAAAAATGATGCATCCGGAATGTATGAAGATTTTGATCTTGAGAAAATTCCACTAGAACCTGACCGCGATTTGCTGGGGTTCATTTTAGAACATGCTAGAAATCTCGAAGATTGGCAGGTTGACCTAATGGAAATAGTTAGAGATCACGCTAGGTATTTCATTCCACAAATACAAACGAAAATTATGAATGAAGGTTGGGCATGCTTTTGGCATTATAGGATGATGAATGAACTTGACCTGCCCCAAAATTTACACCTACCATTTATAAAAAGTCACAACCAAGTTATTAGGCCTCACATAGGAGGAATTAATCCTTATCATTTGGGATTTTATCTGTTTAATAAAATAGAGGAACGTCACGGCCTTGAGGAGTGTTTTGTGGCTAGAGAAGTTTCACATGACGAAGCATTTCTTAGGCAATACCTAACAAGGGATGATTGTGAAGAGTTAAACCTGTTTTCATTTAAAAACCAGAAAGGTACGTATAGTGTGTCAGAAATATCAGATGACGATGGATGGAAACTAGTAAAAGAGTCGTTGTTAAAAAATGTAGGTATTAATTCCATACCTAAGATTTATGTAGATAAGATAGAGGACGGCAATATTTTATGCTTGAGGCATGATCACGATGGCAGAGATTTAGAGCTCACATATGCAGACGAGGTTATACTACATGTCAGTACATTGTGGGGTGATCTTGCAAAATTAATAACTATTATTGAAGAAGAACCATGGGAAATCTAATTATATTCGGGGTGCTTAATGGCTAAGGCAAATTTTCGAAAGCTAATTGAAAAACAAAGAAGTTCTAAAAAAGAAGAAAAGTTTGATGGGACTTTTTTGGATTACCTAGATTTAGTATCAAAAAATCCAGGTGTAGTGAAACTATCTCATAAAAGATTGTGTGATGCTATAGAGGATCATGGTGTTAGTGCAATGGACACATCTGACCCTAGGCACCACAAACTATTTGATTCCAGCAATATTAAAATTTACGAATATTTCCAAGAAGACTTTTTCGGAATGGAAAGAGTAATTGCAAAAATTATGAGATTCTTAAAGTCGGCTGCCCTTAAGGGGGAGGAAAGTCGCCAGGTACTATTGCTGATGGGACCTGTTGGTGCTGGAAAATCAGCCCTTACTGAGCATATAAAATCTGTTCTAGAGGGACATGTGTATTATCACTTAAGCGGAGACCCACAGCGTGGGGAACCTTTACAGCTTTTACCTCGCAGCCTTCGTGGTAAATTTGAAAAAATGCTGGGTGTTAAAATAGAGGGTGATATTAGTCCTATAGCAAGGCATATGCTTTTTTCTGATCTTGGTGGGGAATACGAGAACTTTCCAGTAACACAGTCTACCTTTTCTCAGAGGGGTAGGCGTGGGGTTGCATCCGTACCTCCGATGGATGCAAATAGCCAAGATGTATCGGTGCTAGTAGGCTCTGAGGATATCTCGAAGCTTGATAAATACCCTGAAGATGACCCGCGGGTCCTTTCCCTTAATGGTGCATTTAACGTTGGAAATAGAGGGATAGTAGAATTTGTCGAGATATTTAAGAATGAAATTGAATTTCTTCACACTGTTATAACTGCAACTCAGGAAAAAAGAGTACCTTCTCCTGGTAAGAATGACATGATTTATTTCGATGGAGTAATAGTCGCACATTGTAACGAAGCGGAGTGGAATCGATTCCAGTCGTCGCATACAAATGAAGCAATTCTTGATCGTGTTGTTAAGATTAACGTGCCATATGTTTTAGAATTAGATCAAGAAATAAAAATCTATGAAAAGCAATTAGGTAGATCTGAATTTAACGACCACATCGCTCCTCACACTATAAAAATTGCATCAATGTTTAGTGTTATGTCCAGACTTAAGCCCTCAAGCAAATGTGACCTATTAACTAAAATGAAAATTTACAATGGCGATGATGTTATAGAGAAAGGCAGGGTTAAAAAGATAGACATCAAAGACCTGAGGGATGAATCTAGAAAAGAAGGAATGACAGGTATTTCTACTAGGTTTATAATGAAGGCACTTGATAGTGCACTATCGGATAGTGATAAGTCTATGATTACACCGATATCGGTAATGGACTCGTTGACTAGGCAGGTCAAAGAGCAAATAGTGGATGAAGAATTTCGTAATAACTGTCTTGAGCTTATACAGAAGGTTGTAAGAGAAGAGTACCTAAAAATATTAGAAACAGAAATTGCAAAAGCATTTATCACTGCTTATGAAGAGCAGGCTCAATCGTTATTTGATAACTACCTAGACAATGCCGAAGCTGCAACTACAAGGCAAAAACTGAAAGATAGAATAACCAAAGAAGAGATGGAGCCTGACGAGACTTTCATGAGGACTATAGAAGAGCAAATAGGAATTGTAGGATCATCTAGGGATGGGTTCCGAAGTGATGTTACTGCATACATGTTTGCTAAGATGAGAAGGGGCGAGAAAGTTAACTACTCTAGCTATGAACCCCTAAAGGAAGCGATTGAATCGTATCTCATATCTTCTGTCAAGGATATGGCGAGGATTGTTACTAAGTCAAAAACAAGAGATGATGAACAGCAAAAGAAATATGGTGACATGATATCAGTAATGATTCATGAGTATGGATACACTGAAGATTCTGCTGAAGAGGTTTTGACATTCGCTAGTAATAACTTATGGAGAGACAGCTAAACAATAGCGTTCAGTAACTTATAATTTTCAAAGGAGGCTCTTTATGAAAATTACCTTTGAATATCCTGAACTGTGTTTACTGTTATCAGTTTTACTCTATACCACTAACCATTCTGTGTTTGCATGGATTCTATTTGCTTTATCACTAGTGTTAGGGATGGGGAGGTTGGGGTTGGCAAATCAAAAAGCCCAACAGGAAAGTCAGGCAATCGACAGTGCATTGCTAAAAGTAAGAGATACGCTGTTGAACCTAGCAACGTCGGGTCACGGTGGTGAACCACCGGTCAGGCACTAAAGATATGGAACCAAGCTTCAGCGTACCGGTCTTTAGTAACAAGACTAGGGGCGCTAAAAAAAAGATAGCTGTATTCCTATCAGAAATGCTGGAAAACATTTCTAAGGGTAACATACATCAGTCGTACGAATCTAGATTTATTCCCCTATCTTTATCTGAGTCTTTGAGACTCGTTACAAATCACTCCTTTAGTGAACAAGAAGAAAATCTTATTCTACAAATATTGCGAAATGCCGCTGTGCGGTGTGAGAGAAAGCATGCCACAGCAGGAATACTATTTTTGTTTTTAGTATCCAGTAGTCTTTTAGAACTATGTAGAAGACCCCAAGATATTAATAACATAGTAAGCGAGATTGAGGGGTTATTAAAGAAAATACACGCTTCAATTTTACCTGCCAATAAAGATGACCTATGTCACTATTACGACATGCTCTTTAGGGATAATGAAATATCACATATTCTAGAATCTGCGATATCGCTAGCTGGTGCAAACGGAAATATCTTTATCGATAAGAAAAATTCTAAAGAAAGCTCTATAGAGCTAGTCTGTGGGTACTCATATTATTTGCCACCCCCACAAGAATTTCGGTTAATGACGAAGCTTAAATCAATTACCTTACACGATGTAAAGCCAATTATAATTGACGGTATAATAGAGAAAGTGTCTGAGGTTAACCTTTTATTAGAGAAATTTCATGAAGAAAAACAGGCAGGCATTATCTTTGCGAGAGGTTATGGTGAAGAAGTACTAGCTACTCTTGCGACCAATTGGATGAGAAAGACGCTGGAGGTTATTCCAGTATCGGTACCTTATGACCTAGAGGGTGCAAACCTCTTGAAGGATATTGCAGTTATCTGTGGGACTGACGTGGTTTCGTCGCTTAAGGGCGAGTTAATATCATCTATTACGTTTGAAGATATCTTAGATATTCCTAAAGTAACATTAGATAATGGCCATGTTGTCATAGAGAATGATAATACATCACGGTCAGTTAGTCTTCATGTGAGGAATATCAAGGAAGACATAGAGGCATGCGAATCTATAGAAAAGCGGGAATTTCTGTCTAGAAGATTAAATGGGCTAGTCTCTAGATGCGTACACATAAAGCTAAGGGACTCGCTAATGGAAAAAAAGGGAATTGACCTTGATAGATTAGAGACCGGTATTAAATTAACTAGGGACCTGTCTAGGTTCGGGTTGGTGGATATTAAAAAAATACCACTGGATGTTAGGTGGTTATATTTATCATTAATAAAGCTTGAAAAATATGGGTTTGATAGTTTAAGCTTTATTGCGATGTGTGAAGCTTTGAAAAGTTGTATTTCTATTACACGAACACTCGGAAATTGTTCTACCATGATCTTGTGTGAAAATAAATGAACCAAAATAGTTTCTGGAATACCGGATCAGGTGATAGGATTTCATTCAATGAAATGTTAACTGTTGTAAGGAATCATCCAGGAAGCCAAATTCATATCGGTACAGACTCACAGGTCAAAAAAGAAAAAGTTAACTTTGCTATAGCAATTTGTGTTGTCCAGCCAAAAAAGGGCGGCAGGTATTTCTATAGAAGAATTTGGGAAAAAAAATACTTAAACGCCGCCCTAGGTTCTAGGTTACAAAAAGAAGTAACACATTCAATTGATGTAGCACAAGAAATTCAAAAGCACATCGATGCTTCTAGAATATCAATTCATATTGATATAAACCAAAATCCTAAATTTGCTAGCTCTAAATTTTTAAGCCCTTTAGTCAACTATGTTAAATCCATGGGATACAGCTGTTTTGTCAAGCCGGATTCATGGGCTTCATTCTCAATCGCGGATAGGCATACGAAGTAATCATAATGAATTTATTTACTTCTAGAGAGATATATGTATTTTTTTTCATAGGAGAATACTATGAGCCTAGAAGCAAATGTAGGAAAATCATTAATAGATCTTAAGGACTATGTCAAGGGGCAATTAACTGTGCACCTCGGAGGTCTTAAGGGAAAATTCTTGGATGCCGGCCTTGATATATCTGATGTTCAATGGATTATTGATCAAACACATGGCTCGGTTGAAAAGTCATTTACTGTTGGCATGAACGGTGTGCTATCTACTGTGAAAAATAGTAAGGATGCAGGGAATTAAGCACATAGTAGAGTGCCACTGCATTCTACCTCAGTATCGTAATGCCAAGAATCCTGTATATCATAAATTTATTGTTTTCTCAATAATTGATGATAGTAATACCGTAGTCCCGAAGTATGCACAGTGTAATAATTGTGATGTAGTACATAAGGTTCATGACTTATGTAAATCAGAAATTGTAGCAGGAAGAGATGAGATTAGATCAATAGCTACTATAGATGACATTAAGCTATCACTTGAAAAAGATGTTTGTGATGTATTGGAGAGTTATCAATCTGATGTTGCTACATTTGAGAATGCCTCATTTATTATGCAGAATGAATTGTGGGGAGAAAGCATAGTCATATCAAAAGAGACTATTGATGATGAGATAAGCGGTAAAAGATTGGTATTTGAGAGAAAAGATAAATTTAAGATTGAGCCTTTCGTATATCGAACAACAGTATAGTTACATGTAGGTGAGGATGATATTTTGAAGTTAGGAACAACAGACAGCGAATCAAAAGCAAAAGAATTGCTGGAGTGTAGAGAAATAGTGCAAAGAATTCTAGAGTATGGCGTTAGCCAACAGCAAATTTTAAGAATATCTTATCTTTTATCACTAGAGTTAGAAGATACATTTGCAATGTCAAATATCTCTAGTTGTATTAAGGATTATCTAGATGATATTACATCTAGCTCTAATAATGACGTTATAGTATAAAAGGAGTTTTAAAATGTCAGGTATTTTAGAAAAATGGAATGAGATTAAGGTCTTAGTTGAGAGTTTAGATCTAGACGTACACAAAAATGCAGGAGGAAATGCTTCAGCCGGGGTACGTGCAAGGAAAGGCCTGAGGCTACTTAAGAAGGAAGCAGCAGACCTAGTTAAGATCACCCTAAGCACAGAAAAAAAGTAGGTAAATAAATCTACCCTAGCAAAAAGTATGATGTATTGATGGGTATACACCCTTTAACGAGGACAATCTGTACACATATCAATGTTTTAATATAATCAAACTATATTAGCACTGGAGTATGGTATGTCACAAAAAGGGAAAAATTTTAGTCGTAACAATCGAGGGCAGAGAAAAAGGTCTGATTTTTATGAAACGCCCTACTCAATAACAGAACATTTATTTGCAAATGAAAATTTCAATATTGACCTTAATATATGCGAACCTGCATGTGGTAACGGTGCGATTGTAAGGGTATTGAATAAATTCTGGAATGGCAATATTACATCATATGATGCAGATGTTGACTTCTTAACAGAGACTAAACAGTATGATTACGTTGTTACGAATCCACCTTTTTCGCTAGCAATGGAATTTATTGAAAAAGCAAAGGAAGTAGCAGTCAATAAGTTTGCGCTGCTACTTCCTTTATCATACCTACATGGAAAACGGCGGTATGATCATGTATACAGCGATCGCAATTACGGTCTTAAACATGTACATGTATTTACCAGGTATCCTATGTTAGGCGAAAAACTACGAGACGATGGAAAATACCGTACAGGGATGATGGTCTATGCATGGTATGTATTTGAAAACTGCTATAGCGGGGATCCCATTATCAAGTGGATAGATAATAATGATGATATTCATCGTAAGACACGTAAGAAAAATATTGCCAAACCATAATACCTACTAATATGGGGGTGAATTGGTATCGACAAGGTAAGAAAGTTCGAGGGTGCAAGTATCCAACTGTGACACATGGATTGACAGTGTCATAAACTTTAAATGCCAACGATAATGTTGAGTATGATTACGCCTTAGCTGCTTAATCCGGGGTTTCCAGCAACCTTGTTATCAAAGCTGGATAAGTGGTTAATCTCACCGACATAAAAAAGATTAAGAATGGTCCCTAGAAATAGGTGGGTTCCGATTCTCGATAGGAATGTTGATTTTTCGAGATACCTTGCTAGTTCGGGAATAAATTAGCTAAACTTGTGAATGACCTGATTATAGACTTATTTTGGACCCGGGTTCGACTCCCGGCATCTCCACCAATTAATCTAAAAAAATGTGGCTAGTCATCTAGAATTACTGCTTAGTGCTTTTTACATCACGATTCTTTAGTAGCTTTTGCAGTATTGATTTTTCTATTTGACATATTCTCATTCTAGTAATACCAAATAGATCGCCTATTTCTTGAAGTGTATGCTTTTGTTTATCGCTAGCAAGTATCGTACAGTTATAACAGTCTTCGTAATGAATCCAATGCCGGCATTCTGTTTTTTCACATGCTAAAGATCTTTTTTCATGTTCCTTAAAACATGTAGTGCCTTTGACTATCTCACTTGATTTATTATGATCCATAAGTTATAAGTTGTGCATATTTAGTAATAAGACATCATATAGGTTTTTTCAAGATTGTACATGAGGGAATATACTAGATGAGCAACAGAAAATTACTGGTACTAGATACCAGCGTGCTGTTATATGATAAAAGCGCAATTCATTCATTTCCAGGAAACGACGTTATTATACCTCTTCCGGTTTTAGATGAACTAGATAGGTTTAAAGATAAATCCGGGCTATTGGGCGAGTCTGCTAGGTATGTTAACCGGTATCTCGACGGCCTTAGGGAAATCGGCCGGTTGGATAAGGAAGTCCAGTTGCCTAATTCTGATCAAACAATCAGGATAGAAACCAGCTATTCAAAACCTGAAGATATCCCCGCCGGCTTATTACCTGATTATGCTGATAACCAGATTGTTGCCACAGCCCTAGGACTGGCTAGGATTCATCCCCAGAGGACAGTTAAGCTCGTAACCAAGGATATTAACCTTCGAGTTAAATGTGATGCCCTAGGGTTGGTAGGAGAGGACTACTGGAAGGATCATATTCCGTCGACGGATTCGGAAGGGCCTGAAGAGCCTAGTATCCTAAGTCTAGACGATTCTGATGTTGATAAATTTTATGAAGATGGATATATCGACCTGACCAGGTTGGATCATGAATTATACCCAAACCAGTTTGTTATAGCAAAAAGCTATTCAGGAAAATCGCTAATCGGTATTTTTAAGAAAAATCAGATACATAAAATTGGAAAGACTGAACTGGGTTCAACAGTTAATATAGAGCCCCGAGGAAAAGAGCAAGCATATGCTATGAATATTCTGTGTGATGCCACAATTCAGTTAGTATCATTAACAGGTATAGCCGGCTCAGGTAAAACATATCTTGCCCTAATGTGCGGGCTAGCTGGGCTTATGACTAGAAAATATAAAAGAATTATTGTGACCAGGTCAATACAGCCTGTTGGGAGAGATTTAGGTTATTTACCCGGTGATATGGGCGAAAAAATGGCACCATGGATGGCACCCATTATGGATAATTTTAGGCATGCCTTTAAGGATCTAACATATTTTGACATGATGAAACAAAAGGGTGAAATAGAAATAGCCCCATTAGCGTATATAAGAGGAAGAACCTTTAATGATTCCTATGTAATAGTTGATGAAGCACAAAATGCAACTATTCACGAACTAAAAACAATAATTACTCGAATTGGACATGGCTCGAAGATTGTACTGATGGGTGATACCGATCAGGTCGACACACCCTATATCGATAAAAAATCAAATGGGCTATCGATAGCAATCGAAAAATTAAAAAATACTGAATTGGCTGCGCATGCTCATTTAAAAGATAGCCAGAGATCAGCAATTGCTGCCATGGCTTCTAATATACTGTAATCAGTAATCTAAATTCTATTAAATTAGGTACTTAAATTCTAGAATTAAGTTTCTATAATTACTGAATGCTGAAAACTGGGAATTCTGATCTATAGATTCTAGAATAAACCTACATTTAATAGGATGTATAATTTAAACATCTAAAAAAAAATATGTTTGTTTAGACTACTGGTATGTAGATACGGAGAATTCGAATATGTTTGCCAACAGTCCTTTTGTAACCAATCAAGGTCCAGATATCACTATAGCAGATTCTGATATCATATTTGTTTCTGATATGTTTGCTGAAGAATATAGTGGTGGCGCAGAGATGACTACGCATGCGCTAATAGACTCGAGCCCATTTAAGGTTCAAAAAATAAAATCATCAGATCTCACTATGGCCCTTTTAGAAGAGGGTGTGGAAAAATACTGGATATTTGGTAATTTTTCTTTAATGAGTCCAGAACTTATTCCTTCAATCATAGGTAACCTAGATTATTCTGTACTCGAGTATGATTACAAGTACTGTAAGTGGCGTTCCCCGGAAAAGCATAAAGAAGCGGAGGGGGAAGAATGTAGCTGTGAAAATGACGTTCAGGGAAAGATGGTATCTGCATTTCTCTATGGCGCAAAATCCCTATGGTGGATGTCCGAAAAGCAAATGGACCATTACCATGAATTATTTCCATTCTTAAATGAAAGAGAAAACGTCATCCTATCCTCTGTATTTGATGAGTCTTTTTTCATGTCAGTGAAGGTGCTAAAGGAAAAGTATGAAAACGCTGTTCGGAAAGGATGGGTCGTCCTAGGATCAAATAGCTGGGTCAAGGGATTCGAGAATGCGAAAGAGTGGTGTGAGAATAACGGAAAAGAGTATGACATTGTGTGGGGTTGGAAATATGAAGACGTCCTTAACAGACTAGCTACAGCTGAAGGTTTGGTATATCTCCCTAGAGGAGGAGACACGTGTCCTAGGCTGGTTATTGAAGCAAAGATGCTGGGTTGCAAACTTGAACTTAATGATAATGTTCAGCACAAAGATGAAATCTGGTTTAATACTGATGATGAGTTTGATACGGAAGCTTATCTTTATGCAGCCAGAGAAAGATTCTGGAATTCCATTAAGCATTCTATGAATTGGTACCCTACAATATCCGGATACACAACACTGTTGAACGCAGAAGAGCAAATGTATCCATGGCGTGAATCCATTATCTCGATGCTAGGTTTTTGTGATGAGGTCATTGTAGTTGATGGGGGTTCTTCTGATAGCACCTGGAGTGAGCTACAAACAATGGCTGCTGGTAATGAAAAAATTAGGGCAGTACAAAATGTTAGGGATTGGGATAATCCCAGGTTTGCAGTTTATGATGGTGAACAAAAGGCATATGCTAGATCTTTATGCACTGGTAATTTTTGTTGGCAGCAAGATGCAGACGAGATTGTGCATGAGAATGACTATAAGAAAATTAGAGACTTGATTAAATCATTTCCAGGTGTGGTCGACCTAGTTTCATTACCTGTCGTTGAGTACTGGGGTGGTGAAGAAAAGGTTCGGATTGACGTCAACCCATGGAAGTGGAGACTATCAAAGAATTCCCAATTTATTACACATGGCATACCAGGTTCATTACGAAAATTTGATGATAATGGATCATTATACGCAATGCCTGGTACTGATGGGTGCGACTACATACATAATGAAAATTATGATATCATAGCTCATGCTAATTTCTATAATTCGGAAGCACATAATTTAAGGGCACATGCCCTAATGAAAAATGAAGATGCCCTCAAGATGTATCAAGAATGGTTTTCTAGAAACATAGAATTATTACCATCAGTCCATCATTATTCGTGGTTTGACCTAGGAAGAAAGATACGGACATATAGGGATTACTGGAGTAAGCACTGGCAAAGCCTCTATGATATAGAGCAAGATGACACACCTGAGAATAATATGTTTTTCGAAAAGTCATGGAGTTCAGTAAAAGAGGAAGAGATAGATGCATTAGCCCTAGAGCTTAAAGAAAAGATGGGTGGATGGGTATTTCATGAAAAGGTCGATTTTGATAAGCCGACACCTCATATAGAGCTAGCATGTAATCACCCGGAGGTTATGAATGAGTGGTTATCAAGACAAGACTAAGTTTGTAATTGTTACACCTGCATTTAACTGTGCAAACAATATAGTTCAGACATGTATCTCGGTCATAGCACAATCATATCAAGACTGGAGGATGGTTGTGTATGATGATATGTCAACGGATAATACAGCAGAAGTTGTTGAGGCAATGTCTAGGCATTTTAATTTAGGCAATAAATTAACGGTTATAAAAAGGGAAGAGAAATTTGGCGAGGTAAGAAATACCATTGATGCTGTCCAAACGATAGAGGACGATGAGGTAGTTTGTAGATTAGATGGTGGTGATTGGTTAACTGATCTAGATACACTCAGAATACTGGATGATGTATATCGTTCAAAGGACCCTGCACTAGTATGGACAAAACACCGCTGGTCTTTTACCAATAAAAATATATCTGCACCGCTGCCACCTGATGCTAATGAATACCAGTACCCATGGGTTAGTAGTCACCTAAAGACGTTTCGAAAAAAATCGATTGATGATATTAACATTAATAATTTTAAAGATGAAGATGGTAATTGGATCATGATTGCGTGTGATCAAGCTGTTTTCTTGCCTATACTACACAAAGCAAGGGTCGAGAAACGGCATAGGATGTTTTTACCTATGGTGTGCTACCACTACAGTATAGACTTAAAAGATCCCCACCTTTTTACATGTGATAGGTCCCTCAATCAAAAACAATCTGCTGAGAAGATAAGGGAAAGAGGATTCATTATATGAGAATATGTTTTAATAATGTAGACTTCTATAGTAATTCAGGCCCTAATCAATTTGCTGGTAAACTAGCGCATGGTTTTCATGACATGGGCCACGCTATAACGACACGTGGCGGAGATGTACAGTTGAGCTTTATTTCAACCACTAGGAAATATGCTCCTGTTGCCTTAAGGTTAGACGGAATCTATTTTAACAGTGCTCAAGAGTGGGAAAGAATGAATGAGCCCATCAAGGCATCATATGATGATGCAGCAGCAATTATAATTCAGTCTGAGTTTGACTTAGGGCTTGTTAAGAAATATTTCGGTAATAGAGATAATTTACACGTCATTCATAATGGTACATACACTAAAAATATTGATAATATTAATCCAATTAATGATCACAAATTAGATAATAGATCAGAGGTATGGCTTTGTGCATCCCACTGGAGGCCTCATAAGAGGCTAGACGAGAATATTAGGTATTTCCATGAATGCGCCCCTAGCGATGCATGCATGATTGTTGCAGGTACCGTAGATGATGCCACAATGAAGAAGCTAGGAGATGACAGGATATTTTTTGTGGGTGATGTTGTTTGGACACAACTAATAGGATTATGTAAAAGGGCCGATAAATTTGTACATATGTCATGGTTAGATCATTGTCCCAATGTAGTGGTGGATGCCAGAGCTAGTGGTTGCCAGATTATTTGTTCTTCTACCGGGGGCACAAAAGAGATTGCAGGAAAAAATGCAATTATAATTCAAGAAGATGAATGGGACTTAAACCCGACAAAACTTTATGAACCCCCTAAAATGGACTTTTCGAAAATTGTGCATACTGGAAATGACTCCAGCCTTGATATTTTATCGTGTGCAAAAAAGTACTTAACTGTTTTAGAAACAATCGCAGCTGGATAGCGTAGGAATTTTTATTATGGGACTTGGAGGATATTTAACATGGACTGCACTTGCTAGGGAAATCCAAAAAACTGTGAGCTTTCCAATCCGCATTTTGCCTATAGAACGCCACGGTTCATTCATCAAACTAGTTTTCTCAGATGCGTTTAAGAACAATCCCATAATATCACAAGAGCTTAGCGATCTATCGAATAACTCATTTCCAGTAGAGATGAATAATCCTAAGACAAATTATTGTATTAAGGACACTCCTGGACATGCACTGCATAAATGTGATAATCACATCATAGAAACAATCTGTAAAGCATATGGAATCGATCATCCCCAACTTAAATGTGAGCTATTTCTAGATGACAGTGAAGAGAAATATGCTGATGAATTAGTTTCTAACCTGAATAACTTTATTGTTATAGAGCCGTACTCAAAGGACAATTATACACCTAACAGAGCATACCCCCTACCTAAGTGGCAACAGGTCGTCAATAAAATTTCTACGAGCGTTAGCGTTGTGCAAGTGGGTGTAGAAGGGTCACCTGTCCTAGATTCTGTCATAGATCTCACCGGAAAAACAACGTTTAGAGAAGCTTCTGCTGTTATCAAGAGGTCATTAATGTTTGTTGGGTCTGAGGGCGGCCTTGTTCACGCAGCAACAGCAGTAGATACCCCAGCAGTTGTTGTCATTACCGGATACCAGTCTTCTAAAATGGTAGCATATCCCCAGAATATCAATATTGATATATCTACTCATGGACCCTGCGGGATGAAAATTAAGTGTGCTGACTGTGAAAAAGATGCATCAATGCACGACCCAACAGAGATATCCACTGCAATACTGGAGAATCTTAAGATTTGACTACCATTTTTACTAATGGGTGTTTTGATATTTTACACCGTGGGCATATAGAATTATTAAGGTTTTGTAGTACATTAGGTGACCGAATTATCCTAGGGCTAAATTCGGATGATAGTATTCGTCGTATCAAAGGGTCTCATCGTCCTATTAATAATCAAGATGATAGGGCTGAATTGTTGAGGGCTTTAAGGTATGTTGATGAGGTTATCATTTTTGATGAGGATACGCCTTACAGCTTAATCAAACAGTTAAAACCTGATATAATCGTTAAAGGCGGCGACTACAAACACTCAGAGGTTATTGGCAACGACATAGCTAAGGTTGTCATTTTTAATTACATCAATGAATACTCAACAACAAAAATCATCAAGAATATTATTGATAGGTGATTCTTGCACCGACAAATATAATTTTGGTATATGCGAAAGAATGAGCCCAGAGGCTCCTGTTCCTATACTGAAAACTATAAGGGTAGAGAATCGTCCAGGGATGGCGCTAAATGTCTTGCGGCACTTGGAGAATTTTTGTTTTAATGTCGACATCTACACCAATAAAGAAAATATAGTTAAAGAGAGATTTGTTGAAAATACCTTCATGCAGCATATGCTACGTGTTGATCATGGCGAAGAGCAAAAAGTATCTCAAATGTCCTTGCGGTCAATAGATGAGATAAATATTTCTCTATATTCATGTGTCGTTATATCAGACTATGATAAGGGATTTGTTAGTCATGCTGTAGCGAGAAAGATTACCAGGATAGCTAATGAAGCTGATATCCCCGTATTCGTTGACAGCAAAAAAAGTGACTTGTCTTGTTTTCATAACTCTTTTATAAAAATAAATGAGAAAGAAAGTAAGAAACTTAAAAAACTACCTAATGAATATGAGCTTATCGTAACACTGGGAAAGTCTGGCGCGGTGTGGAACAATAAGACTTTCCCCACAGATGATGTACAGGTTTTTGATGTTTGCGGGGCAGGTGATTCGTTTTTTGCCGGCTTTATAAATTCATATATGCTTGATAGGGATATCGAGAAATCCATAAAGTTCGCAAATAAGATTGCTGCAATATCGGTAAAGAGCTTTGGTACATACGTCGTTAATAGGGATGATGTATGATGCAGAACGCGTTACCAATTAAGTTTGTGCCGAAAGGGTGGGGATTTGAGAAGTGGATTGTTAACTGCGAAGAATATTGCGGAAAGTTACTTTACTTCGTTAAAGATAAGCGATGTTCTTGGCATTACCACAAAATAAAAGATGAAGTTTTTTATGTCCAATCAGGAAAGTTGTTAGTAAAATACTCTGACAAGGATGATATTACCCTTGCAGAGGAGGCGGTGTTGGTTCCTGGAGACAATTTTCATGTCTATAGAGGGCTTCGTCATCAAATGATAGCTCTCGAGGACACTGAATTATTTGAGTTTTCCACCCAGCATTTTGATGAAGATAGTTATCGCCTTTTAAAAGGTGATTAATAAAATACGACGAGGTATAATATGATTAAAAAAGTTTTTATTAAGGATAAGTTAGAAGAGATAGGGTTTTCTCTAGATCGCATTTCGCTAGGCGATTTTGACCAGATAGGAGAAATGACTGCAAAGAAAGCTAGGGATCCCTCAAAAGACTTATACAAGTCTGTTGGGTGTTTTTTTAGGCCTAATTATGAGAGAGGTATTTTGCTTCACTCGCTTATTGCAACCTTTAATATAAGTAGCATTTTAGAAATTGGTACCGGAAGAGGGTACTCAGCTATCTGTATGGCAAAGGCCATGGCCGACCTAGGTATCGATGGAAACATTACTACTGTTGATCCAAATTTGGATGAAGAACTTTTTCAAAACCTAGCTAGGGTTATACCTCAGCCATGGTGGAATAAGATAGATTTTGTGAAAGGTAAGTCACAAGATTTCTTAGGCGATACCTCCGATAATTATGAATTGATATACATAGATGGTGACCACAGGTATGATGCCGTTTTACAGGATTGGAACCTATCTAAAGATCGATATACGAAGTTTTTGCTTTTTGATGATTATCACCTTCCATCTAAAAAGCAACTTGACATAGACTGTGCAACAGTAATTGACGAAATACAAGATGATAGTAAAGAGTTGATTATTATGGATAGGAGAATATTCTTCGATGATAGAAGGTTAGCAGATGATGAAATAGACTACGGACAGGTACTTCTAACACATCCCTCTATTAAGCTGGAAGACTATATCATGGACTGGTAGCAAATATGAATATTCATAGTTCAAGATCATCTTTTTTTGTTAAGGGATATTCACTCCTTGATATCAAGGAGTGTACTAGTACAACTGCTGTTAATGAAAATTTAAAGAATTTTTTTTTAAATGACTCTTTAAAAAATGGCTTTACATGGGAAGAGAAATACCGTGGCACAAAAGATCTCAGGCCTAATGTTTTTGGGTATGATGATTGCTTTGTAGAATTTTTATTTGAAAATAATTTCCATAATGCAATTCATAGCTTAGTTGGTCATGACTTAGTACTATCACATATTCAAATAAGAAAGTCTTCTAGCACTAGCAGTTATATGCCATGGCATAGAGATGCCTACTATAGTTCCGGCAAGTCGGTCGGGATGGTACCACCCGCCCATAAGATTATATACTATCCTGAGGTTAGCGAAAAATTATATCCAATGCTGGAAATACTTGAGGGTAGCCAGTTAATGTGGTTTTTAAACCAAGAGTCAAGTAGCTTTTTGTCTCCTGGGTTTAGTGGATATGATAAAGAGATCTTTAGGGTTCTTAAAAAGAGGGTTATTAGCGCAGACAACAATAAGGCACTTCTCTTTAACACATCTATGCTCCACAACGTTATCGGTGATTCAGGGCCCGGATCTATAAGGTTGATTTTTTCTTTTATAGAAGATAATCAATTCACGGAAGAGATGTTATCTGATCCCACACATGCAAAAGTTAGGAAAGCCTATAGTGATAGACTAACGAGTATTAGAGAAAGTGAGGATACTAAGTAATGAAAGGTGTAATTCTAGCAGGGGGTACCGGAAGTCGTTTACATCCTCTTACTCATGTTACAAATAAGCATTTATTACCCGTAGGGAAAAAGCCGATGATACTCCACTTGGTCTCTAAGCTAACGACTGCCGGTATCTCAGATATAATGGTGATTACAGGTACTGAGCATATGGGAGACATGATTAGCTTACTTGGGAGCGGAAATAATCACGGCTGTAGTTTTACGTTTAAAGTCCAGGACGGTTCTGCAGGAATTGCAGATGCACTTAGGTTAGCAGAGAGCTTTGTTAAAGACGAGAAATTTATAGTCCTATTAGGGGATAATATCTTTGAAGATGATCTCGCGACCCACGTTAATGAGTATAAAAACTCAGATATGCCATGTTCTTTATTCCTAAAGAAAGTGCCGGACCCTGAAAGGTATGGAGTCGCAGTTATTAAAGAAGGAAAGGTCGTTGCAGCAATTGAAAAACCTCAAGAGTTCATTTCTGACTTGTGTATTACTGGAATATACATGTATGATAATTCAGTTTTTGATCGAATTAGATCGCTTAAACCCTCGAGTAGAGGAGAGTATGAAATTACAGAGCTTAACCATGGGTACATTGAGGATGGTTTAGCTGGATTCACATTTCTAGAAGGGTGGTGGACAGATGCTGGAACTTTCACATCGTACCATAAAGCAAATATGTTGATGCATGCATGTGATGAGGAATAAGGTGCTGTCGATATTTGGATCTACCGGCTATGTCGGTTCAAATTTTTGTGAATATAAGGATGCTATTGGTGATTCGTATGTCACGATTCCCAGAAATTCTTTAAAGTCTACTAACGGCAATTTTCTATATTTCATTAGCACTAACAACAATTACAATGTGTTTGATAATCCTCATGTCGATATTAATACAAATTTGAGTCACATGATATCAGTACTTGAAGCCAACAGGGAACACCTAGATGTCTTTAACTTTATAAGCTCATGGTTTGTCTACGGAAATACAGATTTACCTGCCAGGGAAGACAGCCATTGTTTTCCAACTGGCTTTTATTCTATAACCAAGAAATGTGCAGAGGATTTACTCATCAGTTATTGTAAGACATTTGGCATTAACTACAGAATAATACGGTTGTGTAATGTCTACGGAAAAACTGACCTCAAAGCTTCAGCAAAAAAAAATGCCCTTCACTATATGGTGGAAAGAGTAATAAATAACGAAGAGGTTAATTTGTATGACGGTGGTAATGTTATAAGGGACTATATGCATATTAATGACACATGTGAAGCGATAGACCTGGTTCTAAAGAAAGGGGGTGTAAATGAAATATTCAATATTGGAAACGGAGAACCAATAAAAATAAGAGATATTATAGATTTTTCAATGAAAATTACAAAAAGTACTAGTAAAATTAATCATATAGAAATACCTGAATTTCATAAAGTAGTCCAGGTAAAGGACATGTACCTAGACAACAGTAAGCTTCTATCTTTGGGGTACAAGAAAAAAAATGATATTGAACTAGGGATCAAGAGATTATGCAAGGAATTAAAGAAAGGCTGATCGGCCTACTAGAGAGCAAATCAGAAGATAACATTTTCAAGTACCTTGCTAATGTTAAAAATTCTAATAACTTTGTTCCTGGAAAGACGCCGGTATATTACTCAGGCCCATATTGGGATGAAGAAGAGATTGCTGCAATTTTTGATTCGTTAATATCAGGAAAGTGGCTATCATCAGGAGAACATGTCAGAAAATTTGAGGTAGCTTTTTCTAAAAAGTTTGGGTTTAAATCTTCTGTTATGGTGAACTCCGGTAGCTCCGCGAACCTGGTACTCATCGCAGCCTTAAAGAAATATTTTGGGTGGTCAGATGGGGACGAGATCATTGTTTCCTGTGTGGGATTTCCGACTACCCTAAACCCTATTATCCAAAACGGCCTTAAACCTGTATTCGTTGATATAAATTTTGATGACCTAAACTGGAATTTGGATGAAGTTGAAAGAAAAATCTCAGCCAAGACCGTCGCAGTTTTTTCTTCCCCTGTTTTGGGAAATCCATATGACTTAGATAGGTTAGTAAATATTTGTGAGAAAAATAATGTAAAAATAATAGCTGATAACTGTGATAGCTTAGGGTCAAAATGGCGTGATAAATTTCTAACTGAGTATGCCGTAGCTGCTTCTTGTTCATTTTATCCTGCCCACCACATTACGACATGTGAGGGTGGGATGGTTTCATCTAATATACCTGAGGTTATTTCGCTAGCAAGAAGTTTTGCATGGTGGGGTAGGGACTGTTATTGCGTGGGGTCTGCAAATTTACTTTCTTGTGGTACATGTGGTAAGAGATTTGACAAGTGGATCAGTGGATATGATGAGATTGTTGACCACAAGTATGTTTTTTCCAATATAGGGTATAACTTAAAGCCCCTAGATTTTCAGGGTGCGATAGGCTCAATACAATTAAAAAAGTTTGACAAAATACACCAGATCCGCAGGGAAAATAAGGATAGAATACACGAGTCAGTTGAAAAGATAAAGGGCGTGAGGGTGGTGGATGAACTAGTTCATTCTGAGACCAGTTGGTTTGGTGTACCTATTGTCTGTAATACTAAAGGGCTCAAACAAGACTTCGTTAAGTACCTCGAGGATAATAAAATTCAGACACGAAATTATTTTGCAGGAAATATTTTATTACACCCAGCGTATAGCCATATAGAAGACTATAGGAATTACCCTAACTCAAACAAGGTTTTAGACAATGTGTTCTTTATAGGTTGCTCACCCACGCTGTCAAAAGAAATGATTTCTTATATATGCAAAATGATAGAGGGGTATGGTGGTTTAAATGAATGTTGAGGGTATGAATATACTGGTGACTGGATGCGCCGGATTTATAGGAAGTCATATGGTTGATCTATTGCTTGAGAAGGGACATACCGTTATCGGCGTGGATTGCTTTACATATGCCGGTTCAGCTGGAAATATTCAACACAATTACGACAATGATAAGTTTAAGCTATACAATAATGATATACGTTCTACTCACAGCATCGGCGAGCTCTGCGACTTAAGGAATATAGATTGGATTATTAATTTTGCGGCCGAAACACATGTGGATAATTCTATTAATAGTATTATCCCATTCTTAAAATCGAATGTAGAAGGTGTTGCATCATTATTGAATGTCTGTAAGGACTTACCTGAGATAAAAATGCTACACATATCTACAGATGAGGTATATGGGTCTGCGCATGCCGGGTCTTTTAGTGAGGAAGATAAGCTTAATCCACGAAATCCCTACTCTGCTAGCAAAGCTGCTGCAGAGCATTTAGTGACATCATATCACAACACATACAACACTACATTCAAGATGGTCAGGATGAGTAATAATTTTGGCCCTAGGCAGCATGCTGAAAAGCTTATACCAACAGTTGTCAATTGCATCCTCTCAAACCGGCCGGTCCCAATATACGGGGATGGAACTAATGTTCGTGACTGGTTTTATGTAAAAGATTGTGTAAGAATGATATATGATGTACTAGATAAAGGAAAATATAATGAGACATATAATCTATCACATAATCAAGAAGTTAATAATTTGGTTGTTGTCCAAAAAATATGCGAAATTATGGGTGTAGATGCTAGCAGTGTGATTACTTTTGTTAAAGATCGTCCAGGTCATGATTTTCGTTACTCAATATCAAATGAGAAAATTAAAGCCCTAGGGATAAGCAGTCCATCAGATTTTACACAGTCACTGCAATGCACCATCGATGCAATAATAGGTAGATGAAGAATGAGAAAATTTTCTATAATAGTTCCAGCATATCATACACCAGACTTGGTGCATGTCTTGATTAAGACATTTGAGAAATTTAGGCCTAATGATGTAGAAAACCATTATGTAATTGTTGAAAATTCAAATGATAGCTCCTATAAGGACCATACCTTATCCCTCGCAGAGTCTGTTACATGGGTACAAAATCCTAAAGCTGATGCGTCCAAGATGAATGCAGGTACATTTATCGGTAGCCCAGGTTCAACAGCAAATGTCATGGGAATAATGGCAGGCCTTGAGTATATAGATGATGACTTTGTCTTTATCGCTCACTGCGATGTTTGTATAACATCACAATCATTTTATGATGAAATATTCAATGCTAGGGATAAAGGGTATGATTTAATTGGCACGTCTATAGACAATAGTAGGATTAATGCAATTCATCAATCCGGATTCTACGTCAAAACAGACCTAATATCAAAAGTTGACTTAATGCCTCAACTGCACCAGGGTCAAACTATTTTAGACGCTTGCGACTCAATTACAAAATATTGCCGAGATAACTCTCGGCCTATATTATGTTTTAAAAATACATTTAATATGCCGTCCCTTGTTGACACATTAGATGAACCATGGAAATCTTTTCATGTAGACAGGTGCATAGATTCAAGCGGAAATGTTATGTTCATGCATTTAGGCAGGGGCGTACCAAAATCATTCAACGCCTACAATAAGCCCAACAGGGTATATCTTCCTGGGTGGAATGAATTTTATCTGAGGTATTTATCAAATGAAAATTAATATTAGCATAGATGATATTTCACCACATCCATATTCTAGTATAAAGGTGCTCTCTAGATGTTTTTCTCTTATAGACGAGTTTCCTGACGCAAAATTTACCTTGTTCGTCCCATCTGCTTATTGGAGAACCGTACCAAGACCTCCCCATGTGGCGTCTAATACACCATATAGTTTATCCAGTTTTCCTACGTTCTGTGAATATCTTAAAAAGTTACCTCAAAAAAATTTTGAAATTGGTATCCATGGCCACTTTCACGGTATACCAGGTAAGTCAAATAATGATGAATTTGCTAGGTTATCGAGGGAAGATGCAGAAAATAAGTTTTCGCTAATAGAAAATGAGATAAGCAATTCTGGCATGGGTGATATTTTTAAGCCCATTTTTAGGCCACCGGCATGGAGGATGAGCCCTGACGCCATTCGTGTTGCAAGGAGTAGAGGTATTGAAGTTTTGGCTCTTTCACCAGATGACTACGCAAAAGTATTCTATGATGCAGAAGATATAGGCGATGACATTGTATTATACGACTTTGCACCCCCGTTTAAGGCCCTTAAGAGACAAGAAGAATGTAAGATAGTTTATCATGCATGTGAGTGGGACAAAAACTATTTTTCCCAACAGTTACTTGACGAGCTAATTGCTTTTTTATATAATCATAAGGATGAAGTTGAGTTTTTATTCATGCATGACTTAAGGAGTAAATAATGGGAAAGTCTGACCCACACGTTTTTTCATCCTATCTCGGAATGTTGGGTGGTAATAAAAAATATTCTAAGGTTGCATTTTTAGGATTTACGGGCCCGTCTGATTTCACTAACTCGATATCGCATGGTGTTGGACACTATTTTGATATGCAGCTTGACAATTGGTTTATTAATGATGATGAATGGGATATCGGGGAAAACTATGATTTAGTTGTATGCACAAGGTGTGCATATTTTTCCAAAGATCCTTCTGCATTTCTTAAGAAGTGTCTTGACATTGTTGTTCCTGGAGGGCTTATACTGGTCGACTGGGGAGTAGGCGATCACTGGAGGTTTAATGACTATAAGGTTGGGTGGGTAAAAAATGATGAGCATGAATTTGCATACGAAGAAGAGAATTTCCTATGGTCAGCAATTTGGCACGACTCTTTCATAGACCGCCCAGCATACAAGCAATTCGAAGAATATGTTAAAAAGTTTGGATATGATGACGTTAAAAAAGCAATCTTTGAAGAGGTACCTAGCGTTTTAGACTTAGGGGAACAACACCAGTGGTCACTTGGGCTAGGAATTACGTATGAATTATTAACATTATGGGAAGACTTACCCCAGCTATACATGATTTTCTTAATTCAAAAGCAGACAGAGGCATTTTTAAATGAGTAATCATACGGTCGCATTTTTTGGATTTGGTAAAAGGGCCATAAACGTCTATGTTCCTCTGCTCAAAAAGCTTGAGAAGTATTTTAGCGTAACGGGATTCTATAGGAGAAATAATGATGCTGCCGAGAAAAATGCTAAAGAATTTGGGATTGAGTATTTTCGCACTCCAGACTCCCTAGTACTAGCTTCTCCCGACATAATAATAGTATCAGTTCCAGTTGATGCTCAGTTAAGCGCTCTTCATGCGCTTAAAGGATTTTCAGGTACTATTCTATTAGATACACCAATTGTTGATATCAATGTCGTAAATGCATCAAGGGAATGTAGTTCACCGGTAGGTGTTATGGAACAATGGCCATTTTTACCTCTTGAGCAATTTAAAAAGAAATTGTATGATTTATCAATTATAGAGCGTCCCTTCCTGGTACAGAATGATTGTAGGTCGTATGATTATCATGCTATAGCTCAACTTCGTAGTTATCTAGGCAGTAATACCATTCCAGTTTCTGCATATGCAATGAGTACCGGCGCTCTATTACCTCCTCATAATAACATGGAAGGAATTCCAATACAGGAAAGGTTATTAAATGACATATTTGATATTGGGATAGTGAAAATGAGATCAGGTGCAGTAATAAATCACACTTTCTCTTATCCATGCAAGATATCACCGACTCGTGGATTACAGACGCTAAGGGGATATTCTAGGAATGGTTCAATAATCACAGGTCGCCGCCTGGATAAGAGTAACGATTATGAAATTATTGATATTCGGTTTCTAATGGGGAATGAGACGATTAGCTTGTCACCGAAAATTACCAGATCTAATAATAGTATCATCTCAATAGATGCCGAGGAATTTAGGGTTAAGTGGACTAATCCATTTCCGGAGTACAACCTCCGTGATCAAGATATTGCTATAGCATCTGTAATTTTGGCTGCCGCCGCTGGAAACACCTATAGCGTAACAGATAGCTACATAGACAATCTAGTGATACAGGGGATAAAGTATTCATCACATAAAAACCAGCTAGTCAACTTTGGTATAGAATGAAAATTTATATAAATAGAAAACCCGTACAAGGCCCATGGGGCGGCGGTTCTAAATTTCTTCTTTCTTTAGAGAGAGAATTAGCCTCTTCTGGTTTTGAGATATCCTATAGCTGGAAAGATATTGCTTCTGCGGATTTAATTTATTGTCATGACCCGCGGCCAAATGATGAAGGTGTATGGTTTCAGGATTTTATTAATGCAAAACTGAAGTATGGTATACCCATACTGCAGCGGGTAGGTGATACCGGTAGCCACGGGAAAAAAGATCTCACAGAACTAGTGAGGGCCAGCACTGCTTATTCTGACTTTGTTATTTTCCCCAGCAAGTGGGCTAAGGAATATGTGGGTTTTTCTGGAAATAACTGCAGTATTATTAATAATTCACCCCTAGAGGATTTCTATAAACACAGAAAACTAGGCCATACACTATCAGAGCCTATTCGGATAGTAACTCATCACTGGTCTGATAACGAAAAAAAAGGCTTTGAGACTTACAGGGAATTAGCATCTTTTTGTCAAGCAAATCCTGATAAATATCAATTTTCGTATATTGGCAGGTTTAGACACCCATTGCCAGATTATGGGATGACATACTTTGAGCCTATGGATACTGGCCAGATTTCAGCCGAACTTCCTTTGCACGACGTTTATATAACTGCTAGCCTAGAGGAAGCAGGCGCAAATCATGTTTTAGAAGCCATGGCATGTGGGCTCCCTGTTCTGTTTCATGAGGGAGGAGGAAGCATTAACGAGTATTGTAGCGGGTATGGATTATCTTATTCATGCTTTGATTCGCTAATTAAAAGTTTAGATCAGCTTATATTAAAATACCATGTCTATACCGATGCGGTAAAAAAATATAATAGGGTTCCACATGACATGTCGATAGGGTATGTGGATATTGCTCGTCACATAATAGGTAAAACAAAGAAATGAAAGTAGCAGTATTTGCAGGAGATCTATTTTGGAGCAGCATACCCTACGATTCGCTAAATGTCTATAATGCTTTAAGCGATAGTTTTGATGTTGATTTTTTAATGTTTTCAAAAGATATCCGCCTCAATAAACAATTTACAGGTAACGAAAAATATCATTTTCATAAGCCACATTTTGTTGACTGCCCAGGGCTCAAGGTCATCGACACTTGGGACGACCTGAAAAAGGTTTCTTCTGACTATGATTTTCTTATGTCAAGCCCTAAGATAGCTCCAAAAAATAGGCGAGTCTTAAGCCCTGGAGACCTAAAGTGCCTTCATGGACTTTGGGATATAGGGGGATCTGATATACTCACTGACTATAGGGCAGATGTATACTTGGTAAAGGGTCCCTCATGGAAAATATGGTTAGATAAAATGGGCATGAAAAATGTCTATGTAGCAGGTACACCACATTATGACTACTACATGCCTGGCTTTACAGGGTATGGTCCTCCCATAGGTTATGAAGATTTTTGCCTAAAATATGGGTTGGATGTATCAAAAAAGAAGGTTGTTATTGCACCATCTAATCCTGCTAGTCATGTACAACAGTTTAATAAAAATGTTGAAATTCTTGACTCTATTATAAGCCACTTTAGTAAAAATGACTATGAAATACTAGTAAAGACCTACCCTCATGACTATATTTTTCATGAGAATTCAGGTAAGTATACAGGGATATACAAGAGAACTTATCCTGGTGCTTTAGGTACATCTCAATATGAATTTTTAGAGATTGGTTTTGGGAACGTAAAGATAATACACAGCCAAGATCACCATGCTGCCATACTCTATTCAGATCTTCTATTTAATATGTCAGGAAGTCACATCGCATGGGAAACATTTTTCACAAACTGTAAATCTATTTCTATGAACTACTCTAGCCAACCGTATTTCGGTTCCCTGCCATATTTACCGGATTTTATAAAATTTCCGGATGAGTTTATGAATGTAGAAATTGAGAACATAGATGATCTAGATAAAGGTTTAGCTCACCCCAGAAAAGAGAAAGCAGCAGAGTATTTTTGCGTAGAACTTTTTTCAAAAAACGTTGTTAAAATATTGAATGGCCTAAGGACAAATGGAGTAATATGATGAAGAGACCCACAACGATAATATCGGACATAGACGGCACACTCATCAGGCACAATGGTAGCCTAGATGCACAGATATTCAAAGAACCTGAATTACTGCCCGGTGTTAGGGAGAAATTTAATGAATGGGATATTAAGGGGTATAATATAATCCTGATCACCGGTCGGAGAGAATCATTGCGAGATTTAACTGAATTACAATTAAAAAATCTTGGGATATTTTATGATCAACTAATTATGGGTGTAGGCGGTGGCCCTCGTGTGTTGATTAACGACCTTAAAACAAATAGTAATGAACCTACTGCTGTAGCGGTTAACTTGGTTCGAAATAAGGGTATAGGTGATATTGATGTATAATATTGGTGACAAGATACAGGTCGTCGTGACCGAGATTACTAATGCGCTTAAGGATATTTCACATGATGAGTCTCATGGGTTGGTAGAAAATATACTCAATGCAGAAAAGGTCGTGGTATGTGGCGCAGGCCGGGTCGGCCTTGCATCTAAGGCATTTGCAATGAGGCTAGGGCACCTAGGGTTAAATTCATGGTTCTTGGGTGATTCAACTGTACCGTGTATTGGAAAAAATGACTTACTAATAGTTGCATCAGGGTCAGGAGAAACTCAAACAATTTATGATATCGTAAAAAGAGCTAATGAGAATGGGTGTAGGATATGCCTTTTAACGTGCAATCCAGATTCCAGAATAGGAAAACTAGCTGATCATGTGGTTGTAATGGGGGCTAGTTCAAAACATGATGTCAATAGGAAATCAGTTCAGCCCATGACAACATTGAATGAGCAATCATTAATGGTGTTGTACGATTCGATTGTCTTACTTATGATGGATCATATGGGCGAGTCACATGAGTCGATGTGGGAAAGACATTCAAATTTAGAGTAGTAATATGAATAGAGAGTGGAAAATAAGTGCATCGATGATCTGTGCAGATCAAGCCAACATAGGTAGCGAGACTGAGACACTACATAAGTCTCAAGTTGATTGGTTGCATATTGATGTAATGGACGGTATTTTTGTACCTAGGCTGGGGATGTTTCCGGAACAGGTAGCTGCTATTAGAAGATATA
>CEUS01051355.1_pt1 | contig 34670 bp, 24 predicted proteins | sample 427031 | NCBI WGS metagenome assembly CEUS01 (sample SAMEA2622837, study PRJEB7988) | marine metagenome | biome: marine biome (ENVO:00000447); feature: marine epipelagic mixed layer (ENVO:xxxxxxxxx); material: "saline water (ENVO:00002010), including plankton (ENVO:xxxxxxxx)" | depth 140 m | reverse complement strand
GTCCACACGACCCGTCCGTCATTGATCGCAAAGTCTGCGGGAACTGTGACTGTAAAGACTCCCGTATCACGCCCCGGCATGAAAACGGTCGGTTGTGTGCCATTGTATTGGGCAGGTTCGATGAAGTTGTCTGCACCAAGAGGCAGGCTCAGCGCTTCTTCCCGATTTCGATTGAAGTAACCAAACGAGAGCGTGAAGGTGCCGTCTGGATTTTCGTACCACCCCTCAAAAAACGGGGAGACTGGCAGCCCTGAGGAAACCAGGCCTCTTTCACGGGGTGATGTAGCCCAAGGACCTGTCGTCTGTGCTGCGAGCGAAGTACAACCCCACCCGACTAAGACGACCGCAAGGGCGGCCCTAAGTCCACAGTTATATGTGGTGATCAGCCTCATTATAGTTCCGTTTTTCTAGTGAAGCCCTGATGATGCCCTTCTTAGGAATCCTCTCTAGTTGGAACTCTGTGCGACTTGTCGCTGCTTCGCCTCTCGTTCGGCTTTTAAGCGCTGGTAGCCTTCCTCGTCCAGATGAGTAACAGCAATCCAGTCGTGAGACATTTCGTCACCTGTGCGACCTCCTCTGTATACCCACTGCTCTGGATCCGGATTGCTCGGGTTATTATCCGAATTGTCATACCAGTGGGTGAGGATGATCACGGCTCCCGCAGGTATCAGCGGAGCGACGTCTTCCTCGTACATATGGCTGTGCTGCCACCAGGGGCTCAAGTTGCTGATCATGCTCACCACTTCCCTCTCGCCCGTCGCCGGATCAAGGATCTCGACGGAAGCTCCACGGAGCCGTAAGTGCCCGTGAGGTTGATAACTATCGATACGCACAGGGTGGTCAAAAGAGTGGAAGCCTTGGACCATAGCGGTCCCATGAGGTGGAATTGCTAAGTCACCTTCGAGACGGTAGTTAGCCAAGTCCTGCTCGTGTTCAGGCTTGTAATCTTTGGGGTGTAGCCAAAAGGCCAATTCTGTGACCTCATTCTCAATCGCTTCACCCATGGGATAGTAGTGGATGCTCCAGCGCACGAATGAGTTGGCAGGAAGTAGTCGGCCGGCTCCTTCGGGCACTATCTCACCGAGCTTTCCGGCTGCGTACTCGGTGAACCGGCCACCTTGGCCTTCTAGGTCACCATCTTGGCCTGGAAGGTAGAGCGTCGTGTTCGCGTGATGCACGACCTCACGACCTTTGACTGAAGGTTTGACCTCAATGGCTTTGATGTACCGATCCTCATCTATTGGAATTTCTACCAAGGGCTCCCACCAAAGATCTTGTCCTATATCTGGAACACTGAATGGCTTGGCCGGGACGACAAGGTCCGGTGGCCCAAATTGCTCATGGAATCGCCACTCTCCGGGATCTGGCCATGAGATCGGATCAGGCATGTCGTCCGGATTGCCCATCGGTGAGCCAGCATCTACCCACCTAACCATTGTTTCGATTTCTTGGTCAGAAAGTCTTGGATCATGCTGCAGTTCCTGAATGCCGATGTCACCGTCGTATGGGTATGGGGGCATGTCGCGTGAGACAACAACTGACTTGATTCGACGCGAATATCGACGTGCGTCCTGATAGGTGAGTAGAGACATCGGACCGATCGCTCCGGGCCGATGGCATTCCTGGCAGTTCTGTTGAAGGATAGGAGCAACGTCTCCAGCGAACGTAATCTCTCCGCCACCCTGATCTTGAGCTGACACGTGCTCAGGTACTGATACTAAGTAGAACACGAAAAAAGCCGCGACGGGCAGACAGGCCAAGGCACGACCACCTAGGTATGATCCCACATTCCTCATGACGCTCTCCTCCTGACAGCATCTTGTTTACTAGTCAGTTCACTCCCTCCAAAATAACGACTTAGAGTCTTTACCGCGACGTAATTAGGAAAGTAGTTATTCCTCGGGGCCTCTAGGGACCAATAATTCCATGTAAATTGCGGCGGTTATCTGCAGGTCATCGCTGTGTTCGGAACACTCTATCTGCTGCTGCTGCTGCAATTGGAATCCCTGCAACTACCAGTATGCGCCCAAAAATTTGTTGGTCCTTAAAGTCGACACCGTTCGCATTAGGGGAGGCAAAGAAGAAACCCGAAAACATCGGCATTATGGCCGCGAGAGTTGTGATGAGCATTTTGCCTTGACTCTGCTCGGTGGTTCCTCCTAGATGGGCGCCAAAGGCACCACCGAGTACCGGAAGCGTGAACGTTGCTATATTGGCGAGGTTTCCATGCTGGGCGCATGCGTGCTGGCGCAGGTCGTTCAACAGAGAGCAATCACCGGATGCGGTCAGTGCCACGGCGAGCCCTCCAATCATTCCTACGGTGGCGCCTCCCCATGACCGAAACCAGGGATGTCCACCTGCCTCGAGTTTCCAGTCGTAACCCGCCCTCCATTCGGAAAGTTCTTCTGCCAAACCGTCCTGAGGCCCTTGTCGATTAACGCCTCGTATAGCGGCAGTCGGCGCGCGTCGCATCTCGACCTGGATCGCGCCATTAAGTGCCCCTAGGCCATATAGAGTACTAGCCTGGCTTGAGGAAAGGACCGTTAAAGATTCGATGTGTTCTGGAGGTGTCGCGTCGAGGAACTGGTTCGGCCCACTGATACGAAGGCCGTCTACAATGACGAGAGGAGGCTGGCACCCTGGGACGAATGAGGTAGGGCGTCTGAATTCAACGCAGCCTGGTACACCAAAACTTGCACCCAGGTCAATGGTCATGCCAGGAACTCGCCGACTCAAGATGTCACCGAGACTCAGCCCGCCTCCGGAAAGGGTTTCGAGGTCAGCCCGCGTGATCTGGTAGAAGGGACTACCCAAAGCACGGCGCAGGTTCTCCTCTCGGCTGATGACATTCACAACAAGTGGTTCCAATTCAAAGACAGTGGGTCCGAGACGGACCGAGAGTTGGACCTCGCCAGATTCGGGCACTTCCAGAATGTCAGTGTGCGATCCAAAGGCAGGATCGTCGACTGAAAGCACGTAGGTTCCACGAGTAATATCAGAGAAGTGAAAACGTCCGTCAGGATCAGTCACGCTTTGGTGGCTAGGAGGCTGGAGACGAACGAGTATATCAGAGACCGGCTCGCCATTTTCTGCGTCGACAACCCAGCCCGTCACCGATGCTGATTCTTGAGCCTCTACCCGTAGCGGATTAGCCACAAAAACTGACAGAGAGTATAGCAAGAGCAGAGCAAATCGCCTGACAATAACCTGCAGGCACAAAGCTCTATGACACCGATCTCTCCCTAGTTGTCTGCCATCTATCACTGTCTTTAACACCTTCTCATAACTGGACCTATTGGTGTGTCACCTCATACTGCTACCAGACCAACTCTCCAGACCCTATGGTAGTCTAGATTCTGAACGTACCTACTCCAATAAGACTAAGCGAATATGAGATGAACACGATAGACCGCTTAGATACTAGGAGCTATGTCGTGCGGCCGAACCGCTAGTTCTGTATCATTTTCTATCAGTTTTCGAGCAATATCCAGTTTGAAGACTCGTACGTCCTAACCTGGTATTCAGTCGGTTGTCAGTGCGGGACAAGAACTTACTGGCGTTATAGGTATGGCAGATTTGTCTTCGTCTAATTTCGGGGAACGCTCTTGCTTTATAGTACTTGTGGTTTGTACCGTGCTCAGCATTGGCGTTGGGTTGCTCTGGAGTCCCAACCCCGATGAAGACTTGAGCGGTGCCCTGCCAGGGCAGACGATGGGCCAGGGATTTACGACGTCGGCGACATGCCAGTCATGCCATCCTGATCAGTACGACTCCTGGCACCGTTCCTATCACCGGAGCATGACTCAGGTAGCTACTCCTTCCAGTGTGTTAGGAAGGTTCGATGATGTTGTCCTTGAGGACCGTGGATACATATGGCGCCTTGAGCGTCGGGGAGACGAGTTCTGGATCGAGATGCCCGACCCGCTGTGGTTCAACGAACCGGCAGAGGTCATGCTGCGCTTACGGGAGGATTGGCCTGAGAGTCCGCCGCGCTTCCAAGCGCGCGTGGTGATGACAACAGGCTCTCATCATTTTCAGAACTACTGGATACGAAGGCCTGACACGATGGAAGGCGCTCTAGGCCCCGATAGTGGAGCTCTAGTTCAGGTCCCATGGGTATGGCTGATCCAGGAAGGGAAATGGATCCCCAACCAAGATTCTTTCCTCAGGCCACCGAGCTCAGATGTTCAGGGAGTCACTCCTTGGAATGCGACCTGCTCGCAGTGCCACTCGGTAGGTACAGAGCCTCAACTTATAGAGCACCTAGGGCGATATGAGACACAAACGGTGGAGTTAGGCATTGCGTGCGAGGCCTGTCACGGTCCAGGCGCTGAGCATGTCCGCTTCTATCAGTCACCTGCACAGCGGTATCTGGGATATTTTAGTGCACTACGAAATCCGAACGCTCGTGATCCAACTATCGTTAATCCTAAAAAGCTCAATGCACGTCGCTCTGTGGAGGTGTGTGCTCAGTGCCACAGCTTCGGGGAGTGGACGGATCAAAGAGAGTATGGGAGCACAGGAATACCGTTCCGGCCTGGCGACGAGCTTGGCGAGCACCGGTCGGTTTTCCGTTACACTCAATATTTAACGGCGTCCCAGGGGATATTGAGTAGCGATCTCTCAGCTCTGGAAGGAAACTTTTGGGCTGACGGAACGATTCGGGTTGCAGGCCGTGAGTACAATGGCCTTCTGGAAGATGCCCATTTCGAGTCGAGTGAGCTAACGTGCCTCACATGCCATTCGATGCACGATTATCAGGATCCGGATGCTCAGTTGGATCCTGAGGTCATTGGGAGCCGAGCCTGTCTTGGTTGCCACACAGAGTTCAGCGACCGGTCCTCTGAACACACGCGACATCTTCCCGAGTCTTCTGGAAGCGAATGCATGAACTGCCACATGCCACACACTACGTACGGGCTCTTTTCGGCGATGCGAAGCCACCGGATCGACAGCCCTAGTGTTCGGGTGTCAGTCGAAAGTGGACGACCCAACGCATGTAACCTATGCCATCTCGACAAGACCTTAGATTGGTCGAATCAGTATCTTAATGAGTGGTATGGCCAACCTCTAGAAGAGCTGGGCGAGGATGAACGGTCAATCGCTGCCTCAGTCATGTGGGTTCTGGCAGGAGATGCGGTCCAGCGCACCATTCTTGCCTGGCATCTAGGTTGGGAAGTGGCTCAGGACGCGTCGGGTGGTGTTTGGATGGCGGCTTACCTGGCACAGCTTCTGACAGATCCATATTCGGCAACCCGGCAGGTCGCTTATCGATCAATTATCCAAATGACGGGCTTCAACGGCTTTCGCTACAATTATTTGGCACCTCGTTTAGAGCTTGAGGAGAGGGCCACGAGGGCTACGGAGATATGGCTACGACTCGGCGGCGGACTGAATCAGGCCGTGCCGCATCTCTTGATAGGTGATAATCAGCAGATCAACGTTGATGACTGGCTGCGTCTGCTGGCCGGGCGGGACCAGCGGCCCTTGGTGATCGTAGAATGACTAGCCTACTGTGCAAGGCCTTAGCGTTCTCGGTTACCGGCGAGGGTTGTTGCGACGGGGATTGTAGAGCCATGGTCGAGCCCTTCTATCCTGGTTCCTCATCGCGGCGGCACTGTCAGCGTGCTGAAGCCGCTCGCCGAGGGTAGTATCTAGACCTTGGAGCAGATTCAGGCGGCGGCGAGGGTTGATCTGAAATGGTATTGGCACCATGTCGGCCCTAGAAACTGACTGCTGTTCTAGATTGACAGTCATCTCCAATTTTGGGTTTGCCCTGACCTTGCTGACGATCCTATCGATAACCCCCTGCTCGAGGGTCACTGGCAGCAGATTAAAGTCGAAACAGTCGTCATAGAAAACAGGTCCAAAGCTAGGGGCTATGACGACTTGGATCCCACACTGTCTGAGCCGTATTACGGCGAATGCTTGGAGGCTGCCAAGCCCGAAGTTGCGGCCTGCTAGCAGGATCGACGCATTGCGGTAAGGTTCCTTATTGAGGACGAAGTCTGGATTTTCTGAGCCATCGGGTCGATATCGGAAGCCATGAAATGCGTGCTGTCTTGTCTGGGGGCCAGCATGGCCGTGAGTCTCGAGGACGACTGCACCCGGGTCCATGTGTACTGCGTGTAGGTCTTCGAGTCCGGGGCCTACTGGAGCAATGAATTCGCCCTCGACATCCGGCTGTAGAAATGGGGCTGCTGTGCCCGTATGGACAACGAATTGCGGTAGAGTTCGGAGCATGGTCAGGGCCCCCTACTGCCCCAGTGCCGTTTGCTCATCTTGCTCGAGGCGCTTTCTGTTGGGTCAGGTAATCGCCTCAGTCACTCGGCCCTCTGGGTTGATAAACCCAGGGACGTGCCCGCATGTGCTCGGCTCTCTTTGTTTCCGCTTCAGGGAGATGGGGCTCAATTTCTTCTAAGTCGTGCATCCCGTTCATTAACTTGGTGCGTACTCTGGGATCGGTTTGAAATGAAATTGGTGCTGCCCCTGGCATAACGATGATCTCCCGTTCCAAATCGACAGTCATCTCTACACCATTGTTGTCGCGGGCCCACTGGGCTACTGCCTCCAACTGCGGCCTAGGAAGCTCTACTGTGAGCACGCCATACTGGACTGCGTTAGTCAAGAAAATTGGACCGAAACTTTCACCGATATAGACTTGGACTCCCCAGGCTGCTAAGGGCCGCGTGATAGCACCGGTCCGCGAGCTACCAGTTCCGTAGTTCAACCCGACAATCATAATCGAGGCACGGCGAAATGCCTCCTGATTGAACGGGAAGTCCGGATTTTCTGATCCGTCAGCCAAATATCGGACATTTGCAAAAGCAGTGGCGCCTGGATCAGCTGGCCGAGCCGTTCCTCGATCTCTCCCGAGTCCCTGCGTTAGGTCAGTAAGTGCAGGCGAGGGAATATCCGTGCTCACATTGTCGAGCATATATGGTGCTGCGATTCCGGTATGACGCACGAAGCGATTCCCGCCTCTTTCCCTCCGGATAGATTCTTGCCTTGGCATGCTCTGGGGTTCTCCTCTAGAGGAAGTTTCGCACGTCGGCGACGCTTCCTGCTATCGCTGAGGCAGCCACTGTAGTCGAGCTAGCTAGCATCGTGTTAGTGTCTCTGCCCTGTCGACCGATGTAGTTACGGTTAGAGTTTGAGATGCAGCGCTTGCCGGGCTCGACGTAGTCACCGTTCGATCCGTAGCACTTAGAGCAGCTGGCTTCACGCCACTCAAATCCTGCCTCTAGGAAGATGCGATGGAGACCTTCGGCTTCTGCCTGAGCCTTGACTGTATTCGATCCTGGAACAACCCATGCGGAAGTGACGTTGTCTGCAACCCGACGGCCGCGGACGACCTCGGCTGCGGCCCGCATATCACTGATTCTGCTCTCAGCACAGGATCCAATAAATGCTTCGTCGATTGGCGTGCCTAGAATCGGTGCTCCTGGTGTGAGATGGCTATACTCGATTGCCTGCTCATAAGCCTCTCTCTTGTTCGCGGGTGCAGTGGCCGGATCCGGAATCCGGTCATTAATTCCGATTGCTTGCTCAGGATTAACCCCCCAAGTCACCTGTGGGTCGACTCCTGTCATATTGATTGTTTCATCCCGATCGAATGTTGCGTCGTCATCTGTTGGCAGTGTCTGCCAGAACTCCAGTGCCTGATCCCAGTATTCCTCTCCAGGAGCAAACTCCCGTCCTGCCAGCCATTCGAACGTTGTGTCATCTGGACCGACCATTCCGGTTGGAGAAGCCATCTCCACCGCAAGATTACAGATGGTGAAGCGAGCTTCCTGATCCAGGTTCCTCACGACCGATCCAGCGTACTCCACTGCATAGCCGGAACCAGAATCAGCGCCTAGCTCGGCGATGATGCGAAGAATAATGTCTTTCCCCCGGATTCCTGGACCGAGGGTGCCCTCAACGTTGACCCGCATCGTTCTAGGACGCTGCCGTATAACTGTGCCTGTGCGGAGGACATTCTCTGCGCTCTCTCCGCCCCATGAGATCAACCCCATGGCACCATGTGTGCATGTGTGGCTGTCTCCGGCGCAGAGTACCATGCCCGGCTGGCTAAGACCTGTTTCCGGGCCGACCACGTGCATTATTCCGAAACGCGGATCAAACTGTCCAAAGTTTTTATCAAATCCGAGAGCCCTTACCTCTTCTGCGAACTCCCAATCGTCTTCGTATTCCTGCCAGCCCCAGCCCAGAGAGAGGTCTGTATACCTATCCGGTGAGGTAGACACAGTGTGGTCAGGTACCTGGTAGAAGATCTCGGGATTTGGAAATTCGACACCTTCGCCTGCCAGTCGCATCACCTGCTCGGGACCTCCACCTATGCAGCGGTCGACTTGGAGTAGGTCAGTATCTCCACCGAGGTTCGCGATAATATGCGAGTCCCAGATCTTATCGAACATGTTCCCCCGCATGACCTGTTGCGGTCCCAGCCTTGTTAAATTTCTAGGTAGGGCTGTGACGGCGAAACCTGCTCCGACCGATGTTTTAATGAAGTCTCGTCTTTTCATGGTGCCCTCCGGATGGGCATACATGGTGGTAGCTGAATTATCGCACCCGATTATGCGAGTGCGGACTTCCAATGCTTAAGCACTTGTATGGACCGCTGCATCCCATGTCAATATTGCTCACAGGCACGATAGTGGTTTTTTAATCGGTGCGGCGGAGAAAGTTTTATTCAAAAAGCTTGTTTTCTCTTTGTTGGGTGGTGGGTGTTAGGGTAGCCGGAGCGCTGCTAACGAGCCAGGATAATCGGCGCCACCAATTTGCACGACGACGTACTGATTCCCTTCGTGCATGTAGGTCATCATCCCGTATTGCCCGGGGTTAGGTAGTTCTACTGAGCCAAGCTGCTCGCCAGTTTGTTTGTCGATAGCATGCAGTAAGGGATCGCCAGTAGCGCCCTCTGCAGTCATAAGGAGTGTTCTAGTAACCAGTGTAATCGCCTTGGAAGTCTTACCGGTTACAGGTATATCAACTCCCTGGAGCGCTGGATGGTTCTGAATCCGGTCGGGGGTATCCCCATTAGGGATCCACCAGAGGTGCTCACCTGTGTTCATGTCGATGGCAGTGATTCGGCCATAGGGAGGCTGAAAAATTGGCAGCCCCTGTGGTCCTCGGAAGTTACCACGGTCGAGGACCGCGAATTCGGAGTATGTGGTGCCCGTGGTCATGATATCGTCGGGTATGTCGATAGACTCACCAGGCACAAGTCGCTCTGAACGGCACCCCGCGTTCGAAGACACGAACAGGATTCCTAGCTCAGGATCGGCAGAGCTAGGGCCATTGATATTCGTAGCTCCGCTCGGGCAACTAACGAAAGAGCGTAATCCTGAAGGGTGGCCCATGTGGATGGGGGCATTAAAGATCGGTCCGATCTTGTATTGACTAACAATTTCAAGGGCCTCTTCGCGGAGCTCAGGTGTGTAATCGATAAGGTCATCGACAGTCAGTCCTTGTCGTTCATAGGCTAGAGGCCAGGTAGGGAAGGGCTGTGTGGGAGACAGCTCCTCAGTGGGTACGTCTGATTGCGGAACTGGACGCTCCTCGATTGGCCAAATCGGCTCTCCTGTTTCCCGGTCGAATGTGAAGGCCCACCCTTGTTTGGTCGTTTGGACAACGATTGGTCGGGGTTCGCCGTCCACATTTACATTCATGACAATAGGTGCAGTTGGATTGTCAAAGTTCCAGATATCATGGTGGACGGTCTGGAAATGCCAGACTCGTTCTCCGGTATCTACATCGAGAGCGATAACGCTGGTGCCAAAAAGGTTGTCACCTGGTCGAAATCCGCCAAAGAAGTCGATTGTCGGCGGGTTTGTTGGAATGTAGACGAGCCCCCTTTCAGGGTCAGCTGACATCGGAGCCCATGATGAGACATCACCGGTCCACTCCCAGGCGTCATTTTCCCATGTTTCGTGTCCGAACTCACCAGGCCTCGGGATGACGTGGAATTTCCACTTATAGTCACCGTTGGCCGCATCATAACCAAGAATATCGCCTGGGACGTTCTCAACTCTTGTCTGGTTGTAGCCCTGTTCGGCAGAGTTGCTCACTACAACAGTTCCATTAACGACTATTGGTGGTGAGGAGGCTGTAATAAATCCTAGTTCTCGTGGAATTCCGAAGTCTGCGTCGTAAGGCTCATCCCACTCCAGCCATGGATCCCAGTCTGCGATTAGGTCGGGAACTAGATCAACCACACCCGTCTGCGGGAAGCCTGGGATTGGTACGGGCTCACCCCAGCCCTCTAGGGGGTATCCGGTTTTGGCGTCAAGTGCCCAAAGGAAAAATGCTGGTGTCGAGATGTATACAACACCGCGCCCCTCTACTTCTGCGTAAGTAATGGATTTTCCATAGCTTGCTCGCATCGACCGAGTCCACCTGGTCGTATGAGGCTCACGAAAAGTCCAGATCGTTTCTCCTGTCGCTGGGTCCATGGCCACTACCGTTCTGCGTGAGCCTGCGACAGTGTAAAGGATGCCATCGACGTATACTGGGGTCGAGCGGGAGTTGCCCACCGGACTCGGACCAAAGTTGTCACCGCGCCAAATCCATGCGACTTCGAGGTCCTCGAAATTGTCGGCGTTGATTTGGTCAACTGGTGAGTACCGTGTGTGCCAGGCGTCGCCACCCAGGTACCGCCATTCGCCATTCTCGGTGCCTGGCCCGCCTTGGCCGGACACAGCCCCCGGAACACTACCTAAAGCTAAAATCACAGTTCCCAGGGTGATGCTGCACTGACCGATCACACGTCTTATACGCTTCATGGGTTCCTCATTGATCTAAAAGGGGACCGATTGCGAGAGCGAGCCGCCATTTTGGGTTGGCTCGCCCTCTACAACCATCCTTATGCAGAGGGACAACTTAACCTTGAGATTAAAGTAGGTTGGTGCAGGGCACTAGGGGTGGCGGCCATGGTCTTCAGTGGCGAGAGTGTTTGTACTGCTTTAGGCTCACGGCTCTCAGGATCGACCCAGTTAGGAGAAACACGGAAAATGCAAAATTCGACACCATGGATTGTGGTGGGCATGTCTCTGTCTTTTTTTGGCTCTTCAGTCGCATATGCACAAGAGGTCACGCCATCTTGTGATGGTTGTCCTTCAACGTACGTGAGCGCGGAGGAGATTGCTGAATACGGAACCGTCTCAGCAGTCGATCAGCGGATACGCACGGTCGATATTGGAAAGGCTAACGTGAACATTGCGCTGGTTCAGCGAGGCCGGCTTGAGGAGCCGGGGGGTGCGGCTGAGCATAGTTTGGTCACTGAGGTCTACTACATCCTTAGTGGGTCAGGTATCAATGTTACAGGCCCTGACCTAATTGCTCCGGTCCCCAGAGACCCAAGCTCCCGTGTCGTTCGAGAGCTAAATGGGCCAGGGCACAACGCGAGCGGCATCCGAAACGGCGTTACGCACGAACTCAAGGCGGGCGACGTATTTGTGATCCCGGCTGGCACTGGACACCAGTTCGTGCGGATCGATGACCACATTAGATACATCATGGTTCGACTGGACCCAGACAAGGTCGTCCCGTCTTTTGACGAGGCCGCGTCGAGGGCATACCTAGAGGACCAGCGGTAGAACTGGTGATCAACGGTGGTAGGTGATTAGGACCCGAGGAAAATTAGGATTGCTCCTCCCGTATGGTTCGTACCAAATCGTGTCGTCGCCTCCAGTGGGTCGACGAACTCTGCACGGGTTACCTGGTTGACGTCCATACGACCCAGGTCATTCAAAGCTCCATAACGCGTTCCGTCTACGTAGACGGCAGGTTCATCTGGCCCAGCAGCGTTGATTGAGGTTCGACCACGTGCCCGGAGCCATTGAGGTCTAAGCCTCCGGATAGCGTCGTAAACAGTCTGGGTGTTAGTGTCTCGAAGTTGGCTAGCTGTAAGCACATTGTAGGGTCCAGAGGCGGACCCACCTGAACCACCACTAGCACAGCTGGCCAGAACAATGCAGGCAGCGGTGGCTCCTACCCGAAACACTGTAAGTCGATTACGAGTGGCCCTTCGGTTTAGGATCGGGATAGCGGCCGTGTCCATCACACCTCCTCTACATAGGGAGCCTCAATGCTACAAGCGAGCCGGGAAGGTTAGGCCCCGAAACTGCTGTGACGATGTACTGCACACCCTCATGCATATAGGTCATGGGGGCTGTGTCTGTCGTGGCAGGTAGCTCGACTGTGCCGATGTGTTCTCCTGTCATCTTATCCACTGCGTGGAATCTTGGGAGTCCTCGGCGACCCTCTCCGTACATAAGCAGGCTTCTGGTAACGACGGCCGTCGCATGACTTGGCTGACCCGTGTTACCTACGTCCACGCCCTGAAGCAGAGGATGATTCTTGATCCGGTCTGGTGTGTCACCAACAGGAATCCACCATAGGTGCTCACCAGTATTCATATCAATTGCTGTAATTCTGCCATATGGCGGCTTGTAGAACGGGATCCCGTCGATGCTGCCTACTCCGGCGGGAGCATGTGTCCACTGAACCGGGTTGATGCCCGACTGGCCCGTAAGCTCTTGGTCCCTTTGCTCGCCCGGGACCAAGGTGAAAGAACTGCAGGTTTTCACTGATGCCGTAAAGATGATGCCAGCTTCCGGATCAGCTACCGTACCGCCTGGTATGTTCGTGCCGCCACCAGCAGAAGGGCAGAAGAGAGCGCCGATCTTTCCTTCGTCATTTGATGTGTGAAGCGGAGGGGTGAACAGTGAGGTTCCATAGTCCCATTCGCCCACGACTTCCAGTGCTCTCCTGCGGACTTCAGGCGTGAAATCCGCAAGGTCATCTACTGTGAGTCCGTGCATCTCGTAAGGAGCAGGCCAGGTGGGGTGAGGTTGGGTAGGTGACAACTGCTCGCCCGGGACCTTTGACTGCGGAACTGGTAACTCCTCAATGGGCCAGATTGGCTCGCCCGTTTCACGGTTGAATGCGTACACGAATGCTTGCTTAGAGGTCTGGACTAGTGCTGGGATCTGTTCCCCGTTGACTGTGACATCCATCAATTGAGGTGGATGTGGAAAGTCTCGATCCCAAACGTCGTGATGGATGGCCTGGAAGTGCCATACGCGTTCGCCTGTTCGAACATCGATTGCCACGACGCTGTTCCCAAAAAGATTGTCACCTGGTCGGTGACCACCGAAATAGTCATTGGTGGGGGCATCAGTTGTCACGTATACGATGCCAAGTCCGGGATCAGCCGAGAGCGGTGGCCATGTATTGATGTTTCCACTCCACTCCCAAGCGTCGTTCTCCCAGGTGTCGTGCCCTACCTCACCGGGCTGCGGGATCACGTTGAACTTCCAGAGGTGCTCACCAGTGCGCGCGTCAAAACCGAGGATGTCCCCTGCGACGTTCTCACGCCTCGGGTCCAGACGCCCCGTCAGATTAGAGTTACCCACTACGACCACCCCGTTAACAACGATCGGGGGAGACGTGTTAGTGATGTATCCAGTGGTTTCCGGGATGCCGTAATCAGGATCAAACGGGTGTCCAAGGTGGGCCAGCATGTCGACGGTGCCGTATTCCCCAAATCCTTCGAGCGGGACCGGTTCACCGAAGCCCTCAATTGGAAGGCCTGTTTCAGCATCTAGGGCATGTAAAAAGAATGCTGGACTTACCAAGTAAATAACACCGCGGCCATCAACTTCAGCGTAAGCAACGCCTTTGCCATGGCTCTGGCGCGACGATCGCTCCCAGCGGGTCGTCAGAGGTTCACGAAACATCCAGAGTGTCTCGCCAGTGGCTGGGTCAAGTGCGATCGCAGTGCGCCGTTGCCCCGCCACCGTGAAGAGCTTCCCGTCCGCATAGATCGGTGTCGCACGCATAATGTAGTCAACCGACGGTCCGTAGTTGTCGCCACGGAATGTCCATGCGGTCTCAAGGTCCTCAAAATTACTGCGGTTAATCTGGTCAGCCGCAGAATAACGCGTGCTCCAGGCGTCTCCACCCCAATACCTCCACTCACCGGTGGGCGTACCGCGGTCCTGCGCAACGCCATCTGGCGCTTGAAGCGCTAGACCGAGAATGGTGATCGTGAGAAGGCAAAGCGGGTTGCGCCGTTTAACGATGCTCAAAGTGATCTCTCCAATTCAATGTTCCGTGTTACGTGCGGGTGTGCTGGACCCTTTACTGGCCTGGCAACCTGAATACATAGAGCGCATTGGCCTGTGGCCGACTGATAAATTCAGTCGCGAGGAATGTCGATATGCGCCAAGGGCTCCCGCCCTCTCTGGCCGCTGTCATGGCGACGTACTGCACACCATCAACCTCAAATGTCATCGGAAAGCCCTGGACCGAAGTACCAAGACGTGTCTGCCAGAGAACTTCCCCAGTGGAGATATCAAAGGCTCGGAAGTGACGGTCATAATCACCAGCAAAGACGAGTCCGCCGCTTGTCGTCAATGTTCCAGTGAGGAAGGGGGCCCTTTGCTCGACACTCCAGACCTCCTGCATGTTAATCGGCTCATATGCAGCTAGCTTGCCGAAGTTCCCATTGGTTCCCGGCATCTCCCGCCACGCTCGGTCCCCACCGCTACCGCCTCCACCGGGCTCGAGTATGATTTCTCGACCCATCATGTCCATGCAGCTCTGACTAAGTGGTATTACGATTAATCCAGCGTCTGGCGAGTAACTTGATGCCTGCCAGTTATGCCCACCGGCTGTGGACGGACAGACAGATATCCAGTCTCCAACTTGGGCATTCCGGATATCTTCCCTGTAAATGACTGCTCCGGTCTCGGGATCGATATTCAAGACATTCTGGTTAACTGCTTCCAGGTGACCGAGGAAGCTTCCATCCCGACGATCAAGCTTCCACAGTACCCCGTGCTTTCCGATGGTAAGTAGCGCTGGTGTACCCGCTACGTCAGCGAGCACCTGTTCGAAGCTCTCATCCAGGTCAAATGACTCTCCCGGTACGTGTTGGCGATACCATTCGATATCCCCTGTCTCGACATCGAGTGCGAGCGTCGAGCTCGTGTACAGTGCTGAGTCGGCCACGCTGAGCCCACGGCTGACGGCCATCCAGGGCTTGGCCTGTGCTACCCCAACATAAACGAGTCCTAGGTCAGGATCCCAACTCAGACCATTCCACATGTCACCGCCGCCGCGTAGCCCGCCTGGCATATCACCCCAGGTATCTCCACCAGGCTCCCCCGGCCGTGCAATTGAGGAGGTGCGCCACAGCTCTCGGCCGGTGCGCGCATCGTGAGCCGTTATGAAGCAACCTTCCTCAATGAATCGCCCACAGCCGTTGATACCGTTAATAATGCTGCCGTTAGCGATGAGTGGGCCAGCGGTATTCCCGAACCCTAAGCCATCATCTGCAATTGGGGTTTCCCATCTTACTGTACCATCCCGGGCATCTAACGCGACCATGGCAGCGTCTGGGGTTGCTACCAGGATCAGGTCCTCCCAGATAGCGACACTCTGCACACGCTCGCCGATGCTAGCGTCTCTGCGACGATACTCCCAGAGGAGTGTGCCCTCAGCGGCATCCAGCGCTTGGACCATCCCTCCGGCAGTCGTCAAAAAAAGCATTCCGTCGCGCTCGAGCGGTGCGGTGCGGTAGCGACTTCCGTCGGGCAAGGCCCACACCCAGGCCAGCTGCAGACTACTGACATTGTCACGGTTGATCTGTGATAACGTGCTGTGCCCTGTAGATTCCGGGGACCCCCGCCAGTGGAGCCAATCTGCTCCAGCCGGTGCAATCAGGTCGTCATCGCTGACATATTCGAATGATTCACGAGGCTGGAAAGTTTCAGTAGTGCTTGTTGGTGTTTCTGAGATATCACCGAGGAACTCCGGCGGGCGCATTACAGAGTTAGGGGAATTAATCGTTCCTACTCTACCAGGAATGGGAGGCGTACCACCTGCCACGGTTGCGGTGGGTGTCATACCTGGGACCACCGTCTCATTGGAAGCTATCGTGAGAGTTGTGCCGCTTGGTTGCAGCTCATTCGCCTGAAGGAGATACGCGACGACCGCTGAAACGTTCTCCGGAGTGAGAGATCCAGCTTCGTCCGGCGGCATTGTGGTAGCGATTAGTTCCTGGAGTTCAGACAAAGGTCGTGCGCCCCATGCATTCCTAAAGTTAGGACCTGCTAGTTCTGGGGCTTCGAATGATCCCTCAAAGTTCGCGCGGTGACAGACCCGACAGTCAGATGCATAAACATTCGCGCCCGCTTCAGCCTGTGTTTCCGTATATGGTGCTGGCTGCTGAGCAGCAGCCGGGCTTTGGACTAAGACCGATGCAACCAAAGATGCTACGGTCCATGTGGGGACCACTGAGCTGAGACGGTTCATCATGTTCCTACCTTGCTGAGGAGCTGCAGCTCCTCGGGTGAAAGGACCTCCACGCCTGCATAAGTTTTGCAGGAGGCAGAGGCACGAGCGGGCCCGGCCACTCTTTGGCCGGGCCCGCACCTTATCCGTTTTCGGAGAGACTGAAAGACGCTCCTGACTTATCTAATTCCCTGAGCTATTGGGGTCGACTCCCGTTGCCTCAACCTCTCTTCATATTGCTCTTCGCTCAGGTATGTGATGTTGACCCACATATGTGACATCTCATCCGGCCCGCGGCGCCCGAATACCACCCATTGGTCTGGATCGGGATTGATTGGGTTATCCGCGGTATTGTCGAATACGGAGCTGAAGAGGAGCACGGTACCCTTTGGAAGCAGGGGCTTTGCAGCTTCTTCGTATTCGTATCCCAACTGCCAGATGTGCTTATAGTCGTCGACCTTGCCGATCATCTCGCGCCGACCGTCTGGGTAGATGGCTTCCATGGACATTTCTTTGCCCCGGGTATGCATATGGGGCCGGAAAGCGCTAATGAGAGCTGCTTCTTCGAGAATGTGGACGCCCTGGAGTGCTTGGTAGCCATGAGGCGGGATGAGGATATCATTGCCACGTGACATTGGTCGGTCGTGGCCCGTTTGCCGGTCGACTCTAAAGAGAACCTCACCCTCAGTTTCGACCTCAGGTTTCTCACCTCTCGGCATCAGCCAGAGGCCTACGTCCACCACATCGTCAGGAACGTCTTGAGTGGTGCCTAAAGACGAGTAGTGAATGTTCCAGCTGACAGTTCCTTCTCTGGCTGGGATCAGCATACCAGTGCCTTCAGCAAAGACCTCGTAACCCTTACCGACACCGTAGTGTGCGATACCTACGCCACCTCTGGACCCCTGTTCATCGCTAGGGAAACTTAGCGTTGCGTGACCATGGTGGACGACCTGGAGTCCGTGTGGATAACGAGGCTTGAATTCGTATGCGATCATGTAGCGCTCCTCATCGAGCGCTTCCCACTTAACATCCGGCATCCACCATTGATCCGTGTCATCTGCTTTTACCGAGAACGGTGTGGACTCGACCACAATGTCTGGTGCACGTCCCAGGATCTCTTCGGTCTGCCATGCCCCTCCAGGACGTAGCCTGGGTTCGGTGGGAAGATCTGCTTCGTCACCTCTCGGTGACCCGGCGTCGACCCATTGGACGATGGTTTCGATCTCAGCGTCGGTCAGTGATACGTCGTTTGCGAATCTCTGGATCCCTACCGTCTGATCGACATGCCATGGTGGCATCTGCTGTGTCGCAACGCGGTAACGGATTCTCCGCGCATATTGACGTGCGTTGTCATACGTGAGGAGGGACATTGGGGCGAATGAACCTTCACGGTGGCAGCTAACGCAGTTCTCGTAAAGGATCGGTGCCACGTCCCGGTTGAAAGTCACTTCCTGCGCGCCAACTGGCTGCGAGGGAAGTGCCAAAAGGACTGCTATTGCTGCAACCATTGCAGCAAGTCCCAGCCCCGCGTGAAAGCTTAGGTAGTCTTTCTTCATTTCACACTCCTCATTCCCTATTCGGGATCTAATAATCTTCACAAAACTCCCGCCGTCACCCTACTCAGATACAGTGACATTTAAGTAACCGTTGGTCCAGCAGCAGTGGAACTCAAAGGCGGGCCATTCATTAATTGCCTGAACTAGTAACTGGTACTCGCCAGGTTCACTAAATGTAACAGTAGTGCTCGTTACACCCCTCATGTCGTTCATTTCGATGACTTGCTCGGCAGGGCTGAACGCTGCTGACCCCTCTCCTTGGTAGTGCATCCAGCCGACCCAGACTTCTTCTTCGAAGGGGTGCTCAACCCAGAGGTCTAGCTCCAGAGGTTCACCCACACGTGCCTGTAGTGAGGGTCCCTCCATGCCGCGCCGACCCTGGAAGGCATCACCATTGTCTGAGAATCGAAGGATGGGCGCGAGATTTCCCCTTCCATTCGATGCTGGCTCCTCTAGAACGTAAGCGATATTCACCTTGCCAGGTGTCGTGACTGGCGGACCGTCTTCTCGCTGAATGGTCCAATTCACAGTGTCTTCCGGTCCGAAGTCAGCTGGGACTGTTACTGTGAAAGCACACCAAACTCGCCGGAACCGTGAAGTAAATGGGGATACCGGTGTCATGCCTGGAACTGGCGTGAAGTGGGTTGGTTGAACCCCGTCGTACTGTGTTGGCTCAATGAAGTTGTTCTCGCCGAGAGGCACGTTGACGGACTCATCTAGATTAAGATTGAAGTATCCAAAACAGATATCGTACGTCCCATCGTCGTTCTCGTAATATCCTTCGTAAATCGGCACTACAGGTTGCTCAGACGATCGTAGCACCTGCTCAGAAAAGACCCTCTTCTCGAAGGGAATACGTTGTGCCTGTAGTACGGACGCGGCACAGCCTAGGGCTATAACTGCAGCCCCCCATACTCGTATCCCACGCCCTATAGGCATAATTTTTCTACCTCTAGTCATCTTCTTGCGTACTCAGTCCTGCTGTGGTGCGATAGGCCGGTCACGCTGCTCTGTCAAAAACGCGAAGTCTTCATCATCCAGGAACGTAGTTCCGATCCACATATGTGACATTTCGTCACCGCTTCGCCGGCCGTAGATGACCCACTGGTCCGGGTCTGGGTTCACGGGGTTGTGCTCTGTATTGTCGTACCAGGCGGTAAGCAGCAGAACGGTGCCAGCAGGGAGGAGTGGTGCCTTATCGTCCTCGAATAGGTATGTGATGTGCCACAGCCCGTTCCAGTTGACCTTACAAAGAATTTCCGTGGTGCCATCCGGGTAAACTGCCTCGAGCTGCTGGGATGACCCGCGGAGGTGCATATGTCCACGGCAGCTGTGAATCCGCGTGTTTTCGTCGAGTACCCGTATTCCTTGTGTGGTAGCACGCCCGTGCGGGGGTATGACTAGCTGCTGCGTCGTCTGCGGAGCTCCGTCCATCATGACTTCACGCTGGGAGCTCCAATTCGTGTCTTTTACACCAGCGAAGCGAGGTTCCTCACCCTCAGGGTAGAACCAGAGTCCTACTTCTACCACGTCGTCCTCTACGGCCTCGCCATAGGGATAGTAGTGAATATTAAAGCTCAGTTGATCGCCAGGCTTAATTAGCTGTCCAGAGTTTGCCGGATAGATGTCATAAGGTTTACCAACACCAAAGTTGGTAAAGCCACTGCGTTGGCCATCTGAGAGCAGGCTGGAGTTAGCATGATGTACGACCTTTCTGCCCTTTGGGTAAGCGGGCTTGGTCTCATTTGCCATAATCCAACGTGGCTCATCTAGGCCTTCCACATCCACTACCGGGGTCCACCAGTTGTCCAGTCCGCTCTCCGGTACATCGAACGGCTTTGACCGGATGATTAGATCCGGAGGTCCGTATTCAGCCGCAAGCCGCCATTCCGCACCAGACGGGAGTTCAGGCGCTGGAGGCGCCTCCGAAGGATTTCCTTGCGGAGCTCCTGCATCGGCCCAGGCCACTACAGCTTCGACTTCCTCTTCGGAGAGCGAAGCATCGTTCTTGAATCCTTGGATGCCCACGTCACGGTCGATGTGCCACGGGGGCATCTCCCGGTTCGCGACTTGAGTCCGTATCCGCGATGCGTATCTCCTCGCGGTTTGGTAGTCGAGCAGGGAAAATGGCCCGATGCCTTCAGGCTGGTGGCATTCGACACAATTCTCGTAGAAGACCTGTGCAACGTCTCCGGCCCAGGTCACTTCCTGGGCTTCTGCCGAGATGGGTTGGATGCCCATCAGCACGCACGCCGCTGCTAGGGCGGATCCGATTCTGCTCCAAGAACCCGATATGCTCCGATTCGTCATGCCGATACTCCTTATTCCCCTAATTCTCTTAGGGGGTGACAGTTACCCGAATATAACCATTTGTATAACAGCAGTGCTGCACCATCGAGGAGAGCGTCTGCAGCGCGGTAATGCGCACCATGTACTCTCCCGGCTGGCTGAATGTTGCTTCAGTCGTCACATCACCACCTTCTGCTGGCACCTCAGCCTCATTCTCACTGAACGATATCACTTCAGGACCCTGGTGATCAAACCAGAAAGCGAGGTGTGGCTCACCCGTGAGCGGCCTCACAGAAGCTGAAAGTGTGATTGGTTCTCCGACTCGTGTGCTCAAGTTTCCGGTGGCATGGGGTCCAGCTCGACCTCGACCCTCGACAGTACCCGGTTCCACAGTCATCTCTGGCGCCACAGGGGCGCTTGTAGATGCCTCAAGGTTCTCAATCCGGTAGGTCTCAACTGTTGTGCGGCCGGGCACCTTCACCGTCATGCCCTTGTAACGGAGTGTCCACACCACGTCCTCGTCACCGTAATCCGCCGGGATATTGACTACGAAGGCCGCTTGATGACGGTAGTGACGCTGCTCGCCAGGCCGACCGTATGGGGGTGCCGGCATGAAGAAGGTGGGTTGCATCCCATTGAACTCGCTAGGCTCCATGAAGTTATCTGGGCCGATAGGGATACTGAATGTCTCCTCAAAGTTCATGTTTAGGTAACTGAACGAGAGGTCGTGTGTGCCGTCACCCGTAGGGTACCACCCTTCGAATAACGGGATAAGGGGCTGGCCGTTATCCGCGAGTGTCGTACTGACGTAACCATTTGGCCAATCTGACCAGTGACCAGCAAACTGCTGTTCTTGCCCACCGAACACGCTAGCCTGGGCAGAAACCGGTCTGGCAATTAAGACCAGAAGCACCACGACGAATCCACAAACCCCTATAGACCTACCTGTCATCCATTCTCCCCAAGCATTAGAAATACCTAGTGATAACACATGTTTTGCGTAATTTTGAGGTGTTCTCGGGTCCCGCGTCAATAGCTAGCTTACTGGCGGTTATACATGATCTTGGGGAAGTTGCTCTCTGGAGAGGGCTCGCATACGAGTTAGAGGTGTAGAGTTTTATAGCAACCCCCGTAGTAAGGGATAAGGCACATGAGTCCATACGTTTCCGGCTGCGGCCGGATTCTTGTCTTTTATAGCCTGCTTATAGCGGCTACCGCATGTGCCTCATCTGCACGTGCGGTGGACCCATTTGCGACCCCATCCCCAGATAGAGAGCCGGGCGAAGAGCGCATCGTCTTCACGATTGATAATAGGGATTATCGCGATGCGACGGTAAATGCTTGGTGGGACGGGTTAAGGACCAGGGTCGGCTCAGTAGGTGGCAACTCCACACAAACGTTCCGGGTAAGATGGCGTGGTGATCGACTATACTTTGCGCTCGACTTTATTGCGGGCGGGGAGATACGAAGCCAGGGATTGATAGTTTCACCGGGTGATCATGTACAACTCAACATCCTTCCAGGTGGCCGAACCACGATCCAAAAGATTTAGTTTAGGACGGACCCGCTAACAGAGTTTTTCCTGACGATCAACTCAAGATGTGACTAGCTAGGGCGTATTCACCTTACGACCACGAATCTTTGGACTCTCCTGCCTCGGTTTTCCGTCACGTATACACGGTTCTCCGAGTCCACCGCGAGGCCATGGTGTTGATTGAATTGTCCGGACAGCTGCCCGGCGCTTCCTCCGAAGTTGGATAATATCTCTCCGGTTTCTCGGTCGATAATCTCAATGCGAGCGCTGTTCTGATTGATCACGTACAGAAGCGATTCGTCTGAATCAGGTGACAGGTCCACTGACACTGCCGACCCGCCGCTCTGCTGAGCCACTCCATTCTCTGGAGGAGTGAATGGCTGCCACGGTATATCGATATTTCGGATGAAAGTCCCCTGCCGGTCATACACCTGCATCCGCGCGTTTTCTCGGTTGCAAACGTAGATGAATCCATCCCTAGATCCGGTCATGCAGTGGACTGTTTCCATACCTTCCGGTTCCCACTGGCGCAGAAACCGTCCTTCACGGTCCATGACAGCGATCCTGCGGTTGGTTCCGCGGCCTTCTCCGTCTGCGACGTAGATCTCACCAGTAATGGGCTCCACGTAGATGTCTGAGGGTGACATGAAGCGGGCCGCATCGGAGTTGAGCGGTTGCCCACGGGCCGTCCTGTCGGATGAATCGAAGACTCCCTTCGTGCCGATCTGAAAAAGAAGTTCGCCATCGTGTGAATACTTTTGGACCATTCCCGACGGTGCGCTTGCGATCCAAACGTTGTCATCCTCGTCGAAGAAGCATCCGTGTAGCCGCAGATCGAGCAAATCAGGGTCTCCCCAGGAGTGGACCACGTTGCCTTCCGGGTCGAACTCAATGATCAACGGAGCAAGTGACCCTGCGTTCAGGTCACCTTCCACCACGTTCTGGCGATTGAGGATCAATACGTGATCTTGCGAGTCGACACAGACTCCTGCTAAGCCACCAAGAATCCAGCGATCGGGAAGTGGTTTTGGCCATGAGGGATCAACCTCATAGCGCGGAGCAGTAGCCTGCGCTTCTATGCTTGGTGCGAGCAGGGCAACTGCCAACACTGCACACGTAAGCCCGCGGAGCGGGATCGAAATCTTATCGGCCATGTGAATCCTCCTCCTCAGACTTGGAAACTTCAAAATCCCCGCCCCATTTCAGCGATATCAAGCTGCCGACTAAATTTTAGTGACACCGTGCGCTCCATCAGGCTGGTCGTGATTCCTCCGAGCCTGTCGTTCTGTCGTTCATTATAGACGATGAAGAGGCCAGTACCAGCAGTGTCAACCCACCCGAATCGGAGGTTGCCGGACCAGACAGCAGTCTGGGTGTTGTATTGAATCAGAGACTGAAGGTAAAGGTTTGGGCTGAATGAGTATCCGATGCGACTGCTCAGCAAGGTGGCGTCGAACCGTCCACCCGGTCCAGGAAGCTCAATTCTGTTGTATTCGAAGCCTAGGGCCCCGGTTAGAGCCCCCCCGAACTGGAAAGAAAGGGTTGTATTACCTCCCCTGCGATTTCCTGAAAAGAAGCGGCCTAGGATAAGGTTCGTACTCCAAACCACTGGGACCTGACTACTCGTACTGAACGTCGGGTTGTACAAAATCCCCGAGTACTCTCCCGGCAGCACTTCTACTGTCGTTCGGTTGCCCTGGTCATCCACACCAGTAGTGAGGCTGAGTGGCTCACTAAGGCCGTCGTAGACCCAATCTGTAGCGTGACCCAGCCGGCCACCGTTTTCTAGGGCGCTCATGAAGTGTACGTGCCATGTCGCAGTTTCCTTGATTCCCGTTTGAAGCCCATAAGAGGTCGTGTAGCTCGTATGGGGCTGCAATTCCCGAAGCCACGATATTGATGGCACCCGTATGTATCGCCACACGGTGGCGGACATCTGCTGAAAGTCTGAGCGACGTAAGAAACCCACCTCGGGATTAAAGTTTGCACCGATTCGATCGTAGGTAGCTCTGAACTGCCAATCCGCGTCTCTATAAAGGCCCGAGAGGATTACAGCTTCCCGTTGGTCCGTGATGGCGGTCTGGCCTGATTGTTGGTTTTCTGTGGCCCCCACCACACCGGTGAAGTTAAAGAACTCCCCAATGCCGATGTTCGTGTCTACGGCGAAAGTACGTCCGAAGTCATCACTAATTCCCGTTGCGTCACGGCCAGTGTACATCAAGCCTACTCCAGAACGATTCGGCAGCTCTCGAGCTACCCGTGCGACTGTGTAACCGTTTCCCTGGGCAAGACCATCGACCTCGCCTGTGCGCATATGAATCATTCCAACATCCAGGCCTCCGACACGTCCACTTAAGCGGCTACCCCAATTAATGGGAACCGGTGCCCCACCAGCTCCGATTCCGATTCTACGGCTAAAGAACATCTGCGCCGAACTGTTATTTCCCACAGCAAAACGTCCAGCATTCTCTAAGAAAAACGGGCGTTTTTCAGGGAAGAAAAGGCTGAAGCGGGTTAAGTCTACCTGCTCATTGTCGACCTCGACTTGAGCAAAGTCGGTATTAAGAGTGAGATCCAGTGAAAGGGCAGGTGTGATCCCGATCTTAGCATCGGCTCCAGCCTCGAACGGGTAGTCGAAGTTGGAGGCGACTGCGGGCACCTTCTGTGCGGAGCTGAGTGCGTACGGGGTGACTGTGATCGATCTACGAACAGGCACGTTGAGTTGCTCTAGCGTACCTGCGTAAGACACTCGATAAAGGTTGTCCTGCCTAGGAAGTGGTGCCCAGGAGACCTGTTCATTCTTCCGCCCAATGTAGCGAGCAAAGTTGATGCCCCATTCTGAGCCAGTACCATAACGGAGTGTGGAGAATGGGATGCGGAAGAAGGCATACCAACCCTGATCATCTCGTTCGGTTGATACCGCCCAACTACTGTCCCAGTTCACGTTAAATCCGCCTTGGGCTCCTCCCTGTTGGCGGCCTTGGTTTCCACGTGATCCACCTCTTCCTCTTCCAGTGTTTCTACCTTCGTCGATCACCTGCCCGTCGTGTTCAATTCCACCTGGGTTGGTTGCGAATACAAATCCGTTCTCTCGGTCGGCGTACGTGTCCAGCACAACCAAGAACGCGTCAAATCGGCCTAAGTTGGCGTCTCGCCGTTGTTCTCCGACTAAGATCTGACTGGGCTCTGAGTCGTACAGCCACGCTCCGATGTAGATAGCTTCTTCATCATACCCTACTCTGACTTCAGTTCGCTCCGAAGCTGGATTGCCCTCGATCGGTTCACTTTGAACGAAGTCGGTTGCTACCTGAGCTCCGCCCCAAACTGATGGATCTCTCCAGTTTGTCTCGCTCAGGCCTTCCACGAGGTTGCCAGCTACCAAGCGCAAAGAACCATCAGTGCTCGGGGTTGCTCGTGAAGCAACGTCTTGGCTGATAGCTGGAGATGTGGCGATTGAAGAAAAAGCAGCAATCAAGAAAGCTCGCTGCAGGCCAGCAAGCGTAGTACGCATAATTCCAGACACTTAGTTAATCACTTTTTAAGGAGGCGTCGCACAGTTTCTGGGATTGAACACAGAAGACCGAACTCATCGATGTGCCCTAGGTATGACATCGGTCATACCTTCCCTGAGCACGGCGACAAAGCTAGGAAAGAGCAACATTTAATGCGAGGTTTTCGTTTCATAGCGATTGTATTTCAGTTCTGCTCAACTCAGCGTTGCTGCACCATCTCTTGCAGAATACGTTGGCTTGAGGATGAATTCTCTCTTCGTCGAAGTCCCTAGTCTATAAAGGAAGATACCCCATGATGGAGACCGTCCGATCCCGCATGTTTTTGCCGGGCAGCTTCTGCACCCTAATGTGCCTAATAGCGTTCGTGGGAATCACATTCCCAGCTTCTGCACAGCTTCGGGGACTGGATGGCGGCGAGTGGCAGTACCTCGGGGGGGACGCGGGACACACCCGATCAAGTCCACATCTTACGCAGATTGACGCGTCTAATTTTTCTGATCTCCAGGTCGCTTGGACTTTCCGAGGTGATAATTTTGGACCCTTCAGGGAGTTCACTGCTCGGTCCACTCCCGTTTATGCGGACGGACTTCTTTACACCGTGTTTGGCGGTCGCCGCCAAGTTGTGGCCATTGACCCAGGTACGGGTGAGACACTTTGGACTTTCCGTGAGCCAGAGACGATGCGTTTCCTGCGGTCGCCAAGGGCGGATTTTGGAAAAGGAGTAGCGTATGCTGAAGTGGATGGTCGTGGCGTAATTTTCATTACTTCACCTGGCTATTTCCTTTGGGCACTGGATGCTAAAACAGGGCGGCCGTTGGAGAATTGGGGTGCGCCTCCACCGATCGAGAGCTTCTCTCCTTCAGGTGTTGTGGATCTAATTCCTGATCTGGTAGGTGATTGGGGACCCTGGCAGGAATATGTCGCAGGAGGTGGCAGCTACGACGCAGACCACGGAATTCCAAGGCAGCTTGGAATGGTTACGGCATCGGCACCACCTATTGTCGTCAATGGAGTCGTCGTTGTGCTCGTTGGTCATGAGCCGAGCTATGACCAGACCCGGATTGAGAATGTGCCGGGTGACATCATGGGGTACGACGCTCGAACTGGGGAGCATCTGTGGAAATTCCATTCTATCCCCAGACCTGGAGAGTTTGGCCACGAGACATGGGAGAATGATGCCTGGCAGTGGTCCGGGGACATGTCGACTTGGGCTCCTGCCGCAGCTGACCCAGAGCTTGGTCTCGTCTACTTGGTGACGAATGCTTCGACAGTGCAGTCATACGCTGGTCATCGTCCTGGACATAATCTATTCGGCGGCAGCGTCCTCGCACTCGACGTGGAGACAGGGGAACGGCGTTGGCACTTCCAGATCCACCATAGCGACCAGTGGAACTACGATATTCCAACGGCTCCGATCTTGATGGACCTAAACGTCGACGGAGAGGAGATTCCGGCACTAGTTCAGAACACTAAGCAGGGCCTCATATTCGCATTTAACCGGGAGACTGGTGAACCGCTATGGCCGATCGAGGAGAGACCGGTCATTCAAACGGAGGTCCCAGGCAACTACACGTCACCTACTCAGCCTTATCCGACGTGGCCAGAACCTCTCGATCGAATCGTTTTGAACGGAATTACCGACGAGTTTGTTTTGGATTACACGCCGGAACTCAGAGAGCGAGCGCTCGACATTTTGAGCGAGTTCAATGTTGGAGGTCTCTACGTGCCGGCGCTTCCATACCCACACAACAACGACTTCCGTAACAATGTTGGCTGTATGGGTGGTCTTAATATTTATCATCCTCCGGTTGCGGACCCTACGACGGGGATTATGTATGCATCGCACAACCGTGGTTGCACAGCGTCTTCCTTCATGGTGCCTACAAATGGTGTTGACGAAGAGCGTGGACTGCCTGGACTAAGCACGGAGGCGTGGCGAGGACGGGAACGCCACACACCCACCACCGGGACTACTGTGGCAGCCTACCATCCGGGTGGCCCGCGTGAGTCACTTCCTACGATCGAAGGTCTTCCGGTCTACAAGCCGTTGTTTCAGGCATTGGCCGCGTATGATATGAATACAGGCGAAAAGCTCTGGGACATCCCGATAGGTGAGACTCCCGAGAGGATCGCAAACCACCCACTTCTTGCTGGTGCAGATGTACCTAACACTGGAGGGACAGGCTTTTCCCTTCAGATGATCATGGGCGACCTCTTGGTTCAGACTACAGAGGATTTGAGGGGTAACACCGAGGTGAGTGAAAACGGTATGCCCTTATTGCACGCGCGCCACAAACGCACTGGCGAGATCCTGGCAACGGTCGAGATTCCAATGTCGGGCCAGTACGGGATGATGACCTTCATGCACGAAGGGAAGCAGTACATTGTGATGCAGACAGGGAGTGCTAAACGAGGCCAGCCAGGCTCGCTAATGGCTCTGACGCTTCCCTAGGCTCCTTCCCAATCAAAATTGCGGGTTAAGTCGACACTCCGCTCGTACTGGCTCACATCAACGGTTCTGCCGTAGCAGATGAGTGGTACGGTGGATTCATGTCTTGATCCGTGGGACCGTATCGCAACCTCTTCTCGCGTCATTTCCAAGCTTCCGAATGCGATGTGCTGCTCGCCTAGGAGGAAGATGTCGCCGATTCGGTCCTCATGTAGCTGAAATTGCTCTGCAGCTTCGGATCGCGTGTAGATTTCTTCGACCCCGGGAAGTTCACGGAGGAGCGAGAACGTCTGCTCTAGGTCCTCTTCGTTCCGCAGGTACACGTAGCAGGCACCGCCCAAGTTGCTGTGGTGCGCTACGTATCGGTCGCGGATGATCGGTACGGCTTCACCGGCGATTCCATGTTCTGCGATTACCTGACCGATATCGATCGCTTCAGTCTTGCGTGACATCCCGTGATCTGCAGTCAGGTAGACTTCGGTGTCTGGATTATCGTTTAGTATGCGTCCTAGTAGTTCGTCGACCATGCCCAGGTGTTGCTGAGAGCGCTCGTCGGTGGCGGGATACGTGTGCATCATGTAGTCCGTGGTCGCCAGGTACACGAGTTGGCAGTCAGCTTCTCCCAGGTAGTACCGGGCTGCGTTGAGCGACCAGTAATTGATGTCTGCCGAGTAAACGTCCTGGGCGGACCCAAACCGCGCGGCCATATCTGAATCAGGGTTCTCTGCTGCCACTGCATGGTCCGCCCCTCTCGCGAGGAACATCAGCTTTTCCTTAGACGTCACAAAGGCAGTCCGGATTCCTGATTCACGTGCTCGCTCGAACAGTGTTGGACGGAGCAGGAATTCTTCAGATTCCATGAATGTGCCCATGTCTGTGCTGCGGTCGTAGTAGTAATTGCCGGTGATACCGTGATCTGCAGGGAAGGAGTTTGTGAGGATCGATGCGTTGTTCACATTGGTTAGTGAGGGTATGACTCCAGTCACTTCAGTGTGCGAGCCGGCCTGAATCATCTCTTGGAGGTTCGGCATCTCGCTCTCTCTGAGGTACTCCGGTCCGAAGCCATCGAACGCCGCGAACAGTACCTTGCGGTTCGGGTCCCAAGAAGCTGTGGGGGCGTCACCGGCCGGCCGGGCACATGCTCCAGCAGCCAGAAGCGACCCTAACGATCCTGCCAGAAATTCTCTGCGGCCAATGGGGGGTGTCTTTCCGGATCTCATGTCTGTCCTCCTCTAATCCGCGGAGAGGGTTGTAGTGTCGAGTGTTAGCGAATAGAACTCACGTCCCGCAGAATTTTCAAAACGTGCGTGTAGCGTGGACGGGCTCGAGGTCGTGTCGACTGTCAAAAGAAGGAAGGAGTGCGGCTCGCCACTATCGTGGATCAAGTCAGGGTGAGGAGCATTATTGGCCACCATGGCGCCACCACCATCATGGATCGGGGACGTTATGAGTTCGGTGAGAGGGTAGCCCACAGAATCATTCGTGTCGTAGTGGAGTACGCGCGTGCGGTGCACGTCCCCGCCCATGAGCACTACTCCACTGATCCGCTCCCTTCCGAGGAACTGGAAGAGGGCTTCTTTCTCTTCGCGGTAGCTGTCCCAGTGATCAGGTTTTCCTGGTCGCACCGCGTAGTTCCAGATCATCCCCGAAGCCAAAATCTTGAAGGGCGCGGTAGAACTGCGAAGCCCGTCGCGGAGCCATTCCCACTGCCTCGTCCCCAGAAGCGTCGGCCCGTCTGAGATCGGCGAGGATTCAGTCCGAGAGAAATACCGCGTATCTAGAAGGAATATTTCAGCACCACCGAGTCGGAATTTTGTGTAAACCCCTTCGTCGCCATCTCCGTATGAAGGGTTTGCGTGAAATTCCACGAAAGCTCTGCGGGCGTTTTCTTTCCCATCCAGCCGTCCGTCCGAGTCATTTAGACCGTAATCGTGGTCATCCCAGGTCGCGTAGAGTGGACGATTCCGGAGTAGGTCAGCAAACTCGGGTACTGCGGCAAACTCTGCGTACCGCCTTCGCTGGACTGCCAAGTCGGTTGTGTCAATGTAGGGGGTGTCACCGAGTAGTAAGATGGCGTCGGGATCCACGGCTGCCATACGGCGCCACACTGCGCGGGAATCCGGTCCCTCCCGTGCGCAGGATCCAATCGCAAGGCGGGTCACAGCCGGTTCAGTTTGCGTGGGCAGGGTCTCCAGATATGCACTGGCATCTTCCATGATCAACTGGTCGTCGGACCAGATTTGGTACCGGTACCGGTGCTCTGGTTCCAAGCCGTTCAGCTGCCAGACGACACAGTGGTCATTTTCAGGGCTAGCCTCTGCAGTCGTCTCAATCCGTGTTAGGCCGTCTTCAACGACGAGTCGGTAAACGCCTGGCGATCCAAAGCGAGCCCAGACCTTAGCCCTCGCAGAGGCAACATCCCCAAGAAAGGGTCCCTGAGCGAGAATCGGCTGGCCGCCGAGAGTTGGCTGTTTCTCGACCTTCGGCAAGAACGGCAGCCCAGCTAAAAGTGCTCGTGTCCGGCGTGCGAGGATCGTCGCACCTCCGGTCAATGTGCTAAGTAAAAAGCTTTTACGAGTAGGCGTCATTTCTTCTCCCGTCGGCCTGCGCCATTGTTTTGCGTCATTTACACGCCCAACTGTGAGGCCAGTTCATGGAAGTTAGTCGCTATGAAATCGAATCGACCTGGTTCAGGCATGCTTGTTGTAGGTTGGCCCGGCGACCGTTCATTCGGGCGATGGACGAAAGCAGTTCTCAGTCCGTAGCTGGCTGCCGATTCCAGGTCGCCAGTATGCGCTGCAACCATCAGTACTGCGGATGGGGGTAGGTCGAAAAAATCGCCAGGCATAAGGTACATTTCACGGTCCGGTTTGTAATGCCGAACGACATCTGATCCGAGAACGCAGTCCCAAGGAATACCGGCAAACTTGGCCATGTTTGTCAGAAGAGCCACGTTTCCATTTGAGAGTGGGGAAAGCACATATCGGGTCTTCAATCGTGCCAGCGCACTAGGAACATCAGGCCACGCGTGTAGGCGGTGCCATACTCTATTAAGGTCCACTTTTTCTTCTTCACTCAGCTCTTCGATTTGGAACGTCACTAGCAGTTCGTCCAGTGTCATCCTGTGTAGGTCATCTAGCTTGGTCCACGGGAGTTCTCCGTTCCGGACTCTGTTCCGCGAGGGCCCATAGTTGCGGCGCCATGCATCCGCGAAGGCCGCAGCATCGAGATCCCAACCCTTCTGTCGTGCTAGTTGAGCTACTTCATTGATCACTGAGCCACGCCAGTCGACGATTGTACCGAAAGTATCGAACACGCACATCTGTATAGAACTAGCAACCTGCATCGAGTTGCTTGGCATCGAGTCCTCAGTTGTTGCCGTCGATGAAGACAAGAAATCAGCTTGTTCTGCCTTGAGCCGGTGTCCGGGGAGTGACGGTGTCACAGCACCTGCAGCGAGAGCAGTACCCAGAAAACTTCGTCGGTTCATAGCGTTCTCCTTTTACTTATAGAGGCAGAGCCGATGCCCGTTGGCCTCGTTTTATCTTGTTCAGCTGAAAAGTGACAACACTGGCTTTAGTGGTTATCGCATGTTCGGTGCCCGCTGTACGATCTCGATGCTGACGTCGTCAGGGCCGTCCACAAAGAAGATGTTGATCATCCCGTTCACGAAGGTCAGATCTGCTGGTCCACGAGTTACTTCCAACCCTTTACCGGTTAGTTCCTGGAGTTTCGGCATAAGGTCGAGGGCTCGCCACCCGAGATGATCGATCGCGCTCTCTGTGCTCGGGAACGTCTCGCCTTCAGTGAACATCAACCAAATATTACCGGGGTAAAGGATCGCGTCACGACTGCCTCGCATGGGAGTTCGTACACCACCGAACTTGTCCAAATACCACTGCTTGGTTGCCTCAGGATCGGGAGTCCTCAGGTGGATGTGGTGGAACCCTAAGTGTTGTGGGTCCTCAAGGACTTCAAGCCTCACCCCCCATGGATCTACGAGAAAACTGATCGGAAAGAGGCCTTCAACCTCTCTTCTTTGCATCGTGACAGTAGCACCGGCCGCTTCGAGTTCGGAAAGCTTTGTGTCGAGATCAGAGACGGAAAAGCCTAAATGATCGATGACGCTTCCTTGGCTAGGCCTGCGGTTATCATCCTGGCGCCATATAAATCGTGTTGTACCTAGGAGCATGCGGTCATCTCGTCCATCCACGGCCTCACCACCGAATAGGTCCATATACCATTGAGCTGCGGCGGGAGGATCAGTTACGGCCATGTGGATATGGTCGTAGAGCATTGTTTCGGACTGGGCCTCTAGTGGAGAAGCGGGCGCTAGAAAGAGTGCCGCAGTTCCGAGGATAGACAGCGAGAAGCGGCGCATGACAGGCTCCGGCTAAGAACGGATTATTGAATTCACTTACGAGCCCGTGCTGGCCTCGACAAGAGACGGTTGTAACCGGTTGTGAAGCAACTCGCCAGGTCCTGCTCGCCTTGAGGGCATCCAGGCACTCGCGCTCTGCCCCCGCCTAGCGCATGTTAGAGAAAGCGGGGGTCGAAGGAGTCAAGAAACTTGGAGGTCCAACAGTGAGCAAGGACTCGAACAAAGGCGAGATCAGCAGGCGAGACTTCGTGCGGACTGGTGCGACAGCTGGACTCGGGACAACTGCACTAGCTGGGCTCGCAGGTTGTGAGTTGGGTGAACAGGACTGGACCCTTGAGGCCGATGTCGTTATCGCGGGTGCGGGCATTTCAGGGCTCTCAGCAGCAATCGAAGCCCTCGACCATGGCGCGTCTGTCATCATCGTTGAGGCAAACTATGATTGCGGTGGTCATGGGATGGTTAGTGGGGGTCGTGTGAATCTCGGTGGTGGCACTAGCCGCCAGAAAAGGCACGGCATTGAAGACTCGGCAGATGCTGTATTCGACTGGTGGGTGCGGCACGACGATCTCCAAGCTCGTTTCACGGACCGAGACTTAACAAGAGTTTATGCAGATCTAAGCGCTGAAACTTTCGAGTGGATGGTGGAGAACGGCGTTACGTTCCGGGATGAAGCGATCGGTCCCGATCAGGACCAACGCAGCGGCCGGACCGTCCAATGGCCAGTTTACGAAGAACTGGTAACCTCGTTTCCAACCCGTCTCGGTTCAGGGCTCGCAAGGGGGCTTGAGAAGAGTGCCCGCGCAAAAGGGGCCGAGATCTTGCTGCTCCATAGCATGACGGATCTAGTACAGGATCCCTCCACGAAGCAAGTGATAGGGTTGGTAGCAGATAACGAGGGACAAACAGTGCGCATCCGGGCTAACAACGGTGTAATCCTGGCAACCGGAGGCCATACAAATAATGTTGCCTTCCGTCGCATGTTCGACCCTCGGCTAACCGAAGAGTATCAGACTGCAGGAGACCCTTACTCGGCACAGACTGCGGACGGAGAGATCGCTGCGATGAAGCTTGGGGCCGCGCTCTGGGGCACCGCGAGCCAAACGATGGAGGCGGGAAACACGATATCCAAGACCGCTCATATCGGTTGTAGGTGGGGTTATTCGAGCCTTTGGTGGCAGCCTGACAGCCCCGTCTTTGATAAGGCCCGTGCGTCAGGTCTTACGAGGGTGCGTTGGCAGAACGTCATACTCGTGAAGCAAAATGGACACCGGTTCCACGACGAAGAAGACTCTGGTCACGATTTCTTTGCGGCCTGCTTATCGTATAGTGGAGACCCGAACAAGAAGAATGGCGGAGGACCGATTTGGGCGATCTTCGATGCGGATGCAGTAGCGCGTCAGCGCTGGGACCCGACTCCGCCGAACGTGGATCCTGAAGGATATTTCTTCACCGCAGACACGCTCGCCGAGTTGGCTGGAAAGATCGACAACCCGTATCAGACACTAAATATGCAGGGCGATGTTCTGCAGGAAACGGTCGCCCGCTACAACTCGTTTGTAGACTCAGGAGTTGATGAAGATTTCGGTAAGCGGAGGCCGCGCTATAAGATCCAGAAGCCACCGTTCTACGCGGCTTGGTCCACGCCTATTCTGCATGATTCCCTGTGCGGATTGAGGGTCGACACAAGATGCCGCGTGATCGACATGGATGAAGAGGTCATCGGGGGGCTTTACTGTGTTGGTGAGGCCATGGGAGGCTTTCCGCAGCACGGTTTGGGACGCTGCTCGCTTTTCGGGCGGGTAGCCGGTCGTGACGCTGCGAGCAGCGCGATCGTATAGGTACAGTCCTGAGGGAGGGAGACGCGCCGCCAATACGGCACCAGCCGACCATCGAGATCCTAGAGCCATTGCCGATTGAGGTGGAGGCTGGGGCCGACCTTAGCGTGGCAGTGCGGGTTTCGTGCCCCGGTGAATGCGACCTCCGAGGTGGAGTTGTAGAGGTTGTGAGCCGTGACGGCGACGTTGTTAGAGGCAAGCTGTCGGGGGCCCAGGGTGGGGACTCTTCTTGTATCGCGGACATTTTCTTGAAAGCGCCAACAGAAGCAGGTGAAGCGGAATGGAGGTTCACATTCCCAGAGCAGGAGGTTGCGGGGAACGTACACCGGGAGTCCGCGCTCATTATGGCCTACGAAGTTGTCCCGCACACCACCAGCATCGCCCTGTGGGGTGTTCCATCTCCGGTACTCGGCAGCTCTTTCACTGTAAAGGTTGGCATCAAGTGCTCAGCGCTGTGCCAATTAGGAGGGCAGCGGGTCGAAATCCATGACGATGACGGTGTTAGACTAGGTGAGGGACGTCTCAGGGATGATCCGAAGCCTGGCACGGAAGGCCTGTACGAAGGAGAGGTGCACCTCTCAGCGCCAGAGAATGCAGGTGTGTGTAATGCTTCTGTGAGCTTCAGGCCGGAAGGTTCGTCTCTCCCCCATCTCGGTAGCGTAGGAGACTTCACATTCCGCTGCCTTGAGCCTCCCGAGCACACTGTGGCTGTGCGGATCATTCCGCAGGGTATAGACACTCCTTTGGGGGACATCGAGGTACGAGTAGGCGATTATCGGACAATGACGGATAGCCATGGAACTGCAGAA
>CEUS01282434.1_pt1 | contig 34727 bp, 33 predicted proteins | sample 427031 | NCBI WGS metagenome assembly CEUS01 (sample SAMEA2622837, study PRJEB7988) | marine metagenome | biome: marine biome (ENVO:00000447); feature: marine epipelagic mixed layer (ENVO:xxxxxxxxx); material: "saline water (ENVO:00002010), including plankton (ENVO:xxxxxxxx)" | depth 140 m | reverse complement strand
CATTTCATTAGCTTGACACCTTCATTTGGTCTTGGTTTAGATGCTACGAAGCTGGGTTTCCGTCTACGTCAAATTGAAACCTCGGCACGTCCGACCAAAGTCGTTCGATGTCGTAGAAAGAGCGTGTTTCTTCGTGGAAGACGTGTACGACAAAAAAGCCGAAGTCGAGCAATATCCATGTCGCATCTTCCAGTCCCTCGATTCGCAACGGTCCTTCACCTCCTGCCTCTTTGACAGCTGTTTCCACTTGTTCTGCAACCCGGCGTACCTGTCGGGTGTTGGAAGAACTAGCCACTAAAAACCAATCAGTAATACCCAGAACGTCACCGACGTCTAACGCGACGACGTCTGTCGATTGCAAGTCAGCTGCTCCCTGCGCAGCCGCCACCAACAGCGGGGGTAAATTATCTGAACTCGCACGGCTGTTCATCTCCGAGAATCCTCGCACCTTCCTTCGCTCAGAGCGAGGACTGTTAAGTACGGCCTATTTGTCGTGCGATGCCCACTCCAATTGGTGATCATCGATATAGCGACGGACCGATGCTGAAAGACTGTCATAGATTGACACTCCTTCACTCATCTGATCCCTAAGTTTGGAACTCGAAATTTCTTTGGGCTCGATGGTGACTCGGTCCATCAGCCAACCATCCGGCGTCGATGAGACATAGCCAGGACGATCCACGACCGCGACACGCACAAGTTGTCGTAGCTGATCCGAGCGTTCCCACGTTTCAAGTCCATCGGCTACATCTGCTCCCACAATCAGAGTTATTTCATGTCCTTGCCCACGCATATCGTTGACGGTATCGATCATGTAACTCTTGCCCCCGCGAAGAATTTCGGCGTCGCTGGCTTCAATTCCGTCTTCGTCTTCGACTAATAATTCTGTCATGGCGAGTCGATGTCGGGCGTCCGTTATGGACCGTTGACCTGACTTTTGCCAAGGGTCATTCGCCACGACAAGCAGAACTTCATCAAGACCCAGTGCTTGCTTCGCGGCGACCGCCGCAGCTAAATGCCCCATGTGTGGGGGATCAAATGTGCCACCGAATAAACCAATTCGCCGACCCATGCATCCAGTGTAGGTGGATCTCGATTAGCATTTCTGCTTCCTGTCTACTATTGTTGTTTGGTCTGTGATTCAGCCGGGCCCCTGACCGACGTCCGGTTGTTGTATCGACGTCACAGAACCAACCTGCAATTAGTTCAAAGGCACGTGCTAGCACGACGCTGCCCGGACGAGAAATTTGAGAAAGAACGCATAAAACACAACCTGAACAGGCGCCCGCACCTCAGAAGCGGGTACCGAAACGACAAGCACCTCTTGTGCAAACACGTAACAACTCCGAGATCCCCCCTCGGCTTAGAAAGATCCGGTCCCCCACCGGTGGAGATAAAGAATAATGAGTGATTCAGTAGGCCAGTATCTAAACGAAATCGGAGCGGTGGCATTATTGACCGCCGACGACGAAAAGATGTTGTCGAAAGCAATAGAAAAAGGGCGCGACGCTCAAGTCGTTCTCGATGGTGAAGAAAAGGTTACGGCAGCCGAACGTCGGTCCTTACGAACAGCCGTCCGAGAAGCCGAAGCTGCTCGAGACCGTTTCATCAGAGCGAACCTACGCCTCGTGGTGTCGATCGCTCGTCGTTACCCACTACCGCCCGCTATGGAACTTCTTGACCTAATCCAAGAAGGAAATCTCGGACTTGAGCACGCTGTCGAGAAGTTCGACTGGCGCAGAGGCTTCAAGTTTTCAACCTACGCAACGTTCTGGATTCGTCAATCAATAGGTCGAGCTCTCGATCAGAAGGCAAGTCTTATCCGTCTTCCTAGTGATCGTTCAGCCAGCCTTCGTGCCGCTCTGCGACACAGCGGTGGCGACAGCGATGGCCTCGACGACGAGAACGCATGGCTGCAAAGAATTAGTACTCCCACCTCGCTTGACAAAAATATCGGCGATGAGGGCGACAGCACTTTGGTTGATCTGATCGGAGATGATGCGCCAAGTCCGGAAGATCATGCTTTGGAGAACGATCGGAAAGAAATGATTCGAGGTCTTCTCGATCGTCTTGATCCCCGAGCCCAGCTCGCTGTAGCTCGACGTTTCGGTCTAATCGACGGCGAAAGTCATAGCTATCGTGAAGTCGGTGAAGAGCTTGGAGTTACTGCTGAAGCGGCTCGACGACTTGTTAAAAGAGCCGTAGACGAGTTGCGCGAAGACGCTCTTGTCATCGTGGCATAGCGCCTTATCTTCAGATAGACAGAAATCTTCTTGGCATATCGGTCACAGAACCTGCACACTTAATATTGTGAACACCACCTGGCATCCAAACTCTTGGACTGACTGTCCCGCTGGCCAACAACCTGAGTGGCCTGAACTAGGCGCGTTGGACGAAGCGCTTCATGAACTCGGTACCCGACCACCATTGGTGTTCGCAGGGGAAGCCCGTCGCCTCACCGATCAACTTGCCAGAGTGGCCAACGGGCAGGCAGTTGTACTCCAAGCAGGAGACTGCGCTGAGTCTTTCGACCTGAGTAGTGCTGATGCGATCCGCGACAAATTGAAGGTCATTCTCCAGATGGCTGTAGTTCTCCAGTACTCGGCCGGGTTACCAGTAGTCAAGGTTGGGCGCATAGCTGGTCAGTTCGCAAAACCACGTTCTTCGGGAACAGAGACACGAGATGGCGCAACACTGCCAAGTTTCCGCGGTCATATTGTGAACGACATAACGTTCGACACTGATTCACGCACACCAGACCCGAAGCGCCTAGTGGAGGCCTACAACACGTCAGCGGCGACGCTGAACCTCCTGCGGGCCTTCACCCGAGGTGGCTACGCGGACCTGCGACAAGTACACAACTGGAACCAAGAATTCGTGGCCTCAAGCCCCGTGGGCGAGCGCTACGAGCGTCTCGCTGAAGGCATAGAGAAAGCTTTGCACTTCATGACCGCGTGTGGTTTCGATACTGATGATGCAGCTATGCGTCAAGTTGAGCTCTACACAAGCCATGAGGCCCTACTACTGGGCTACGAGCAAGCTTTGACCCGTCAGGACAGCATCACTGGCGCTTGGTATGACTGCTCTGCCCACATGCTGTGGATCGGCGAACGGACTCGGGAACTTGATGGAGCTCACGTTGAATTTCTCAGAGGTGTACATAATCCGATCGGATGCAAAATTGGGCCAAGTACCTCACCTGACGATGTTCTCGCCTTATGTGAAGCCCTCAATCCCGAACAAATATCGGGACGCTTAACTCTCATTAGTCGCATGGGCGCAGAAAAGGTAGGAGATGTCTTACCGGCAATCCTGCGCAAGGTGACAGATGCGGGTCATCCCATTGTTTGGGAATGTGACCCGATGCATGGAAATACTTACGAAACCGATAGTGGCGTGAAAACCAGAGATTTCGACGTAATCATGGACGAGGTCCGCCAATATTTCGACGTGCATAAGGCTGAAGGAACCTGGCCGGGTGGGGTCCACTGCGAACTAACCGGCGACGCTGTAACCGAATGCGTGGGTGGTGGCGATGCATTGGCCGCGGAGCACTTGAGTGACCGTTACGAGACCATGTGTGATCCCCGACTCAACGGCCGACAGTCTCTAGATCTGGCCTTCCATGTAGCGGAACTTCTGTCCGAGTTTCGCTAAGGAAAGGCCTTCAGGGTCTCGCTAGGCGAGGTGATCGACGAAACCTTCGAGTTGTCGTAGGTTCCGACATTCAAAGACTCCGTCAGCATGTGTCGCATATTCGGTAATTACCGAATCACCCGTGTCCCAATATGACTTAGGTTCTGGGTTAAGCCAAAAGACAGATCTAGCCTTTTTCGCGGTTTCTTTGACCACCCATGCGTTAGTCGCGTGGTAGTTATTTCTGGCATCTCCTAGGAACATCACGGTCGATTTCGAATTGATCTCCGAACCGTAGTTTTCCCAGAAGACTCCAAACGCATGCCCGTAGTCGGAGTGACCGTCAACCCAAACAACATCTGCTTCGGTGTTGACCCTATGGACTGCGTTTGTAATGTCCTCTTCGTCTTGGAACATGTGGGTTACTTCATCAAGCCCGTCAATGAAAACGAAGGAGCGGACTTTGCTGAACTGATTTTGTAGGGCATAAACAAGATGTAGCGTAAATCTGGCGAATGCAGCGACCGAACCTGAGATATCGGCCACAACTACAAGTTCTGGTTTGTTGGGCCGCGGGTTTTTGAATCGCGGTTCCGCGGGCACTCCCCCGTAGCTCAACGATTGACGAACAGTTGCTCGAAAATCTAATGGGCCTCTCCGCTTGTGTTTTCGTTTACGAGCAAGGCGTGCTGCAAGTTTTCTCGTTAAGGGCTGTATGGCTTTGCGGATGTTTGCCATTTCTTCACGCGATGCATGCATGAAGTCGACATCTTCTGGCAGCGGTTTACGAAGGGTTTTTGCCATAGCCTCTACGCCGCGATCAGCGACAAGTCTGCGTCGAATCTCCGCTTCGATTTCCCTTTTTAGGTCTTCAATCCTATTTTCAAATTCTTCGCGCTCAAGTCGTTCCTGAAGTGACGTCATGTCCCCTTCGGAGCGTTCCTGGGCCTGTTCCATCAAACGGTCCAGCATTCCATCTAGATCAAGGTTGCGAAGGGTGCGGTAGAGGTAATAGGTGCCTCCCACGGGACGGCCGGGTTCCATACCGGCGAACTGCGTCACCGCGGCCCTAGCCATCGCTGCCATCATGGCTTCGTCTGCGTTCATCAACGCGCGAAACAGCATTTCTGCTATTTCTTCTGGGCTCATATCTTCGGCGGAACCTTGACCACCCATGCCCCGCATCTGTTGAGACATCCATTCCTCTAGGGAGTCTTCGTCGATCTCTCCCTCTTCATCTAGGACGTTGTACTCGGGGCCTCGAAGAGAGAAATACACTTCGAAAACTGTTTCGAATGCCTTCCAATGCTGTTCGTTCTTCACCAACGTTGCTGCCAGCGCGTACTTAAACGCGTCTCTGTCTTCTATGGGAATATGCTTGACGGCCTCCATTGCGTCGAGATTTTCGGTCAACGAAACAGGGAGACCAGCGTTTCTCAGTTCGACGACGAAACCGCTCATTAGATCTAGCATCGACTCACCCTTCGACTGTCAGTTCCTTGGCCGTCTTTTCAATATCGGACTGGTACTTGAGGAGAACGTGTAATGACTCTTTGGCTTGTTCCACGTCGATACTTTCGACCCCTAGCAGGACCAAAGTCCGCGCCCAATCAAGGGTTTCAGAAACCGACGGGCTTTTCTTCAGCTCGATCTGCCTAATAGACCTGACGATACGTGCAACCTGTTCAGCCAAGTTGTCACTTATTCCATCCACCTTGGTGAGGACGATTTCTTTTTCTCGTTCCAGTTGCGGGTAGTCGATGTGAAGGAACAGGCAACGACGTTTCAACGCCTCAGAAAGTTCTCTTGTGTTGTTAGAGGTGAGAAACACAATGGGAATTTGCTTCGCTTCTATCGTTCCCATTTCAGGAATAGAGACTTGGTAGTCAGAGAGAATCTCAAGCAAAAGCGCTTCGGTTTCAACCTCGACTCGATCAACCTCATCAATTAGCAAGACGACTTTCTCTTCTGCGCTGATGGCTTCTAGGAGAGGCCGCGTCAGCAAGAACTCGTCATTAAAGATGTCGTCTTGTAAGTCAGTCCAGTCTTCGTTGCTCGCGTCTGAACCTCGATCGGCCTGAATTCGCAGGAGTTGCTTTTTGTAGTTCCATTCGTAGAGAGCTTTAGCTTCGTCTAAACCTTCGTAACATTGCAGCCTGATCAGTCGTGCGTCAGTCATGGCAGCAACTGATTTTGCTAGTTCAGTCTTACCCGTTCCTGCAGGTCCTTCGACAAGCACAGGCTTGCCTAGCTTTTCAGCCAGAAAGACAACACTTGCGATGCCGTCGTCAGCTAGATATTCAACGTCTTTTAGTCCGTCACGCACAGACGCGAGGTCGCCGAACATTGTGTCGCCCATTTAGTGTCTCCTTGTCAGGTGCTAGGCCTTGGATCATCCACGAGTTTGACCCTGCCCATTCACGATGTATTTAGTTGTTGTTAGTTGTTCAAGGCCCATAGGACCCCGAGCATGAAGCTTTTGCGTACTGATACCTATTTCGGCTCCGAAACCAAATTCTTCGCCATCTACGAACCTAGTTGATGTATTGACCAGAACGGCGGCTGCATCAACTCTGTTAATGAACTCTTGCGCGGCGCCTTGATCGTCGGTAATGATCGCCTCGCTATGCCCGGTGCCATGGGCATTGACATGTTGAATGGCTTGATCAAGGTCATCTACTACTCGGACACTCATTTTTAGGTCTAGATATTCAGTCGACCAGTCAGCTTCGGAGGCTGGGGCTATCGATGAGACCAGTGCCTGTGCTCGGTCATCACCCACCAGTTCAACTCCGTTCAGTGCTCGAGTTATCTCGGGAAGGAAGCGATCCGCTACATCTGAGTGGATCACGAGTGATTCAGCGGCGTTACACACCGATGGTCGCTGCATTTTTGCGTTCACTACGACGTTGGTTGCTAACCCAAGATCAGCTGCATTGTCAACATATATGTGGCAGTTGCCATCGCCGTCGATCACATAAGGCACAGTCGCGTTTTCTAAAATAGAGTTGATCAGGGAAGGGCCACCACGCGGTATGAGGCAATCGATGTGTTCGCGTAGTTGCATGAATTCGATTGCCGTGTCGTGGGAAGTGTCGGTTACTAACACCAGGACGTCTTCGGGTAGACCTGCTTTAGCGATCCCTTCGCGCAAGGCACTCGCGATAGCGATATTGGAGTCAATTGCAGCAGAGGAACCTCTAAGGAAGGCTGCGTTACCGGATTTGAGACAGAGTCCGAATGCGTCGCTAGTGACGTTGGGTCGGTTTTCGTAGATGATCGCTACAACACCGAGTGGTACTTGGGCCTTCTGGATTTCTAGACCATTTGGTCGTGTCCAACTTTCGGTGATCGCTCCGACAGGATCCGGTAATTGAATGAGCTTCCGGAGACCGTCGGCCATCGCTTCCACTCGTGAGGTGTCGAGGCGGAGTCGGTCGATGATGGTTTCGGGCGTATTTGCGGCCCAGGCCCGTTCAATGTCCGTCAGATTTGCATCAAGTATTTCTTCGCTCGCAGCAACAAGACAGTCGGCCGTCGTGCGAAGAGTTTCATTCTTTTCTTCTGTTGAAGCTGTTGCGAGGATCTGAGAAGCTGCTTTAGCGCGTTCGCCTAGGTCTCTCATCGACGAAATATCGCTTTTCGAATCACTTCGGGCCACTAGCGCAGACTACCGCCGATCTGGCCTTAAACCCGTTCCTTCACGGTGCGAGCTATGACGGATCGTCAAGGAGGACAAGATCGTCTCGGTGAATCGCAACCGGTGACGTGCCAGGCAAGAGGTCTTCGGTGCGACTTCCTTTCCACCTTTGTGCCGTTTCACTGTCGAATGCTATGAGCCCTTTCGCGAATACCTCATCTGAAAGGTTCGAGATTTCTACGGCGTCACCAGCGGAGAATGTCCCTTGAACTTCAGTAATTCCAGCAGTTAAGAGTGATCCGCCGCCTTGCGATAAGGCTTTGGTCGCTCCGTCGTCGACGGTGATTCGACCATTGGAGGACACTGCAAATCCGATCCACAGTTTTCTCGCCGCGACGTGAGTTTCTCTAGCTGGCACAGCCGTACCTGTCCCCGCAATTCCGGCTATGGCGTCTGAGAGGACATTGTCTCGATCTGCTGCAGCGATTACCGTCCTCACGCCGCTCCATGAAGCCATCCGTGCTGCCGCGAGCTTAGAAGCCATCCCTCCACTGCCTCGACTGCCTGCAGTGCCGGCAACCTGTTCTATTGATTCGTTGATAGCCGCTATTTCTTCGATCAGCGTCGCGTTGGGTTCAATACGAGGATCCGCCGTCAATACGCCCGCAGTATCGGTCAGCAGTACCAAAACATCTGCCCGGAGTAGGTTGGCGACGAGTGCCGCTATCCGATCGTTATCTCCGTATCTAATTGCGTCATCGGCGACAGCATCATTTTCGTTAACTACGGGAACGACGTTAAGACGTAACAAGTGTTTGAAGGTTGCCTCAGCGTGCAGATACTGATTGCGATCTCTGAAGTCGTGAGGCGCAAGAAGAACTTGCCCCGTCGCTACTCCATGGGAGTCGAATTCATCACCATAGGCTCTCATAAGATCGATTTGTCCCACGGCTGAAATCGCCTGCAGAACCTCTGGTTCCTCAGGTCGGCTTACACCCAAACGTTGTACACCAGCGGTAATGGCACCGGAGGTGACTACTACCAACTCATGTCCCTGGGCGCGGGCTACCACAACTTCAGCGACAAGTTTTGATAGGGCGGTGACGTTCACCTCACCACTTTCGCTTGTCAGCGATGATGTCCCAATCTTTACAATGACACGCATCAATAGATTCCTATTCCTCTTCCACAAATTAGTTATCGGGTTCGTACTCAAATTGGAAGGACCCGATAACTACTACGTCTCCTGCCACAGCCCCCGCTCGGGCTAACGCTCGAGGCACCCGCAACTGTTGCAACCGTTCCTGCGCGTGATTCATTGCATCAACATCAGTGAGGTCAGAAAGAGCTACAGCTCGAAGAGCCTGTCTTCCTAACACTTCGAAGGACCCATCATCTTGCCGCACTACTTGGACGCCTTCAGGCGTCGGTCGATGCACAACGTATTGAGTCGGCTGTTCATCAGCATTTCGCGCCTCTTCCACTAATTGACGAAGCTGACCAATCAGAACATCTAGTCCTTGTCCCGTCACCGCTGAAATCGTCAAGCCCGTCCAAGGCAAGCTAGCTACGTCAGATTTTGTGCCGATGACTATTCTTGGCCGGTCCAACAATCGGGCATCGTACTCGCCAAGTTCTCGCATCAATATTTCTTCTTGCATGTCGGGCGGTTTACTCTCAACTTCCGCCAAGTCAACGAGCACCAACAGCACTCTGGCTCTTTCTACGTGGCGGAGAAACTGATGCCCTAATCCTCGCCCAGCGGCGGCCCCTTCGATTAGACCGGGTACGTCCGCAACAACCATTTCAAAATCGTCACTGGTTCGTACTACTCCCAGGTGAGGCGACAACGTCGTAAACGGGTACGAAGCTACTTTGGGTTTCGCAGCAGAAATTCGGGAGATGAGCGTACTTTTCCCCGCGTTAGGGAATCCCACGAATGCGACGTCGGCCATTAGCTTTAGCTCTAGGCGCAGCCATCGTTCTTCACCGATCTCTGCCTGCTCCGCAAATGCGGGAGCCCTGCGTTTATTCGACAAGAAACGTGCGTTTCCGCGTCCACCTCTGCCGCCTGCCGCAGCGAGCCACCGGTCTCCCGCGCCTACTAGGTCCGCGAGAATTTCTCCATCGAAGTCTCTGATTACAGTTCCTTCTGGGACGTTTACGATGAGGTCTTCTCCGTTCTTGCCATGCTTTTTCTTGCCTTGACCGTGTGAACCGTCATCCCCTCGCCGGAAAGGAAAATCTTTGAATGCTAAAAGGGAAGACACGTTCCGGTCAGCTACCAACCATACGTCTCCGCCTCCGCCTCCATCACCGCCATCAGGCCCACCACGCGAAACATGGGCTTCGCGCCGGAACGAAACGCATCCGGCTCCTCCGTCTCCACCTTTGGCGTGGAGATTGCATTCATCAACGAAACCCGCCATAAGCTCCGAGGATACGGGGCCAACGGGTGCTGACTGAAACGGAAATAGAAGTAGCTGAAGGAATATTGTTAAGGACTGGGGCGCAGCGAAGCGACTTGGTTAGTCAGTTACGACGTCAACTAGTCGTCTTCCTTTGCGGTATCCGAACTTAACTACGCCGTCACTGGTCGCGAAAAGGGTGTCGTCCTTGCCGATGCCAACGTTATGTCCAGGATGAAATTTTGTCCCGCGTTGCCGGACGATGATGCCTCCGGCATGAATTATTTGACCGGCGAACACCTTTACCCCAAGCCGTTGAGCATTGGAATCGCGTCCGTTCTTAGTGGAGCCACCACCTTTGGTCTTTGACATTTCAGCCCCTCGCTATTTCAGTGATTTCGATGGTCGTATACCGCTGACGGTGTCCCCATCGGCGACGGTTGTTGGTCTTGTTCTTGTAGGTAAAGCCGTGAATTTTTTCACCCTTGATTTCGCCAACTACACGAGCTGTCACAGAGGCCCCTGCTAGTTCGTCATTGGTTGACATGACAGCGTCGTCCGCTACCAACAAAATTGGGGTAAAGGTAACCTCTGAGCCTTCGTCGGCGTGCAGAAGTTCAACGTTGAGCACCTGGCCGGTTTCAACCTTTTCTTGTTTCCCGCCAGTGGCGATTACTGCGTACATAAGATCCTTCATGCTACCGGGTGTCTCGTTGCTCACAAACAGTTGAAATAGATGATCAGACCTTTAGAACTGACTGGTGGAGTTCGACTCCTCGACCGTCACAATGCTCACAGGCGCTGCTCAGTGATTCCAGAAGCCCTTCTCCTGTTCTCCTGCGCGTCATTTCGACAAGACCTAGCTCGGAGATACCAGATACTTGAGTTCTTGTTTTGTCTCGAGCTAATGCCTTTTCGAAGCTGCTGACCACTTCGTCTCGGTTCTTTTTTATTTCCATGTCGATGAAATCGATCACAATGATTCCGCCGATATCTCGAAGTCGAAGCTGTTTGGCTATTTCTTCAGCCGCCTCAAGATTGTTGCGGAACACAGTTTCTTCCAGGTTCGATTTACCCACGTTTTTGCCTGTGTTGACGTCAATCACCGTTAACGCCTCTGTGTGGTCAATGACAAGGGAGCCTCCAGATGGAAGCCATACCTTTTGGTCGACTGCTTTTCGCAACTGTTCGGCCACGTGGTATCGCTCAAAGAGTGGGAGCGTTTCAGTTTTCGGATCGTGGAACTCAATTCGGTCTGCCAGAGCTGGAGTCACGGTTTCCATGTAACCCTTGACCTGCTGGAAGAGGGTGGGGTCATCGATTATTACTCCTCGATAATCCCTGTTGAATTCTTCGCGAATGACTCTGACAACTAGCTCCGGTTCTCTAAATAGCAGACTCGGCGCCTTTGCGTTACTCGCCAGTTCATTGATCTGTTGCCACTGATCTAACAGTCGTCGAACATCACGTTCTATTTCCTCCGCTGTCACATCTTGCGCTGCGGTTCGAACTATTACGCCGTGTGCTGAAGGTTTTACCTTGTCAAGGATGTTCCGGAGTCGGCGTCGCTCCTTGTCGTTGAGTCTCTTGGAGATTCCATAGGTATCGCTGTTGGGAACCAACACCACAAAGCGTCCCGGAAGGCTGACTTCTGTTGAGAGTCGAGCGCCTTTATGGGCAATCGGGTTCTTGGTTACTTGACAAAGTATGGATTGCTGAGCGCTGAGAAGGTCCTCAATTCGAGCATCGTCATGTCTTCGGCCTAGGCGGCTTCTCGGCTTCTTGGGTTTCGGTGCCGGTGGTTGGGTTTTGTCCCCGTCAAGATCGTCACGGTCATAGGTGACATCTCCGCGATACAGCACAGCATTCTTCGGTGTCGCTATGTCCACAAAGGCGGCTTCCATACCTGGGAGCACATTTTGGACTTTTCCGAGATAGATGTTTCCATGTATCTCACTTACGTCGTCTGATGGGCGACTCACGTAGTGTTCGATAAGGGATCGGCCTTCGAGCACTGCTATGTGCGTGACCCCATCGTGAACATGGACCAGCATTTGGTAGCGACCTACTGGCCGTCCTTTGCGTTCTCTTCCTCGTCGTCTTTCCAGTTGTTCACTGTCGAGCGAGACTGGACCGTCATCAAGGATTGCCTCAACGGGTTTACCGGATCGTTGCCTGGCGTCTTGTTGGGTACCTCCTCCACGTCCTTTGCCGCCTCTACGACGACGTTTCCGAGCTGGTTTCGGCGAGGACTTTTCTTCATTGTTTGAATCGGAGACACGATTGCTCACCGGGCTACGCGTGTCACCTACTTTGGGTTTGTTCTCTGTTGGGGGGGGTGAGGTTGGTTTTTGTTTCGATTCGTTGTCACCGGTTCGAGATCCGATCGATCGCGCCCTTCTTCGCTTCGGACGCTCCTCGGTTGAAGGACTCGACGCTTTGACGTTCCCTGAAAGTGTCCGGGTTCGACTCCGCGCGGTGGGTTCCCCAGCACGGGAAGTTGTTCCCATGTCTTCGCTTTGGGTCGTGCCGCCGATTGTTCGGCGTCTACGTGTCGGAGTCGTTTCCTCTGACTCCGTGAGCCCTTCCACGGGCTTTTCTTGGTTCATTATGAGTATTCCTTGAGTTGTAGTGATTTAGACAGCATCAACGGTTCTTGTCGTTGGCCGTCGTTTTCGATCCATTGGTGGGTGCGGCGGGCAATGCCCATTTCGGCTCCGGGGGCGAGCACATCTACGAGCTCGCTAGGTCGAATGACCCGTGGTTTCGCCGACAGCTCCGCTACGACGATCGGGCCTCGTTCTGACTCGCCGTCCATACGAAGGTCGTGCACGCCGTAGCGAATGTTTTCCCGCACCAGTTCGTTCTTCTTCTTTCGCTCAGTCTCTATCTCCGAGCTAGCTAGAGCTCTTTCAATCGCCTCTTCGACTTCTTGGGTTACGGCTCCCAGTATGTCGAATTTCCAACCGCAACTGACAACGGTTTCTTGAAGGGAGCGTCCACCCTTGGGTTCGACAGTTAGAGCGACGACATCAAATCCTGTGGGTAGCGCTTCGCTCAGAGCTGCTTGCATTTGTTGTGGGTTGTGTAATTTTCCTTGGCCCCAGCCAGTGCATGCAATCTGTCCATCGATGATGGAGTCGGGGTCCAACGGCACGTCGAGATATTCAGCTTCGGACTCATAGCAAGTCGGCAAAGCTAATCCGAAACTCATGCGAGCCCGGGGAGAGAAACCTTCGCTGTAGGTAATTGGAACCCCGCAACGCCTTAGCGCTCGTTCTACGATTCGTGCGACGTCGCGATGTCCCACAAAGCGCACTTTGCCCATTTTCGAAAAGCGTATTCTTAGCCGCACGGATGGCTCCCACCTATCAAGGTGGGAGCTACACGTTGACCCACAAAGGTTCGTAACATTACGTTCCCCTTGCAGCCGCCCGAGGGCGGAGGTCCACCGGCACAACATGGCCGGTGGTTAGGTCTTGGCCGGTCCCTTGACTTCCACCATTTGGCGGAACTGGGGAAGCAACCACGTGTTCGATCCCGTATTCGGTGCAGGCCCCGCAGTCATAACATGGGGTCCAACGGCAGTCTTCGAGGCCGAATCCGGCCAACGCGTCCTGCCAATCTTGCCAAAGAAAATCTTTGTGTAGCCCTGCATGAATATGATCCCAGGGTAGAACTTCGTTCTCGTCTCGATGTCGGTCGACGTACCATTCGATATCTAGTCCTGAAGCGCTCATTGCTTCTTCCCAGAGGCGCAGATCGAAGTGTTCGCTCCACTCTTGGAATGTGCCGCCTTGTCGCCATACGTGTTCAATTACTGGTCCGATGCGACGGTCTCCTCGGCTCGTAATTCCTTCAGCTGTCGATGCTTCGGGAGAATGCCATTTGAGGTGGACCCGTTTGTTTCGTCGAAGCCTCTCGCGAAGTAACTCGACTTTTCTCCGCAGCTCCGCTGGTTCATTTTGACCAAACCATTGGAACGGTGTGTGTGGTTTGGGGACAAACCCCCCAAGGGACACAGTGACTGAGGCTTTCTTCGTGTACTGCTGACCAATCGCGACACAATTCTCGGCTAAATCAGCTATTGCGAGTGTGTCTTCATCCATTTCTGACGGGAGGCCAGTAAGGAAGTACAGCTTCATACGATGCCATCCCTGGCTGTAGGCAGATCGGACAGCTTCGTAAAGGTCTTCTTCGGTGATCAGCTTGTTGATGATCTGTCGCATCCTCCATGAGCCCGCTTCGGGGGCGAATGTAAGCCCTGTTCGTCGAGCTCGTGAGACCTGTGCTGCTACTCCGACTGTGAACGCATCTACGCGAAGGCTGGGCAATGCGACGCTCACTCGTCCGCAGGTCCCAGGTTCCTCGATGGTGTTGGTTACGACTTCTTCAATATTGCTGAAGTCGGCCGTAGAGAGCGACGTGAGACTCACTTCGTCATAGCCAGTTCGTTCAAGTCCCTTCGAAATCATTTCGCGCACTTGGCTAGCTGGGCGCTCTCTCACTGGACGAGTGATCATGCCGGCTTGACAGAAACGGCAACCTCGCGTGCAACCCCGAAAAATTTCGACGTTTAGACGGTCATGAACTACTTCAGTAAGCGGCACTAGTTGATTGCGCGGGTAAGGCCAGTCAGCAAGGTCGGCCACTGTCCGTTTTTGGATACTGGTCGGGACGTCGGGGTGTTTCGGTTCGACTCCCGTTAGATTAGCCCCGTCATATGTGGCCTCATACATCGATGGCACGTAGACACCGACGATTTGGGTCAGTGCTCGCAAGACGTTTTTGCGACTTCCCGAGCGCTTTCCTGATTTGCGCCATTCTCCGACTGTGGTTGTGATTTCGGCGATCACCTCTTCGCCGTCGCCCATTACAAAAAAGTCAATGAAGTCTGCGAGCGGTTCGGGGTTGTAGGCGCAGTGGCCTCCGGCTCCAATTAGTGGGTCCGAGTCGTGTCTTTCTGAGGCCCTCACTGCGAGACCGGCGAGATCTATGCAGTTCAGGACATTGGTGTAGACGAGTTCGGCAGACAGATTGAAGGCGAGTATGTCGAACTCTGCGGCTGGTCTATGGGTGTCGACTGAGAAGAGCGGCAGATCGTTGGAACGCATTTGGGCTTCCATGTCGGTCCAAGGCGCGTAGGAGCGTTCAGCGAAGGCGTCTTGGCGCTCGTTCAGTAACTCGTACAGAATCTGTAAGCCTTGGTTCGGTAGACCGATTTCGTATGTGTCGGGATAGGTCAGCAGCCACGATGTGGCGTCAGGCTTGTAGATGTCTGTGCCGGCTCCGTCCTCGCAGCCGATGTAGCGGGCGGGCTTTTCCACCCTAGGGAGGAGAGGCTCGAGCCGGGTCCACAGCGAGGTCATTTCAGGGCCGATTCTAGCGCTCCAAGGCGGCGTTTCCAGATTATGGACGTCTTTATTGAGCCGATCATGCCAGGTGTCTTCGAGCGCTGATGTTGATAACGAGACCAATCAGGCCGAACGCTACGACAGTAGAGGATCCACCATGACTCAGGAACGGGAGTGGAATGCCGGTGATTGGCATGATTCCCATTGTCATTCCAACGTTTTGGAATATTTGGAAGGTGAACATGGATAAGGCCCCGACGCAAGCAAACGTTCCGAATAGATCATTCGAGGACCTTGTGATGAACCAGATTCGGGCAAGGACGTAGGCGTACAAGAGCAGCAGGACAGAGACTCCTATGAAGCCGAACTCTTCACCTAGGGCAGTGAAAATGAAATCGGTCTCTTGTTCGGGTACGAGGTTGAGATTGGTTTGCGTTCCCTGCAGCCATCCCTGTCCTCTGATGCCTCCGGCTCCTATGGCGATTTGTGATTGGTTAATGTTGTAGGACACTCCTTGAACGTCGAACCCTGGGTCAAGGAAAGTGGTGAGTCGTTGTTCTTGGGTCGGACGCAATATTGTTGGGCCCCCGAGGTTGTCGCTGTTGAACATCCCGACAACCACGATGACCCCGACCAAGGAGGTAACAAAGATGTGTTTGAGTTGAGCTCCCGAAACCAACAGCACACCCATACCGATCGCGACGAATACCAGCATCGTGCCAAGGTCCGGTTGTAAATAGATGAGACCCAAGGGGACGGCCAACATCAGATAGGCGTTGGACAGAGTGACCAGTCGAAGATGTCCATCTTGGTTAGCCACAAAGGCGGCCAGTGCTATAACCACTGCTACTTTGGCAAATTCGGCCGGTTGGATCTGAAAGGGGAGTCCGGGCACTTCGTACCATGCTCGAGCTCCGTTTCGTTCAACTCCGAAGAATAAGACTCCGACGAGAGCAAGCATCACCAGCAAGTACGCCTGGTTGGCGAAATCGCGATAGAGCCTGTAGTCCAGAAATGTTGCAGCAATCATCACTGCTATCCCCAAAGCCACAAAAATTATCTGCCGTTTGGCGTAGGTCAATGGGTCTTGGCCATTGAACTCAAGAACTCGCCACGTTGAGGAGTAGTTCAGCGCAATCCCAATTGCTGACAACAAGATGGCCGCGATACCAAGCGAGTAGTCGGCGTAACGAAGCGGTGATCGTAGCTCTTTACGGAGCGGTAAGTTCATTGATCGCGCTCCTCGAGGTCGGGGATGCCGTCACCATCGACGTCTTCTGGACTGTTGGCGCGGGGCACTTGAATTCCCCACGGACAGCCCTCAGGTACGTAGCTGGTGAAGGCCTCATACCCTCGTAGCGCTTCGGGAATTTCAGGACATTCGGGCCTCGGTGCTATGAACGCCACCTGCGGGTCTGGCCACCTTTGTTCGTAGGCACGTAAGGCTTCGAAGATTCTTCGGGCTACAGGTGCTGCCGCTTCACCACCAAATCCGGCTTCTTCCATGACGACAGCTATGACATAGCGCGGATCGTGCCTTGGAGCCCATGCGACAAAAACAGCAGAGTCTTCTTTTTTCCGCTGTAGGACCGGGTTTCTGCCTTCTGCTTGAGCTGTTCCCGTTTTACCCGCTATTGCGTACCCCGCGTCGTCATAGCCTTCGAAGGCGCGCCAAGCGGTGCCGCGTCGCGACTTGCTAGATACTCCGTGTAGGCCTTCTCTTACAATCCCTGAACCTTCAGGGAATTCTGCGAGTCGTTGGATGCGAGGTTCAAAGTCAATAACTGACGAACCGAATTGTGTTTCTGTTCGAGACACGACGCTCTTAACGATGTTTGGACTGAACAAAGTTCCGCCATTGGCGAAGGCGGCATAGGCGTTTGCGAGTTGTATCGGGGTAACCGAAACGAATCCTTGGCCGATTCCTGTGTTGATGTTGTCACCGGGTAACCATTGGACTGATTCGCCATATGGGTTATATGCGTCTGGGTTGGCTTCGAACAATGCTTCTTTGATTTGTCCGTCTCCAACCCGGCCACTTTTCTCAAACGGCAGTTGGACTCCTGTTTGGTTTCCAAATCCGAGGAGTTGTGCCATGTCTTGAATTGCCCATTGCTCTTCGCCTCGGATCCAATACAGATCGTGCGCCACCTTGTAGAAGTACGCGTCGCTTGAGCGCGTTATGGCTGATGAGAGATCGACAATGCCTAACGGTGCTTTGTCTGCGTTATAAAAAGTGCATCGACCTGTGCACCCGTATTTGTCGGGGATCTTGAAGTACCCGACGTCGTAATACGCTGCCCTGGGGGAGATCAGTCGGGCCTCGAGACCGGCTAACGCCGTGACCAGCTTAAAAACTGACCCTGGCGAATAGAGTCCTTGGACTGCTCTGTTATTTAGGGCCCCTGGTGAGTAGGGGTTTTCGAAGACCGATTGGTACTCGAGTGTGGTTATTCCACCGACAAGCCAGTTGGGGTCATATGTGGGATGGGAGGCCATAGCCAACACGTCCCCGTTTCTGAGGTCCATCACTACTGCGGCGCCGCCGATTGATGGGAAGAAGAATCCGCTGTCTTCGCTTACAGTTTTGCGAGCTGCTATCAGTCCTTGCCTTAAGTAAGACTCGGTCGCTGCTTGGAGGTCTGCATCGATTGTCAGATAGACATCTGACCCTGGTTTCGGATTCGTTTGGTTCACTATTCGGTGAACTCTTCCTGTGCTATCTACTTCTAGTTCGGTCCGTCCCGGATAGCCGTGGAGATCTTCCTCGAAGATTTGTTCGATCCCTGATTTTCCGACTCTTTCTGATGGTAGATAGTCCTTTTTAAGGAGACGATCTTCCTGCCCCTGCGACATGGCGCCGACGTAGCCAATCACGTGCGCGCCGATCTCATTTTGAGGGTAGACGCGACTCATAGTCCATTTCGCTTCAACCCCTGGTAGTGACTGTTCTGAAATCCTTAAAAGGCCGTATTCATCTAGTCCTGTCGCTACAACCTTTGCTGCAAGCGGGTGAGTTTGTTGATCGAGGAGGCGTGTGCGAAGGACCTCTATTGGAAGATTGATCAACTCTGAAAGTTGTTCTAAGACGTAGTCAACTTGGCCCGGCGCGTATCGGGATTGGTTTACCGTTACGACGCCCGTCCTGATGTTGTCGGCCAGGACCACGCCATGACGGTCAAGAATCCTGCCTCGGGTGGGTTGAGTGACGACTATTTCGACATGATTCGAGAAGGCTTTGTCAGCTAATTCTTCGCTCGTCAGCACCTGCAGGTACCACGCCCGGGTGAACAATGCGGCGAATAGGCCAACAATAAGCACTCCGAGAAACGCCAGACGTCGGCTCAATTGTTCATTCATGGATCTGAACTGTTTCAAGAGGAAACGCCCAGCGAACAAGAGGAGCTAATAGCACTGTTAGTGGCAGCGTTGATGCTGCGGTAACGAGAGCTATGGCGCCTAGTTCTTGTCGTGTGACGTATTCAAGACCAATGAGGGCTGCGACGGCGGCAAATAGTGATGTTGCCGTCGCTGCGAGCAGTGCAACGGTCAATGCCCGCGTCAATATGTTCCGTTCTGTTAATTGACTAGAGGCGGAACCTGCCGCGTACCCAGCTACGGAAAAGGTCAGTGCCGTCATTCCGAATGGAGTGTGCACGACTAGGTCTACGGCAAAACCGACTATGAAGCCGATCAGGGCCCCATTTGGGGGATTTAGGTGCAGGCCCACAAGCACTACCACTACAAGCGGTAGGTCGATGATGTAGCCACTTATCCGGAAGTGCGGCACGATCGCGATTTGAATCAGAAGTATCGTCGCAAAAATCGCTATGAGTCGCGAGATCTCTCGGCTGGCCATAGTCATGGTGCCGGCTCTTCAGTTGATCTATCGGGGGTTTCTTCTTCAGGGACCCGGTCAACGACAACTGGTTCAGGTGCATCCGGGTAGAACAGCAAGACCTGAACCCATCTGAGTCGGTCCAGGTCGGCTGCTGGGTGAACTGTGATCCGTTGTGTGCCTTGTACAGCATTGGGCACGACGTCTACTACCGTGCCGATGAGTAGTCCTTCTGGAAAGGTGCTGCCTTGGAAACCGCTGGTTACCACTGTCTCACCGGGTATGACCACAGTGTCTAGTTCTATGAAACTGACCTCCAGCTCCCGGTTTTGTCCTTTCCCCGATGCGATTCCATCATCTCCTGATCGGACCATTCGGATGCCAACATCGAAGTTGGGGTCGGTCAGTAATTCAACCTGGGAGCGAGTCACTGAGACAGCAGAAATTCTTCCTATAACCCCTGCACCTGTTTCTACCGGCATCCCTATGACAAGCCCATCTCGTGAACCTTTGTCGAGTTCTAGGGTGCGCTGATAGTTCGATATCGGTGCGTCGATAACTCGGGCTGTTCGGCGACCAACTTGAGCGACACGGTCGCGGGCACCGAGTAAAGATAGGAGAGCTTTTCTTTCGCGTTCAATTTCTCCGACTTCCAGCACCGAGTTCTGTAATTCTGCGACTTTCGCTCTCAATAGAGCGTTGCGGGCTTCTAGTTCGTCGTAGCTGGTTACGGCTTCCCACGCTCCTCCGATGGGTTCAAATATTCGAGTTGACGTTGATCGCAGAGGGCCGAGGGCATCGAGGACAACACCTCGGGCTTTGTCAATTGCTCCTCCCTCAGAACGGACGTCGATGGTTATAAGGATCAGAGACGTGAGAACGAGTAGCGCTAGCCGAAAGCGTGAACTTCGACTTCTCCTCATGTTTGAACGACGCGCCACAACTGATTCCGTTTAATACTGATTACCCGACGAAAAGAGCACGCCTCTGAGGACTTCAAATTCTTCGAGAGCTTGACCTGAGCCTCGAGCCACTGCGTATAGCGGGTCGTTTGCGATGCGAATTGGCATACCTGTTTCGTTGGCGAGGCGTTGGTCTAACCCTCTCAATAGGGCTCCTCCGCCTGCCAACATGATGCCTTCGTCCATGATGTCTGCTGCGAGTTCTGGTGGCGTGTGGTCAAGTGTGTATTTGACGGCATCAATGATTGAGCTGATGCCCTCCTCGAGGGCGTCTCTCATTTCAACGCTGCTAACGGTGACTGTCTTGGGTAATCCAGTGACTAGGTCTCTACCTCGGATTTCTGCGTACATTTCGTCAGGAAGCGGCCATGCCGATCCGAGAGCCACCTTGACTTCTTCTGCGGTGCTTTCACCTAAGGCAACGCTGTATTCCTTTTTTACATATTGGGTAATCGCGTCGTCAAGGACGTCTCCTCCAACACGTGCTGACTGGTTTGCGACGAGACCCCCCAAAGAGATGACCGCTACTTCGGTGGTTCCTCCCCCAATGTCGACGATCATGCTGCCGTGCGGTGATTGGATAGGAAGGCCGGCTCCTATTGCTGCTGCCATCGGTTCTTCGATGATGAAAGCAGGTTTTCGGGCTCCCGCGTACTCAGCTGCTTCTTGGACAGCTCGTTGTTCGACTCCGGTGATACCAGACGGTACGCATATAACCATCCGTGGTTTGGCCCATCGACTCCCCGAAATTTGATCAATGAAGTAGCGAAGCATCTTCTCACATACGTCAAAATCGGCAATCACTCCGTCTTTGAGGGGTCGCACCACTTGAATGTGTGATGGGGTTCTTCCAGCCATCCTTTTCGCTTCATGCCCGACAGCTAGCGGAGTGCCGTTGGTCACGTCGATAGCTACTACCGATGGCTCATCGAGGACAATTCCTCGACCTCGTACATAAACCAGGGTGTTTGCGGTACCTAGATCAACTGCTATATCTCTTCCGCCCAGACTCCTGAAACCGGCGCGACCTCTCATGGTCCACACCTACCCCACGCAGCGAAGAAACCCAACCCATCAGCGAACATGGACTTTCTTCGAATTGCATCTTGACGGGTCATGAGTTTCCCAATCAGAGTCCTGGGAAGAAAATGTTGATTTCACGTTCGGCTGATTCGTTGGAATCAGAGCCGTGAACCAGGTTTTCTGTTACGACTAATCCGTAATCTCCGCGAATAGTTCCTGGCGCAGCGGTTGCGGGGTTCGTGCTACCCATCAGGTTGCGAACGATCGCATATATCTCATCTCCTGCATCGGAGGGACCTTCTACCACCATGAGCATGGCCGGTGAGCGCGTGATGAAACCGATGAGAGCTTCGAAGAATGGCTTACCCTCGTGTTCTTCGTAATGAACTTCTGCGGTGGCCCGATCAATGGTCCGAAGTTCTGCTCGACTGATTTTTAGGCCTTTGCGTTCAAGGCGAGCGATAATCTCACCTACAAGCCCGCGCTCAACGGCATCAGGCTTGCAGATAACAAACGTACGTGGCACTTCATCTCCTTGAACACGTTGGACTCAATGGTGGTAAGGCTACCGCGAGGTATCAACGAGTTGACTTCGGGCTTCAGAAGCCACGTACAACGAACCTGTGATGAGCACGATGCCGGTCTCCCCAGCAATTTCTATTGCTCGACCTACGGCCTCTGGAACTTGGGGAACTACTTCCACAACAGCACCGTTACCCTCCAAAGCTGTTCCTAATTCGTTGGCTGGTACCGCTCGAGCCCAGTTCGCGGCTGTGGCGATGATTCTCGAAAATTCACTGCCGTTGAGAGCGTCCAATAGCTGTTTGGGATCGCGGGGCCTGTTCGCTCCAATCACTAACACCGGGCGTTCTTCGGTTGTGAAATCACGGAAGAGAGTTTCGGAGACTACTGAGGCCGCGGGCGGGTTGTGGGCTCCGTCGATGATGACTGTGGGATGTCTTTGGACGATTTCGAATCGTGCAGGCAATGTGAGCTGCGCGAACGCTTCGGAAATCAGGTCGGGGTCTAGTTGTTGACCAAAAAAAGCTTCTGCTGCTGCTACCGCGGTCGACGCGTTCCGGGATTGGTGGGCTCCGTTGACGGGGAGGAAGATCTCATTGTGGTGCCCATAGGGTGTTGAAAAGTTTGCTAAACGACCACCTACGGCAAGGTGGTCTTCTTCGACATCAAATTCGACGTGGCGTTGCCACATCTCTCGATGCGGGCCATTGGCGATGACGTCAATGAGATCAGGGGCGGTCTCCCCGCATATTACGTGTGTGTCGTCGGAGATGATGCCTGCTTTTTCTCTGGCGACATCAGTAAGCGTCGGACCGATGATTTCCAGGTGGTCTGAACCGATGTTGGTGATGACCGCGACCTGGGCATCAATGACGTTTGTGGCATCCCACCTACCACCCATTCCGACTTCGATGACGTTGACGTCTACTGCCGTGGCGGCAAACCAGTTATACGCGGCGGCGCATAAAACCTCGAAATAACTCGGTGGCTGACCAGTTGCTTCTACTACCCATGGTTCGACTTGAGCGACCTCCGACAGTGCCAGGGTCATCGATTCGTCGTCAAGAGGTTGGTTGGCGATCGTGATGCGATCGTTGACACGGTCGATATGAGGCGAGGTGTAGCTGCCGACGTCAAGTCCGGTTGCGCTGATGAGCTCCACCAACATGCGTGATGTGCTGCCTTTGCCGTTTGTTCCCGTGATGTGGATGGCGGGAATGTCGCGTTGAGGGTTCCCGAGGAGTTCCATCAACAGAGTCATTCGTTCTAGCGAAGGATGGGTTGTTTCGTCTCTTCCCAGGTGTTGTTCCAGGTTGTAATGCCCTTGGAGCCACTGTAAAGCTTCGTCGTAGGTGCGCAGGGGTTTCGATGTGTTGTCTGTTGCTCTTTGGCGGTTTCTTGTCCGCTTAGGAGGCCTGGCGCTCGCCACCGCTGTCATCCCTGCGTGGCACCAGGGTCGGGTTTACCTTGTCGAGCACGACATCTCGGTCGATGATGCAGCGAGCGATGTCTTCCCTACCGGGAACCTCGTACATGACGCCTAGTAGGACCTCTTCAAGGATCGCGCGCAACCCACGTGCTCCTGTGTTGCGGAGAATGGCTTGATCAACGACCGCCGTGATTGCTTCGTCGGTGAATTCGAGTTCGACACCGTCAAGTTCGAACATACGTTGGTACTGCTTTATCAGCGCATTACGGGGTTCTAGGAGGATGCTGGTTAGCGCTGCATGGTCGAGTTCATCTACGACTCCTACGACCGGGAGGCGACCGATAAATTCGGGAATGAGTCCATATTTTTGGAGGTCTTCGGGCAGCACTTCGGGTAAGAGTTCAAGATTGGCTCTTTCGTTGACCGATTTGACGTCTGCACCGAACCCGACTGCTCGATGGCCTATCCGGTCAGCGATGACTCGTTCTAATCCGTCGAAGGCGCCGCCGCAGATAAATAGAACGTTGCTTGTGTCTATTTGGAGGAACTCTTGGTGTGGGTGTTTACGTCCACCTTGGGGTGGCACCGATGCTTGGGTTCCTTCGAGGATTTTTAGAAGTGCTTGTTGAACACCTTCACCGGACACATCTCGGGTTATTGAGGGGTTTTCGGCTTTACGAGCAACTTTGTCGATCTCGTCGATGTAGATGATGCCGGTTTCGGCTCTCTTCACGTCGTAATCGGCGGCCTGGATGAGTTTGAGTAAAATATTTTCAACATCTTCGCCCACATATCCAGCTTCGGTGAGCGCTGTGGCGTCAGCCATAGCGAAGGGTACGTTGAGCATGCGAGCCAATGTTTGGGCCATCATCGTTTTCCCACACCCTGTGGGGCCGATCAGCATGATGTTGGATTTAGCAATTTCGACGTCTGATTCGAGGCTTTGCCCGAATTGGACCCTTTTGTAGTGGTTGTAGACGGCGACCGAGAGTATTTTCTTCGTTCGTTCTTGTCCGATGACGTATTCGTTGAGAAAGCCGAAGATCTCAGAGGGCTTGGGAACTTCGTCGAAGCTGACTTCGCTAGTGTCGGCCAGTTCTTCTTCAATGATTTCGTTGCATAGATCAATGCACTCATCGCAGATGTAGACACCTGGGCCGGCAATAAGCTTTTTGACTTGTTTCTGAGATTTTCCGCAGAAGGAGCACTTGAGTAGCTCTCCGCCCTCTCCGAATTTCGCCACGTTACCAATACCTCATTCTGGTTATTCGACCCAACTCGGATCGATAGCCGTTTGCTAAGGATGGCACAGTCGGGTCAGAACGAGGGGACGTTCCAAGGTAATGGCTGTGCTGCCTTGTGCATTGCTGGTTGTTTGGGGTATGAGATGAGAGTACCGAGTGATTGTGGCTATTGACAGCAGAATTATCAGGCAGCTCGTATTGGCCCATCTTCTGCCACTTCGCGGCTATCAATCACGTCGTCGATAATTCCATACTCTTTGGCTGCTTCTGCGTCCATGATGAAGTCTCTATCGGTGTCGGTATGGATGCGTTCGAGGTCTTGACCGGTGTGGTGAGCCAAGATTCCTTCGAGGAGGTCTCTCATCCTGTCGATTTCTCGGGCGGCGAGTTCGATGTCTGTGGCTTGTCCCATGGCCTGACCGTAGGGCTGGTGAAGGAGGACTCTTGCGTGTGGAAGAGCCATTCGTTTTCCTGGAGTACCCGCTGCTAGCAGAACCGCGGCAGCGGAGGCTGCTTGGCCGAGGCAGATGGTTGTGATGTCGTTTCGGATGTATTGGCTCGTGTCGTATATGGCGAACAAAGCATTGATATCGCCGCCGGGTGAGTTGATGTAGATATTGATGTCTCGATCGGGGTTTTCTGATTCGAGATGGATCATTTGGGCGCACACCAGGTTGGCAATTGTGTCGTCGATGGGAGTTCCCAAGAAGATGATGTTTTCTTTGAGGAGGCGGGAATAAAGGTCGTAGGCGCGCTCTCCTCGGTTGGTTTGTTCTACGACTGTGGGGACTAGGTAGTTCTGTGGGTCAATGCTCACTGTTCCTCATCCTTTTCTGAATCGTCTTCGGGTTGTGGTTCGCCTGTGTCAACCGTAGCGCTGTCGACCTGTTCATCTGAGTCGGATTCGGTCAAGTCGGGGAGTTCCATGTCTTCGCGGTCGACGGTATTGCCATCTTCATCCACCAGTTTGACTTCAGCGACCAACCATTCGAGTGCTTTTCTTTTCCCAATTTCAGCTTCGATGGGGCCGAGTCCATCACCTTGGTCTTCGATTTGGTGTCTGAGATCATCAACGGATGTCTGAAATTGTTCAGCCATTCTTTCCAGTTCTTCTTCTATGTCATCTTCGTTGACTTCGATGGCTTCTTTCGCAGCTATTGAACGTAGGGCTAGATCGACCTTGGCTGATCTTTCAGCTGCTTCACGTAATTGTTCGGTGAATGACTCTGGGTCCTGTCCAGTCATTTGCATCCAGGTTTCAAGATTCATTCCCTGCCCTTGGAGTCGCATGGCTAGTTGTTGCAATTGTTCGGACATTTCCCCGTTGACCATCGAATCTGGTACTGACTCTTCGACAAGTTCAGCGAGTGCCGTCGCCGTGTTTTCTCTCATGGCCGCGTTTGCTTGGAAGATCCGCATCATTTTCATTCGTTGGATGGTTTCGGATCTGAGTTCTTCGACAGAGTCGTGTTCGGTGTTTTCTTCGACCCATTCGTCGTTTAGTTCGGGGAGAACTTCTTCTTTGACTGCTTGAACCTTGATTGCGAAGTCGATTGTGACGTCTTCTTGCACGGGATGGCTAGCGCTGAACTCAAGTTCGTCTCCAGCTTTTGCTCCTTCAAGCTGTTCATCTACCTCTTCGACTATCCCGCCGCTACCTACTGCGTAGAGGTAGTCATCGGCAGTAAGTCCTGGGAGCGATTCGCCGTCGACTGTGCCTTGGATGTCGATGGATACTTGGTCACCTGAAGCTGCTGGCCGTTCTACGTCGACTAGTTCCGCCGATTGACGTCGCTGGACATCGAGTTGTTCTTGCACTTCCTCGTCACTTGGGGTTGGTTTAGTTACTTCGACTTCGAGGTCCGCGTAGCCGCTCACTGAAATCGTGGGGCGAGTCTCTACAACGGCTTCAAAGGACACTGGACCACTCTCTTCTCCCCCTGTCAGAGATAGGTCTGGTGCAGCTATGACGTCGACCGCTTCTGATCTGACTGCGTCGGCGTAGTAGCCAGGAATCGCGTCTTCGAGGGCTTGCGCTCTTGCGTATTCTGTTCCTATGTGGGATTCGAGCACAGGGCGTGGGACCTTGCCTTTTCGAAATCCTGGGACTCGAACTTCCTTGGCGATTTTTCGGAAGGCTTGTTCAATGGCATTTTCGAAGGTTTCCTGATCAACTTCGACGGTCAATTTGACTCTGGGGCCGAAGATACGCTCCTGTGTTTCGTCAGCGCCATCGGTGATTTCTTCGTCTGAGTTTTCGACGATTTCGAGATCTGCGGGGTCAACTGTTGTAACGGTGGTCTTCACAAGCGCGAAATTCTATCGGGGTGGTGGTCCGTGTCCCCTATTGCGGGGTTGAGTTCTGGTTGGAGCGGGCGACGAGAATCGAACTCGCATCATCAGCTTGGAAGGCTGGGGTTCTAGCCATTGAACTACGCCCGCGGATGTGGTCAGGCTAGCGGGAGATCAGCCTGACTACAGGTCGAATGGTAAGTCAGTAACTGTCGCTGGACGCCACCCGTTCGGGGTTTCTACCTGCACTTTGGTGCCGGGGAGGTTGTGTGGCACTTCAATGATGGCTAATCCGAGGTTTTGTTCGTACCGAGGTGAGTAGGCAATGACTCGAGTTTCGCCTGCGTGGGTGCCGTTAGGATTTTGTAGTCCAACTGGTTCAGGGTTTGGATTGAGTGGCTCTCCGTCGATGAGTAACCCTTTCAATTCTCTGGTGGGGCCTTGTTCGCGTTTGGCGAGGAGCGCCTTTTTCCCTACGAAATCGTGTTCAACTCCGAGGTCAACGTAATCTCCTATTGCTGCTTCGAAGGGGTCGCTGTCGGAGTCTGTGTCAGATCCCCACGAGAGTAGAAAGTTTTCGATACGTTCGGCGTAGTTGGGTGCTCCTACGCGGATGCTATGAGGTTCTCCTGCCGCCCAGATCAGATCCCATAGCTGCTCGCCTTTGGTCCCATCCTCTAGGAACAATTCGAATCCACCTTGTTTGCTCCAGCCAGATCGGCACACGACCAATGGGATTCCTTCATGGTTGATTCGTTTGAAGTGAAATAACTTAAGTTCGCGGACCCATTCTCCGAATACTGCGGCAACGGTGTCTGTGGCTCGCGGGCCTTGCACGGCTAGTGGCGAAACATCTGGTTCGATTATTTCGACGTTGTCTTCGCGTTCGCCGCTAATTGCGCGGACCCATAGAAGGATGTCTGAGTCGGCGATGGAGAACCAGATGGTGTCCTCATCGACTCTGAGGGCGACCGGGTCGTTAATAAGGCGTCCTTGGTGATCGCAGAGGGGAGCATATTTTGCTACGCCTATTTTCAGTTGGGACAAATCTCGTGCACTGATGTACTGGCACAGTTTGAGAGCGTCTGGTCCTTGTACTTGAACTTGACGTTGGCAGGCGACGTCCCACAGAGCGACGCGTTGTGTTAGTGCTTCATAGTCCGCTTCAGGGTCTTCAGTGGCCACTGGGAGAACCATGCGGTTGTAGACGGTTGCTGTTCGAATTCCAGCGGCTTCTGATTTTCGATAGAACGGCGAGAATCTGACTCTGGGTCCTTGAGCAAGTTGCATGTTCCGCAACTTATCCGCTGGTTTTAACCAGATTTAACGTCGATTAAAAAAGTTCAGGTGGCCGTGGTCGACTATGCGTTGCAGAAATTCGGGTTTGTAGGCCGATTCGGGGTCTTCGCGGACTAGTTCATCAATTACAGCTGCGTCATCGCCTACCAGGATTCGCCAACGGTTTTCCTGTATTGCGTTGAGGATGATTTCCGAGGCTTGTTCTGCGGTTGTGGGGGCTTCGTCTCGGAAACGTTCGCCTTGTAATGTGGCCACGTTGGTGAGGTCAGCGTCGGTCATCTGGTCCACGTCAGCACCTCGTTCTGCAAGGTTCTTTCGAAGTCGTTCTAAGTCTGGTCCGCCGTGGGCAGCGGTACTGTTGAGACCTATTTCTGTTCCGATATGGCCCGGCATTACAACGTGGGCAGTTACGTGAGGGGCGTGGAGTTGTAGGTCGATGTTGAGTGCTTCGGTGAAGCCTTTGACTGCGAATTTTGCGGCGCAATAAGCGGTATGAGGTACCTGTGGACCTACGGTCGCCCAGAATCCGTTGATGCTGCTTGTGTTGACCAGGTGGCCCTCATCGCTTTGAACCAGCAGCGGCAGGAAGGCGCGGCTTCCGTAGTACACGCCGTACCAACAGACGTCGAAGGTTTTTTCCCACGCCATCCGATCTTCGTCGGTGACGAAGCTGCCTCCACCACCGATTCCAGCGTTGTTGAAAACCAGGTCGAGGTGTTCAACTCCATGCCGAGCCTGGAGCTGTTCACGAAAGGCCAGGACGTCAGCTTCATCAGCTACATCGCACACATGGGAGGTGAGACGGACCGTATGGGCTGTTTCTGCGAGTGCGATCTCTTCGGTTTTTGTCATGTTGTCGGGATTGATGTCGCACATGGCGACGTGACATCCATTCGCTGTTAGCCGGCGAACGAGTTCGCGTCCCATGCCGGTTCCGCCACCGGTAACGACTGCCATTTTTCCGCTAAAATTTTCCATTGCCGCCTCCTAGGAATGTTCCATCGTTCCAGTTGGTCGCCGTGTCCGCCACTTGATAATTGAGTGAGGTGTCCGTTTTCGGGGTTTGGATGCGTGAAGTCTTTGGCTTGTGAACTTTGATGCACCACAATGGGCCAATGGTCCGGTTGCAATTTCAAAGGCTTGCGTGGGTATCGGTGTTTGTGCTGATTGCGGCTTGCTCGAGTGCCAATGAATCGGGTTTGTCTTCGCAGGGAACGAGCAGCGAAGCTACAGATTCGAGTGTCACGCCCCTTACGGCTGCGATATCTGCGACGAGCACAACCGTCAGCAACGTTGCTGTTTTATGGGACTCCGATGATCCGACATTGGCGTTGGACCACACCGAGAATGCACCGGCTCTAGATGCGTTCGCCCCTTCGGTGATGCCCGACACGCCCATGGGTCGTGTTGGTTACACCAGGTATGTCTTTACTCAGAGCGGCGATCAGATTATCCCAGCACTGATTGAAGGACCCAAAGCAAGTCAGACTCGCTGCCAAACTGTCGAATTGCCCTGTTCGTTCCAGGATCTGAAAGATCTCTTCGAGTCCGGTGCGTCTATACCTGAAGAGCTCAACATGACCTCGGTTGAGCTTGGTCTTTTAGTTGAACAGCTTGACGCGGTCGAGAGCACAGTTCGTCGGTTTGAGGATGTGAATGATGCTTGCGCTGCCGGATATTTTCCTGATGGCACTCAAACACCCAACATGGGTTCGCATTTCACCAACTTTCCTTTGATCGTGGACGGCAAGTTCAGTCCGTCTGCTCCCGAAATCTTGCTATTCGTGGCAGCCGACGATGCCGCTCCCCCTTTCGGTGCTTTAGGCCGCTGCAAAGATGGGGCGTGGAAGGGTGTGGACGTTGAAATTGCTGGCGCCGCGTTTTATCAACCTTTCGCTGCTGCTGGGAACAACCACTTTGAGGGCTTCAGCGGACCACTGGATAATTGGCACATCCATTACAACTTGTGTCGACTGGCCGGCCAAGACGTGACGGTACTCCCGTCGGTATGTTCAGGGGCCGCAGATGGTCCGTTGGATAGGCCTCAAGGTGATGCCAGCGAAGGTTGGATGATTCATGCTTGGGCAGACAGAGGACATGACAACCAACTCGGTGCCTTCTCTATGTGGAATCCCTCAATTTGGCCCTTGGCGGATCCTACCGCAGTGCTTGGATCTCGAACTGCTGGCAACACCAACCTGATTTCTGACTTTGATTATCAGACAGTTGAGGCTGCAGTGCCTGGCAAAATCAGCTTTTTCAACGCTGATCCTGAGGCTCATAGCGTGACAGCCGGCACGCCCGAAAACCCCACCGGAGAGTTCGATAGCGGCATCGTTGGAGGCGGAAGCTCAGCAACTATCGAGATCTCTCAGCCCGGCACCTACGAATTCTTTTGCTCACTCCACACCGGTATGCGCGGCACCATCACCATCGGCGATGGTTGAATCGAGTCCGCTGAGTCGAACCGGTTTACAGAATTGAAAAGAAGATCATGAGCATCCCTACCCAGCTTGCAGCGAAGGCGAGAGTGCGGACGTAGGAGATACCCATAATGTGCACGACAGCGTGTACGACTCGGGCCCAGAAAAACAGTGCTGCCCCACCAGCGGCGTCGACGCCGGTGAGGTGGGCGATGATCACAAGTGCTGCGAAGGCTGGGAGATTCTCGACAAGGTTGAGGTGTGCTCGTTGGGCTCGTTGAGCCCACGCGGCCGGGGCTGGTGGATTTTCTGGGTAGGTGAGAACATTTCCGAGACCTTGGCTTTGAATCCGCTCAAGTACATATGGAAGCCACAGCACTATGCATAGGAAGGCGCTCCAAGCCAGGTAAGTCAGTTGAGTATCCACGCAATCTCCGTTCGCTGATGAGTATCTACCAAGTTAGGCGCGGTCACCTGTTGCTGGTTTCTCGTCGGCCTTTTTATTCGAGCTCAACGTCTGGACATGTTCTTCGCCCTCCCGACGGGTTGTGAATCCGAGCTCGCTCAAGCAGTGGAGTGCCGCTTTGATCGGTGGTGAGGAATGTTTTGATCGCCGCAGCTATGGACGGTGCGACTAGTTGGACATAGCCATCTTTAGCCATGAATGTGCCCTCTGATGGGCTTGCTAGATACGCGACCTCTAAGAGCGCGTTTGTTGTTTCTGGTTTACGAACGAGGCTGTACGCGTCTCCACCTTCGGAGTTCACTACCCGTAAAGCTCCTGCATCCCACCTCGACGTCCATTGAATGCCGTCCACTTTGTTGAGGACTTCGAAGACTTCTTTGTGAAGTAACCCGGCGAGTCGCGCCGATTCTGTATCTCCGGTTTGGGCGAAGACTTCGGTGCCTGGTTTGTTTGATTTCGCAGCAATTGGTGCGTTGTGGTGGATTGATACCAGCGCTGTTGCGTTGGCAGCGTCGCCGAGCGCAATTCTTTCGTCGAGTTCGATGTAATAGTCGCCAGTTCGGGTCAACAATGTTGGAAAGCCTTGCTCCTGCAATAGTTGCGCCGCCGCGACCGCTACTTTGAGATTGAGTTCACTTTCTTTTAGCCCCGTCGGGCCAAGCGCTCCGGGATCTTTGCCTCCATGACCGGGATCGAGCACTACTTGTGTTTCTCGAATCGGAAAGATTTTTGAAATCGTTTGAAGATCCCCGCAGGGGTCGAACACCTCCCAGCCTTCTTCTGTAGGTTCAGAGATTCGGACTGGGATGCCGTATCGGGTTATTCCTATTGTGGGAACGGGCAGTGTTGTGGCCGTCACGATTGTTGTTGTGGTGGTTTCGACTGTTGTCGTCGGTTGTTCCGATGTGGTGGGGGCGATGGAGGTGACTGGGATAGTTGAAGGGGCAGACGTGCTCGTTGTCGGAACTTCAATCGTTGTGCTTGATTGTTGTGGTTGAGTGGTTGTGTCGCTGGCAGTTATATCTGAGGTATCGGGGGCGCACGCGACGGTGAATACCGTCAATGCACTAAATAGGACGCGCCAGATGCGGCACTTAGAGCGGGGCACGGTGCTGGAAGTTATCGCTCTTAGGTGACCTTCATTGGTCAATCGGATCAATTTGATCTGCCATGTCAGCAACCATCTGCGGAAAGTCCGTTGAGGCAGCTCGACCCACGGCATGACGCGCGAGTTGTTTGATTGATCGCTCCCAGGAGACGATAAGGAACGCTGCCTGAGAATCACGATATTCATCGACAATCGCGGCGAGTTGCGTCAGGTCTTCTGGAAGGTTTGTTTCAGGGATGTCTTCAGGTGAGTAGACCGGTATGGATGCTTGAGCTGGGGGTGGAGACAAGATGACGCCTTCGACGGGCAGTCCACGCAATAGCGTCGCTAGTGATGTTTTAGATCTTGAGGGCCCTCGGAAGATGATCATGGTTCGACGTTTGGTGATTTGGTCTAGAACTGAGATCTCTTCAGCCAGTGTCGTTGGGTGAACATCGTTACCGTCTACGTCAACGACGATGGTGACATGGTGAGTGGCTGTTGCTATTGCGCTGGCTTCAACGCATTCTCCGCCTCGTGGTCCTGTAATTACGACGCCCCATATGCCATGTTCGTCAGCTTCGCGCGCTAGTTGTTCACGATCAGCGAGTTCGCTTATGTTTCGTAGGTCTAGGAGGAGTCTCATAGTTTCACTCCTGAGTCTTTGACGAGTGGGGCTAGTTCGCGTCCGATGCGTTCGATCACTTCTGTTAACGCGGTTCGAGGCGGTTGGTCGTAGCCGATTCGGCATACGACTAGGTCGACGTCGTAGCCATCTAATTCTGCGGCGATCTCTTCGGCTGATCCGACGGTCGCCGACTTTTCGACTTCGTCCATCGATGTTTCTATCTGGCTTACGAAATCGACGCCTGTGTTATCTGCACCCCAGCCGAGTCCCGCGTACACCAGATAACTGGACCGGACCCAGTTTAAAGCTTGACGACGTTCGGCCGCCGAATCGACGATCCAAAGATTTCGGAGCAGACCCACTGGCGGTGGGGTGTCCTGGTTGGGATCTGATTTTTCCCATGCGGTTCTGTGAGCTCGTATGAGTGTGTTGACTACGTCTTTTGAGAACGCTCCTGAGATGAACAGGCCAAGTCCTCGTCGTCCTGCTCGTTCGGCTGCTTTCTCGCTGCTAATACCTACCCAGGTAGGGGTTTGTGTTGTCGAATGCAGCGCATCGAGACCGGCGTTCATTAGTTTCAGCCGTTGACTCATATCTCGTTGTTTGATTTCGAATTCGATCGGTCGATACCCCATGCCGACACCGAGGTGGAATCTGCCCGAAGATTGCTCGTTGAGAAGGTTCGCTGCGTTGGCCACTCGATGTGGTTCATGTAGTGGGAGCAATAGCACCCCAGTGCCTATTTGGATATTTTCAGTCGCGGCGAGCGCTGCGGCGGCGGCGGGCATCAAAGCTGGGCAGTATCCGTCGTAATACGCGTGGTGTTCAGACAGCCAGAGGCTGTGGATGCCGTTGTCTTCTGCCATTCGGGCATCTTCGGCAAGTTCTTGATATGCCTGCCCGAACGAGCGAGGGTTCGTTGCTGTTGACTGCAAACACCAAAGGCCTATTCCCATGTCCATGCCACAGTGTGGCTTGCGGGACGGTAGTCGCGCTCGACTATCGGGATTTGCGTGTGGTCAACAACTATCGAATTGTTGTCTGGCTTGTTCTCGCTGGTCAGGTTCAACGGCGATTGCTATGTCATTGGCTGCAAACAGGAGGCAGGATTTGGAGGCTCCTAGTTTAATTTTGTCTTCAATTTCTGCGGCTAGAGGCGTACATAGGTCTTGTTTTTCGTATCCAGCTTCTCTTCGGCATGCGCGTAGGAAATTTGTTTTATGGGATTCGTCCCATTCGGGGCTAGTGCCGCACGATGAGGCGATGATGATGAGGGTTAGGACAACAGCCTTCAGACGCATGAGTTAATTGTTGCAGCCCAGGTCTTTACTACCAAGCCAGTGGTGTCTTCGGGTTCACAAAAAGACTTAAGCGTGCTCGGCGAGGAACGCTATATCTGCATCAAGGGCTTGTTTGAATAGGTGCGAGTCTTCGTGGAGAAGTCCGAAATGTCCACCTTCGATATCTTCCCAAACTTTGGGGCCGGTGATGGTGTCGAAGCATTGCCGTGCTACGGCTGGCGATGCGCCGGCAACTTCGTCATCAGACGCGACTACATACAGGGTTGGGACAGATAGTTGGGCGGCGACGACTGGTACTGAAAGTTCTGGTGCTTTTCTCACAACGATGGTGACATCGTTTGACCACAGTGAGCCCGCTCGTTGGCCGTAGGTTTTCGCGTATACCAATGCGGCTTCAAAGTTGAGCATGACTGGCGCTTCACTGGTTGGGAGGTCAGCGAACCGGACGGGTATCGTGGTGGCTGGATCTTCGGTGAGGTCCCCATCGTTTGAATAGGTTTTGAGCGCTTGAAAGTCGCTCGAGTCGGCCGCCGGCTCGACATAGTTCTCTCCGCAGCCGGGAGTGTGGGCTATGACCGCCGTGACTCGTGGGTCGAACGCTGCTACGTATTGAACGTTGGCGCCTCCCATGCTTTCTCCCCAGACAACAACTTGGTCAGTCTCCACACCGGCTAAACCCAGCGTGTGGGTGATGGCGTCGCTGTAGCCGCGAACCTGAGTCCATTGGTCAAATCCGAACCTCGGTTCACCATCGCTCACTCCGAAGTTGCGGTGGTCGTATGCGACGACGTGATATCCGGCCTTCGCGATGCCTTCGGCATATGCGTTAATTGACATGTGTGCGGTCGCAGAAAAACCATGTGCGAGAACAATTAGCGAAGCGTCTGCCTTAGTTCCCCTATGAAATCGTCCTCGGAGCGTCGCTCCCGCCGATTGGAATTCAATGTCTTCGTAGGTTGCGCTCATAGCGGTACCTCCTGTGTCGTTTCTCTGATCTCCTATAGATGATGCTTATAGGGCCTTGGCCACGTAGCTGAGATGCATCTTGGTAACTGGCGAGTTGAAGCCGTCGAATGCTGCTGCTCGTTCCGGTGAGTCGTTGTAATCGGCTAGAGCGGCTTCGAAAGCTTCGATATCACCTGGGTAACTGACGATCCACACGAATTCACTGTTTT
>CEUS01252902.1_pt1 | contig 34872 bp, 30 predicted proteins | sample 427031 | NCBI WGS metagenome assembly CEUS01 (sample SAMEA2622837, study PRJEB7988) | marine metagenome | biome: marine biome (ENVO:00000447); feature: marine epipelagic mixed layer (ENVO:xxxxxxxxx); material: "saline water (ENVO:00002010), including plankton (ENVO:xxxxxxxx)" | depth 140 m | reverse complement strand
CGCGATTCGGTAATTGACTGGTTGACTTTGGAGGAATGGGCGAACTGTCGACCAACCAGGCTCATCCAGTGACACACCGAGAACCTGGAAGCCTTCCTCACCCCAAGTCTCCTGGAAGTCGACGAACCAAGGCATTTCCGCTCGACAGGGGAGACACCATGTGGCCCAGAAATTTAGGAGAAGGACTTGGTCTGTGTAATCTTGTAGTTCAGCGTTATCGCCTTCTAAATCCGGTAGTGAAAAATTTGGTGCAGTCTCTCGCTGTTCCATCGGAATCAATCCAGATTGACGCTGGGGTCGATCGGGGGATGAGGCTTCGCCAAGGCCTGCTGAGCTGTTGCCAGCACTCGCTTTGTCAATTGGGCCAGTGGGCGATCCTGGGCGAGCGATACTAGGTTCTTCGTTCGGGTCTGTTGAGGGGAACGGTTCAGTTGTGAAGAGAAGCACGCCGAGCCATACCACGACTGCAGATGAGACCAGTAAGGTTCCTATGGGTCGACCTTGTTTATGAGAAACGTTTAGCGAGGTTGGCATGCTTCTTCTCTGGGGAACATCTGGCTGTTCTTCTGAATTGTCTGGAACACCCCGTTGGTCAGGTTCAAGCTCAGGGTAGCCGTGCCTTGCCATAGTCAAACCAGTATCCCATTATTTGCTGCGTCCGCTGGTTCTGGTCAAGGCTTCGGCATAGCCGCCGAGAATTTTGACCCTGGCCAGACTCCATCCTAGCTGATATCAGCGGGTTTCCCCTAGCAAGACGCACCTACAGCAATATAGACCCTAAATTGTCTATCCGCTATCTGGACTTGTTTTACCGGTGTAATCCCACGACCTTAGGATGAGGGTTTCTACTGCGATCCAGTTCGGTTTGGAGGCTGCCTGGTTGGGAGTGTTGTCAGCAAGAGTGGTCTACTGGTGTGGAAGGATGTGACCGGGTTCGGTATGCGCAATCTCTTAGCGGCAGTGATATGCTGGCCGTAGAGTAAGTGTTGGCACATGGGTGTTGTAGGTAGATATTGTAGAGAAGCTCGATTCGGTATCTCCTCCGACTTTCTACCTGCGGCTTGAGGGAGAGTGAATTGGTCCAGCCTAAGCCCGTCTTAGAGAAGCCTTCGGGGTATTGGCGCAAGCTTCTGAGGGACGAGGAGTATGTTGTGTTGTTTAAGGAAGGGACTGAGCCGCCTGGATCGAGTGGTCTGAACCAGGAAAAGCGTAAGGGAACTTTCGTGTGCGCTGCCTGCTACCAGCCGCTCTTTGAATCGTCCAGCAAGTATGAGAGCGGTACTGGCTGGCCGAGTTTTTACACTCCAATTGAAGGTAGCCTTGGAACTTCCCGAGATTTTAAGCTGCTTCTACCACGGACAGAATATCACTGCACCCGATGCGGTGGTCACCAAGGGCATGTGTTTCCAGATGGGCCTGAGCCTACCGGAGAGCGGTATTGCAACAATGGTGTTGCACTGCGATTTGTTCCAGAGGGTGAGCCCCTTCCCGAACTGCGGTCGTAGCTGGGCTGCGTTAGTGTGGTTGCCGCACTCTTGTTAGTGGTGATGGGAGTCAGTTAGCCCAAAGGTCAGAGAATAGGGTTCGGTCGTCACGAATCCATCTAGACTTAGTGAAGAAATCACAGCACTATGGGCTTGAGGGATGTTCTAGGTCCGAGCTAACATGGTCATGGACCTAATGAATCGTCTTTCGCTCTGCCCATCGCCGGTTTTGGTTCGTGGACCCGTAGTAGTTGTAGCGTCGACGGCAATCGGATGATGTAACCAAAACGCCAGACGATACTAATGGGCCATCATCCGCAATAGGGATGGTGGCTTTTTTTTCAGGATCACTCAGGACAATGACTGATACAACAGGAAAGACACGGAGTGGGGGTATCACGGATGGTCCGTCTCGGGCACCTGCCAGGGCTATGTTGAAGGCTGTTGGGTTTGACGATAATGCCCTCGGAAAGCCGATCATTGGGGTGGCTAACACCTGGATCGAGATCGGCCCGTGTAATTTCCATCTCCGGCAACTAGGTGAGCGCATTAAAGAGGGTATTCGTGCGGCCGGTGGGACTCCTATGGAGTTCAACACGGTGTCGATTTCTGATGGAATAACGATGGGAAGCGACGGCATGAGGGCGTCGCTGATTAGCCGTGAAGTGATCGCCGATTCGATAGAGCTCGTTGCCCGAGGGAATTTATTCGATGGGATCGTGGTATTGGTGGGTTGTGACAAGACCATTCCGGGCGGGGTCATGGCTTTGGCTCGACTCGATATTCCAGGTTTGGTGCTCTACGGTGGCTCGATCGCTCCGGGAAAATGGGAAGGACGCGACGTAACGATTCAGGATGTGTTCGAAGCGGTTGGGGCCCACGCAGCTGGCAATCTAACAGATGCTCAGCTTAAAGAATTGGAAGACAAGGCATGTCCTGGAGCTGGTGCATGTGGCGGCCAGTTCACGGCCAACACAATGGCGACCGTCTGTGAGCTCATTGGTATCTCACCAATGGGTTTCAATGCTGTACCCGCGTTAGAGAACCAGAAAGATGAGGTGGCTCACTCATCCGGACAGCTCATCATGGAATTAGTCAGAGGAGCTGTGTGTCCCCGCCAGATAATAACAAGGAAGGCCTTGGAGAACGGTATAGCGTCAGTGGCGGCAACCGGAGGGTCAACCAACGCTGTCCTGCACCTGCTGGCGATTGCGCGTGAAGCTGGTGTGGAGTTAACAATCGACGATTTCGACACAATTTGTAATCGGACGCCACTGCTAGCCGACCTGAAGCCAGGAGGACGTTTTGTAGCTACAGATTTTTATCGAGCTGGAGGTACTCGATTATTAGCTCAGCGTCTTCAGCAGGTAGGGGCCTTACATGCCGATCAACCTACGGTCACCGGCCGTGCTATAGGGGAGGAGGCGTCCACAGCTTCGGAATCTGTTGGCCAAGAGGTGTTGCGGCCGGCGTCAGATCCGATAAAACCAACAGGCGGTTTGATCGTTTTAAAGGGAAACCTTGCGCCTGAGGGCTGTGTGGTGAAAGTAGCAGGCTACGAGACTAAGAAACACCGCGGTCCTGCTCGAGTATTTGATAGCGAGGAAGCCGCATTTGCCGAAGTGGAGCGTGGCAGCCTTAAGCCAGGTGATGTTGTGGTCATTCGCTACGAGGGGCCGAAAGGTGGTCCTGGAATGCGCGAAATGTTGGGTGTGACAGCGGCCATCGTTGGTGCAGGCCTTGGTGATTCAGTTGCGCTTCTGACAGACGGTCGCTTTTCAGGTGCGACCAGAGGATTGATGGCAGGTCATGTGGCTCCAGAAGCGGCCCAAGGTGGCCCCATTGCTGCTGTGAGAGATGGTGACATAGTGGTGTTTGATCTCGATGCTCGCGAGCTGCGGGTTGAACTAGAGGCCGATGAGATCGCTGCTAGGTTGCGGAGCTGGGAGCCCCCAGTCCCACGCTACACCACCGGGGTCATGGCGAAGTACAGCCGATTGGTGACGTCGGCGGCTGAGGGCGCAGTAACATCTGCCTAGATTGACGTGTAGAGATCGTCTGAGAATGTGTTGAGATCTATGGCGGATGGCGCTGATGCACAGTTGCTGGTCTCTGGATTCGTAAATATTGTCTAGAGGTCGAGGTGAAAGAGATTTTGAGTCGCAAAGGGGCGCCGATCCGGCGATCAGTGTGATGGGAAATATAAGAACCGGCGCACAGATTCTATGGGAGTCTTTGGTGCGCGAAGGGGTGACGACCGTGTTCGGGTATCCGGGAGGGGCAATTCTGCCAGCTTACGACGCCATGCTCGAATATCCGATTCGACACGTTTTGGTTAGGCATGAGCAGGGCGCTACCCACATGGCAGATGGGTTTGCGCGAGCTAGCGGCGAAGTGGGAGTAGCGGTGGCTACTTCCGGGCCCGGGGCGACAAATATGGTGACCGGTATCGCTACGGCGATGCTTGATTCATCTCCGGTCGTTTGTATTACTGGGCAGGTCGGGAGCAAGCTGATTGGGTCGGATGCGTTTCAAGAGACCGACGTGACAGGTGTCACCCTGCCAATCACTAAGCACAACTACTTGGTGTCAAAGTGCTCAGATTTGGCGTCCACGATTCACGAAGCGTTTTATGTGGCTCGGTCCGGCCGTCCTGGTCCAGTCTTGGTCGATATCACGAAAGACGCTCAACAATCGTCCTGCGAGTTCGTTTGGGATGACACACCCGTGCAGTTACCAGGCTATCGACCTGAATTGAGGGCCTCTGAGGCTGAGTATCAGCGGGCGATGGAACTGATCAACAGTGCAAAAAGACCTGTCATCTTTGCTGGACACGGCGTGATGCTGTCAGGCGCCATGGACCTTGTCCGTGAATTTGCTGAGCGAGCCAACATTCCCATTGCTATGACGTTACTAGGGATTGGCTCGTTTCCGGCGCTGCATCCGCTAAATCTCGGGATGATGGGGATGCACGGTGAGGCCTGGGTTAACCAGGCTATCCAAGAAGCCGACCTCCTATTAGCTTTTGGTATGCGCTTCGATGACCGGGTTACTGGAAATGTCAAGACCTATGCTCCTAACGCCCGCAAGATTCATATCGACATCGACCCGGCAGAGTTCAATAAGAACGTGCTTGTGGATGTTACGCTCGCTGGGGATCTCTCTAACGTGCTCCGTGACCTCCTGCCCACACTTGAGCGAGGGGATCGTGCTGAATGGCTGAGCGCTATTTCTGAGATGAAAGGCGATTCTGCAGTGCGTGACGTGCAGAACCTGCCTGATAGTGGCCATTTGTATGCCGCTCATGTCATCAATGACATTTGGCGGATGACTGATGGCAAGGCTGTTGTGGTAACTGATGTGGGCCAACATCAAATGTGGGAGGCGCAGTACTATCGTCACCAAGACCCTAGGTCCTTGATCACTTCTGGAGGGTTAGGCACCATGGGGTTTGCGCTGCCGGCGGCTATAGGAGCTAAACTTTCGCGTCCCGATGCAGAAGTGTGGGTGATTGTAGGGGATGGTGGCTTTCAGATGACGATGTGTGAATTAGCGACCATCGCGCAGGAAAAAATAAAGATTAATGTTGCGATAATTAATAATGGCTATTTGGGGATGGTTCGACAGTGGCAGGAGTTTTTCTACGAACGTCGCTATGCCGCTACTCCTCTCCTGAGTCCAGACTTTGCGAAGTTGGCCGAGGCGTTTGGATTGCGGAGTGCTTCAGTGTCGAAGAGAGATGAGGTTGAACCAACGATCGAAATGGCCCGTTCTGAATCTGGGGCTGTGGTGATCGACTTTAAAGTAGACCAAGAGGATACGGTTTATCCGATGGTACCGGCTGGAGCTGACCTAGACGCGATGATTCGGCGCCCGAGCCTCAGCCCTATTGTGGAAACGGCAGATGATTGAGATCAAGATGTCAGCCGAGAAAATTCTAACGCTCAGGTCTTGGGTCCCCTGGAGACTCGCAGCAAATTCTTTTTGACTAATGCGGCATACTTTCGTTGTTCTCGTAGAGGATAAGCCAGGGGTGTTGAACCGCGTGGCTTCGTTGTTTCGCCGTCGGGCTTTCAATATCGAATCGCTCACCGTTGGTCATACCGAGATAGATAGGGTTTCTAGGATGACTATTGTGGTCGATACCGATGTTAACGGTGCTCGGCGATTGGAGGCGAATCTATATAAATTGGTGAATGTTTTGAGGGTCACGGACTTGACCAACAAAGCATCTGTGGTTCGCGACCTGACTTTGATTAGGGTGGCTGCGACAAACGAGACCCGAACACAGGTAATGCAATTGGTGGACACTTTTCGTAGCCGGGTGGTTGATGTTGCGCCCGATACGTTGATTATTGAGGCGACGGGCACTGAAAATAAGATTGATGGGTTGCTGGGAGTACTTGAGCCTTACGGTGTGCTTGAGATAGTTAGGACTGGGCGGGTGGCGATGTCCCGAGGTCAACAACATCCGCTGGACTCGCCTGATCCTGAAAATGAGGAGATGTCTACAGAGCCAGACGATAACGTTTCTTATTCGGTTTAATTGATGTAACACATGATGTGTAATTGTGTGTCTTCATCTTGGGATAAGCCAGGTACTACAGTAACGACGAGGCAGAATTTGTATGGCAACCATTTATTATGACGACTCGGCCGACCTTTCTTTGATTCAAGCTAAGAAGGTAGCTATTTTTGGTTACGGTTCACAGGGACATGCGCATGCGCTAAACCTGAAAGATAGTGGGGTTGCTGTACGAGTTGCACTTGCGGCAGGTAGTTCGTCCCGCGCTAAGGCCGAGGCTGATGGTCTAACCGTCGTTACTGGGAGCGAGGCGGCAGCCTGGGCTGATGTGGTGATGATTCTCGCACCTGACACGGTTCAGCGGGATATCTATGATGAATCTATAGCAGCGAATTTAAGACCTGGGAACATGCTTATGTTCGCGCATGGTTTCAATATTCGGTTCAAGACGATCGCTCCACCCCAGGACGTTGATGTGACCTTGATTGCTCCGAAAGCACCTGGTCATCGCGTGCGGGAGGTCTTTCTTGAAGGAGGTGGGACACCAGCATTGGTTGCGGTGGAACAGGATGCCAGCGGAGGGGCAAAGCAACTCGCCCTATCTTACGGTAAGGCACTTGGTGTGACGAGGGCTGGTGTTATCGAAACAACTTTCGCCGAAGAGACCGAAACTGATCTCTTTGGTGAACAGACGGTGCTGTGTGGTGGGGTGAGTGCTCTCATTAAAGCTGGTTTTGAGACACTGGTTGAAGCTGGATATCAACCGGAAGTAGCCTATTTCGAGTGTATGCACGAACTAAAGCTGATTGTTGATTTGATGTATCGCGGTGGCTTGAATTACATGCGGTACTCGGTTAGCCATACGGCGGAACATGGTGACTATGTGGGCGGGCCTCGGGTCGTTACCGCTGCCACTCGAGAAGCGATGCGTGGAATTTTGAAAGATATCCAGGATGGAACCTATGCCGAAAACTGGATTGCAGAGAACAAGGCAGGACGTCCGTGGTTCATGGAACAGCGTCGAGCTGAACAAGCGCATCAAATCGAGAAAGTTGGGGCGGAGTTGCGAGGCATGATGCCATTCTTGGATGCAGTGACTGTTAAGGAACCGGTCTAACCAAGTCGCCGATGACGAGTGTGGTCGATCCTAGCTTGTTATCGTGCTCACAATCGAAAATGTCCATGACGCTGGGACAGGTGGCAGGTCGCTCAAGCTGATTCGGGGAATAAGGAAAGTTAGCTAGGGCTGTCGAATGCGTTCCAAAAATCGGCCTGCAGCTTTGTAGAATGAATCATGCCATTGGTGTGCCCCGTCAAAAACAATTGTTTCAAAAGCAATCTCTTGGGACCGTAGGAATCTGAGATCTGCTTCCTGTTTGTTGGTTGTGTACCAGGGATCGTTCCGACCATATCCCAGGAGGACGGGAGGGAAATGAGTAACGGGTTCATCTTGGAGTTCTGGTGGGATGTCTCCCGCTAGTATGAGTAGACCGGCACAGGGGTGGCCAGACCCTAGTGCTGCTCTGTAGGCCATGGCAACACCCTGGGAGAAACCAGCGTAGACGAGTGGCGTGTCAGGGTGGGTACTAGCTCGTAGGTTGGTCACAATTTCGTGGACATATGCGAGGTTGTCCTGGATTGCTTGGTGGCGATCTTGACTGGTCATCCAGGACCCCACCACCTTGCCGCTGCGGCGTTCATAGAAACGGTGAAGTGCTTGAACTGAAGCCAAATGCCATCTTTCGACTCCCGGAATCTTTCGAAGGTGTTCAAGGTGGTGATCTGCGTTCTCGCCGTAGCCGTGAAAGCCGACTAACAGTGGAGCGGGTTCATCGATGTCCGGAGATAGGGTTAGGTAACGGCCGAGGGTTTTAGCCGAGAGAGTGTGTGATACTGGATCATGGATATGAGCCACGTAGGAATTGTATGGCAAGAGGGCTCTGCTAGCCGAAAGCAGGCCGCGTTGCTTGGGACTCATGGCATAATCGCTCTATGCCACGTGTAAAGTTTGACCAGATCTCACCAGATGCTCGTCTTTGGATCTTCGCTGCTGAGCGCCGTTTATCCAAGGCTGAAAGCGTAGCGATTCTCGAGAAGGTAGATGTTTTTATCGAGCAGTGGGCAGCTCATGATGTCCCCTTGATCTCTGCTAGTGAACTGCGCTACGAACAGTTTATCTTCATTGCGGTGGACGAAGGGAACACCGGTGCTTCGGGTTGCTCGATCGATGCTCTAGTTCGACGCATGAAAGAGTTACAGGCAGAGTTCGAGGTTGAACTGGTTAATCACTCTCCGGTGCTTTATCGCCATGGTGGCGGTATTTCGAGGGTTTCTCGTGAGCGTTTTACAGCTCTTGTGGAGGCAGGGGAAGTGGCCCAGGAGACGGTGGTTTTTGACAATACCGTAACTAGCGTGTCAGCGGTTCGGGATGGGCGGTGGGAGCTTCCAGCTGTTGATTCTTGGCATGGAGCTGCTTTTTTCTGAGTTTCTTGGGAGCCAAGAGTTTGGTCGGGGCGCCCGGGTTCGAACCGGGGGCCTCCTGCTCCCAAAGCAGGCGCGCTACCAGGCTGCGCCACGCCCCGACGGTGTGGCTCAAAAGACTAAGCTTCAATAAGTTACCACAGTTTCTGGTCTTGCCGTTCACGACGGACTTGTGGTTTCTCAGCTTTGTGGCGAGTTGTTCGAGCCTGGTTTCTCACACCGCTCAATCATCACTTTGCTGCGTCACAGTGGAACCAGAAGGTTGTGCTGATTTAGGCGGGAACTAGTGCTATGGTGGGTCGGCTGAACCTTCGGTAATCTTGGGCAGCTTGCAGTCGTCGTCGGAATTCAACATAAGTTAACACTTCGAATCGGCCGTCATTGTGCTCCACTAAAGCGGTCATTGATTCAACCGAGTCACCTGAGTTCAGGTAGTGGATGTCGCCGACCTTTTTGTCGGCTGGGCTATGAATGTGTCCACAGATCACACCAACACATCCTCTGTTTCTGGCTAGTGCCTGGAGCTGGGTTTCATAACTACCAATGTAGTTTACCGCATCCTTCACGCGTGCTTTGATCGCCTGACTTAAGGAGAAGTACTCTTGCCCTCTCCATGTGCGGTAGCGGTTGTAAAGTCGGTTCAGCTGCAAGAGCCCCTGATAGCCGATGGCTCCCAGAACTGCTAAGTAGCGGTGCCGACTTGTGACTACATCGAATACATCTCCGTGTACGACTAGGTAGCGGCCACCTTTTGTTTCTAAGACGCAATCTTCCTCTAGTCGCAGAGTATGAACTCGCACTGGCAGGACTCCAGCCAAAAGGTCATCGTGATTGCCTCGTAGGTAGATCACATGGGTGTCGCTTTTCTCCATTTGCTTGAGGACTAAGCGTACAAATCTTGTATGTCGGCTATTCCAACCACCTTTGCGCAGCAAACTCCAACCATCGATTATGTCGCCGTTAAGGATTAACCTTTCGCATCGTACATGACTGAGAAAGTGATTGATCTCATCGATTCGACATTCTGGAGTTCCGAGATGTATATCTGAGAGGATGACAGTTTTGGACTGTAATGTAGTTCTCTTGCTCATGGTTGACCTTTAACCGTCGGCGCCTATCTAGCCCAAACCCGTTCCAGCTCATTTTCAAATGACTCGATTACACGACACCAGGACAACCTGGAGACCGAGTGTCTAGCGGCACGGCGTATTGAGAACCACTCGGGAAGAGGAAGAGATCGCTAGAGGCGTAGTGCCGTGCTAAGGCCTCACCTGACTGCATCCCTACAAAATGGTATTCAGGATGTTTCCGTGCAAGGCGATTGCGTTCTGGTTCGTCCCCGACGAGTATGAATTTGGGTTCATTCTTGCTCTTCTGACGGATCGCTTCGAAGCTCTGGACTACTAGCTCGAGGTTTTTTTCGATGGCTAGTTGCCCTACATAGAGCAACACAAGTGTCTCTTTGTTAGCACCCCAGCGGCGTCGGAGTTTCGAGTCTCGACGTTTTGGGTCAAAGAGTTCTGTATCGACTCCGTGCCCCATGATACCTAAGTTGCGAAATCCGGCAGCTTGCAGCTTATGTTGTATCAGTGGCGTGGGAACAAGAGTTCCACGGGTTCTGTTGTGGATGGAGCGAAGATAACGCAGTGCTGCGTAGCTAAGAAGGCCGAAGCCATAATGGTTGAAGTAGGTATGGAAGTTAGTGTGGAAGCTTGAACTGACTGGAATTCCTAAGCGACAGGCTGTTTCAACGGCTCTCCAGCCTAGGGGGCCCTCTGTGGCTACATGGACCACGTCTGGTCGGTTCTCGTTCCAACGCTCTGTCAGTATTGATCCGGCAGGGAGACCTAGGCGTAGAGTCGGATATCGAGGCAGAGACCAACCGGCCACTAACCATTGGTCCCAGTTTGGTGAGGGAGTGTCATCGTGGTGCCTTGGTCGTATGACTACTAGTTCATGGCCCCTTGAGGATAAGCCGGAAGCGAATTTGTAGAGGGTCTTCGCGGCGCCATTTACCTCTGGCGGGAACGTTTCTGTGATCAGCGAAATCTTCATAGGCTAGTTGTGTGGGACGACTCGAGATACAGCAGGGCATCTGTGAAAAACCAAGAACTAGGACATGCTTGTTAATTAAATCTCTGAGGATTCAACCTTTGAGTAATTCCAGTTAGGTCGAAGTGTCATCAAAACGTTTCCTGAGAAAGCAATTTTGAGGTATCCCGCAGTGGACTCATCATCGTGGCTAGATTTACATCTGCCGCGTCGAGAGAAAGTGCATGATGTTGGGATGTAGGTGGCTACTCACTTGAATGGGAGCATTTTTCGCTCGAATCCGGCAAGCGGGAGCGACGGAGTCCTCACCGGGACATACGCCAGTATGAGGAACCGTGCTCTGCTTGCCGGTTTCGACCAATACAGCTTTGGGAAGGCCTCTATTGCAACTCCAACATTCTGTGGATGACTGCAGTGTATGGGTATGTGCAACTGAAGATTTTTCCTGAAGATTAGAGGGAGAACTTTCAGTCACCTTGTTTCAAAAGGTAACCGACACTCATGACGGACTTAAGTCGATGTGATGTCGGTTGGGTTAAATATCTTAAAGACACAGCCAATTGAGTAACAAGGTCCTGTTGTCGATTGTTGACGTCATAAGTCATGGGTATAGGACACCATGAAAGAGTATTATCAAATAGGCAAAGCATAGACGATGAGACGAACATAACTACTATTTGTCGCTTGCATACGGTTTCTACGATTTAGGACGACGGTATGTCTAGTGTAATCTGAACTAAATCGCTTCGAAGCTTTATCGACAATAATGTTGTCGATAATTGACATCAACACTTTGTAGCTATTACTCTTCGCCATATGAAGAGAGACTTAGCCAAAGCAATTGCGATTAGACAAGAACAGATTGACAAGCTCCAGGCTGAGATAGATGCCTTAGGATTAGCTGGGAACATTTTAAGCCCAGGCCGTAAGTCTCAAAATAGAAGCTCTTCAGCAAAATCTGTTGCCAGAAAGAAACGTCGTAAAATGACACCTTCTGAAAAGAAGGCCGTATCCAAACGCATGCGAGCTTACTGGGCTAAGAATAAAAAGAAAACATCCAAATAGAAAAACAGAAAACCTGAGCAGAAAGATAACAATTTAGCAATGAAGATCACCGAACTCGGTGATTGTGGTTGAGCCGTGGGTTGATCGATAAATATCCCTGTAATGTCTACTACAACCAGAAGTGGATTGTCCGACACTCCTGTCCCTGCACAGAATGAGCTCATTCCTGTGTCAGGTGTTGGTCTTGAATTTGGATCCTACCGTTACAGGGTTGCTGCGGATTGATGTGACAACTATCGAAGGCTCTATTTGGCGACGTCGAGTGGTTGGGGTGATGGGCTCTGGGAGATCTAGCTACGACGGATTAGCTGAGCCGTTGGGGGTTTGGATTGCCAGACAGGGTTTTCACCTCTTGACCGGCGGCGGCGGCGGAGTGATGGCCGCTGTAGGTAAAGGGTTTTCGACCGTGGCAAATCGGAAAGGGCTAGTGGTGGGGGTGCTGCCTTGTGCAGTGGATGGTCCTCGTTCTGGAACTCCTCTAGGTTATCCAGACACATGGGTTGAGCTTGTGATCCGTACGCACTTGCCTTTGAGTGGTGTTCAAGGTTTGTCGGCGTTGTCGCGCAACCACATCAATGTTCTGAGTGCCGATGTTCTGATTGCGCTTCCTGGTGGTTTCGGCACTATGAGTGAAATAGAGCTTGCTTCGAAATATGACCGGCCCTGTATTGCTTTTATTCAAGATAAGCATCAGGCGGTGAATTTGCCAGAGGGGATGCCAGTGGCTACAAGTTTGAATGATGTGGCGGCTTTTGTGCTCCAAACAACTTCTCCTGATTGATTTGTAGTAATAGTTTGAGACTGTCAACTCCAAGTAATTATAGGTTCGAGGCTGGCTTGGTGGAGGGTTGAGTTTAGGCTTATTTTGTTAGTGCCTGCCGGATTGAAGCGAGTTGCACACACACAACGAATACCTTTATTGCTTTGTCTAGTTCATGTAAATCCGGAAATGTCGGCGCAAGTCTTATGTTGATGTCGTCTGGATCTCGTCGGTAGGGAAATGTAGAGCCAGCCGGAGTCAATTTCACACCAGCACCAGCCGCAAGTGCAACAATTTTACTTGCCAGTCCGGGAAGAGAGTTGAAGGAGAGGAAATAGCCACCACGTGGCTTCGTCCACTCTCCCATTCCGGCGCCTTCCAACTCATTAGATAGGTGGTCTTGCACTAGATTGAACTTGGGCTTGAGAATTTGAGCATGCTTGCGCATGTGATCTTTGATGCCTTCCAGATCTCTCAGGAAACGCACATGACGAAGTTGGGTGACTTTGTCTGGCCCGATGGTGAACACCTGCATTCGTTCTTTAAAATGGTGCAAGGTCTTCCGTGATCCTGAGATGAACGAGATGCCTGCGCCGGCTCGGGTTATCTTCGAGGTGGAGCCGAACATGACTAATTTGTCTTCGCTGCCGTGTAGCCGGAAGGCATCCATGACGTTTGCTAGGTCTGGGCAATCGTCATCTAGGTCGTGGACTGCGTAAGCGTTGTCGCACATAACTCGAAAGAGAGGATTGCTGGATTTGGAAAGTCTCGCTAGACGGTCTATGGTGGCGTCAGAATATACTTGTCCTCCGGGGTTCGAGTATTTTGGGACACACCAGATTCCGCGAATTGAATCATCGTTTTCAATCTGTTCTTCGACTTGATCCATGTTTGGACCATCAAGCTCCATTGCTACGTTAACCATCTCGATCCCTAAGTCCTCCAGAATCCTAAAGTGGCGATCGTAGCCAGGAACGGGACATAGAAAGCGGGCAGGGCCGGCCTCCCGCCAAGGTGTAGTCGTGCCAGGTGGGCCGTAGTGCCAAGCGTTTAGCAAATAGAGATACATTAGGGTCAGGCTACTGTTTCCACCAGCGATGACTTCTTCTGGGTTCACACCCAGGAGATCGGCTCCAAGCTGCCTCGCTTCGGATAAACCATCGAGTCCTCCGTAATTTCTCGTATCGGTACCGTCATTCGCGATGAAATCCGAAGCGACTTCATCTAGCCCGTTAGAGAGAGCCAATTGGCTCGGACTGGGTTTTCCTCTGGTTAGATCCAATGAAAGGTTGTCAAGGCGGAATTGTTGGTATTGAATGTTGAGTTCGCGTTCACGGGAGCTCAATGCTTCGGGGTTTAGCTGGTTAAGCGTGGCAGTTGGATCATCTATCATTGTGGTCATCTTACTTCACTGCCAGTTATCCCACATCGGTCGGGCTGGCCATCCATCATATTGAGATGGGGTTTAGGCAGGTTGATAATTTGATGGTTGTGCTTCGCATGAAGGTTGACTCGCTATGCTTGTTTGAGACCAATGCGTCCTCTGGGTAAAGGCCTGTGGTATCTTTCGTTTTGTTTAGAATTGTGATTCGGGTTGGCTGGAGGTGAGTCGAAGAAGTCGGACGGTTCTCAGGGGAGATGGGTATGTTTTCGAGGTTAATTGCAACTCGGGTTCTGCTAGTGTGTTGTCTCGGTGTTGGGCTGATCGGGACAACTATCGAAGCGCAGGCTCCATCGGAACAACGTGTCGATATCGATGAACTGAAGGCGGCGATTGATGCTGGCCTGACTATTCTTCGAATCGACGTCCGTGAAGACTATGAGGTTGAGTCTGGTTCAATGCCAGGGTCTATTCACATTCCACTCGGTGAATTGGAAGGTAGGATGTCAGATATTCCTAAGGATGTCCGGCTTGTATTTTTTTGAAACGGTGGTAGCCGAGCCTCCCGTGCTGCGGAGCTCTTCAGCAAGAATGGTTATGAAGCAGTCGAATTTTGCGGATTGAATGATTGGAAGGCTAGAGGTTATTCGCTCGGGGAAACACAGAAACCTGGCGATGGCCCGATCACACCAGCGCGATGAGCCTGGTAGTTACAGAATTGGATGTGTAGGTTGGCTATGCTTGGTGGCTCTTCAGAGGGTGCTCGTTGGAGCTGTAAGAGTCAAAAACGCAGCTCATGGTTCTCCAGATCAAGTTAGGTGGGATGAGTCTCTTTGGCTGGTCGTGACTAGCGTCGCGATCACACCAGTTAACGTGGACATGAGAAATGCGGGTGCCAGTTCTCCGGTCTGAGCTGCCACAGACCCCCAGGATGGAACCAACGGCAACCAGAAACTAAAGATTGGCACAGCGACGATTCCGGTCAGCATAGAGGCTAGGGCTCCAGCTGCGTTATAACGTTGCCACGTTAGAGAAAGAATAATGACGGGGCAGAAGCTGGCGGTGATCCCAGACCAGCCAAAGATGACATACCAGAAAATAGTTCGATTTGGTGCAAGTGTGGCCACCGACATAGCGATACTAAGGGCGATCAACGCCAATGCTAGAGTAACTCGTCGAGACATGTTGTTGAGGGTGTCGTCGGGTAGGTCCGGGTGGAGCACCTTCTGGTAGAAGTCTCGGGTTACGGCGCTTGACGCTACGACAAGGAGCGAGTCGATTGTTGACATGATGGCAGCTAGCACCGCTGCTACAAAGAGACCGACTATCAGAGGTGGGAAAAGATGGCTGACTAGAGCAGGCAATACCTGTTCGCCGTCTGGTCCGAGTATGGCTGCGAAATCTCCGTTTGGACCGACCAAGATTTCGCGGCCTAGTATCCCCGATATAACAGCACCCGTGTCAGCCAGCAAGGTGAAGGTTACTGCGACCCAGCGTCCGGCTCGAATTTGTTGTTCATCCTTGATGGCTATGAACCGTACGAACATTTGAGGTGAGCCAAGGAAACCGAGGCCAATTGCTGCGTAGCTGACTGTGGTTAGAAGATTCTCTAATGTGGGGCCACCGGCGCCCCAGATGTCCAACAGAGCCGGATCGAATCCTGCCGTCACCGTGTTTGGGTCGATTACAACGAAGGCGGCGAGCGGCAGGATGACTAATCCGGCTAGCATGATCAGGCCTTGGAAGAGATCCGACCAGGCAACTGCGAGGAATCCTCCGTTGAGGGTGTAGATCACTACAATTCCAAACCCGACCAAAGCGCCAGTGTAGTAATTCCACTCTAGAAAGTTTGCAAACGCTTTTCCTGTGGCATCGATTTGTGCACTGACGTATATGACGACGAAGACAGCTAAGGCTCCAGCCGCTACGGGGCGGAGCCATCGAACGGCTAATGTTGGCTCAAGTCTGGGCGTGAACCGATTGACGAGATAGTCGGGTACTGTGATGGCGTTGCTCTGCTTGCTTGCTTGCTTGAATGGAGATGCCATTAGAAACCAGGCAATTGCGACACCAACTACTTCTCCGACTACCACCCACATGGCGCTGATGCCTACGGCTGCACCGAGCCCAGTGACACCAAGGTAGAGCCAGGCTGACTCGCCTGTGGCCCGTGTTGAGAAGGCCGCTACCCAGTAGCCTAAATTCCGGCCTCCGACGTAATAATCGCTAATCGATTGAATCCGTCGGGAAGCGACCAACCCAATCAGCAAGAGCACACCAAAGTAGATAACTATTGTGATGTAGAGCATGGCTTGGGTGCTTTACCCTTCGTGTGTTTTGCTCGTTCAAACCGACTTAGGTTTGGTAGCCTGTTCACTAGGGGTTTAAGTCAGCCGAGAATCGTATGGATTGACTCGGTGAGGATTTCGACACAGCGGTCCAATTGGTCATCAGTGATGACTGCAGTGGGTGCAAGTAGATAGGTGTCAGCCTTGATTCGGCTGAACAGTCCTCGACGAACCGCTTCTTGGTGAACGCGTGCTCCAACTTTAGCGTTTGAAGGGAAGCTCTCTTTGGTGCTTCGGTCGGCGACAAGTTCGACTGCGCACATCAATCCTTTACCTCGAATTTCACCCACATGGGGGTGGTCGCCCAGCGACTCCATTAGTGCGCTGAGGAGACGAGAGCCTTTGTTTGTGCACTGACCAAGCAGGTCTTCGTCCTCGATGATTTTGAGGTTGCGAAGGGCAACTGCACAACCGACCGGGTGGGCTGAGTAGGTATAGGCGTGCATCCAGGGTCGGTGGCCATCTGTCAAGCTTTCCGCGATTGTATCGTTAATCCCAATACCTCCGAAAGGTATATAGCCGGAGGTGATAGCTTTGGCGAATTGGACGATATCTGGTTCGATATTCCAGTGCTTGAGGGCAAATAGGAGACCTGTCCGGCCAAAACCGGTGATTACTTCATCTGCGACTAACAGCACGTCGTATCGATTGCATATTTCTCGAATCCGAGGAAAGTAGTCGTCTTGGGGCACAATAACTCCGCCTGCGCCTTGAACCGGCTCTGCAAGGAACATTGCAACAGAATCGGCACCTTCTCTCAGAATGGCCTGTTCGAGTTCGTTGGCCGCGGCCAGGCCTTGACTGACTCCTGACGGTGCTTCGTATCGATAGGGGTATGGGGATGGGATGTGAATGAACCCGGGCACGCGGGGTTCAAAGAGCGGCCAGTACGAACTTAGTCCGGTGGCGCTCATGGCGGCCAGTGTGACGCCGTGATAACCCTCAATTCTAGAAATCACCTTGGTTTTCTTGGGTCGCCCTTTTAATTTCCAGTAGGCCCGCGCCATTTTTATGCTGCTTTCTGTTGCTTCGCCTCCACCGCTTGTGAAAAAGAATTTGTTGATTGATGGGTAGGTGAGGGCAGCGAGTTGCTCGGCCAGTTCTATGGCTGGTTGATTTGAGCTTCCTGCGTAACCTGAAGCATATGCAAGAGTTGCGGCCTGTGTAGCTGCTGCTTCAGCCAGCTCTTGTCGGCCATGGCCAACGATGACGTTCCATAGGCCAGATAGCCCATCGATAAATTCCCTACCGTCGGCGTCCGTTAATTGGGCCCCTTGGCCCTTGACCCAGACCCGGGCCAGTTGTTGGGTGTGGGGATCGTGAAGTGGGTGAATCAGGTGAGCGGCGTCTCTTGTGAGCAGCTCAGTATTGGTCATGGGGGCACTCCGTTTCATGAGGTGTGCTGGAAGGTGGACGAGTGGGATACTTTTCCTTCCTTCGTTTACGTGAGACAACCGGGGCGCATAGAGCGAAACGAAGTGTCTCCGTGGTTTCTCGCCTGTCTACAGCGCGGTTACGCGAGGATTTTTAGTCAGGGAGGTTGGTTCCGTTGGTTTTGGTATAAAAACCGCTGCCGAGACGACGGAATGGCTCACCATTTACAGAGAACTCGTCGACTACGGAGAATGCCGTTTCCGATGGTGTATGTATCATCCTTCTAAGTATGAACATGTCACTGTCCGCGGACATTGGTATAGTCAAGAAATTGATGGCGATCGGACTGCTCCAGTTTCCCACCGCAATTAAATTCCGCCCGTTCGAGAGCTGTTCGTGCCAAAGAACAGATCCAGCTGCCTCATCAAAACCGATCGTCAAACTCTCTGCATACGGTTCACCGAAGACCTCTCCTGTAACGCTGCCTTGGACAAAAGGTCCATGGGGCATCGTTTCGAAGCTGACGGTTCCGCTCCGTGTGCCAGCGCTGAGTGGTGGAAATTCTCCGCCGGTGTACTCGAAGTCCCAAGTGCCTGAAAAATAACTAATACTTGGTTCGATTTGGGGCTGTGGTACATCGGCCCTCCGAGCACGAGTTAATTCGAGCGATACTTCAAAACTGTGTTCGCCTAGGGTTAAATGTCCCTCCCCACTGAGTCCCTGTTCCGAGTTCGTAAGCTGGTAAAGGAATGACAGTGGGCCGAAGCGGGTTTTGGTGGCGGCACCTAACGTCACCACGGGTCCATTAATTTCGACAGTTGTTAACCGGATTTCCGTGTTCGGGGTAAAGCCCACAATGACTCCAAGGTAGCCGCCTTGGCTAGGTGCGATAGTCAGTGAGATTTCGGTGGTTGCACCTTGTGGTGTTGTTAGGTTGCCCCGCCATGTCCCTGTCCATGGATCGTTTTGAGCAACACTCGAGTTGGCCATCACCAGCGCTACTAGCACTGTCAAATCGACGATTCTCCGATTTATTGCTGTCGTCATCACTAGAGCGGCTACCTGTTTAATCCTAGACTTTGGTCGGCTATTGCACGGAAGACACGAGCTAGTTAGTCTCTCTGTCCTGCTTCGGCAGCAGCTTCCTCTTCACGCGCTCCAGCCAGAATGTTGTACAGGCCATAGTTTCCTTCGTGGCATGCGTATTCGTAGAGGGGCATGGTGTTCTGGACCATTGGAATTTGGTAGGTCCATGGTTGATCCCAAGCGTTTGGATCTTCCACGGTAACCCTGTACATCATCGTATCGTTAGACACACGGGTGAAGCGTTCAGTGAGGTGGAGGTCTGCAGTAGTCACGCCACCGCGGAAACTTGTTTCCCGTAGAAAATTCTTAGTTTCAACGACAAGTGTGTCACCCTCCCAATGCCCCCGTGAGTCTCCCATCCATTGGCGCAGCTGCTCGGGCAGATGTGGGCGACCGTCGAGAGGGATGACCCGTGTACTATGCACCATCTCGTTCACCAAGATAACCTCGTTTGGAGTCTGTAAAACTTGTACATTTTGGTTATAGCCACCTGGGGTCATAGGGGGACCGGAATTAAAACCAAGAAGACAACGGACCGCGAACATACCCGCCCCAAGGTCTTCAATCCAGCCGCCGTAGGTGGGTGAGTGCCTGTCGATGCCTTCACGCTCTTGCTGTTGGGCTGCCTGTTTATCTGCGGCAGCCGCGTTAAGTGGTGGGACTCGGCCGTCCGGAGGGTCAATTACTAGCGAGGTCTGGTTGGTCTCGCTGAGTTTGTTGCCAGGATCGAACCAGAATTGGTTGTAGTTGCCCACACCATCAGCCGGTTCTATGTCGTCGCGGACTGCGAATCCCGCAAGGCGGTCAGCTTCATACTGGGCTGCCTCTTCAGCGGTAAAGAGGGTTTGGTTGGCTAAATCTTCAGGGCGCTCGAATGGTGTTAGTGTCCTGAAGTCCCACACTCCATTGAGGTTAGGAACTCCCCAAGTTGTTTGAGGTGCTTCTTCTAGCGTGCCCTGAGCCAGAGCAGCCACTGGAGCTAACAGGAGTGTCAGCACGATTTGCGCCACGTCGGACGAGGATAAGTATCGACCTGCCATGAGAGCCTCCCTAATATTGTCCTCCGATCATCCTACCGATACACCTTATGGTCAACAAGAGAGTCTGAGCTCTTGGGACACATAGTCTCTGAACATTGTGAAGCAATGTCTCAATTGTTCGATTTTGAATTGGGTCATCGTTGAGGTCTCGCGATGATATGAGATATATTTGCTGTTAGTTCTTTTGATCTAGAGCTATTTAGATTGCCCTGTGTCTGGGCGTACCGATAAAAGCTGTAGGAGTGTGAAATGGGGTCGGATGCTACAAAAAATCGAGGCGACATGCCAAAGTATCCTGGTATCCGGGTTACGGCTAACGGGAATCAGCTCGTGGCGTACCACACGGAAGCACGGGTGACGGACGGTGGTGTCTACTATCCCATAACACCCTCTACCGAAGGCGGTGAACTGTATCAGCAGTCGTTCGCGGAAGGTAATCTTAACGTTTTTGGCCGTAATACGACGGCGATCGAAGCCGAGGGCGAACATGCGGCGCAAGGCGGAGCTATCGCTTACTCAGTCTGCGGGCGGCGGGTGACTAATTTTACGTCAGGTCAGGGTCTGCCTTACGCCTCCGAGCAGTACTACCATGCGCCTGGAAAGGCTTCGACAATGCTTGTGCAGGTTGGTGCACGGGCGCTGACCAAGCACGCGCTTAATGTGCATTGTGGCCATGATGATATTAACGGGGTTCTCGACACCGGGTGGATCATCGTCTTCGGAAAGGATGCTCAGCAGGCTGCCGACCAAGCGCTCATCTTGCGGCGGGTTACAGAAAAGAGTCTGACCCCAGGTATGAACGTGCAGGATGGGTTTCTGACGACGCACCTTGAGCGGACTTTTTATCGCCATGAGGCGGAACTCATCCGAGAGTTCCTCGGGGCTCCGGAGGACGTTATTGAGTGTCCGACCGAGGCGCAGCGCAAATTGTTCGGTCCCACGCGTAGGCGTGTGCCGAAGATGTACGACCTAGCGAATCCCGTACTTTTGGGTCCGGTCCAGAACCAAGAGCACTATATGCAGGGCGTGGTCGCTCGCCGGAATAATTTCATCGAGCCGATTCTGCAGTACCTAGTGGAATCACATGAGGAATTCGGTCGGCTCACGGGACGTCACTATGGTCTACTGACAGAATACAAGACCGAAGACGCTGAGACCGTCTTCATTTCACTGGGTTCAGCGGCTGAGAATTGCGAAGCGGCGGTTGACCACCTGCGCCTGACTCGTGGTGCCAAAGTCGGCTCAATCCACGTCAACGTAATTCGGCCATTCCCCGAGCAGGCCATGGCGAAGGCTCTTGCGGGTAAGCGCAACGCCATCGTGTTGGAGCGGACCGATGAACCCTTGGCCGGCGATAATCCTCTCGGGCGCGACATCCGAACTGCCCTCAACAAGGCGATGATCATCGAGGGGCATCCGATTGAAGAGGGTTCTCCTGCAATTTCGCCATCAGATGTGCCACGGATTTTCAATGGTATCTACGGCCTCGGGTCCCGTGACTTTCGTCCTGAGCACATCCTGGGTGCGTATGAGTACGCCACATCGGGTCGGGCGCGGACGGATGGTCGCGTCGCGGAAGACGGAGCGTCCTTCTTTGTGCTTGGTGTTCCCCACCCGTACGAAGTGAAATCTGATGAGACGCCGTCGTTGCTTCCCGATGGCGCGATTGCGGTGAGATTCCACTCGATTGGTGGTTGGGGGGCGATCACGACCGGTAAAAACCTAGGCGCGATTATTGGCGACTTTAACGATTTTCTTTCGGCGCGTAATACGGAGCTAGATGAGTTTGGTCGTCTCAAGGAGGTTATCCATGTTAGCGCTAATCCGAAATACGGATCGGAAAAGAAGGGCGCGCCAACGTCGTATTTCCTCGTTGTGGCTCCTGAACGTATCAGGGTGAACTGCGACCTGCGGCATGTAGACGTGGTGCTCTGTTGCGATCCCAAAGCGTTCACGCACTGCAATCCGCTGGACGGGATGTCTGAAGGAGGCGCCTTAATCTGGGAGTCTGATGAGACGGCCGAGGAAGCTTGGGAGCGGCTACCGATTTGGGCTCGTACGGAAATCCTAAACAAGAAGATCCGGATATTCACTCTTTCGGGCTTTGATATTGCTCGGAAGGCCACCAATCGTGCTGACCTGCAGCTCAGGATGCAGGGCAATGCATTCCTGGGCGCCTTCTTTAAAGTGTCCCCGTTGCTTCAGGACTTCGAGATCAACAATGAGCAATTTGAAGAAGTCGTCCGCAATCAGTACCAAAAAAAGTTTGGCAAACTTGGTCAGGCGGTGATCGAGTCCAACATGGAGGTTATGACCCAGGGCTTTGGCCGTGTGACCGAGATCAAGGTAGGCGAAATCGAAGCAGCGGATCGTTCAACGCTCCGCGGTCTTCCCATGCTGCCGCTCGCTGCAATGCCCACCGGAGAGTCTAGTGAAGGATGTCCAACTTGCCGTTCACATCCTCTTCCCGATGGTCAATCCGAGCGGACCCCGGTGACACAGGTTGGGGTGTTCGACTCAGAGTTCCGGTCTGACTACGGTTACGACCAGCCTGCTTCACCACTTGCAGCCATGAGCGTCATGGCTGCGGGGACCGGTGATACTGCATCAAAGTATGTTGCCCGTCGTGAGACACCGCTCTTCATCCCCGAAAATTGCACCCAGTGTATGGAGTGCATCTCGGTATGCCCGGATACGGCTCTCCCCAATTGTTCACAGGATATCGAGACGGTGCTAAGGACGGCTGTCAACAACTACGTCGAGGGCACAGACGATCGGGAGAGACTGATAGCCCACATCCCAGAGATCGAGAAGCGAACCCGGTCTTTGATGAACGATGCGATTGGTGGCAAGACTGACACACCTTTCCCCGAGCTCGTCCGCGAGGCCGCCAGCGGTTTGAACGGTTTTTCGGATGAGGCTCGCAATCAGTTTCTAGAGATTATCAAGCAGACGCCGGTCGCGTACAATAAGGTCAACGCGATCTTCAAAGGGCCAGAGAAGAAGAACCCGGGGAGTGGGGGCGTGTTCTCGATCTTCGTTTCAGACCTTTGTAAGGGTTGTGCTGCGTGCGTCACGGCATGCGGTGATCACGATGCGCTGCGTATGGTGGCAGAGACCGAGAGCGTTAATGCGGAACATGAAACCGGAACCGCATTTCTCGACTTGCTTCCAGATACGGAGCAGAAGTTTCTCGGGTTTTACAACGACGAGCACCCCGTTGATTCCAAGACAGCGACTTTAAGGAACCATCTAATGGTTCGCCGGAATTATGATGCCCTCGTGTCTGGGGATGGTGCCTGTGCCGGGTGTGGTGAGAAGAGCGTCTTACGCGCTATCGCGTCAATAACCGAAGCCTACATGCGACCGCTCTATCATGCCAAGGCGGATCGATTTACTGAGAAAGCGGGCGAGCTCAGGCAGGGCGGTGTCAAGTCTTTGGAGGTCTTGGCTTCGTCGAACCCTGAGGAGTACGCGCTCTTTATCCGTACGGTTGCACACGTTGTGATGGGGCTTGGTGGCGACAGCGACGAAGATACCGACGCACGACTCGAGGCGCACGGTCCGATATCTAATGAGGAGATCGTTGACGCACTAGCGACCGTGCTTGAACAGGAGTCATTTAACCATAAAGACCTGCAGGCTCTCGACGGCCGGCTGGACAATGGCCAATGCGTCATGGCGATGGCGGCTCATACTGGGTGCAACACGGTGTACGGGTCGACCCCGCCCAATAACCCGCATCCCTATCCGTGGATGAATTCCCTGTTTCAAGACGGTGCGACGATCGGGTGGCTCTTTGGTGAGAGCTTCATGGTCGACCACGCAAGGCGTTCGGTCATTCCCGAGCGGCTTGCCAATACCCTCATGGACCAGGCCGGGGCGTCGGTAACGGAGCAGGACTACTACAATTACACCCACTTCAGCGACAATTTGATGACCGATAAGGAGATCAAGGAGTTGCCAAAGGTATGGATCGTCGGCGGGGACGGTGGTATGGGCGATATTGGGTATCAAAATGTGTCCAAGATGGTGCTGCAGAACCGTCCTAATGTAAAAGCGGTGATGCTCGATACGCAGGTATATTCGAATACGGGCGGTCAAAATTCCGACTCGACACCGATGTTGGGGGGAAGCGACATGAACTCCTTCGGTGCAGCCACGCAAGGCAAGGGAGTCGAGAAGAAGACCGTGGCCGAAACGTTTTTGGCTGGCCATGGGTCTCCCTTTGTGTCGCAAATCTCGATTGCTAATGCACCGAAGTTCTTCCGAGCCATCCTCGACTCGCTCGAGTATCGCGGGACCGGGTTTCTCCAGTGTTTCACGACGTGTCAGCCTGAGCATGGGGTGGGCGACGACATGGCACTCGATCAGGCCCAGCGTGTTCGTGACTCGCGTGGTGCTCCCGAGTTCGTCTTCAATCCGACGCTGGGTGAAACCTACGCTGAGGCTCTCGATCTTAAAGGTAACCCCCATTCTGACAAGGATTGGTACACGACAAAGTTCAAGAGCACGGGTGAGAAATATCGCTACACGGTGGCGCACTGGTGCGCAACTGAAGCTCGTTTCAGGAACCATCTCAAGCGCATCAAGGACGAGAGTGAGGTCGAGCGTTTGATCCCACTCGAAAACATGCTGCTGCGGATTACCCAGCAGGATGTGGTTAACCGTCGCCACCTTGACCAAGAGCACCGCGCCTTTGTGCCGGATTTTGGGGTCTGTGCAAAGGTGCCTGGGCCTGACGGTAAGCCTCAAGTGGTTGCATTGTCACGACAGCTGGTGCTGTTCTGTGTCGAGCGGAGAAAGGCCTGGCGCCTGCTGCAGAGTAAGGCCGGTATCGTGAACAAGGAGTACGCCGCCCAGCGTACACTTTTAGCCGAAGTAGATGCTGGTACGGTCTCTAAGGACGAGCTGTTCTCTCGCGCAGAGGATCTGTTCGAGGAACGTCTCGCGGCCAAGACTGCGTAGGTGGTCGCTCGAGATCAGGAGTGACGTTAGGCGATTAGGCAAGACTGGCAAAACACCTGGGTTGGGGAAGGGCGGATGTTCAACCAGATCTGATCCCAGAACAACTACTTTTTCCTGAGCTCTTATTCCCAGTTAGTGCCGTCTTTCAAGGTTGCTCCTCACTTTAAGGGAGCGACTGAACGTCCTTCTTGTTCTTGGGATTCAAACTGAATTGTGACATGACCTTCCACGAGTGTCCGGAAATTAACTAAACCATTTTATAAATCGCAGACTACAGCCTAAGGGGAACTATCCGAACAGGTTGCAAATGCAGAATACGATTGGAGAGAACATGGCGAGCGACAGTAAGTGTCCGGCGTTGGGTGGGCCTCATAAACATACGGCAGTTGGGACCGTTTCAAACCAACATTGGTGGCCCAATCAGTTGAACCTGAAAATTCTCCATCAGAACTCTTCCTTGTCAGATCCAATGGGCAAGGATTTCAACTACGCCGAGGAGTTCGAGACACTTGATCTGCATGGCCTGAAGAAAGATATCGATGAACTAATGACGACGTCGCAAGAGTGGTGGCCGGCTGACTATGGTCACTATGGGCCGCTCTTTATTCGGATGGCGTGGCACAGTGCAGGCACCTACCGCATTGGCGACGGTCGTGGCGGTGCAGCATCGGGTACCATGCGCTTTGCACCCCTTAACAGCTGGCCGGACAACGTGAACCTGGATAAGGCTCGTCTGCTGCTCTGGCCCATTAAGCAGAAATACGGTCGGAAGATTTCGTGGGCCGACCTGATCATATTTGCTGGCAATTGTGCCTTGGAGTCGATGGGATTCGAAACGATTGGTTTCTCTGGTGGGCGCGAAGATGTCTGGGAACCTGAAGGGGACATTTACTGGGGGCCTGAGGACACGTGGCTTGGAGACGAGCGCTATACCGGTGATAGGGATCTCGAAGGACCTCTTGGCGCAGTGCAAATGGGTCTGATCTATGTGAATCCAGAAGGACCGAATGGCAACCCTGATCCTTTAGCTGCAGCAAGAGATATTCGAGAGACGTTTGGCCGCATGGCGATGAATGATGAGGAGACGGTTGCGCTTATTGCTGGTGGACACACTTTTGGAAAGGCACACGGTGCTGCCGATGCAGACAAATACGTCGGTCCAGAACCAGAGGGCGCCAGACTGGAGGAACAAGGCCTTGGCTGGAAAAATAGCTTTGGCAGCGGAAAAGCCGGCGACACTATTAGTAGCGGTTTGGAAGGTGCATGGACAACCGATCCGGCGAAGTGGGACAACAATTACTTCGATAACCTGTTCGGTTACGACTGGGAGCAGGTCAAGAGCCCTGCCGGTGCTACCCAGTGGACTCCCACCGGTCCATCTGCGGAGGGTACCGTGCCCGATGCTCACGATCCCTCGAAGAAGCATGCCCCCATGATGTTCACAACGGACCTTGCGCTAAAAATGGATCCGATCTACGCGCCGATTTCGAAGCGCTTCCACGAGAACCCGGAAGAGTTTGCAGGTGCCTTTGCGAAGGCGTGGTACAAGTTGACCCACCGCGATATGGGACCCCGCAAGCGGTGTCTCGGCTCGTTGGTTCCTGCGGAATCACAACTGTGGCAAGACCCCGTTCCCGACGTTACTCATGAATTGGTTGGGGAGAAAGATATCGCCGATCTCAAGGGAGACATACTTGCTTCCGGTTTGTCCATTTCCCGACTGGTCTCTACCGCTTGGGCTTCTGCAGTAACTTTCCGTGGTACTGATAAACGCGGTGGGGCGAATGGGGCCAGAGTTCGTCTCGCACCGCAGAAAGACTGGGCGGTGAATAGCCCGGCCGAGTTGGGGAACGTTCTGCAGACGCTGGAGGAGATTCAAGCGAAATACAATAGCTCGCAGTCTAACGGGAAAATGGTGTCGCTCGCTGATGTGATCGTTCTAGGTGGATGCACCGCCGTAGAGGAGGCGGCGAAAAACGCCGGTCATGGCATAGAGGTTCCATTTGCTGCTGGGCGTACAGACGCGTCACAGGATCAAACTGATGTTGATTCATTTGCTGTGCTTGAACCTACCGCAGATGGGTTTCGCAACTATCTCGGGGTCGGAAACCGCCGTTCGGCGGAGGAGCTGCTGGTGGATCGCGCCAATATGCTAACGCTGACTGCTCCGGAGATGACAGTCCTTGTCGGGGGTATGCGTGTCCTGAATGCAAATGTCGGGCAGTCTCAACTCGGTGTCTTCACCAAGCGACCTGAGATATTGACCAATGATTTCTTTGTGAATCTTCTGGACATGAACACTCGGTGGCAACCGTCCTCAACCTCCGAGAACGTGTTCGAGGGACTCGACCGCGGAACGGGCGAACTCAGGTGGACCGGTAGCGCTGTCGACCTTGTCTTGGGTTCGAACTCCCAATTGCGGGCTATCGCGGAAGTCTATGCATGTGATGATTCGAAGCAGGCGTTTGTGCATGATTTCGTAGCTGCGTGGAGTAAGGTGATGAATCTTGATCGCTTTGACCTTGCCGGCTCATAGTGCCTTTGCTGTGCCAGAGGAGCTCTCCTATTTAAGGTCGAACATTGTTTGGGTGTGCGCCTCTCGTCGGAGCGACGGAGTCACTTGCCGTCTGGCAAACTACTGTTGAGACAGACATACCCCAAATTGACGCATGAGGAATGTTGTTGGTTTTCGGGGTTGAGTGAGCCCTTAAATGCCGAGCTCGTTAGATGGCTTGAGAGGGTGGGGCGCTGATGAGACCACCTCCGAGTTCAGGGGGACCATTAGGGGACAGGGAAGGGAGTCTTTCCTAGAAAATTATCTGCTGCTGATTAAGAAACGTCTGGTCTCAGTCTGACTTGCCCGTGGATCGACGAGGCAATCGAACTTCTTGGTTGAGTTGAGCTTCGTACACTTTGACCATTGCACTTTTCGGTTGGTCGCCGAAACCCATTTCAATGGCCTTTCGGTAGGTTGACACCATGGCTTCCACGACGGGTAACTCGGTCTTGAGGCGATCGGCAACTTCCTCAATATTTACGATATCTTTATGAGCCGCTTTGAGTGAAAAGTCATCTCTAAATCTTCCTTCAAGGATCCGAGGCACAAAGTGCTCGCTGGCAAAGCTTCTGGAACTGGCTGAGGTTAGAACCTCAGAGAGCGTTTTAGGGTCTAGTCCCGCTTTGACTGCGAGAGGCATGACTTCACAGAAAGCGGCAATGTTGATGTCGTAAATGATGTTGTTTACGGCCTTCATGAGTTGTCCCATGCCCACATCACCACAATGGACGATGAACTCGCCCATCATCCTGAGGTAAGGCTCAGTCTCGGCGAACATTTGTGAGCTACCTCCGAACATCATCGTCAGAGTGCCATTGTCAGCACGAAAAGGCATCCCGGATATCGGACAGTCGTTGTAGGTGATGCCAGCTTGATGAGATTGTTCCGAGAGTCGAAGTGTTGCGCCCTGGTTCATAGTGGTAGTGTCGACAACTGCGATGCTGTTGTTTCCTGCGAAAATTCCCTGCTCGGCAAAGAGCACTTGCTTTGATTCGGCATCGGTTGGCAGACATATGAAGATACGGTCCACGGTTCTCGCGATCTCGGCAGGGTTCGAGGCAAGCGATACGTCCTTTGAAGCCAAGGCCTGCATCGGTTCTTCTCTCAAATCCCAGACAGTTAACGGAACCCCTGCCTTCAATAGGTTTTTTGCCATGCCAAGGCCCATTCGTCCGAGTCCTATAAAACCAACTGGTTTCCGGGTTATCTGTCGGGTGGAAGAAGCAGAGCTGACTGCGGTCAACATTTACCTCCAGGGGGATCGAGTTAGCTCACCAGCAAAGCGATCAGTCCGCTAGCGACGGCCAGTTGCCACCACAGCTGCGTGCTTTCCTGTAGCAGCAAGGTGCTGAGACAGATGAGCCCGGCGGCTATTGCGAGAAACAACCAATAAAGATCAACGAAGGTTTCCTGTCGCCGTGTTGTCTGTGTGCGGCTTTGGACATCGATGAGGATCTCTAACGCGATATCTTGAGCTGAATCTTCTTCTAGTTCGTAATATTCGCCCCCACCGACCTGGGCGATCGCTCGAAGCGACTGCCTGTCAAGTGTCGATCGGATCGGCTCTTCTGGTTGTTCGTATATTCCGACGGGCAACTGGGGTATAAATCCACCACTAAGGGTTCCGACCCCAATCACATAGACTCGTATGTTGCGACTTCTGGCCAATTGAAGCGCGTTGTTCACCTCGCCACTCCACGATTGGCCATCTGAGATCACTATGAACACTTTGGTGCTTAGCCTCTCTCCGTAGAGTTCTGCGTCACGTTCGACTATCTGAACGCCCCAGTAGATCGCTTCTTCAATGTTGGTGTCCCAACTTGTATCGTCTTCGAGCCGAAAAGGCGGTTCTCGATCGAGATAGTCAAGGAAGAAGAAAAGGGCATTCGGATCTCGAGTCAACCTAATCTGTGGTGCCGTGCGGTGTGCGAATAACGCGAGGGCTACCCGTTGGTCTTGCCAGCTCAGCATTTCGGCGAAAACCCGAATCCAAGATACTGATCGTTGCCAGCGATCTGGCGTTGTGTCACTAACCCGCATAGAAGTCGAGCCATCTTGGAGAATGATGAAATCGGCGCCAGCATTCTGAGAGACCGTTGCCAGGATCGTTGGTCGAGACAGAGCCATGACTAGAGATATGACCGCTAGAAGAATGCAGAACCAGAACCATAGTTCACCCCCTAACGGATAGAGAAGAGCCCTTGGGGAAGTTCTGCTATCTTTCAGAAGCTTCCTGTCACTGAAGCGATAGCTTAATCGCCACAACCAAAGGATCCCTAGACAAGCTGGAACAAACAGCAGTCTGAGGTAGATCGGTTCGCCAATCTGGATTGGAGGCATCACTGAATAGAGGATATTGCTGTGTCAACCACGCTTTCGTATTGTTGCACCTGCCCCGATTGTCGGGTCGTTGGTATCCTCCGGGTCGACCAGGCGGTCGCGAGGTACGTAGATCTGTACGTCTTCCATCTCTGCTTCTTCCGGCTCTTCTCCTTCGTTCCCTGGTGCTGTCGGTCTGTGGAATGGTGGCGGGACGTCACCCTCGGCGATCTGCTTCCTGAGTCGGACCATTAATTCGTAGTTGAAGGCGGCCTCTAGGTGATTGTCGTTGGTCTCAAGGAAGCGGCGGTAAACACCGATTGCGTGGTCTAGGGCGCCGAGCGTCAAGTCCTGCCGACTGTCGTCTGGCCGCCGGGCGGAAAGGTAGTTTGCGTTGGCTACGACAAATTGTAATTCGGGGTTGTTGCTGATGTTCGGACTATCGGGTGAGGCGTAGTGAGCGACGATTGGGTCGTAGTCGCCTGTCCAATATCTGACGCTTGCCTGTCTCAACGAGACGGTGTTCCGGGTTTTGGGAAGTAGCCAAGGTAGCCGGTCTGTGGTAGCTAATGTGCTGGCAATAGCGTCATATCGCTCGGTGGCTCTGATGAAATTTAGGGTTGCTAAATCGCGGTCAGCATCCGCGATGCGGCGTTCCAGCTGGCTCAGCATTAGGGATGCAAAGGCAAGGCACATTAACACTAGGGTGGCTATGAGGTAACCGACAGTGGTTTTTACCATGGATGTTCTTTCGACTGGCTATCTCCACACAATTAAGGAAATTTCCTGAACAGTTTTAGTCCTAGTCCCAGCACCAGAGCGGCGCTCCAAGTTACGAGTGCTATAAGCGCAAATGACGCGAACTGCGGTTGATGAGCCACATACTGTGTCGCAGTGATTTGCCCGGCCGATAGCGCGTCTATTTCATGTACGGCCTGCAGAATTGCTGCTTCGTCAGCGGCTGGGTAGAATCGGCCACCTGTTCTTTCCACAGCCAGCTTCCAGGTATTGTCTGGGAGTACGTCCCCTAGTTGCTGGTTGTAGGCAGTCCGTATGAAATATACCGGGATAGAGTTGTCAGCAGCCTGCTGAAGGATTTCATCGAGGGATTGGCCTTCGTACATCGCGTGGGTATCCTGACCATCGCTAAAGATAACCATCAGATTACCCTGCATTTCAAGGAAGTTAAATGTCTGGAATAGCTGGACGCCTCGATTTATAGCGTTCATTATTAGTGTGCCGTGGTCTGGAAATCGATCGTACTCCTCTGGGGTGCCAATAAGGCCAATGCTTAAGAGGATGTTTTCATAGTCATTTGTGAATGGGGTGATGATGTAAGCCTCACCTCCGAACTGAACGAGGGAAACGAGATCACGGTGTGACCCGTCCATGCGTCGTCTGACGAAGTATTCGGCGGCTGCGACATTAGCAAGAAAGGTGTTTCCCCAACCGAGGCGGTCGGTTGCAAACGAGCTGTCCATGCTCAATGAGGCGTCAATAAGGATCGCAATACGGTGGCCTGGGAAGGTTGAACGTTCTTGGATCAAAGTAGTGTGAGGGTCGGCCAGTGCCACTGCAAAGAACGGCAACCCAACTAGGAAAAGCAAGAATGCGCCGTGCCGTAGTGGTGCTAGTACCGACTGCTTTTTAGCTAGTGCTGGGATCAGACCTGGAAACGGTAGGCGGGCTTGGTTGCCTTGGTTCTGCCTGACGATGCCAGCTAGTAATTTCCCGAACGCAAGCAACAGGATGATCCCGAGCGTGACCACCACCTCGTTTCTCTGCAGAAGCGGCACGGTGGTCTGAGACAGGGCACCTATTTCTCCTAGAGTGCCGGTTACTTGCTCGAGCAGTGCAGTCAGCGTGTCCATACCTGATTCCACCAGTCACAGGTTGTCGCAATGGATTTTCTGGCATAGCGAATAGGTCGGGTGGCGAGCCAAGGGAGACGTTTGGTATGTTCGATGCTGGACTCTAGGGTTTGAGTTAGTGCCTCCTGTGGCAGCGTGTGGTTTGGGCCGTAATATGCCGCAGTGAATACTGCTACTGCGAAGCTTAACTGTTCCACAGTTTGGCGGTCTGCAACCGAAAAAGGCTGTGGCTCTGCCAGGCGTTTGTTGAGGGTGATCGCGGTTAGTCCTGATGAGATGGCGGAAGTCTGAGGGTGCAGGCGACCTTGCTTTAGACGAATCTGACCAACTCGAAGGGGAGAATTGGTGTCAACTGAGGTTTGGGTGATGGGACTGGAGATTGCTACTGCGGCTGTTATTCTCAATGCCGCCAACGCCTGTCCTACTTGCTCTGCTGTCCACCTGCCCTTGCTGGTATTCATGTGAATTTGTGCTAGTTCGCGAAGGGCGCTACGGGCTGCGACCGAAAGAGGTAGCTGCTTTTCGGTCTGGTTCGTATTCCAGGTTCTTTTCTGAAAGATTCGGGTGAGGCCATACGTGGTGACGGCAAGAGCCATTAAACTGAAGAGTGCCGCGACCAACGCTAGCAAGTTGGCGTGAAAAGTTCGTGTTTCCACTTCGTCAAATGTTGCAGGTGGTAGGTCTCTGATATCGACGATGTCTTCGGGTACCAGCGATAGAACGCGGATAGGCTCGGCCGGTAGGACGTATGTCAGTTGCCGCCCAATTAGGGCCGGATTTTCGTTGAGTCTACGTTCAATCCTGTAGGTTAGCTCTAGAGCTGGGATTTCAATATCTTCGCCGAAGCTGTTTTCGGTAAGGAGGCGGAGTGTGTATTGGTACTGCAAGAATCGATAAGGTCCGTTCACGATATCTTCTGATCGTTGACCACTGAGGACATCGAATGGCAAGACCTCGATCGTCGCTGGCTCGAGCGGCATTTGGTCAGGGATGGCGCGGGCCTCGCTAGTTTCAACGATGCTACAGGTTACAGTCATCACAAAACGCTCACCTACAACTACTGCGTTAGTACTGACCCGCCGCCAGCATCGCATAGCTGGTACAGCTTCTGTGTCTTCTGTGGGCTGGCCCATGGCAGCTGCCGTGGGCAGCAAGATCACGCCGAGTGCAAGCAACATTGTGTTCAGATGCTTTTTCGGTGTTTGCTTGCTCCTGTCGCGTAATGGCTGATGTGTCATCCCGGGTGCTTTCTGGTATCCGCTTTTTAGGTTCAGGTCTGCCGTCGCATTTGTTTCCGGTTAAGCAAGAACGAGACCAATGTGTCGTAAAACTGCTGCCCTCGGTCCAGCCGGACAATCTCGAGGCCACGATCGTTTGCTGTTTGTTCAATGGCGTTTTGCCAGCCTCGTACTCGGTCCGGGATCTGGTGCAAGTCGGTAGACGAGATGACTTGGTTGCGTCCGGTTTCCACATCATAACCCTCAACCCAACCCGCCGAGAGGTTAGGAAACTCGAATGCAAAGGCGCTGTCGATCATCACGAGGAAGACGTCATGGGCGGTGTTGAGGTCGGCCAGTTCTGTCAGGAGCAGGTCCGGATCTTCAAGAAGAAAATCTGAGACTATCGGTACAAGGGACCGCTTGCGTAGAAGGCCATCGAAGTTTTGTTTCGGACCCGAGTCTTCGAGTGTTTCTCTAAGTAGGTGTTCTTGATAAGCCTCGACGCAATGTATGGCGTGGTTCCTTCCTACTTTCGGGGGTAATGCTATCTCGCGTGTGTCACGGTTGAAGGTGATTAAACCAACGCTATCTTGAAAGAATGAAGCAGCCATTGCGAAGGTTGCTACTGCCATAGCAACGACCTTTGCGATCGGCTCGTTAGCTATTCCACATTGTGTTGATGCGGATACGTCGGCTGCGATTACTACTTGGGCAGTGCTTTCCTGGTCGAATTCTCTGGCGACGACCGGGCTGAAATTTGTCAGGGTTGATTGAGCCCAGTCGATGTTCGAAAGTCGGTCACCAGGCTGCCAATCGCGGGTCCCGGCCACGTCATGCCCAGACCCGTGAAACATGCTTTGATGAGTTCCGAGGGTGAATTCCTGCATGCGGCGTACTACCACTAACTCGACATTGCTGATATCAGACCGAGAGACAAGCGTGTTTGCGTCTATTCCCACGAGTCGTTCTGTTCTCCCCATTGGGGCGGATTAGTTGGCACTAGGCCGGTTCACGTTTGCTCTAGGTAGGAGCTCCTTCTCACCGTCTCGCCGTTCCTTCCTATCAGAGGGCTGACTGCTCTTCCTGGGCCTAGCTGTCTCGTCATGGTATTGGCACGGTCTCAAGTATTTCGTCGATGACGGTGTTGACACGGACATTTCGGCTGGCTGCGCGTGGAGAGAGCCAGATCCGGTGTCCAAGAATGTAGGGAGCTAATTCTTGGATATCTTCAGGGTAGACTTCATCGCGCCGTCCTGATAGCAGGGCCCATACTCTAACTAACCTTCCCCAGCATATTGTCGCGCGTGGAGAGCCGCCGAGTTCTACATATTCCTCCACTAATCGAGATGGGGAGTGTTGTAGCCATTCAGTGTCAGGGCTGTAGGGGCGTGTTGCAGCAACCAACCTCCTGATATATTTTCCGAGCGCCTCGTGCAGGAACACCTGTTCACCGATTCTGGCCCTGAGCTCAAGAACTCTGTCTTTTGATACTAGGCCGCCGAGCTGCACTTTCTTGAAGTCGAATCCGACTAGTTTCTGCTCCTCTTCTGGTGGTAAATATCCAATATTGACCATTATGGCAAAACGGTCCGTTGCGGCTTCAGACAAGGGAAAAGTGCCTTGTCCGAGCTCGATTGGGTTCATTGTGGCGATGGCGAAACTAAAGCTAGGCAAGTGGTATGTTTCTTTTCCGACGGTGACCGAGCGGTCCTGTAGGCCTTCGAGGAACGCACTTTGCGATTTCAAGGGAATTCGATTGATTTCATCTAGGAGGATGACTTCAGCGGATGCTAGCGGCCCGAATTCTGTGATGAACTCGCCGGTTGCCGGGTTGATCATCTGAAATCCCACGACCTCGGTGGGTTGTAAGTCTGATCGCCCTTGTAGTCGAGCGAAACGGGCGCCGCTAATAGCCGCAAGAATAACTCCGAAGAAGGTTTTTCCGACCCCAGGAACCCCACGAAGCAGCAGGTTGCCTGCGTTGACCTGTCGCTGTTCCTCCTGATCGTAGGTAGTCGGGATCTCAGCTAGTAGAACCATATTGGCGAGAGCCTTCTCTCGCTGATATCCGACCAGCGCTTTGCCACCTTCAGCTACGATGGCCTCATGAAAATCGATTGCGTCTTGAAGATCGGTTTGCATATAACTATTGGTGTCGCCCTAATGGTAGGTTTAAATTTGGAGTTCTTATCCTATAGGAAATAGCGTGTTAGGGGATAACTTTGCGATGGCGCTTGACAACTCTTCACTGCGGGTCTAGGTTTTGCTAAGTTCCTGAGAGATCGTAGCTCGAAGGGGGGCCAGATATGAATGTCGATCGACGTAAGTTCATTGCGTCAGT